>Ga0214473_10005866_pt1 | contig 14694 bp, 9 predicted proteins | sample RVTome_7_FD_203509 | JGI IMG/M metagenome (GOLD analysis project Ga0214473, IMG submission 203509) | Soil microbial communities from uranium-contaminated site in the Upper Colorado River Basin, Wyoming, United States - RVT98D197 | ecosystem: Environmental > Terrestrial > Soil > Contaminated >... | reverse complement strand
AACTCAAGCCGCGTTTCCCAGGCAGACTGGGAACGCTTCCACGGCTTAGCAAGAATATAACAATTGAGGTATCGGCCGAAAGATAGCAATGAAGAGTGGAATACTACTAAAAATTTCTGCTATCGTTTCTGGCATTTCGGGACTTATTATTTTAGCCGGAGTTTTAGCTCCCATCCTTTTTTACGAAGCCTCTCCCATCAAAGGAAATCCCGACATCGTTAGTCCCCTCCCGGAGGAAGAAGTAAAAGGCAGTGTCGGGGAAATAGACTACACGAAAGCAAGCAACTGGTTTGTGGGAGGGGCCAGAAGCGAAGATTTTAGTAACGAGAAAATTGATTTTTATACCCTTTCAATCCCGAGACTAAAAATAGAAAATGCAACGGTGGCAATAGGCGGAGAAGATTTGTCGAAATCCCTTATTCAATATCCGGGGACGGCGACTCCGGGAAAGCGGGGGAACTCAGTTATTTTCGGCCATTCGATTTTGCCGATTTTCTATAACCCCAAAGACTACCTGGCCATTTTTTCGACCCTCCCGACCCTTAAGAAAGGGGACGAAATAAACGTTAACTACGACGGCGTTGCCTATCAATTCCGCGTCGAAGACATGTTTGAAGTCGCCCCCACCGATATTCAAGTTTTGGAGCAAAGTTCAGCCGATTCTTTTCTGACCTTAGTCACTTGTGTACCGCCCGGAGACCCCAGAAAACCAAGAAGATTGATAATTAGAGCCCGGCTAGTTTAGCTAATTAAAATGAAAATATTAGGGATTGATTACGGCAGAAAAAAGATGGGTCTTTCTTTTGCCGAGGGGAAACTAGCAGAGCCCTATAAAGTTATCAGGATTCAAAAGGAGGAGGATGCAACTGCCAAAATTGGGGAGATTGTTAAGCAGGAAGGGGTAGAGCTAGTAGTCGTCGGGATTTCGGAGGGAGCGATGGGGGAAGAAACGAGATCTTTTGGGAAAAGGCTTTCGGGCCGTCTTGGAATAAAAGTGGAATTTTGGGACGAGACGCTCTCTACCCGGGATTCCCAGACTTTGTCAATTGAGGCGGGTCTATCAAGAAAAAAAAGGAAGGGTCTCGAGGATGCATTTGCCGCAGCCGTTATGTTACAATCCTATTTAGAAAGAAGATAAAGTGTTTAAAAATGTTATCGCTCCCATTCAAGCCTGGCTCCTTTTTCAAAAAAGGTGTGTTGGTTGCGGGAGGGAACTAACAATCGGCAAAGAAGAAGACAGAAAAGACGGAACCAAAAAAGTGACTTGCGAATGCGGCCGAATATTTATTTTCGACCCCAAGACCAAGAAATATAGAAGAGCCCTTCTGGAAGAAGTTTAATGAAGCGTTTCTTATTTCTCCTTTTAATTTTTGTTGCCCTAGTCACCGGTGGAACATTTTGGTGGTATTCAGTTGCCAAACCTCCTTCGGCCGATACGTCCTCAAGAGATTTCCTGATTGTTAAAGGCTCCTCCGCCTCTCAAATCGGCAATAAACTAGAAAAAGAAGGTTTTATCAGAAGTGCCTTGGCATTCAAAATTTATGTTCAGGTTTCGGGTAAGGCCAGGAGTATTCAGGCCGGAGAATACAAGCTTTTTCAAAGCTATTCTCTTTTTAAGATGGTGGATGAACTTACCCGGGGCCCAGCAGAAATTTGGGTGACTATACCGGAGGGCTTAAGACGGGAGGAAATTGCCGCCAGGTTTGCTTCTGCCTTTGGCCAAGGAGAAGGCTTTACCCAGGAATTTTTGAGTGCTTCAGCCGATCTCGAAGGTTTTCTTTTCCCGGACACCTACCTTTTCCCCAAAGACGTCGAGGCGACCAGCGTGGTTAAGAAAATGAGATCAACTTTTGACGTTAAAACGGCCGAGCTTAAGGAGGGAATCAATGCCTCAACCTTAACTTTAAGGGAGATAATCATACTGGCATCAATAATCGAAAGGGAAACCAAGACGGATGAGGAAAGACCCATGGTTGCCGGGGTATTAATTAATAGACTCAATATTGGCATGGGTCTTCAGGCGGATGCGACGGTTCAGTACGCCGTGGGTTCGGCCAGGAGCTGGTGGCCTATTTTGACCAAGGACGACCTATTGGTTAATTCGCCGTACAATACCTACCGTTTCCGCGGCCTTCCGCCAGCTCCAATTGCCAACCCCGGTCTTTCTTCAATTAAGGCCGCGGTTTTTCCCGAGGACAGTGATTACCTCTACTACCTCCACGATTCCAAAGGCCAGGTCTATTTTGCCAGGACTTTAGCGGAGCATAACGAGAACGTCAGGAAATATTTGGGAAAATAGTTATTGACGAAACTCAAATCTCCAGATAGAGTATCCACAATTCATGAGTCCAGAAACTCTTTCCCCAGGCCAAGTAATTGAGGCTCTTTCTTATCGGGCACAAAGGGTTAGAGAGACAGAAATCCCAAGCCGAGGAATCCTATATAACTTTCACCACAAGGGAGGAATTGAAACTAGACCATTTCTTAATGATGGACATTTACCGAGAATTACAAGATTCGATACGGTTCTAGTTTCGGACACTTTCAGCCCCCTAAGAGAAGTAAAACCAGGGCCAGCTCCTGTTGAAATAGTTCCTGCCCACCCCTCACTTCTTTACAACATTTCGCTGATTGCCAATACCGAGGGTGGTCTAGCTTACGAACAAAGTCCGGAGGGAGAGAAACTAAGAAAAGCCTATTTGGAGTCAATGGCAGCTGCGGCCAGGGAATTCTTCAAAAGAAGAGTGGATGGGGATGAAGTAATTGTTCCGATTGTAAGGTGCGGAGCCAACATCGCCAATAGACTGGGTGTTTCTGGAATTCCCATTGAGGTTAAAAGGTTAAGTTTTCGTTCCGGAGAGCTAGGTGCCGGCATAAATTTACCCAGAAGTTTAGCCGTACAATTTACGGATAAAAAGTTGACATTACTGGAGGGAGTGGTGGCGTCGGGAAGTACGGCCATTGCGGTTATGGCAGCCATCAGAAATACAGGGATAAGGATACAGGAAGTTTCTTGTGATTCGGTGATAGTTTGTCCTGAGGGGGCGAAGATGACCGCTGATTTTAGAATGGCCTCCGGATTTAAAGGGGTAGAACGAGCCAACTTTGTTGGGGGCTATCTTGATCAAAATTGGTATGTTAGATACCACCCTCAAGACCCCCTCCGAGAATATTTGGGGGCTGAGGCGGATAGTTTCATTGACGCTCAAGTTCTGGGCGATGGAGGAGACTTAACCACCATTTAAGTGTTGACAATTACTAATTCTTTTATATAATCCAACTTAGGCGTACGAATGTACGCACTCCGCGCGTCGAATTCGCGGACTTTTTGTTGTCATTCCAATCCTTAATGACCGCCAAAATCCTAAAAACTCGCAGAAATTTTGGAAAAGAAGAAAAAGCCTTGCCCAAACTTGACCTTTCTTTGGTACAGAAAGAATCTTGGCAATGGTTTCTGACCGAAGGAATTGCCCAAGAACTCATCGAAATTTCTCCAATAGACGACTTTACTGGCAAGAACTGGCAGCTTGTTCTAGGCGAACACGCCCTGGGTGCTCCCTCAATCCCCCCGAGACTTGCCCAGGCAAAAGGACTGACATTCTCTTCCCCCTTAAAAATTAAAGCAACCCTAATCAATAAAAAAACAGGTAAGGAAATAAGTCAGGAGGTTTTTCTGGGAGACCTTCCCCAGATGACTTCAAGAGGAACTTTTATCATCAACGGCATCGAAAGGGCGGTCATAAACCAGATAGTTCGTTCCCCGGGAGTTTATTTTTCGGGGGAGCTGGACCCGTCGAGCGGCCGAATGTTATATAAAGCCGAAGTTCGACCCCTTCACGGCTCTTGGCTTGAGTTTGAAGTCGGAAAAAACGATGTTATCGCGGCCAGGATTGACAGGCGAAGAAAAGTTTTGGCAAGCGTTTTGCTTCGGGCCATGGGAGTTGAATTTGACGGTGAAATAACCGCTCTCTTTAAAGAAATAGACGTAAGCGCCCAGCACAAATATATAGCCGCAACTCTCGAAAAAGACCCCACCAATTCTCAAAAAGAAGCAGTTCTTGAGATCTATAAAAAACTTAGACCCGGAGAGCCCGCAATTGTCGAGAATGCTCAGTCTCTTTTTGACTCCCTATTTTTTGACCACAGAAGATACGACTTGGGAAAAGTCGGAAGATTCAAAATTAATAAAAGACTGGGACTGACGGTTCCCAACGAAAAATCCACCTGGGTTCTGACAAAGCAGGACATAATTGGAACAATTTCATATCTGATTAAGCTTCAAAACGGTGAAGGTCGGGTTGACGATATTGACCACCTTGCCAATAGACGCTTAAGACGCGTGGGCGAGTTGGTCGCCACCAATGCCTTTAGAGTGGGACTATTAAGACTCGAGCGCTCAGTCAAGGAGAAAATGAGTCTAATCTCGGCGGATGACAGGCCGCTTCCAGCAACCCTCATTAATGCCAGGCCCCTAATTGCATCCTTAAACGAATTCTTCCGCTCAAACCAACTTTCCACAATACTGGACGATACCAATCCTCTTTCGGAGATAGATAACTTGAGGCGTGTTTCGGTTTTGGGGCCGGGAGGAATAAATCGAGAAAGGGCCAGTTTCTCCATCAGGGACGTTAACTCTTCCCAGTACGGAAAAATCGACCCAGTCCGCTCTCCCGAGGGACCAAATATTGGTTTGGTTACCTACTTGGCACTTTACGCCAAAGTTAATGAGTTCGGATTTTTGGAGGCTCCCTATCGAAAGGTAGAAAAAGTCAAGAAAGGAAGAGAAACAAAAGTAAAAGTTTTGGACGAAATAGTTTATCTTTCGGCGGACGATGAAGAAGAACACTATATTACCCACTCTGGAGTTAATGTCGACGGCCGCGGATACATAACCGACGAGAGAGTTGCCATAAGGCACAAAGGAACATTTACCGAAGGCCCCGCCGAACTCGTTGACTTTATAGACATTAGCCCAAGACAGGTGGTTGGAGCATCTGCTTCTTTAATTCCTTTTTTGGCACACGACGAAGGAAACAGGGCCCTAATGGGATCTAACATGCAGTGTCAGGCGGTTCCCTTGGCAAATCCGGAATCTCCAATAGTAGGAACGGGGATGGAGGTCGAAATCGCCCAAGCCATGGGCCGGGTTATTCGGGCCCGACACGCAGGTATAATTGAATATGTCGATGGGGAAAGAGTAGAAATTAAACTTGATAAAAGGGCGGATGAAGCGGCGACCGAAGACATCGAAATTATCGATGGTGGCAAGAAGGAAGTCTATTATTTAATGAAATTTAAAAGAACGGCCCACTCCACTTGCTACAACCAAAGAGCAGTTGTTAAAGCTGGACAGAAAGTAAAAGTGGGAGAGCTTCTTGCCGACGGGCCCGCTTGTGAGCAGGGAGAGCTTGCCTTAGGATGTAATTTGGTTGTTGCCTATACTTCTTTCGGAGGCTACGGTTTTGAAGACTCCATTTTGGTAAGCAATAGACTTGTTAAGGACGACCTTTTAACCTCGATTCATATAGAAGAGTATGAAGCAGACGTCGTCGATACAAAACTCGGGCCGGAAGAGCTTACCCGTGACATTCCGAACGTAGCCGAGGCTGAACTTGCAAATCTGGCCGAGGACGGAATCGTTGTCAACGGAGCCGAAGTCGGCCCCAACGACATTTTGGTCGGTAAAATCGCACCCAAAGGGGAGACGGAATTAACCGCAGAAGAAAGGCTCTTAAGAGCCATTTTCGGAGAAAAGGCCCGAGAGGTAAGAGACACTTCCCTGAGAGTTCCCCATGGAGAAAAAGGAATCGTTGTTGACGTTTCAATTTTAGATAAAGACAAGGGGGATGAGCTTGGCCCGGGAGTGATTAAAAGGGTCATTGTCAGAGTTGCCCAAATGAGAAAAATTACCGTGGGAGATAAGGTTGCCGGTAGACACGGAAACAAGGGAGTGATTGCAAAAATAACGCCTGTTGCCGATATGCCTTACTTGTCAGACGGCACCCCGGTTGACATTATTGTTTCTCCCCTCTCGGTTCTTGCCCGAATGAACCTGGGCCAACTCCTCGAGTGCCATCTTGGTTGGGCTCTTTCCAAAAAAAGGGAAAAGGCGGGACTACCCGTTTTTGACAAAATAGATGAAGAGGTAATCAATAAAGAACTCTCAAGTGCTGGCCTTCCGGTTTCCGGCAAAACAAGGCTTTACGACGGAAGAACGGGAGAGCCTTTTAAAGAAGATACCGTAGTCGGGGTAGGATACATAATGAAGCTTACCCACATGGTTGAGGATAAGACCCACGCCCGTTCAACCGGTCCATACTCATTGGTTACGCAACAACCTCTCGGAGGAAAGGCCCAGATGGGTGGGCAGCGTCTTGGGGAAATGGAGGTTTGGGGACTTGAAGCCCACCGCGCCGCCTATGTTTTACAGGAGATGCTGACTATTAAATCCGACGACATATTGGGAAGAGCAAGGGCGTTTGAAGCAATAGTCAAAGGAACGGATATACCCGAAGCAACGGTTCCTGAGAGCTTTAAGGTTCTAGTCAGAGAATTAAACTCCCTGGGACTTTCTATCGACGCTAAGGGTGCGGTTATTTCCAAAGAGGAAGAAGCTCCTACCAAGGAAGGGACAGAGCTTGCCGCCGCGGCCGGCGCCGAAGTAGTTCCAACCAAAGAGCTTCTTAATCCCGAAGGACCAATGGAAATAGAAGAGGTAAAGGAGGACTCGGTCTAAAATGGAACCGTTATCAGACCTTAGAACCCTGGCGGATTTTAAGAGCCTTCTAATTAGGCTTGCCTCCCCTGAAGATATCAGGAAGTGGTCTCGTGGGGAAGTGACCAAGCCGGAAACAATAAACTATCGAACGCTGAAGCCGGAAAAAGACGGTCTTTTCGACGAAAGAATTTTTGGCCCCACCAAGGATTGGGAATGTTACTGCGGGAAGTATAAGAGGATTAGGTATAAGGGAGTGGTTTGTGATAAATGTGGCGTTGAGGTAACCCAGAGTCGGGTCAGGCGCGAAAGAATGGGCCATATTACATTGGCCACCCCGGTTGTTCATGTCTGGTTCTTTAAGGGAGCGCCTTCTAAAATCTCTCTTCTTTTGGGAATAGCGCCAAGGGCAATTGAGCAGGTAGTCTATTTCGCCAAATACTTAGTTATTGAGGTTGACGAAAAAGGTAGAAAAGAGGCGGTCAAAAACCTTGAGAAAGCCAAAGACGAAAGACTCGGGGATATTTCTTCGGCCTTTAACGAAAGGAAAGAGGTACTAAGGTCCGAGGTCAATGAAGCAAAAGAAAAAATCAAAGAGAAAATTAAAGACAAAGAACAGTCGGCCCTGGCTTTATCCGAGGTGGATCTTGACTTTAGGAAAAAAGAAACTGCCATTACCGAAGAAGAGAAAAATACTTCGGAAAAGACCGGCCAGCTTTTTGATAACCTCATTTCCCTTGTTAGGGCAATTAAACCTCTAAGCGTTCTTTCCGAGGAAGAGTACGACGAACTCTCGGTCCACGGAGCCGTTGAGTTTATGGTGACCAAGATGGGAGCAGACGCTGTTCTCTCTGCCATCGAAAAGATTAATTTAGAGGAGCTCGCCGCTGCCTTAAGAAAAGAGATCGACGAGCTTAAAGGTTCCTCTCCCCGCTATGTAAAAGTTGCCAAAAGGCTAAAATTGGTTGATGGACTTAAGAGGGCCAAAATAGACTCCTCATGGATGATTCTCAAAGTTCTTCCCGTCCTTCCTCCAGACTTGCGTCCCATGGTTCAGCTTTCTGGGGGACGATTTGCGACCAGCGACTTAAACGACCTATATAGGCGGGTTATTAATAGAAACAATCGCTTGAAGCATTTAATTGACCTTGGGGCACCGGAGATAATTCTTCGAAACGAAAAAAGAATGCTCCAGGAGGCCGTGGACTCGCTCATCGACGCCTCGCAAAGAAAAGCGGTTAGGCGTGGGCGAGGCAGACAAACCTTGCGTTCCCTTTCCGATATGCTTAGAGGAAAACAGGGAAGATTTAGGCAAAACCTTCTGGGTAAGCGCGTTGATTATTCGGGAAGAAGCGTTATTATAGTTGGACCCGAACTTTCCCTAACCCAGTGCGGACTGCCTAAAGAAATGGCCCTTGAGATGTTTAAGCCTTTTGTACTCAAGGAAATGATCGCCAAGGGAATTGCCCCCAACGTTAAAAGCGCCAAAAACATGTTAGAGCGAAGGCCGCCCGAGGTTTTCGATATTTTGGAAGAAATTACAAAAAACCACCCGGTCCTTCTAAATAGAGCACCCACCCTTCACAAGCTTTCGATTCAAGCATTTTATCCGGTATTAATTGAAGGCAACGCCATAAGAATTCATCCTGCGGTTTGTTCAGGATTTAACGCGGACTTTGACGGAGACCAAATGGCGGTTCATGTCCCCCTTTCTCAAAAAGCAATCGACGAAGCCAAAAACTTGATGCTACCGACCCACAATCTTTTAAGGCCTGCGGACGGCTCACCGATTGCCACCCCGGCATCAAAAGAGATGGCTCTGGGTGTCTATTATCTAACCAGCGAAGACACGAGAATTGTACCGAGTGAGAGTGTTTTTTCTGACAAAAACGAAGCCATTTTTGCCTATCAGGCGGGTAAGGTGGAACCAAGACAGAAAATTACGGTAAGAGTAGAGAAAAAACTAGTCGAAACAACGGTCGGCCGAATACTTTTCAACGAGGTTCTTCCCGAAGGATTCGACTTTGTCAATGAGCCGGTAAACTCCCCCGTCATCAAGAAAATCTTTACCCAAGCTTATGCAACCGTCGAGAAAGACAAGGTGGTCGAGATGGTAGACGCAATCAAAACCCTCGGATTTTTCGGAGGAACGATTTCAGGACTATCTTTCGGCATGAGCGACGCCCAGATTTTACCCGAAAAGAAAATAATTCTTAAAGAGGCCGAGGCAAGAATAAAAGAAATAGAAGCCAACTTCGAGCAGGGGCTAATTACGGCAGAAGAAAAAAGAAGACTCTCACAGGAGGTTTGGATTGAGGCCACCGAGGATCTTGCCGATAAGACTTGGGAGTCGATGGATGTCAATTCTCCGATTCGGGTCGTCATTGATGCTAAAGCAGGAAGGGTTTCCAGGGATCAGGTTAAACAGCTGGTGGCCATACGAGGTCTTGTCGTTGACCCTCTTGGAAAAATTGTCGAACTGCCCGTAAAAGGAAACTTTAAAGAGGGACTTTCGGTTTTTGAGTACGTTACTTCCTCTCGAGGTTCAAGAAAGGGACTAACCGATACCGCCATTAAAACCGCCGATGCGGGGTATCTTACAAGAAGACTAGTCGATGTTGCCCACGACGTCATCATTAGATTAACGGACTGTGGGGCAAAAGAGGGCTTGACAATTAAAAGGTCTATTCGGCCGGCGGTATTTACGGCCAGGATTTTTGGAAGGGTTGCGGCCCAAGACGTTACCTCTCCGAAAACAAAGAAAGTGATAGTTGCCAAAGGAGACCTTATCGATGAAGCAAAAGCGGCCCAAATAGAGGCAGAAGGAATTCCGGAAGTGGTCATTCGTTCTCCGCTTTCGTGTCAGGCCAGGTATGGAATGTGTGCAAATTGTTACGGATGGGACCTTTCAAATAAGAAAATGGTTGAAATTGGAACCCCCGTTGGAGTTGTTGCGGCGCAATCAATCGGCGAACCCGGAACCCAACTTACCCTAAAGACCAAACACACAGGAGGTATTGTCGGGCTTGACGTGACCCAAGGCCTTCCCCGCGTAGAAGAACTTTTTGAAGCAAGAGTGCCCAAGGTTCTTTCTCCCCTGGCGGAAATTTCGGGCAAGGCGACAATTGCCGAAACCGAGGAGGGCTGGAGAGTGACAATTGCCTCGGTTAACCTCAAGCCCAAAGAAGAAAGAGAATATCTGATTCCCAAAACTATAAAGCTTTCTGTTGAAGACGGGCAACTCGTTGATTCCGGAACCCAGCTTGCGGCCGGGTCTCTCGACATGAAAGAAATACTAACAATTAGGGGTTTAAGAAGTGCCCAGGAATACCTGGTTAACGAAATTCAAAAAGTTTATGAGAGTCAGGGAATTCCCATAAACGATAGGCACTGTGAGGTCATTGCCAGAAAAATGAGCGATGAAGTAAGAATAGTTACTCCGGGAGACACAAAATTTTTGCCGGGAGACTTGGTCGATAAGGCAAGCTTCGAAGAGGAAAACGAGAAAATTTTGGCAGCCGGAGGAGAACCCGCCAGCGGCCAGCAGGTGATACTTGGAATTACAAGAAGAGCACTTTACACAGAGAGCTGGCTTTCAGCAGCGAGCTTCGAACAAACGACCGATGTCCTGACCGATGCGGCCCTTCAAGGAGAATGTGATCATCGGCAGATTAATTCCCGTTACCCCAGAACGAGCCGTCTTGCCGCAGGAGCCAACTTCGTTGTAAAATACCCCCACAATGCCTACAGTTTCTCAACTAATCAGAAAAAGAAGGAGGGGGGTCCGCAAGAAAACAAAAACTGCGGGACTTAGGCGTTGGTTTAGCGCCAAAGACAGGCGCTTCGGCGAAACTCCCTCTCCGTTTAAGCGCGGGGTTGTCTTGGCGGTCCGAACGATGACGCCCAAAAAGCCGAACTCGGCTCTTAGAAAAGTTGCCAGGGTAAGACTATCAAATAAGCAGGAAGTGACCGCCTATATCCCTGGCGAAGGCCACGAACTGGCCGAGCATTCAATTGTTCTTGTTCGTGGAGGAAGAGTTCAAGATCTCCCCGGAGTTAAGTACCACGTAGTCAGAGGTAAGTACGATACAACGGGAGTAGTAGGCAGGCAGTCAGCAAGAAGTAGGTACGGTAGTAAGAAAGGAGGGGCACCCAAGTCGGCTCCGGCTCCAGCAGCTCCGGCTCCCGAGACCCCACAAGAATAATATGGCCAGAAAAGGTGCCACCAAAATAAGAGAAGTCGCCCCGGACCCAATTTATGGGAGCCGCGTTCTCTCAAAACTTATCAATCGGTCGATGTTTGATGGGAAAAAGTCAGTTGCCCAAAAAGAAATTTATACCGCATTTGAAATTATTAAAGAAAAAAGCGGGGAAGACCCCGAAAAAGTTTTCGAAGGGGCTCTAGAAAATATCAAGCCGACAATGGAGGTTAGACCCCGAAGAGTCGGTGGAGCCGCTTATCAGGTTCCGATTAGCGTTCGGGGGCCAAGAAGGGAATCGTTGGGAATTAGGTGGCTCATCGCCTCAGCCCGGGCCAAATCAAATTCCGAATACCACACCTACGCGGAGAAACTAGCAGCCGAAATTATGGATGCGGCCAAAGGGGAAGGGGCAGCAGTCAAGAAAAGACAAGAAATTGAGAGGGTTGCAGAAGCCAATCGTGCATTTTCTCATTTTCGCTGGTAGATTAGACCGACTAAACTTACTGGAAGTGAAAGCTTCCGGTTTTTTGTGCGATAATTACTAATATGGCAGGAGAAGTAACAAAGAAAAAGGCGGCAATGGTTGTCACGGTCACCAAAGACCGCGACGTCCCTTTGGAAAAAATCCGAAACATCGGCATTATTGCCCACATCGACGCGGGAAAAACCACAACCACGGAGAGGGTTCTTTTCGAAACCGGAAAAACCTATAAACAGGGCTCGGTTGATGAAGGAACAACCGTTACCGACTGGATGGCCCAGGAGCGGGAGCGTGGAATTACCATTGTTTCTGCCGCGATTACTACTTTCTGGGATTTACAAACTGCCTCAGCGATTGAAAACGGCCACTACAGAATAAACATCATCGATACTCCGGGGCACATCGACTTTACGGCCGAAGTTGAAAGAAGCTTACGGGTTTTGGACGGAGCAATTATGGTTTTTGACGGCCGAACCGGGGTTGAGTCCCAATCCGAAACAGTCTGGCGCCAAGCGGACAGATACAAAGTCCCGAGAATTTGCGTTCTTAATAAACTGAATCTTATCGGGGCCGACTTTGAGGGTTCAATTAAATCCATCCACGAGCGCCTTGGTGCCAATGCCGCCCCCGTAACCATACCAATAGGGATTGAACACGCCCACAAAGGGGTTGTCGACCTTATAAAAATGAAGGCCCTGACCTATTCCGGGATTGAGGATAACCATTTAACCGAGGAAGAAATTCCGGCTGATTTGGTCGAAGAAGCCAAAAAATATCGAAAGCAGCTTATAGAGAAAGTCTCCGAGTATGATGATGAGGCTTTAGCAAAATACCTCGAAGGACAAGAACCCACAGAAATCGAGCTTAAAAGGGCAATCCGAAAAGGAGTTATTTCCGGCAAATTCTTCCCGATATTCGGAGGAGACAATCGAACGGCCGAGGTTCAACTTCTTCTTACCGGAGTCGTTGAGTATCTTCCCTCTCCGTTGGATTTGCCAGCCGTTGAGGGGGTTAATCCCAAAACTGGAGAAAAAGAAACCCGTGAGAGGAAAAACGAAGCTCCTTTCTCTGCCTTGGCATTCAAAGTGACGACGGACCCGCATGTCGGACGGCTTGTCTATCTTAGGATTTACTCGGGAAAGATTTCCTCCGGGCAGGTTGCTTTAAATAGCACCAAACAAAATCAGGAAAGGATTGGAAAACTTGTTCTTCTACACGCGGACCAAAGAGAGCTTATTGAGGATGCATTTGCAGGAGAAATCGTGGCCGCTGTGGGAATTAAAGATACAACCACGGGAGATACAATCTGCGATCCCGGGCATCCAATTTTACTTGAGTCAATTTCCTTTCCTGAGCCCGTCATTTCTTTGGCAATAGAACCCGCCACCAAGAGCGACCAGGAAAAAATGGGAATGGCACTGGGGAAGCTTTCGGACGAGGACCCAACCTTTAGAATCAAGTCGAATCATGAAACGGGGCAGACGATTATTTCCGGAATGGGAGAGCTTCAGTTGGAAGTCTTGGTCGATAGAATGAAGAGGGAATTTAATGTCGAAGCCGCTACCGGTGCCCCCCAGGTTGCTTATAAGGAAACGGTTAAAAAGATTGCCGAGGGAGAAGGGAAATATATCAGACAAACCGGAGGCCGGGGGCAATACGGACATTGTTTTCTTAGAATCGAACCCTTGGGCAGGGGTGAAGGATTTGAATTCAAAAACGAAATTAAAGGAGGGGCAATTCCTTCGGAATTTATTTCTCCGATTGAAAAGGGGGTCAAAGAAAAGATGGAAAACGGGATTTTGGCGGGTTATCCCATGGTTGATATGAAAGTGGCTGTTTATGACGGGAGCTTCCACGATGTTGACTCCTCGGAAATCGCCTTCAAGATTGCGGGGTCTTTAGCCTTGGAAGAGGCCGCAAGGCGAGCCGACATGGTGCTTCTTGAACCCATTATGAAGGTTGAGGTCTCAACCCCGGAAGAATTTATGGGAGATGTAATAGGAGACCTTTCATCCAAAAGAGCACAAATTTTAGGCACGGAAAAGCGTGGACAGCTGACCGTAATAAATGCCATGGCTCCTTTGGCGGAACTAGCTGGTTATGCCACCAAGCTTCGCTCGATTTCCCAAGGAAGGGCAAGTTTCTACATGGAGCCAAGCCACTACGAAGAAGTTCCCAAGAATATTACCGAAGCAATTGTGGCCAAGAGCGGAAAAGTGACAATGGGGCACCGTTCGCAGTAATTTTAAATTAGCACTTGACACACTATTTTATGCGAACTTATAATACGCTCACTGGGGCTAAAAAAGCCCTTGTTTGTTTGTAAGAAGACCGAAAGTAAGGTAAAATAACCAATATGGCAGGAGAAGCAAAAGCAAAATTTGATAGAACAAAACCGCACGTCAATGTCGGCACCATTGGTCACGTCGACCACGGCAAAACGACACTAACTGCGGCAATCACGACTGTTCTGGCGAAACATGTTACAGGTGGAATAAACCACGCCTACAAATTTGACGAAATTGACAATGCTCCAGAAGAGAAAGAAAGAGGAGTTACTATTAATATTACCCACGTCGAATACGAGACCGAGAAAAGACACTATGCTCACATCGACGCTCCGGGACACGCAGACTACATCAAAAACATGATTACGGGTGCGGCTCAAATGGACGGAGCTATTTTGGTTGTTTCAGCAGCCGATGGAAAAATGCCCCAAACTTCAGAGCATGTCATTTTGGCCAGGCAAGTTAACGTTCCGGCCATTATTGTCTTTTTAAATAAAACTGATACGGTTGATGACCCTGAGATTGTTGATTTGGTTGAACAAGAGATAAGAGAGCTACTTAAGAAATACGAATACCCGGGAGACCAAGTTCCGGTCATAAAAGGATCTGCACTTAAAGCATTAGAAGGTGATGCCGAAGCTGAAAAGCAAATCCTTGAGCTGATGAAGGCAGTTGATGAATATATTCCGGAGCCGGTCAGGGACACCGAAAAGCCTTTCCTGATGCCTATCGAGGACGTCTTCGCCATTAAGGGCCGAGGAACGGTTGTCACCGGTAGGGTTGAGCGAGGAAAATTAAAAGTAAACGAGGAAATAGAGATAGTCGGTCTAAAAGATACGAAAAAGTCTGTTGTAACGGGTCTTGAGATGTTTAGAAAGACGCTCGATGAGACAATCGCCGGAGACAATGTAGGAGTACTTCTAAGAGGAATTGAGAAGGACGATGTCGAAAGGGGTCAAGTTTTAGCAAAGACCGGCACAATTACTCCCCACACCGAATTTGAAGCCG
>Ga0214473_10005865_pt1 | contig 14694 bp, 13 predicted proteins | sample RVTome_7_FD_203509 | JGI IMG/M metagenome (GOLD analysis project Ga0214473, IMG submission 203509) | Soil microbial communities from uranium-contaminated site in the Upper Colorado River Basin, Wyoming, United States - RVT98D197 | ecosystem: Environmental > Terrestrial > Soil > Contaminated >... | reverse complement strand
ACGCATCCTTGAGGCGTTCGCGCGCCTCGACGTGCCCGGGGTCGATCTCCAGAACCTGCTGCAGCTGGTCGATGACCTTGGCCTTCAGCCCATAGCGCTGGAAGACATCGCACTCGGTGAGGAGGCGAGCGATGCGCGCCTCGCGCGCGACGTCAGGTGGGATGGACGGCTGGCGCGGCTCCGCGGCTGGTGCGAGGGAGGCCACGTCGATGCGCACGTCGGGCTCGTCGACGATGAGGATCTCTTCGTCCTCGTCCCCCTCCTCGACCTCATAGTCCTCGTCCATGTCGGGCCGGCGGAGCTCAGGGCCCGTCGGTTCTTCGAGTGGCGGCCGGTCCGTCACCAACAGGCCTTCCGCCGACATCACGTCAGAGGACTCGAGCAACACGGCCTCGTCGGAGTCGAGCTCCTCGGCGAGCTCGTGCTCCTCCACCACCTCGAATTCCGGTCGCTCGGGCTCCGGCTCCCGCGGCAGCTTGCGTGGATCCACAACGGCGCTCTCGGGCGGCGACATGAGCGCGGAGGCCCGGCGACGGTCGCGCGGCGCGTATCCCGCGAGGGCCTGGCGCGCGTCGGCGTCGTTGGGGTCGAGCTCGAGCATCCGCGTGAGGACCCTGGCCCGAGCTTCGTGGTTGTGCGCCTCGTTGTGGATGCGCGCGACCTCGCGGAACACGCTGATCGTCTTTGGAAGCTGGCCGAGTTGATGGAAAGCCTCCGCCAGCAGCTCCAGCGTTGCCACGTCGCGCGGATTCGCCTTGAAGCACATCTGGAGCTTGGACAGGCCCCGCTTGGGATCCTGTCGCTCCAGGTAGAGAACGGCGAGCTCCATGGCCACCGTGACGTCGGTGGGGCGGTGGTAGAGCAGGCGCTCGGCAACCTTGATGAAGTCGTCCATGCGTCCCTGTTCCTTGAGCAGGGACGCGCCCATCTCGAACGCTGTGGCGGCCTCGTCCGTGCGACCGGCCTTGGAAAGGGCCTCCGCGAGCTTGATTCGCACCGGGATGTTGTCGGGGTCCAGCTCGGCCATGCGCGCCAGGGTGGACAGCGCGTTGTCGATGTCGCCCGCGCGGGCGTACGCGCTCGCCACGTGCTCGTAGGTCGAGAGGGCGTCGCTCACCAACTGGAGCTGCTCGTACATCTCAGCCAACGCCAGCGACACGTCCAGCCGCGTGGGGTCGAGCTTCAGGATCTGCTTGTAGACCGCGACGGCCTTGAGGAAGAACCCCTGGTCGGCGTACTGCCGGGCCACCCTCGCGTAGGTGTCACAGGCCTCACGGCGTGACCCCATCTTGGTGTAGAGGTCCCCGATCTTGAGCCACGTCCGCACGTCATTCGGGTCGTCTTTGACCAGCTTGACGTACTCCGCGATGGCCTTTCCGTAGTGACCCTTCGCCGAGTGTTTTTGGGCGGTTTCGAGGACTCTGGTGCGGTCGAGGGCCACCGCGCCTCCATGCGGGGTGCGCAAGCCTACACATACGGCTCCGCGGCTCGTATGGTCAAGAGCGCGGCAATTTCGGGATGCTAAAATCGGCCAGCGGGCCGGTATTGTGCTACAAGCGCGACAGGAACAGCGTGCTCAGTGTACCTGCTTCGAAGGCCGCGTGCCCGAGGATCCGCCGGTGGAGGTCCACGTTCGTGTGGATTCCGGTGATGATGGTCTCGTCCAGGGCCCGGCGCATCCGCGCTATCGCCTCGGTCCGATTGCGGCCGTGGACGATGATCTTGGCCAGGAGCGAGTCGTATTCGGCCGGTACGCGCCAGCCCCCGAAGACCCCGCTGTCCACCCGAACCCCGGCTCCCCCGGGAGGATGGTACTCGGTGATGAGTCCCGGACTGGGAGCGAAGGTCACGGGATGCTCGGCGTTGATGCGGCACTCGATGGCATGACCGCGCGGGGCCAGACGCCCGCGCGGACAGGTCATCTCTTCGCCGGCCGCGATGCGGATCTGCTCGGCCACGAGGTCGATTCCGGTCACCATCTCCGTTACAGGGTGCTCGACTTGGATGCGCGTGTTCATCTCCATGAACGAGAGGTCGCCGCGCTCGTCCATCAAGAACTCGAGGGTGCCTGCGGAGCGATATCCACTCTCGCCGAGGGCTCGCTCGATGGTGGCAGACAAGTCGTGGCGTATCTCGTCGGTGATGGCGACGCTCGGCGCTTCCTCGACCAGCTTCTGATGGCGACGCTGGATGGAGCACTCGCGCTCGCCGAGCACCAGCACGCTGCCGCGGCCATCGCACAGCACCTGGAACTCGATGTGTCTCGGCTCCTCGACGAAGCGCTCGCAGTAGAGGTCTCCGTTCTTGAAGGCCGCCTCCGCCTCGGCGCGAGCCTGCGGGAACGCGCGCTCCATGGCCTCGGCCGAGCGGATCACCTTCATGCCGCGTCCGCCTCCGCCGCCGGAGGCCTTGAGCATGACGGGGAAGCCCACGTCGGTGGCTTGGCGCACCGCATCGGCGACGTCCTTCAGCAACTCGCTGCCGGTCATGAGCGGGATGCCGAGCGACCGCGCGAGCTCGCGGGACCGGAGCTTGTCGCCCCAGCGGTGCATGTCCTCGGCCGTGGGTCCGATGAAGGTCACCCCGCATCGTTCGCAGATCTCGGCGAACTCCGCATTCTCGGAGAGGAAACCATAGCCCGGGTGAATGGCGTCGGCGCCCGTGATCTCCGCGCTAGCGATGATGGCCGGGATGTTGAGGTAGCTGTCGCGCGCGCGGGCGGGCCCGATGCACACGGCTTCGTCCGCGAAGCGCACGTGGAGGGCGCGTTCGTCCACGGTGCTGTGCACGGCCACGGTCGCGATGCCGAGCTCGTGGCATGCGCGGATGATGCGCAGCGCGATCTCGCCACGGTTGGCGATCAGGACCTTGCGGAACATGGTCGCCGTCAGCTCGTACGGACCTTGAAGAGGCGGTCGCCGTACTCCACGGGCTTGCCGTTCACGCCGAGTATTTCGACGATGGTGCCGGAGACCTCGGCCTCGATTTCGTTCATCAGCTTCATCGCCTCGACGATGCAGAGCACCTGGCCTGGGCTGATGTGTTGACCCTCCGTGGCAAAGGGCTCCGCGTCGGGGCCCGAGGCCCTGTAGAACGTACCGACGAAGGGTGACGTGATGTAGAGGATCCCCTCCTCGACTCCATCCTGGACACTGCCCGCGGCCACGGCGCCGGTGAAGGGCGGTGGGGGTTGGGTGGCCGGCACCCCTGACCCCGCGGCCCGCCCGTCGAGACCTTGGGCATGCGGTGCGGCTGCCCCCCTCCGCACGAGAATGCGCTCCTCGGCGTTCTCGAGCTCGAGCTCGCTCGCGCCAAACTCCTCCATGGTCCGCATCAGCTCGCGGAGTTGATCGAGATCGATGTCCATCGAAGCCCTGGGTCCCCTGGCGGCGCCGTGCCGCACCGCGTCATGGATGTGTCCTCACCGTCGAGGCGCTCCTGGATAGTCGATGCGGGGCCGCAAGCCAAGGCCCACGTGACCGTCTACTCGAGGTTGCTCAGGAGCTTGTGCGCCGAGGCGCGCAGCAGGAAGCGCGCCCTGCCCTGGTTGCCAGAGGGCTCGAGGGCGATGGCCACGAAGTACTCGTCGTTGAGCAGGCGGATGACCGTGGTCATCTTCTCGGCCTTGATCGACACTTCGGCGGCCGAGCCCGCTTCCAACATCTCCGCCGCCTTGCGGATCTGCTTGAGGATGACGCTGAACTCCATCCCGACGGTTTCGACGTCGAGCGCGGCACCCTCGCGGACAAACTGATCGACGGCGATGCCGTCGAAGCCCATCAACAGGCCCGCCAGCCCGCCCTCGGTCCGGTTCACGACGTCCTGTAGCAGCTCCCTGAACATGGCACCTCCGCACGCAAATCAGCGCACGTACGTGGTTATTCGTCAAGTTAGGGAATCGGGCGCCGGAACCCGGGCTTTGGCGCCTGGGTTTGGCGACACGGGCGCGTCTACGGGCGCCGGGCTCGCGTTTGCCCGATGGCGCCGATCATGGACTTCGAGGCGGCGCGCCGCGAACAGGACGGCGAGGCCGGTCAGAAGGAAGATGGCCCAGTAGATCCACACGGCGGCCAGCGGAGCATATGGGCGACGGCGTGCCTTGACAACGGGCGGTGCTCCTTTAGATTCGGTGCCCCCGCGAGCGGACGTGGCGGAATTGGCATACGCGCCAGACTAAGGATCTGGTGGGGTAACTCCCGTGAAGGTTCGACTCCTTTCGTCCGCACTTCTGCTCTGAGCCAGCCAGACCCAGCTCGATCGTCGTCGCCGGCACCGCGGACTCGGGCGGCTGCGCGGACTGGGCGTCCGCTCCGCCTCGCCCTCGTCCACGGCTTCCGACTCCTTTCGTCCGCACTTCTGCTCTGAGCCAGCCAGACCCAGCTCGATCGTCGTCGCCGGCACCGCGGACTCGGGCGGCTGCGCGGACTGGGCGTCCGCGCATCAACGCAGGCCGGCCTCCTCGTAGAGCTCGTCGAGGTTGAGCTTGCAGTCGATGGACTCCAGGGCCACGGCGTGTCCCGGGCCGACCACCGTCTCGGCCCAGCCGCCGGTGCCCCGCTTCCAGACCTCGGCGCGGCGCCGGTCCTGGGCGAGGAGCACGTACTCCTCAAGCGAGCTCAGCTTCTGATAGTGGAGCCGCTTCTCGCCGCGGTCGTACTCCTCGGTGCTCGGGCTGAGCACCTCGAACAGCGCGCGCGGGTTGGTGACGTGAGTCGGCGAGGCGGGGTCCGTCTCCACCGGGTCGCAAACGACGGCCGCATCGGGGTAAGTCGCCAAGCCCGTTTCGCGCACGCGCACCCGCAGATCCGACCCGTACACGCGGCAGGGGCGCCCGCGGAGCTGCTGACCGAGCTGCACCACGAGGGCCGCGGCCAGCGCTGCGTGCTGCGGCGTTCCACCCGCCATCGCGTAGATCTCGCCGTCGAGGAACTCGTGCCGGACGTCGCTCATCTCCTCGACATCCAGGTAGTCCTGCCACGTGTGTCGATGCCTCGGCGCGGTGGTGCTCATGACCGAAGCGTACCACCGGTCCCGGATCCCGTCCCGGCAGGGCCTCCTCGCTCGGGGGGAGCGCAGCGCAGGGCGAAGCCCGTCCGCGCGCTGCGGATCGAGCCGCCCGCCCGCGTCCTACCCGGTCCTGCGCTCCAGCTCTCGGATCCGCAGCTCGTGGTTGTCGATCCGGTCGCGTTGGTTGAGCCGGTCCGCCAGCAGATCGCGAACCTCGACCACGGCGGTCGCCACCGCAACGACTTCGGTTGCAAGAGCAGCGTTCTGGGCCACCATCCGCTCCTCGAGCGAGTCGACGCGGTCACGGATCTCTCGGAGAACCCGCAGAGTGGGACTGACCTTGGCTGCCATCACGCCTCCTCTCAGTATGCCACAGGGTCATCGGCACGGCAGCGCGGGAGTTGCTCGGGCTCGGGCTCGTAGTCCGGTTCAGGAATTTACCTGTCCCCAGAATTGCGTTGGCGGGGGCCCCCCCCGTGATCACCCCCTCCTGCCTGTGCTAGGGTTCCGGGCCACAGAGCGAGGGGGTTCCCATGAAGTCGGCAGTATCGATGGGCCTGGCCCTAGTCCTCCTGTCCCTGACCGCGTGCACGGCGAGTCGCGGGCGACCCAGCAGCAGACGGGACGCTGGACCGCGCAGTGACGCGGCCGTCGTCGAAGGCTGCGAGCCGCTCGACTCGGACGGCGACGGTATCGCCGACGACATCGAAGGCGACGGGGACGTCGATGGCGACGGCATCCCGAACCTCGCGGACGACGACTCGGACGGCGACGGCCTGTCCGACGACGCGGAGTGGGACTCGACGAACCCCTGCTCCCCCACCGACTCGGACGGCGACGGAATCCCCGACGCCTTCGACGTCGACAGCGACAACGACGGGCTCACCGACGCCGAGGAAACGGCGCTGGGGACGAACCCGCGCAGCATCGACACCGACGGCGACGGAATCACCGATCTCGGCGAGGCGCGCGGGACGATGACCGATCCGACGGACCCGACCAGCACGATCCCCGAAGGGGACTTCTTCGTCGTGCTGCCCTACCTCGGCGACCGCGCAAACCGCACCCTGCGCTTCGGTACGGACATCGAGGTGGCCGACGTCTTCTTCCTCGTGGACATGACCGGATCCATGCAGGGGGAGCGGACGAACCTGATCAACGGCCTCGTCTCCGTGATCATCCCCGGCATTCGTTCGTCCATCGAGAACGTCCAGTTCGGGGCGGGCGGCATGGACGACTACCCGGTCGATCCCTACGGCGGCGGCTGGGAGGCCGACCTGCCCTTCTACCTGCTTCGCGGCATCGGTCCGGCCAACGAAGACGTCGGAGCCTGGAGCATCGCAGCCGGGCCGACCACTTGTCCTTCGAGCCCCGCGTCGAACGACATCGGGTCAATCGGGGGCGGACCCAACGGCCGCGAAGATATCCTCGAGGCCGTCGAGGGGCTGCCCTGCCACGGCGGCGATGACTGGGAGGAGAGCTACGTCCCGGCGCTCTGGGCCACGGCGACGGGCCGCGGCCTCAGCTGGCCGGGCGGCAGCCTGCCCGACCGCACCTGCCCCGTCATTCCCGACGAGACCGGAATGCGGCGCGGCTACCCGTGCTTCCGCCCCGGTGCCCTCCCCATCATCCTGCTCTTCGGCGACGCGCCCTTCCACAACGGACCCGCGAGCGGCGCCCCGTACACCTTGATCTCCGGCGCGCCCACCTACGCCGACGCGGTCGCGGCGCTCGGCTCCATCGGCGCGCGCGTGATCGGCATCTTCTCCGGCGGGACCTACGATCTGACGCCCCGTGCCGACTACGAAGCCGCCGCGCGGGATACGGGCGCCGTGCAGGCCGACGGAACGCCGTTGGTCTTCGACATCTCCGAGGACGGCTCGGGCCTGAGCACCACCGTTGTGGACGCCGTCGCCTCCCTCGTCGGAGGCACTCCACAGGACGTCAGCACGCGCACGGAGAACGTGACGGGCAACCCCGACGACTTCAACGCGACCCTATTCATCAAGTCGATCGTTCCCGTGGAGGGATACCGGGACGGCGTGGCGGGCGCGGGCTACGACAGCAAGGACGACACGACGTTCTACCGTGTGATCCCGGGGACGCTCGTGGACTTCGCCATCGACTTCTACAACGACGTCCGGCCGCCAGCCGACACGGCCCAGATCTTCCGGGCCCGGATCATCGTCGTCGGCAACGGCGTGGCCGATCTGGACGCCCGCAACGTGTACATCATCGTCCCGCCCGAGGGCGGCACGATCCTGATCTGACGCAGGGCCCGAGCACCTGGAGGACGAGATGCTTCGACGCTTCCCCGCGGTCCTGTTGAGCTCGAGCCTACTGCTGTGTCTGGCCATCGCCGGGGGTTGCTCGGGTCGGGGCGGAGGACGCCCGGGTCCTCGGGACGGATCGGTGGTCCCGCGGGACGGAAGCGGCCGCGATGGTGGTGGCTCCATCAACCCCTGCACGCCCGGCTGCGGCGACCAAGAGCTGTGCGGCGAAATGGGCGACGGCAACGGCCTCGACGAGGACTGCGATGGCATGGTGGACGAGGACTGTCCCTGTCCCGCCGTGGGCATCACGCGGCCCTGTTTCGCGGGGCCGCCGGACCGCCGCAACATTGGAGCCTGCGCCGATGGCATCGAGACGTGCTCCGAGTTTCTGACGTGGAGCTCCTGCATCGGCGGCATCTCGCCTGGGACCGAGTCCTGCGACAGTCTCGACAACGACTGTAACGGAATCACGGACGACATCCCGGGCTGCACCTCTGCGGTGGCTTGCCCAGTGAACGAAGCGTCGCCGCCGCTGTCGAACTACGCGCTGCGTGGGGATCGGGTCTACACGGGGGCCGCCCGCGGCTGGAGCTGGCGCATCGAGTGCCCGGCTTCGGTTCCCGCGGACCTGTGTCCCGCGCCCGAGTCGCCCATGGCGGAGGACACACAGGTGTACTTCACGGCGTCGGGCGCCTACCGGGTCTACGTCGAGGTGATCCTGGAGGACGGCTCCATGGGGAGCTGCGCCTGGACCGTCTACGTGCAGGGCACTGGGCTTCGAGTCGAGCTCAACTGGGACACCATGCTGGATACGGCCGGCGGTACCGACGTGGACCTGCACCTGCACCGGTGGAACAACAACGGGACAGACACGGACTGGTTCAACGACGACGACTGCTACTACGGCAACTGCACGCCTACAGGGAGCATCACGTGGGCGGACCACCCGCCGAGCAACCTCGAGAACTGCGCCGACGCGCCCCACGGCGGCGGCGCGGAGTGGAGCGCGGTCGGGAGCTGCCGTAACCCGCGCCTCGACGTGGACACCAACGGGATCGACGGTAGCTGCTACGCGAGCACGACCGATCCGAACGACCCGTCCTTCTGCGCCCCCGAGAACATCAACGTCGATAGCCCCATCGTCGGCATGCCCTACCGCGTGATGGTCAACTACTACTCCGACGAGGGGTACTCGGCCATGACCAACACGTGGGTCAACATCTTCTGCGGTGGAGCGCTCCGAGCGTCCTTCGGGCTCGATCCGTTTGTCTTCTTGCGCGAGGGCAGCGGATTCGGGGCGGCGAACGACAACTGGTACGTGGCGGACGTGGTGTTCTTCCGCGGGACCTGCGGCATGGACTGCATGGTGCATCCCCTGGGCGGCATGGCGCGCGGGACGCTGGATCCGTCGGACCCCTTCGGCTTCTCGGCGATCCTGCCCTTCGGCCCCCCCTGGTCCTGCACCTACGACGCTTCGGCGGGCACCTGCACGCCCTGACCGCTACCGCAGCTCGCGCAGCGCGGCTCGCGCAGCCCGGTTGCGCGGGTCGAGCTCGATGGCGCGCTCGTAGGCTGCCACGGCACGTTCGCGTTCGCCGGTGGCCAGCAGAACCCGGCCGAGGGCGGCGAAGAACCCGGAGTGCTCAGGCGCGAGCTCGACCGCGCGCGCGTAGGCGGTGACCGCTCCCGCGTTGTCGTCCATCGCTGCCAAGGCCGCGCCGAGGCCGGCGAAGGATCCGGCGTGCGTTGGATCGAGCTCGGTCGCGCGCCGGTATCCCGCCGCGGCCTGCTCGAAACGATCGGCGCCGAAGTGTTCGCGCGCCTCCTCGCGGACGCGGTCGAACTCCTCCTGGGCGGCCGGGGACATCGCGGGCAGTGGCGCGGACCGATCGGCCGCGGGAGACGGGCCCTCCTGGTCGGGGGGCGAGCTGGGGCGTGGCCCGGCCGCGGCGCGAACGTCCGGCTCAGGTGTGGCTTCGGCTGCGGGCTGCTCGTCGCCTCCCGAAGCGAGCACCGCCACCGACACGATCAGCGCCAGCGCGAGCAGCGCGCCCGCCGTGCCCAAGGCGATCCACATCTTCGCCGTCAGGGCCGGAAAGCCCCTCGTCGGTAGCTCGGGCTCGGACTCCGGCACCTCGCCGACGATCGCGTCGAGGGGCGTCGCGAGGGGCTCGAGGGGCGGCAAGTCGAGGGGATCGTCGGGATGGGGGCCGAGGGGCGCGAGGGCAAGGGGCTCGGGCGCTCCCACGCCCAGGATCGTCCCGGCGGGACGCTCACGTGGCGGGGGCTGGACCGCCCGAAGTGCGGGCGGCGGCGGCACGCCGAGCACGGTGGCCTTGGGTCGGGGCGGCTCGCCGGTCGGCGCCAGTCCCGGCGAGGTGGCCTTGGGCGGCGGCGGAGCCGCTGGCAGCTCGCCCGCTTTCTGCGGGCCGCCGTCGGCGGGGTTCGCATCGGCAGGTCTTGGGGCAGCGGGCATGCCCCGATCGGTCCCGCTCTTGTCAGGAGGCTTCATCGTTCCCTCGCGCAATCGTACCAGCGCGGTGGCCGATGGGGGACCTTCACGGCGGCTGGACGTGGAGGCCCGAGTCCGGATGGACCCAGAAGACCACCGCGAACGCGACATAGACCGCCACGAGCATCGCGCCCTCGAACCAGTTGGACTCCCCGTCCTGCAGCGTGAAGGAGGCGATGAGCACGCCGGCCCAGATGGCGAGCAGCTCGAAGGGATTGAACACCAGAGTCAACGGCATCGGGCCGATGAAGTAGCTGGCCATCACGAGAAGGGGTGCGACGAGCAGCGCGATCTGGATCGCCGACGACATGGCGACCTGGAAAGCGAGCTCCATCTTGTTCTTGGCGGCAGCGACGATGGCCACCGAGCCCTCTGCGGCGTTGCCCACCACGGCCACCACCACCACGCCGACGAACATCTCGGACATCGGCAGGGTGCCCGCGTCGAGCATCTGGTCGATGGAGGCGACGAACACGTCGCTGCACAGGGCGACGAGCACCACAGTCGTGACCAGCGTCCCGATGGCCGCCCCGAGGGACCAGCGGGGCTCCTCGTGGGCGCCCTCGTCCGTCCTGTAGGTGAACCGATGGGTCACCAGGCTGAAGACCAGATGCAGGCCGTAGATGCAGAGCAGAATGATGGAGACCGACAGGGAGAGGTTCTCGACCGTACCCTCGGGGAAGGCCTCGAGGGCAGGATCGAGGGCCGGAATGAAAACCATCACACTCGGAATGAGCAGCGCGAAGAGCGTGAGGGCGAGCATTCCTATGGACGCGGAGGCGCCGGTGCGGCCGAAGGTCTGGGTCTTGTGGCGCGCACCCCCCACCACCATCGACACCCCAAGCAGCAACAGCATGTTTCCGAGGATCGATCCCGTGAGCGAGGCCCGCAGGACCTGGTGGGCCCCGTGGCTGAGGGCGATCAGGGCGATGATGAGCTCGGTGACGTTGCCGAAGGTCGCGTTCAGAAGGCCCCCCCACACGGGTCCGAGCCGAATCGCCACCTCCTCGGTGGCGGCTCCGATGACGATCACGAGGGCCAGGATCGCCACCCCGGCCACCGCGAAGTGGAGGAGCGGCGAGCCGATGCCGGCGAAATAGAGCACCACGGCGAGCGGCGCGATGGGCAGGAGGTACTTCGGGAACGGCAGGGTCTTCCAGACCGAGAGCATGGCGCTAGAGATTGCCAGCAAAACGGTCCTACGGGAACCGCCACGTGCGCCGGCCCTCCCGGAGGGGCCGCGTCAGCTCACCGACATCACGCGCGTCAGGCGGACCACGAGCGGGATATTCGCGAGCAGGCCGTACATGCGGATGCGCCCCTCTCGCGATGCGCGCATCACCTTGCGGGCAACTTCGCCACGCGGGTCCGGCAGGCCGACTCGCGGGATCAGCTCCACGAGGGACATGTTCGTCACGTCATCCATGCCGGCACGGATGGTGAGATCGGGGATGCCGTAGATGCCGTCGTGGACCGTCAGCGTGCCCGCGCGAAACACCAGCGTCACCGAGACCTCGGCGTCCTCCACCACGATGGCCACGCGTCCCGCCAGCCTGTCGAAGTCACGGCGCTTGTGCGGGTTGTCCTGCAGGTTCTGCCGTAGCAGCTCCGAGAGCATGAGGGCTAGACCGTTGTTCTCGGCGCCCGGTCCGAGCTCGATGACGGGTCCGTCCATGTCAGTCGAGGAATTCGGTTGGGACGCGCGTGGCGCTCACGACGAGCTGACGGGAGGATTCGACGAAGCGCAGCATCGTGGGCAGATGGCCCTTCGTCAGCTTGAGCTTGCCCTGCATCATGCCCTTGATGGGATCGATCTCTCCGGCGAGCACTTCTTTCCACCGTGCGTAGGAGGCCACGATGATGAACGGGGCGTCCTGCACCGATTCGATCCCCGTGACGAACTCGGTTCCTCGGCAGCTGCCGGCCTCCACGTCCAGGATCATGGCCATGTCTTCGGCGAGCCCGATCTCCGGGTTCTTCTCGATGACCATGGCGACCTTGCCGAAGGTCCACGGCTTGCCCGCCACGCGATAGGTCTCGTTCGCGTTCACCGCGTCCCGGTACGCATCGGTCCATTCCTTCGACGGGAATCTGTGCGTCATCGTCCGCTCCTCGGTCCGTGGCGACCCTATAGCACAAGGGACGCCCCGGGATCCCCCCGGAGCTGCTACACCTCGGCGTGGTGAGCCCACTGCTGCGCTCTGGCCTCTTCGATCGCCATGGATTCCGACACGGTTTCACCCTGCGGACCGGTGGCTGCAGCGCACCGCCCTTCGCCACGCTCAATCTCGCCCGCCACGTGGGGGACGACCCCGTGGCCGTACAGAGCAACCACGTCCGCGTGGCGGGATGGGTTGGCTTTCCGCCGGACCGTCTCTTCGAGGTGAGCCAGGTGCACGGCTCTGACGTCGAAGTCGCGTCGGCCGACGGGAGCCCGGACGAGCTCAGGGCCAGGGAGGCGGACGCGATCGTGGGGCTTGCCGGGGTCCGCCCCGTGGCCGTGGGCGTGCGGGTCGCCGACTGCATCCCGCTGCTCCTCGCCGATCCCCGGACCGGCGCGGTGGCTGCCGTGCACGCGGGTTGGCGCGGCGTGGTGGCCCGCGTCGTCGAAGCGGCCATCGACGCGCTCGAGCGAGAGGCCGGGACGGACCGGGCCGACGTGCTCGCCGTCGTCGGGCCCCACATCCGCGCCGACGCCTTCGAAGTGGGTGAGGACGTGGCCGCGCGGATCGCTGGGGAAGCCCACGGTGCGGCCGTCGTGCGTCATGGCCACGACAAGCCGCGGGTCGATTTGGCTGCGGTCGTGGTTGCCCAGCTCTCGCACCTCGGTATCGCCCCGGAGCGGATCGATGATGTCGGCGGATGCACGTTCCAGGAGGCGGATCGCTTCTTCTCATATCGCCGCGATGGCAGCCGATCGGGTCGGCATCTGGGAGTCATCGTCGCACGGGGGCGAGCGCTGCTATGATTGGGGGCACCGGCGTGACGCGAGCTCTTCCGTGTCTTGTGCTGCTCCTGGCGGTGCCACTGACTTCGTGCGCCAGCGTCGACTGCAACTTCCATTCGCAGTGCGAGCGCAAGCACTACTGCGACGATGGGCTCTGTCGCCAGGATTGCCAGCTCGACTACGATTGCGCGGCCGACCAGATCTGCAATGCTATCGGCCGCTGCGAATCCGCTGCGGACGCGGGTCTTCCCATGGATGGGGGAGTGCGGGACGCCCCAGGCGGGCCCGAGGACACGGGCCCGCCGCCGCGCGATGCCGGTCCGCCTCCGACGGACACGGGTCCGCCTCCGACGGACACGGGTCCGCCGCCCCGGGACACGGGTCCGCCGCCAACCGACTCCGGGCCCATGGGTAGCGGACGTTATCTCGACCGGTGCACGACCGCGGCCGACTGCAGCAGCGCCCTGTGCGTGGACGACGTCGGCGGCACCCGGATGTGCACGCGCCGGTGCACGGACCACGTCGACTGCGCTCACGAGCACGTGTGCGCCTCCGGGGTGTGCGTATCGGACGACACGGGTCAGCCATGCTCCGTGTCGTCCCCCGAGACGTGCAGCCTGGGCCTGTGCCTGGGGCCATCCGGAGGTTCCGGGGCCTGCACGCGCCCATGTCGAAACGCGGCCGACTGTCCTGCCGGCCATGCTTGCACCGACGCCGGCGGTGGTGCCTTCGTCTGCGTAGACATCGAGAAGCCCTGCGCCGGCCCGGCCAACTGTCTGAGCGGGGCGTGTCTGAGCGTGCAGGGGTGCACCGCGACATGCCGCACCCGTGCCGATTGCCCGGAGCTCTTCGCCGGGTTGGCGGCCTACACGTGCGCGGTGGCCTATGGCTCGTCCGGGCCCATCTGCGTGCCGCCCACCGACATCGTCGGCAATCAGGCGGCAGGCGAGCTGTGCCGATACGAAGCCGGCACGGGATTCGTGCTGTGTCGCAGCGGCGCCTGCGATGATGGGGCGCCGCTCGGGCCGACGTGCACCCAGACCTGCACCGCAGAGGGTGGTTGCGGGGCCGGGCTCGGGTGCTCGCCGGTCGTGGATGGCGCCGCAATCGTGCTGGCGTGTGTTCGGGCCGGAGGCCGTTCCCTCGGAGCGGTATGCGGCTCGGGACGCGAGTGCGACTCGGGCCTATGCGACATGCCCAGCGGACGGTGCACGCGCCTGTGTCACGACGGGTTGTGCCCGACGGGTTGGCGGTGCGAGCCGATCGCTGGCTACGGCATCTCGTTGTGCCGGCCGTGACCACAGCCCCAGGCCACAGCATGTGATCTTCGTTCCGGCCGGTCGGCCTGTTTCGCGGGCCGGGCGACCTTTGCCCACGCCCCCGATCGTGCTAATCGGGAGCGCCCATGGGCTGGTTTGCCAAGACTCGCGCCACGCTCGACGGCTCGCAGAAGCGAACTCTCGGCGAGGGCGTGTTCCGCCGGTGCGATGCTTGCGGGGAGACGCCGAGGGCGGAGGACTTCGACGCGAACCTCGAAGTGTGTCCGGTCTGCGGGTTCCACTACCAGCTGAGCGGCGAGGCTTGGGTCGATCTGCTGGTCGACCCGGGCTCCTGGCACGAGCTCGACCAGGGCATGACTTCGGCCGATCCACTCGGCTTCAAAGACTCGAAGAAGTACTCCGATCGGATCCGCGCGACGTGCAAGAAGACCGGCCTCGACGACGCCGTGATGACGGGCGCGGGCGCCATCGAGGGACGACCGATCCAGCTCGGGGTCTTCCTGTTCAGGTTCATGGGGGGCTCCATGGGGTCGGTCGTGGGCGAGAAGCTCACGCGCTTGCTCGAGCGCGGAACGGAGCAGCGACAGCCGGTCGTGATCCTTTCTGCTTCGGGCGGCGCGCGCATGCAAGAGGGTGTCCTGTCCCTCATGCAGATGGCCAAGACCGTCAACGCGC
>Ga0214473_10005864_pt1 | contig 14695 bp, 13 predicted proteins | sample RVTome_7_FD_203509 | JGI IMG/M metagenome (GOLD analysis project Ga0214473, IMG submission 203509) | Soil microbial communities from uranium-contaminated site in the Upper Colorado River Basin, Wyoming, United States - RVT98D197 | ecosystem: Environmental > Terrestrial > Soil > Contaminated >... | reverse complement strand
AAAATTAAAATATTATTATTGGAAATAGAATTAATAATTATTTCTATTTCCAATGATCCATAATTCTTATCTGTGGAAATAGGGATACAAAATCAATCTCATTGGAAATAAGAATAATTGAAAATATTCATCGGAAATATAATTAAATATTGATTATATTTCCAAAGTGAAATTAAAATATTATCATTGGAAATATAAATAATTAATAATTCTATTTCAACTGATCTATAATTCTTATCTATGAAAATAGGGATACAAAAACAATCTCATTGAAAATAAGAATAATTAAAATATGATCATCGAAAATAGAAATAATTACTTATTTCTATTTCCATAGAAAAAATAGGAACATTCCTTTGGAAATATGATTCATTTTCTATGGAAATAGAAATAATAATAATTTCTAATTCCAAAGAGGAAATTAAATTTCCTCTTTGGAATTAGAAATCATATTACTATGGAAATAGAAATAATAATAATTCATAATTCCAAAGGAAGTATTATATAATAAAAATAATTTAAAGATGATAAATCCTTAATTTATTAATATTAATAAATGATATCTGATCTCGTTATTTATTGATAAGTATAGATTATTATAAGATCATAATTTATTTTTTAATTTTATACAAAACACTTAAAATTATAAATTTAAAAATAAATTTTAAAGAATAAAAAAAATTTTTTTTGTTATAAAATAAAAAAAAGTTTAAAATTGTTTTTTATATTTGTAAAAACTCAAAATATTTATTAGGTGATAAAATTAATTTCAATTATAACATTTATATGATATTTGGCCAATAATAATTATTCGAATTAAAATATCTAAACACCATCGTTTTTAATTTCCTTTGGAAATATGAATAATTTTTAATTCTATTTTAATTGGAAAATAATCCATATTTCCAAAGTAAAATCAATATATTATCATTGGAACTAGAAATAATTATTAATTCTAGTTCAACTGATATATAATTCTTCTCTACGGAAATAGGGATATAAAAATAATCTCATTGGAAATAAGAATAATTAAAAAGTATCCATTGGAAATATAATCAAATATTTAATTATATTTCCAAAGTGAAATTAAAATATTATCATTGGAAATAGAATTAATTATTAATTCTATTTCCAATGATCCATAATTCTTCTCTGTGGAAATAGGGATACAAAACAATCTCATTAGAAATATAAATAATTAAAACGTATCCTTTGGAAATATAATTAAATATTTAATTATATTTCCAAAGTGAAATTAAAATATTATCATTTGAAATAAAATTAATTATTAATTCTAGTTCCAATGATCTATAATTCTTATCTGTGGAAATAGGAATACAAAACAATCTCATTAGAAATATAAATAATTAAAAAGTATCCTTTGGAAATATAATTAAATATTTGATTATATTTCCAAAGTGAAATTAAAATATTATCATTGGAAATATAAATAATTAATAATTCTATTTCAGCTGATATATAATTATTCTCTATGGAAATAGGGATATAAAAATAATCTCATTGGAAATAAGAATAATTAAAAAGTAGTCATCAGAAATAGAAATAAATTACTTATTTCTATTTCCATAGAAAAAATAAGAACATTCCTTTGGAAATATGATTCATTTTCTATGGAAATAGAAATAATAATAATTTATAATTCCAAAGTGTAAGTTTAATTTCCCCTTTGGAATTAGAGATCATATTACTATGGAAATAGAAATAATAATAATTTATAATTCCAAAGGAAGTGTTATATAATAAAAATATTGGAAGTACAGTCCATATTAATTCACATATAAAATTAGATGAAAATAACCATAATGTTTATGTTTATAGATATTGTACACATGCTCCTGGTGGGGGAAAATGGCGAATTATGTATTTTACATTGGAATTGGGGTTCAGTTATCCAGTAATAAATACCATATCTTGTATATTTGGTGCTACTGCAGATGAATTACTATATCAACGCTCTACAGAACAAATTCAAAGAATTACCGATTTTGAAAATAAAATTAAAATTGCTGCTGAAATAAATCAGTAATCATTATTTATTATTAAATAACTATTAAATTCTTTGGTCTTGTTATTCTCCTAAAATAAATAAACTTCGGAATAATATCCTAAAAAATATTAATAGATAATATTTTTTATATATTTTTAATAATCAAAGTGGATTATATAATTAATAATAATAATATTTTATGTAGTAATTGTTTGAAGAAGTCCATTAAGCATCATATGCTCTGGTGTTTGTGTTTTAATATTTATATCTAGAGACATTTTATTATAAAACCATATAATGACATTTATTTTCAACTTTATCAGAAAATAGAAAATTAATAAATCGTAAGATCGCCAAGGTAATCACGTCCTTGAGTAATATTACATGTAGTTGCGTATGCGCGATAGTTCTCGATTTTTGGGTACCAAACTGGCGAACTAATCATATTATAATATCCGGTATATTTTTTGCCTAAATCGTGGGTATCGCATATTGTCGGTAAATCAAATTTCGTATTTATAGTTTCAATTAATGTCATGCCATATATCCCTCCGTAGACGGCATTTATCCAATTTCTAAAAATAAGCATATCGCCTTTTAGTGGTTTATCATTATGATAAACATACCATGTGTACGGCCTGCCAAACATATTGAGGGAGGTTTGTAGTCGTCGTACTTCTTTTATTGCATATAATTTCTCATCGCTCCACTCGAATACAGTGTTTTGTTTAGATGTATCAATATCAACACCTGTCATAATATCACTCGAATTATTGCGTTTATTATCATTGTGTTTTCCGAAAATAATCGGCGATTTATTATACAAGTTTTTGGGGGCTTCATTTTGATATATAATCCTTGCAAAATTTTCTAAAAGAAATGGGTTTACATTATTGTATTCTAAACTTGGAAATAGAACCTTTAATGATGTGAATTGCTTTAACATTTTGTTTGTATATTATTTGATATTATTTGATATTATTTGATACAATTAACACAATTGAATAAGTATGCTATAATGTTTTATTTTCAAAATATTTATCATTTTTTTAGATTATGATTTGATATGAAAAATACTACTTAGGTAGATAATAATTCATTAACAACTGAATGACATATTTGAATTAATTCATCTTTTGCTTTTATATATTCCGTATATTGGTCTTGTCTGATATTAAATTCCTTATTAAACAATGTAGATAATGATTCAATAGTATTATCATTATAAATAATTTAAAGATGATAAATCCTTAATTTATTAATATATTAAATGATATCTGATCTTATTATTTATTGATAAGTATTAATTATTATAAAATCATATTTTAATTTTTAGTTTTATACAAAACACTTAAAATTATAAATTAAAAAAATAAATTTTAAAGAATAAAAAAAAATTTTTTGTTATAAAATAAAAAAAAAGTTTTAAATTGTTTTTATATTTGTAAAAAAATCAAAATATTTATTAGGTGATAAAATTAATTTCAATTATAATATTTATATGATATTTGGTCAATAATAATTATCCAAATTAAAATATCTAAACACTATCGTTTGTAATTTCCTTTGGAAATAGAAATATAAAATGAATCTTATTTCTATTATAAAAAGATCCTTATTTCCAAAGGATTAATTTAATTAATCCATTAGAAATATGAATAATTTTTAATTCTATTTTAATTGGAAAATAATTCCTATTTCCAAAGTAAAAATAAAATATTAACATTGGAAATAGAAATAATTAATAATTCTATTTCAAATGATCTATAATTTTTATCTGTGGAAATAAGGATACAAAACCATCTCATCGGAAATAAGAATAATTTTAAGTATCCCTTGGAAATATAATTAAATATTAATTATATTTCCAAAGTGAAATTAAAATATTATCATTGGAAATATAAATAATTAATAATTCTATTTCAACAGATTTATAATTCTTCTCATGGAAATAGGGATACAAAACTAATCTCAGTAGAAATATGAATAATTAAAAAGTATCCATTGGAAATAGAAATAAGTAATTTATTTCTATTTCCATAGAAAAAAATAGGAATATTCCTTTGGAAATATGATTCATTCTTCATTAAATATAAGAATCATAACTTATTACTATTTCCAAAGTAAATATTTAAAATTCTCTTTGGAATTAGAAATCATATTACTATGGAAATAGAAATAACAATAATTCATAATTCCAAAGGAAATATTATATAATAAAAATAATTTTAAGATGATTATTCTTTAATTTATTAATATTAATAAATGATATCTAATCTTATTATTTATTAATAAGTATTGATTATTATAAGACCATAATTTAATTTTTAGTTTTATATAAAACACTTAAAATTATAAATTTAAAAAATAAATTTTAAAGAATAAAAAAAATTTTTTGTTATAAAATAAAAAAAAGTTAAATTGTTTTTATATTTGTAAAAAATCAGTGATCAGAAAGAAAAAAAGCAAGGTCCAGCTTGGAGAAGTCAAAATATTTATTAGGTGATAAAATCAATTTTAATTACAATATTTATATGATATTTGGTCAATAATAATTATTCGAATTAAAATATCTAAACACTATCGTTTTTAATTTCCTTTGGAAATAGAAATATAAAATGAATCTTATTTCTATTATAAAAAGATCCTTATTTCCAAAGGATTAATTTAATTAATCCTTTGGAAATATGAATAATTTTTAATTCTATTTTAATTGAAAAATGATTCATATTTCCAAAGTAAAATTAAAATATTATCATTAGAAATATAAATAATTAATAATTCTATTTTAATTGATATATAATTCTTCTCTATGGAAATAAGGATACAAAAACAATCTCATTGGAAATAAGAATAATTTTAATTTCACTTCGGAAATAGAATTAATTAATATTTCTATTTCCAAAATGAGATTAAAATATTATCATTGAAAATATAAATGATTATTAATTCTGCAGCATTTGATGCTATTATTCCATTTAAGATTTGATGGATGTTATCATTTAGAATATTTGATAAATGCTTTATCTCATTTAGGACATTTGAAGGATACTATTATTCCATTTAGGGTATTAACAAACCATCGTGTTAAATTATATAATAAAAAATTTTATTTTATAAGTCATATATTGTCTTAATATATTAATATAAAATATATTTTTTTAAAAACCATAAACGCAGTGCGTGCACTGAAATTGTTGCAGCTAAAGCTGCATTGCTTTGCAACTTAAAATAGATTAAATATTGTAATAATATGGTAATGATTATCTAACAAGAAATAAATAGATTATATTGTGTGCATTTCTGTGCGCCAACGTACTAGAATATTTATAATGTGTTAATTATTGATTATAAATGGATTAAATAATGTAATTATATCTAAGTAAGCAGATAGTAATTCTGAAAACAAATATTAATTAAATTCATCATTGTATATATTTGAAAAGTGAATTCGATGCTATTATTCCATTTAGGACATTTGATGGATGCTATTATGTTATTATTCCATTTAGGACATTTGATGGATGCTATTATATTATTATTCCATTTAGGACATTTGATGGATGCTATTTTTCTTCCATTAAGGACATTTGATGGATGCTATTCTTCCATTAAGGATATTTGATGGATGCTATTCTTCCATTAAGGATATTATGAATGCTATTCTTCCATTAAGGACATTTGATGGATACTATTATTCCATTAAGGATATTTGCTGGTTTTATATGATTCCATTAAGGATTTTGATAAATGTTATTATTTGAATTATAATTCAATATTAAATTATAATTTCAAAGTGAAACTAAAATTATTATTTGAAATATAATTATTTAATTCTATTTCAAATGATAAATGAACTAATAACCTGTTCATATGATAAATTATTAGTAATTATCTGAATTAATTGTATTCCTAATTGTTCTAATTCGCGATGAACGTTTTTCCCATAAAAATTATGATATATTTTTAACCTTTTCTCTATATTTTCTACATCATCATCAGAACGGTTATTTTGGCGATTTATCATACGGTCTTTAGCTATTTCTGTATCTACTAATAATTCATAAACTTTATTAATTTTACCAATATTCATTTGAAAATGGGTAAAATCATTTTCTTTAAAGCCATCAATTACAATTCCATAATTCATATTATCTGATCTATTAATATGTTCATTAAATATATTTATTAACTGATTCATTATAAATTTTTCTAATCGTTCTTTAAATAATGCTCTATTAATACTACGAATTCCTGCAATATAATCGTATTGTTTCCCTAGTTCATTGTCTTTTCCTTGTTGTGATTCGCACTGGCGCCATAAATCTCCAGTTGATATAAATTTATATCTTTTACGATCAGCTAACATTTTACCAATTGTTGTTTTGCCACTTCCCGGAGATCCAATTAAAATAATTAAATCCATATCCAGGGTTTTATATTCGACAGGTATAATAGTTTTAAGATCAGAAAAATTAGATTTATCGGAATATAAATTATAATCTCGTATATATTTAATAATAGTTGGATGATATAAATTAGCCAATAATTCTTCATTATCATCTAAATAATCTCGAATAGTTTTTGAAGAAATAATTTCCCTGTCTTGATAATCCAAATCTAATGTTATATTATCACTATTTGTTTCATTATAATCATAATTCATACGTGGCAAAACGATAATATTATAAGGAAACTTATTCCATATAGAATGTTGCAACGAATCAGATCCAATTATCACTTTTAAAGTATCTTTATAGCGTGATTGTATATTATCACAGATCATCTGTTTTCCTCTATTGGTAGTAATAATTTTGCGTGGTTCCCATATTAATATTTTATACTTGTAATTATTTGATAATGTATTCAAACTAAGCTTAATCATATCTATACGCGATTCAATTGGAGCTATTATACTTTTTTCATTATTTACTGGGATAATAAATAATTTATATGGATTATATTTATCAATAAGATATTGAAAAATTGTCATATAGTTATTGTTGATTGGATCAAATGAACCAAAAAATACAAAATTAACCATTTCCCAAACCAATTTTGAATATTATTATAAATATTTAATAAATTAATCATTTTTTATAATTTATATAAAAAAAAAATTAAAAAATAAAAATAAAAAAATAAAAAAAATAAAAAATAAAAAAATAAAAAAATAAAAAATTAAAATAAAAATAAAAAATAACAAAAAAAAATAAAATATAAAAATAAAAAAAATTGGCTTTGTTACAAAGCAAATATTTTTATAAAAAATAAATATATATTTTTTATATTTTTAATTTTATATTTATTTTTTATACTTTCTCCAGTGCGTGCCTGTCGGAAGCTAACGGGGCAAGTGAGGTCGGGCAAGGCCCGCCTGACGCCCAATTTTTAATTTTATTTTTAATTTTATATTTATTTTTTATATTTTTATGTTTATTTTTATAATTTGTATATTTTGATAAATTTCCAGTATATAATTGCGCACTGCATACTACTAATTAAAATTATATAAATATAAGTCATTGAATATAATTGATATTTTAATATCAAATAAATCAATAACATAATTATTTTACGCTTTAGTCTCTGCGCGCGCAGAGACTAATATATAAAATAAATTAATATAAATATCATATATAAACTATATCAAATTATTATAAATATATCAATAATTATTGATATTTATAATTGTAGTATGCAGTGCGCAACATCATTTCATACGAAGGAAACTAACATATACTTGGATTAAATCATAAAGTCATTCTATATTATAATCTTTAAAATATTAGAAAAATTTTATTATTAATCCTATCAATCGTATATATAAAGATAAATTACTAAACTTATCTATTATTTCTATTGTATCCTTAATATCTTCAAATGATAACATAATATATTATATTGTTTTTTATAATAAAAAAGATAAATCAATTTTTTTCACAAATATTAAATATGAACTTCAATTGAAAACGAAATCTCATCTTGAATTGATGAATATTATTCGATAGCATCTTGTGTTGGTTGGATTATTATTCGATAGCATCTTGAATTGATGAATATTATTCAATAGTATCTTGAATTGATCGAATTATTATTTAATAGTATCTTGGATTGGTTGGATTATTATTCGATAGCATCTTGGATTAGTTATTATCCAATAACATCTTAGATTAATTGGATTATTATTCAATTAGATATGAAAAGTCCGAACTAATATATGATATAATTTATGATAAAAAAATAAAAAAACCCTTTGATGATATTAATTCCATGATCCTTTAGATACTTGATCACGCATTGCACCAATAATATCAGGTTCAGTCCATCCAATTGGTTTAATAATCTTATTATCTTCTTTACGTCTTAGGAATTTACCAGTTGCTGGATCTCTTTTAGCCATATTAGCCTCATGAACAACATCAAATAATTTAGATAAATTCATTCCATGTTTTCCAGCAATATTTAGCATATAATACCAAGCATCTACCATTGAATCAGCTTGATTTGCTATTCTTTCCAATGAATTTTCTGCATCAGAATAATTAAATTTATTACATTTATCGCGAGTAACTAAGGCTTCTTGTAGGAAAGCATCACGTTCTTCTGGACTTGTTGTAACAGTTGTAGCTAATTCATCTAATTCACTAAAAACCATTCTAATAATAAACATGACTTGTTCCTTGGACATTAGAACAGGATGGCTGGGACAAGGTTTTTCATTAGCGCCTTCTGTGAATTCTCTAACGGTATCAGAATTACTCTTATTACTCATAACAATAATAATATATATAAAATATATAAAATATATAATTATATATACGCAAATTATAATGAATCATCAATTTTTTTATATAATTAATATTAATAGTAATGATAATATTAATTATACATAGTATCTTATACGGAAAGGATCATCTAATTTATCTTGGGAACAATTAGGACATATATAATAATCATCATCATCATCATCAGAACTATCATAAACATGTATATCGGGAACACATTTATTACAGATATTTTTACAACATTTATCACATCCTCCATATATTAATTTTTTATTTTTTATACATAATTCGCAATTTCTAATGTAGCATAAGCTACAGCATGTACTATTCATATTTGTAGCATATTCATAACATGAATGACATATAGAATGCTGAACTGAACTATATTTTTCAACTTTCTTAATTGAATATAATAATTTATTTATTTTTTGTTTTTCCTGATGTAATTCCATTAATAATTTTGTATAATTTTGTTGCATATATAGAGCAAGAGCCTTATTAGTTAATCCAATATTGTATTCATCCATAATAATATTATAATTTTATTTAATTAAAATAAAATAAATTTTCAATTTTTACATTTATTATCTAATTTAGATGAAAAATAACGATCTATTTTAAAAATACTGAATATGTTTCATCATAATTTTTACAAATATTCAATATATTTTCTAAATGAAACATAAGAATTTCCACTCTTTCATTCATTGGGAGATCAAAATAATCGATACCATGTGCACTTGCTCTGCCTGTAGGTGGATTTGTATGTCCAAACATCCATGATGGTATTGTATATGATTCTTCATCATCTGTTGTCCATTTTCTTGATGTATACCCTTCAGCTCTTAAATGATTCAAAATAATTTCAATCTTTTTCTTAATCTCAACAGGAGTTTTTCCTACTAAATCTTCTTCACTGTTCCAAAATCCTAAATCTTCGAAATTTGATGTCATATCATCAAAAATATCTTCAATGTTGTTATCATCAATCCCGGTTTCACCATTACAAAAATCTTGTATAGATATAATACCAATCTCGGGTTCTATATTTTTATTTTTTGTTATATAAATGTATCGAACCATATATTATATAATCCAATATATGATATATGATATATAATTTTTTGAATAATCATTTTTTCAAACAATATTATATGATTAGATACCAATATCTATTGAATTATAATTTATTATATATATAGGAACTAATATTAAAACATACATCGGACAACTCCAATATACCCGCGCGCGCAGAGACTAAAGCGTAAAATAATATGATTATATTAATTTTTAGATATTAATAATTATAAATTATAATTTATAATTATAATCTTATATATATCAATGATCTTATACATTTGATAAATATTTAATTTAAAATAGTAGTATGCAGTGCGCAACTCTTATATATGCTTTAAATATATTTATTCCTGGATTAAAAGCAAATCTAAAAAAAATGATAAGAATTTTCTATCACATATTTATATTTAAGTTAAATTGATTAATAAACTTATGACTACAGGAATTTCAAACATAGATCCTAGCAAATTATTTGATGATCAATATATAAAAATTTTACTGGCCACTGCAATGATTGGTATATTTACAAATATTTTTAATACATTAGCTTCTAATTTGAATGATTTAGGAAAAACATTATATAAAAACATAATTGATTTTATAACAAATAAGTTTAAGAAACCGACTATAAAAAACCCATCTCATAAATATTATAGACAATTTGAATATAGACATAAATGCAAGGATCTTGAACCGAATCAATATATATGGAACAATATAATAGAAATAGCAAAAAAAGAACATGTTCATTTTGAAGCACAACATCTTGGTTATTATGATAATATTAGTATGAAATTTACACCAAATCAAACATTTATTGTATCAAATGTTACAATAAATGTAAAATGTGATGAAGTTAAAAAGAAAGATGCTGATATTGTAGATGGATATTTTATGACTGTTGTATTATCATCTGATGACTATAAATCAATTGATCAACTTATCAGAACTGCTGAGTTAATCCAAGAAAATAAAACATCTGGGAAACAAATTTTATATAAAGTTGTTAATAAACCAGATAAATATGATGATAGTTGTTTTCAAAGAATGGAATATACGACTATAACTGGTTTTGATGATATTTTTTTAGATGAATTGGATGATATTATCAGAGGTATTAATAATGTGATAATGAAAAAAACTGATAAATATTGTATTCTATTGCATGGTGATCCGGGATGTGGTAAAACATCACTTATAAAAGCTATTTTAGGCTATACTAAATGGAATGCAACTGAAATCCCACTTAGTCAAGTTCAATCTGATAACCAATTAACAAATATATTTTTTGGAGAAGATCGATATAGTGTTGGTGGTGGTGGTTATTTTAAACATACTACACAAAAACATGTATATATTATGGAAGAAATTGATGCTTGGGGTGATGCACTTCATGATCGCAAGATAAAAGCTTCTAAAGAGAAAGAAAAAGAATTAATGAAATCTATTCATACACCAATGCAATTATCAAATGATAATACAAATCCAGAAGGCATATCTTTTATCAGGCCAGTTATAAACAAAATAACTCTCGGATGTATGCTAACGATACTAGATGGTATTAGACCTTTATCAGGATCTATTATTATTATGACGACTAATTGTATTGAAATATTAGATGAAGCATTATTGAGAGATGGTAGAATTGATGCTATTATTGAATTAGGGAAAATCAATACAAAAAATCTTAAAAAAATGATTTCCAAGAATTTCCCCACAGATAATGTAAATATAGATGTATATTTTGATAAATATGATCGTATATTTACTCCCGCAACTATTTCAGGATTAATCAAAAGAAGTATAAATTATAAAGATTTTCTAGAAAAATTAGAAGAAAAATTTGCAGGGATTCAATAAAAATCTAATATCTATCATAAAAAATTGATAAATATTAATAATTAATTAAAATAATTTTAATAATTATTTTAAACATAAAGTAATGTCATCAAATAACAAAACAAATATTGATAAAGAAGTCATACGCGCTCTTTACAAACGTGCTTATCTAATTAATGTTGCTGATACTGAAAAAACTATTTCAGAATGTTTAAATGAATTAAAAAATGCTCCTCCTGGCCAAGAAAATATGCTTAAAATGATACAGAATAGTATTCCCCTTCTACAAGCCCAACTACATGATTATAAGGCTGCATATGATCTAATTATACAAGATGATGATATTAAAATGATGCAAAGATTTATCGATAATCTTCGTAGACGAGAACAAACAAAGAATAATGCTGAATATGCATTTTTATTTGAAAAATAAATATTCTTATAAATCATTGTATCTATAATTATATAATTATATGATTATATAATCATAATTATAATATATTATAATATAATTATGTACAAAAGCATTATAATAGATGATGTTAATAATATAGATGATGTTATTATGCAACTATATTGGTCATATAGGAAACCTATGTTAGGAGTTAATGAAAATAGAAGTATAACTTATTCAATTAGCTCATGTAATAAATTTTATGCACACATAGATCTATTTGGAGGGTATATGATTCATAGCATAGATTACTTTGATAAATGGATTAATAATAATTATTCAAGTACTTTCCATAATGATTTATATTTAAAATTAAATACGATTGGCAATTACAGAGAAGATTGTCAATTTATTGGTGGATTACCTCATGATATATCAATTGAACTATTTAAAAAATATATAAATTTTTTACTTTGGTTTAGAGGAGAATATAATGATCAAATTTTAACAATCATTCCTAATTATACTAGTAGAATAGCTACCATACGCTTTCGAGATGAAGAAAAATATTATGATCATTATCCCATCATTCCGAATGAATATAATATTACAAAATATATTTATGTTTTCGCTACAATAAGAGAGAAAAAAATAAATTGTAGAAAATATTCTATCACTGATGAAAGATATATTTTTGCACACATAGCTCATTTACCATTGCATATTATAGAACAAATATTAAATTATAATAAGCCTAAATGTTATTGCAAGGCTCAATATAATTTTTTATCTGATTAGGACATCATTTAATCACATGGAGATCTTAAAATTCATTGATTATTTTCATTTGAAGAATAATCTGAAAATTCATCATCTGAATTTTGTATTTCTTCTACAGAAATATAATTATTATTTATAATAATTTGTCCACAATCATCACTATATTCTCCTTGAAATTTTACTACTCCATTTAGAATATATCCCCAAGGATCAAAAAATTTCTCGATCATATATTCAAGCCAATCGATATAATTATAAAATTTTTCAACACCATCCCATCTAATTACATCTTTACCATCCATATTTGATTCAACTATCCATTGACACCATAAACCGGGTTGTCCAGGTGGTTCATTATAATTTTTATTACTAGGATCGTGATAATTATTTTCTTCGGAATCTAATTTAATTAATTTAATATTTTCTAATAAGTCGAAATTACGATTATAAATATCATTAGATATAATTTTTATAATATTAAAAAATATGTTTTTATCAATATAATCAAAATGATATTTGTTTATATATAATAATGTTAAAACTATTTTTTGGAATTCATTATTAAATAAATAATGTGTTTCTGGACTCCATAAATCAAATGGATGATGTGAAGATTGTACAAAAAATTCTCCATCAGTTCCGATAGGTAGGTTAACAATCTTCCTCAATGGATCTTCTGGCAATTTATCATTATATTTTTGATTTCTTCTTAATCCAGAAAATCTATTAATATATAATTTATGAATAGGTTTCATCGGTATATTTAATTCGAATCCTCCATAAAAGCTAGTAGTATATCCCATTTCTAAATTAAACTAAAATTATTTTAAATTAAAATATGATATTCAATTTTTTAATTAGATAAAAAGTTTGTATGCGCGCGCAGAGACTAAAGCATTAAATAAGATAAAATTATTAAAAATATTAACTGATTAATTGCTTAATATTTATATTATAATTACTTAGAATTCTATTAATAAAAATTTAAATATTAGTATGCAGTGCGCAATTATTTATACATGTTCATATATATTCTGCTAATAATGCATTGAAAATTTAAAGATATTATAAAATATTTATGATAAGTAATAATTATTACTAAAATATTAAATCATTATATTCCTTTTGGTTTATATCCAAAAGTTAGATCAAAATTAATACCATATTTATCATAATCAGTATAGTTTGAAAAAATGGGTTCATGAGTTGTTTGTGGTAAGGAATTCTTAAACTTAGAGCGATCGAAGAAATAATTCAGAAGTTCTTGTGAAATTAGAGCTTTAGCTTCTTGATGCTTAATAATTACATCGGCAATAATATTAGCAGTAAATTGCTTTAATTGTCCAGTTAACATATCACCATTAGAATAATCCTTAGCAATTTTTTCTAATTCTTGATCCGATTCTAGAAAATAACATAGATATTGATAACATACATCAATTGAAACATCGCCACCAAGCTGTTGATGTAGTTCTTTAGTTTCACGACCACCTGAAAATGCATATTTCATAATAACGTCCTTGATTTGTTTTCTATTCATATTAAGGAACAATGTAGCATTAACAGTAGCCCCAGCAGTAGCAGTAGAACTCATTTTACCCTTAGGTCCTTGTAATCCTGGAAGGAAACGAGAATGAATAACGGCTGGTTTAGGTGAATTAAGTTTATATGCAATATCTCGGGCCATTCTAAAATAAGGAGATTGATCAATGGCCATTGCAACTAGGCATTGAATAGGTTCATTACCAAAAATATCTCTAAAACTTGTACTAAAAGCGGGTGCGCTTTGAAATGCAGGCCATACAA
>Ga0214473_10005863_pt1 | contig 14696 bp, 10 predicted proteins | sample RVTome_7_FD_203509 | JGI IMG/M metagenome (GOLD analysis project Ga0214473, IMG submission 203509) | Soil microbial communities from uranium-contaminated site in the Upper Colorado River Basin, Wyoming, United States - RVT98D197 | ecosystem: Environmental > Terrestrial > Soil > Contaminated >... | reverse complement strand
GGTTGTGGTGCGGCCGAGGCTGATTCGGATGGAGCCGAGGGCCTGTGCGGCGGGCAGGCCGATGGCGATGAGCACGTGCGAGGGATCGAGCGAGCCGGAGGAGCACGCCGAGCCGGTCGAGACGGCGATGCCCTCCAGGTCCAGAGCGAGCTGCACCGCTTCACCTCGGATTTGAGCGAACGAGACGTTCAGGGTTCCGGGCAGCGAGTCCGTCGGATGGCCGTTGAAGGTCGCCTCCGGGATCACTCTCTCGATGCCCTCCCTCAAGGCTCGCTTGAGCATGGCCAGGCGTGCCGCTTCCTCCGCCATCTCCGCCTTTCGCATCTCGACGGCCTTTGCGAAGCCGATAATGCCAATCGTATTTTCCGTGCCGCCTCTGCGGCCGCGCTCCTGGTGCCCGCCCCGAATGAGCGGCTGAAACGGCGCGCCTTGGCGGACGTACAGGGCGCCGATGCCCTTGGGGCCGTAGAGCTTGTGCGCGGAAAAGGACAGGTAATCGACGCCGATCTCGTTGACGTTCACGGGGATTTTGCCGACGGCTTGCACCGCGTCGGTATGGAACAGGGCGCCTCGCTCGCGGCACATCCTGGCGATCCGGCCGACCTCCTGGATTGTCCCGATCTCGTTATTGGCGGTCATGACGGAGACCAGGGCCGTCGCGTCGCTCAGCATGTCTTCGAGCTGGTCGAGATAGACCTTGCCGGTCTCGTCCACGTCCAGATAGTGCACGGGCAGGCTCATCTCGCCCATATACGCCGCCGCTCGCAGGACGCAGGGATGCTCGATGCTCGTCGTGATGATCTCGCGTCGTGACGAGGGTAGGCTGGATAGGACGTTGAATACCACGTTATTGGCCTCGGACCCGCTGCCGGTGAAGACGATCCCCTCGGACTTTGCCCCGATGAAATCCGCGATCACCCGCCGGGAGTTCTCGACAAGCTCGCGCGCCTGCCTGCCGGCCTCGTGGAAGCTGGAGGGATTGCCGAACACCTCCATCGCCTCCGTCATGGCCTTCTTCACCTCCGGATGCAGAGGCGTCGTCGCGTTATGGTCGAGATAGATGCTGCGTGGTTTATCCATGCTCTCTTTCTGTCATGTGGAATAAGGGAAGGTGTGCGGTGCACACCCTACGGCTTCAGCCGGGTGGCAGCGGCAAGCGCCAGCTTGCCGATGGCTCGCGTCTACGCTTGGACACCATCGGCAAGCTCCGAAGACTCCGCTTGCCGCTGCCACCCGTTGCAACTCGTGGCGAGGGCATCTTGCCCTTGCTCTTTCTTTTCGCCGATTCATTACGTCACGACACTCTCAATGATGCCGCCACCGATCACGACGTCATCATCGTACAGCACCGCGGATTGGCCGGCGGTGACGGCGAATTGCGGCTCCTCAAATTCCAGCAGGAACTTGTCGCCTTCAGCGCGGGTGCGCGCCTTCACTTCGGGCGAGCGGTACCGCACGCGCACGCCCAGGCATTTTTCTGCGGGCAGGCCGCCGGGGAAGATGCAGTCGGTCAGGCAGCATCCGCTCGCCATCGCCTGTTTGCGCGAGCCGACGACGACGCGGGCGTTTGCGGCGTCGAGCGCCACCACGTAACGGACGTGCTCGGTCCCGATTCCGAGACCCTTGCGCTGGCCGATGGTGAAGTAATGGACGCCGTCATGGCGTGCCAGCACGTTGCCGTCGGTATCGACCACCTCGCCGGGCCGGCTGCCCAGCCGGGGCGCGAGGAATGAGCGAAGGTCGTCCGGCACAAAACAGATCTCCTGGCTCTCCTTTTTTTGGGCCACGGGGAGCCGCCGCTCCCTCGCCATCGCGCGCACCTGCTCCTTGGTGTACTCGCCCAGCGGGAACAGGATGTGCGCGAGCTGCTCGGAGCCGAGCCGGTAGAGAAAGTAGGATTGGTCCTTGCGGCTGTCGGCGGCCTTGCGCAGATGATTCACGCCGTTTCGCTGGGTGATCCTGGCGTAATGGCCGGTGGCGAGGAATTCGATGTCCATCGCTCGCATCATTTCGAGCAATCGGCCGAACTTGAGGTGCTCGTTGCAGCGGATGCAGGGGTTCGGCGTCCTGCCCCGTGCGTACTCGCTGAGGAAGTCCGCCACGACCAGCCGCTCCAGGTCCTTCTCGAAGCCCAGCACGTGGTGGCGGATGCCAAGGATTTCGGCGACGCGGCGAGCATCGGCAACGCTGTCAGCGCCGCAGCAGGCCGGCCGGCCCGTCGTCGGCTCCGGCAGGCTGAAGCACATCGTTACGCCGATGACCTCGAAACCCTGGTCCTTCAGCAGGGCGGCGGCGACGGAGGAATCCACTCCTCCGCTCATCGCCACGGCGACGCGCCCCCTCGCAGGCTTGTGTACATCCGCTATCATTGGCGTTCTTGCTCGATGAATTCACGATCAGCAGGAAAAGTCCCACCATAGTCGTAGGTATGGTAGTCTTCGCGAGACCCGCTGTCAAGCGTCTTGCCTGCCGATATCAGGGCAAACGCAGAGTTGCCCAAGAGATGGGTGGCAGCGTCAAGCGCAGCTTGGCGATGGCGTCTTTGGCATGCGTAAGACCATCGCCAAGGCCTTTGGCCTTGACGCTGCCACCCGGGCGCTCTCATCCTTATAACGGGTTGGGCTTGATAGACCTCGTTCAGCGTGTTACACTCGCTCCCGGGTAGCAGTGGCAGGAGTAGAGACGCACGAGCTTGCGTCTCTACGGGCCGATGTCTGCCCATCTGCCTCCGGCAGAGCCTTCGGCTTTGCCGATGCTGCCCAGAGGCGTGCGCATCGCATCCCAGGGAGGCCATCGCCAAGCTGCGCTTGACGCTGCCGCCCGGAGGCGTGTCATGCACTGCCAAGCACTCGGTCGCGGTTGCTGTGATTGCCAATTAAGGATTGAGACATGGAACACTTCGCACGAGTCTTGAAAAGTGTCCTCACGCTTTCTTGCCTACTGGTGCTCGCCGGCGTTGGTCTTGCGGCGTCCGCGCAGAAGGCGCAGGTCGATACCTCCGCCTGGCTGCCGTACGAGCTGCCGGACATCAAGAAGGCCAAAGGCACGGCCCTGGACATGTCGTTCCTGCTGGACGCCCCGGCGGGCAAGCACGGGACTCTGACCGTCAAGGGCGACAAGTTCTTCTTCGAGGACGGCGCTGAGGCACGCTTCTGGGGCGGCAATCTCTTCGCCGAGGCCAACTTCCCGACCCACAAACAAGCCGAAGCGCTGGCCGAGCGGATCGCGCAGACCGGCGCGAATCTCGTCCGCATGCACCATCTCGACGTCGTGGCCCCCTGGACCGACTTCATCGTGCGCAAGAACCTCTTCGGCGGCCAGAGCCCCGAGACGACGCGCGTGCTCGACAAGGAGATGCTCGACCGCTTCGACTACCTCGTGTCCTGCTTCAAGAAGCGGGGGATCTACATCTTCCTGAGCCACCTGTCCAGCCGCAAGGTCATGCCCGCCGACGGCATCCCGCAGCCCGCCGATTCGCTTGACGACATCTACGCCGGCCTGAAAATCGAGGGCGAATTCGACGAGTTTCTCATCCAACTGCAGCAGGACTACTTGAAGAAGCTCCTGACGCACAAGAACCCGTACACGCGCCAGCCGCTGGCCGGCGACCCCGTGCTCGCGCTCACTGAGATCATCAATGAGGACTCGCTGCTGTTCCTGGGCGCCGGGCCGAACTTCAGCACGAACTCCGACTACTACAAGCGGATGCTGCAAGGGCGGTTCAACGACTGGCTGGCGAAGAAGTACGGGACGCGCGAGGCCCTGGCCAAGGCCTGGCAACCGACGGACGGCAAGGGCAGCGGGCTCGGCAAGGACGAGAGCTTCGAGAAGAAGAACGTCGCGTTCAGCTACCAGTTCGCGTACGACTCACGGACCCGGTACAATCCCGCCTTCAGCCGGCAGCGCAATCTGGACATGTATGCGTTTCTGTACGACACGCAGGTGGCGTACTACGATCGCATGTACGGGTTCCTGCGGGCGCTCGGGGTGAAGTGCCCCATTGCCGGGAGTAACCATTGGATTTCCGATGTCGCCGATCTGCATTCGAACGCCGGACTTGATTACGTGGACCGGCACGAGTACTACGCGCACCCGCACGGGACGTACAACTATATCCAGGGCCAGTCGATCAGCCCGGCGACGCCTATGGTCAAGTCGGACACGCTGGGCACGATCGGCGGCCTGGCGAATCGCCGGGTCCTCGGCCGCCCGTACACGGTTTCCGAGTGGAACAACTGCCTGCCCAACCCGTACCGTGCGGAAGGCCCCGTGGTCATGGCCGCCTACGCCTGCCTGCAGGACTGGCACCCGATACAGTATGCGTATCTGGCCTTCATCGACTACGACCCGCAGGTGATCAACTCGTTCATGGTTCTGTACGATCCGGCCCACATGAACGTTCTGCCCGCCTCGGCCCTGATGTTCCATCGCAGGGACGTCAAGGAGGCCGCGACCGGCTACTATGATCGCATCGCGGCGGGGGAGCTCATGGATCCCGCGTTTGCCCCGAAGAGGAACAGCCGGCTCGCGCTGCTCGGGAAGTACGGACTGGTGTTTCCCGATATTGCAGAAGCCCGATTCCCGAGCAACCCGGACCTGTTGAAACAGGCATCCGACAAAACAAAGCAGGTGTACGATTCCGTCACGGGCGAGATTCGCTGGGACCTCAACCAGGGCCTGCTGAGAATCGACTCGCCGCGAACACAGGGCGTAGTCGGCTTCACGCAGGGCCAGCCCGTCGCGACAAGCGACGTGACTTTCGAGGTTAGCAACGAGTTCGCCGTCGTCGTGGTCAACTCGCTCGACGGTGAACCCATCCGGCAGTCGAAACGGCTGCTGGTCTCCACCTCCGCCAGGGCGCAGTGGTCGGGCATGGAATTCGACGAGCAGACGGGCGTCATCACGAAGTCCGGCACGCCGCCGTTCCTCATGGAGCCGGTGGCCGGAACCATCAGAATCAAGCACGATAGGCCGATGACGGTCTTTCGCCTTTCCTCCTCCGGCAAACGCTTCGGCTATGCGCCCACGCAAAAGGCCGGCGAAGACACGGCCTTCGAGATGCGCCCCGCCAACCAGTGCATGCACTACGAAATCGTGAGCAAGTGATACCGATTATGATGGAGTGCTTCGTATCTCCGGGTGGCAGCGGCAAGGCCGAAGGGCTTGGATTGTGGACGGAGTGGACGGGACGGACGCAATGGACGAGATGGACACAGACGCGGAGAATAAGCGATGACCGAGCCGGAGAAACTGATTCCGCTGCACGGCGGATACCGGAGGTTGAAGAGCTTCCAGGTGGCGGAGTTGGTCTATGATGTCACCGTGCGCTTCTGCGACCGCTACATCGACAAGCGCAGCCGCACGCGCGATCAGATGGAGCAGGCCGCGCGTTCCGGCGTCCAGAACATCGCCGAGGGCAGCCAGGCCTCGGGCACCTCAAAGAAGACCGAACTCAAGCTCACGAGCGTCGCGAGGTCCAGCCTCGAAGAGCTGCGCCTGGATTATCAAGACTTCCTTCGCCATCGCGGCCTGCCGGAATGGCAGCGCGACGACCCGCGCCGCGCCGACTTGATCGCGCGGCGCTGCCGCACAGCCGACGAAGTCGCCGCCTGGGCCAAAGCAGTCCACGATGGACGATGTGGACAGGATGGACGAAGTGGACCAAGTGGACCAAGTGGACACCCCAAGGCCGGCAAAGCGTCCACCCCGTCCACAAAGTCCACTCCCGCTCCCTCGCCCACCTACCCCGAGATCGTCGCCAACGGCGCCCTGGCGCTCATCGCCGTGGCGAGCAGTCTGCTCGACCGACAGCTCGCCGCCCAGGAGAAAGCCTTCCTGGCCGAGGGCGGCTTCACCGAGCGCCTCTACCGCCTCCGCCGCCAGAGCCGATGGAACCCCTGACCGCCAACTCGTCCACAAGGTCCACGTCGTCCACCAAGTCCACCCTGCGGCCGGCGACCGCTCTCCCCGGCCTTCCCCAATCCTGTCACCCCGGACTCGGTCCGGGACCGAAATCATGTCACCCTGGACCTCGATCCAGGGCCGCAATCCGCCGTTCCGCCGCTGTCTTCCGAATTGAGTATGGCGTCCACGGAATTCAAAAATTTCCCTTGCCTTCGCCCGGTGACTTCTACCATAATGGAAGCCGAGAAGCACATGCGAAGCATTGACAAAACGGTTTGAGGCCAAAGACGTCGAAGGGGTCCAAATGAATGTGACGCTTTCGGGATTTTGAGAAGGCGGAGAAACACGAAGCAGGACAGCGCGAAAACAGGTTGACTATTCCCAGTTTTCCGCCCGTCTCAGTCCCACGAGACCATGTTGCCAGAGACGGCATTGGAAAACCAGAAAGGAGACTGCGATGAAGGAAACCACTGTTCGCTCCTGGGTACACCGCTCGATTCTGGTTACAGTTCTGTGGGCGGCTATTGCTGCTGCCGACCTCGGACAAGAGAAGGATGGTGAACTGTCCGCCGGTGTGAAATCCCGGATTGGCTGGTGGGAAACATCGAAAGAACAATACGACCACCAAACATTTCGCGACGGCTATTTTGACCCCACCACCATCGAGAGCCGGGAATCAGACGTGGGGTTCCTGGTTGGCCCCGAACTCAAGTATACCTATCGCAGTCTTTTTGCGAGGGGATTCTATCTGTGGGGAGACTACGGTCTTTCCGATGGAGGCGACGCCAATTTGGAGAATCTCGGCGTCGACGTCGGATTTTATTCTCGCGAAGGCATGAGGGGTCTTCATGCAGGTCTGTTCCTCGGCTACCGCGAGTTCGACGCCAGTTTCACGGGACTGGTGGACTCACAGATAACAGATCACTCGATCTCTGATGCGGTGCTTGGAATCATGCTGGGAGGGAAGCCGCAGACGCCCGGCTTCCAGTGGGGAATTGAGTTGGTGATGGGCCTCCAAGGCCTGGTCAACGTGTGGGACGACGATAAGTACGAGGAAAACCCCGCCGTTATAGAAGGCGAAGCCACCATTGGCTACAGGTTTGAGGCCATTCCCCTCACCGTGAATGTCGGTTACGGTGTCTGGTCGTATGCAGACAAAGCCCGCGAATATCCGTACACTCCGTCCATCATCATCGACAAGATTGTGGAGCGCTGGGAAGATTGGGGACACGGCGTCATTCTGAACGTGAATTACAGTTTTTGAATCGTGCCTGCTGCCTGAGATGGGAAGCCCCCCAGGAGCAGAGCAGAAGGGAGGCACCACGTTGCGGTCAAACGCAGTTCCAGCCATCGGATTCATTGTTCTGTTGGTCTTTGTCGCGGGATGTGGTCCCGACATAAAGACAAAGACTGTGGTCACTTTCGACAGAGCAAAGACTCCAACGCTGGGCAAGGTGGCAATAGTGTCCGTCTACGAACCGCACGGACCCACGCCAGGGGTGATCAATCTCTTGGCGAGGCAAACCTGCGGTGGAACTATTCCGCGAGGCCAGCCCCGCGAAGGACTTGAGGACAGAATTCGCGCGACGGATCTCTGGCTTGACAGGGCCTATGGTTGAGATTGCTGAGGACGAACCAGAAGTTGTACGCGTAAAAGGAACGGTGGGATTGGCAAAAAAGGAGCCTGCATCGATAGTCGATTGCGTTATCGAGCATCTGTCTAAGGATTTCTAAAAGGGAATTCGAGGACACCAGACTCAAATTCAAGACCGAAATGAGTAAGATGTCCGCGGAATTGAGCCCAGGAAGCCATAGACGACCCTACGTTAGTTATACGAAATCAAGGCGAAAAGGAATCTCACTATGAACAAGCAAGCACATTGGTTCAGTGCGTTCGTGTGCGCGGTTCTGATGACGGGATGCTCATCGGTCGAGATCGTCAAGCCTGTGAATGTCTTAGGGACAGGTATCCATCTTCCCGTGTCGTCAGTGGCGTTCACGCGTGGGTGGGGCGAACTGTACGGTTTGGAATGCGAGCAAGCCCTGAAAGCTGTGGAGGATCAGGTGTCACAGAGCGAGAGATTCCGACTAGCAATAGGATTGATGGCGTCTTTGGCTCAGTTTGAGACCGCGATGGAGAAAGCTTTGACGAGCAGAGGATTCACATTTTCAACCAAACAGGATGCAGAGGATACCGTGTACATCCACCTCCAGGTTGCTGATTGTAAGGTGGCTATGTGGCAGATATATGACGCCCAGGGTAAGTCAGTCGGAGAGGGCAGCGTAGGGTTAAACTCGCTTCTCTTTCGGATAGAGTATCTGAATGCGAAAAGGCAAATACTAGGTGTCATCCAGCAGAGGTGGCATGTTTCCGAGAGCTACGAACAAGCTGCAAAGGAAGTAGCCGAATTCACACGCAAGACGTTCGCCAGTAGAAGGTGAGATGCCAGCAGCAGAGTGGCTGCGACGAGGATTCGATATGAGATTGAGCGGAGAGAAGCGGCGACCATCCCTTGGGACAGTCGCAAGAACAAGCCCTCGTGGAGAGGGCTGAAAATCCGGTTCTCGGACACCAACCAATGGATAAAGGAGCGATGTCGGGCTTCTGCCCGGTTCCCGCTCTCAGAAGAGGAGACGACTCATGAGAAACGCGACAAGTGGATGGCCATTAGTCACTCCGCTGACTTGGCTCATGTCCGTACTGCTGACTTCCTGTGCGCAACTGCCGCCCTTGCATCGGCCCCTCCATGAAGCGGTAATTCGGGGAGACATGGCCGAGATTGAGAGGTACGCGAAGAGCGCGGAAGGCGTGAATGCAAAGGACCGCTATGGTGACACGGCCCTGCACTATGCCTACTTCTGTGGCCGCAAGGACGTGATCGACTACCTTGTTGCCTGCGGTGCAGATGCCAACGAAACGAACTACGTCGGCGATACACCGCAGGATATGGAGAAGCTTGCCGCCGCCGAGAGCCTGGTCGAGGAGGCGTTAGAACCCCTCACTTCTGAGGGGAATCGGGAAGACGTGACCAGAAGAAACACGATATACAGTCGGCTTTCCCAGATGGATGGATCCATCACCACAAGGGCTCTCATATTAAAGATCCTGAGCTCAGACCCTACGGTGAATGGGGAAGCGCTAGGCTGGGGCAGAGTGATTGAAGAACGGGCGCCGGGGGTCCGGCTTGGGACGCGGTGCGACATCCTGTATATTGGCGGCAGAGTGATTGAAGAACGGGCGCCGGGGGTCCGGACACGCGCTGTGAAGCCTCCGCGTAAAGGCGCCATCTTGTTTACCCCGCTTCACAGGTTCGATGTGCACCCTCTGGCCTACTATACCCATGATTTGCGCGTCAACCTGAACACCTATGATCGTGGAGTTCCCGGTCCCTTGCTCCGCCAGGGCGTTCCGCCGACCGCCGGCAGGCTCCAAGCCGTCCTGCTGGCCATCAAGCTCGGCATCCCCGCCTCCGAAGAGAGCCTCAGTGAAATCCTCCCCGTCGCCGCCACTTCCCGCTATATGAGCACCTATAGCATCGAGGACATCAAGGTGGCGGGAGCGTACTTGAATTCAGGTTCTCCCGCCCTGGAAGATGCTGTACGCGGATGGTTGATATTCATGAAGTCGCGCGGCCTCGAATTCGAGACTAAGACCACATCGGGGGGGCCAGCGGCTACGTGGGGCCGATTCTGACCTCCAAGCGGTGAAGGTGATAGACCAAGCTCGACTTCGGGCCGGGAGGGCCGTGTCTTCATTATTGATTCCGCTGAAAAAGTCCTATTTGGGGCATGTTTACCCCCATTTTCGGTCCCGAAAACGCGGGTGATGTGGCCGTTTTCGGGGGTTCTTCAGCGGAATCCATTATTCATTATCGGGGAGCCGAGGCGCTTGTGCGCGAGGGAACGGTGGTTATGTCTGATCTTCGCGTTGGTACTCGCGAATGCGGCCGCGCTGGACGATCCAGAGTCTTCCTGCAATGTCCCTCTTTTTCAAGCCGCCAATCAAAGTGTTGCAGACGTCCAAGAGGTCCGAGTGTGACGGTCTATGCGCCAGACGAAGGACGGCAATTCCAGCGTAGTTCGCAGGGTCAAAGAGCAGGGGGTTTCCGAAATCCAGGTCGAGAGTCACGAGGCGCCTTCCCTCCGATTGGCAGGCGGCGATGACCTCACGGTCTGCCGCCTTGGACAGGCCCTGGCCTCGAAGCGTTTGGGTGTCGTATCCGGCGGACTGGAACACGTTGGCGGCCGTCTTGCCGAGGTTCTCGTCGAGTTTGAGCTTCATGTCCCCGTCCTCGTGGGGATGTCCACATATCGCTCTCGGGACATCTCCGCACCATAGGCGATACAGGCCAGAATGTCCTCTTCGGCCAAGTCATATTCCTCCATGATCTGCTCCGGTTTCATGCCGCCGGCCAGCAGGTCCAGGACCAGCGATACCCAGATTCGTCTGCCGCGGATGCAAGGTCTGCCGAAGCAGACATTCGGATCAATGGAAATCCGGTCGAGCAACTGTTCGCGAGTCATGTCGCACCTACCTTTCCAGAAGGCTGCGGATAGATGGTCTGATCTATTGAATGCACTACGGCCTTGTTACCAGCACAAGAGTACCTTATCGGCACGCTTTTTGCAAGAAAGCCATCCAGGAGGGACGAGAGGTGCCAGGAGCGTTGAAGTTGATTATTGATGATTGGTCTGTCGCCAAGGCGCAGAGATCGAAGGTCAGGAGTCTATGATGTTCAGGGTCTTCTTGGCGTGCTTGGCGAGCCGAGCAAAAGGAATCGGTGTGCGATGCACACCCTACAAAATCTGCGGAAATCGGCGAAATCTGCGGCTGAGATGACCGGTTGTTGGTTGTTTGTTCCTGGTTGGTCGTCAGAAACCTCTGCGGCCCTTTGTGTCCCCTGCGGTTGAAGAAGGACTGGATTCCCGCTTTCGCGGGAATGACATGCGGCAGGAAATTGCCAGGATTTGCTCCCTATAGTGGGAGATTGCTCCGTCGCCTTGCTCCTCGCAATGACAGGGCTGAAAAATGCGTTAAGTGGAGTTGTGAAGCGAACTTAGGGCGGGTTTTGGCGTATGTAATAGTGCGAGATGAGCAGCCGGCCGGGCTTGAGGGCCCGGCGGCGGGGAGAGGGTGAGCGGAGAGGGAGAAAAGATGAAGGTAAGAACTGCAGAAGGCGAGAAGGTAGGGCAGGGGTCCTTGTCCTCTTGCCTTCTGCTATTTCCTTCCTGACATAAGAACATAAGAGCGAGGAAAGGGCCGGAAATGGCCTTTTTGGGCATGTTTCCGTGGGTGGCGAAGGATCGGAAAAAATTTTCGATTTTTCGCATTTCGCCCCTTGACGAGGGTCGAATAGGGGTTAGAATACAGAACTCACGGTGAACATGCAACGTGTGCAACGTGCTTGTTCGCCAGTTTTGTTGGTGGACCAAGCAAGTTCGCCTTAGATCTTTGACAAGTGAACAGTTGAGCCTTAATACGAGCAGCGAAAGTGCAAACGTCGCAGCGGGAAACCGTTGCGGCGGTTTCCAAGACAGGATTCAGCACTTTCGGTGCAAACCAGAGAGTGTTGAGCCTTACGATGGATCCGCTTCATCGCGGGTCCAGAGCATCAAACTGAAGGGTTTGATCCTGGCTCAGAACGAACGCTGGCGGCGTGGTTAAGACATGCAAGTCGAACGGGCCATTAATTTATTAGTGGTCAGTGGCGAAAGGGTGAGTAATGGATAGGTAACGTACCCCGGGCTCCGGGACAGCCAGCCGAAAGGTTGGGTAATACCGGATGACATCGCGGGCCGTCGGGTCTGCGATCAAAGATTTATCGGCACGGGAGCGGCCTATCTCCTATCAGCTTGTTGGTGAGGTAACGGCCCACCAAGGCGATGACGGGTAGCGGGACTGAGAGGTTGGCCCGCCACATCGGGACTGAGACACTGCCCGGACCCCCACGGGGGGCTGCAGTAACGAATCTTGGGCAATGGGCGAAAGCCTGACCCAGCGACGCCGCGTGCGGGAGGAAGTTCTTCGGAATGTAAACCGCTGTCAGACAAAGGAAAGTCCACTTCGGTGGATTGATCCGAGTCAGAGGAAGTCACGGCTAACTCTGTGCCAGCAGCCGCGGTAAGACAGAGGTGGCAAGCGTTGTTCGGTATCACTGGGCTTAAAGCGTGTGTAGGCGGAAGCGTAAGCATTTTGTGAAATCCCCCGGCTCAACCGGGGCATTGCTTGATGTACTGCGCTTCTTGAGGCAGGTAGGGGTGCGAGGAACTCTTGGTGGAGCGGTGGAATGCGTAGATATCAAGAGGAACGCCGGTGGTGAAGACGTCGCACTAGGCCTGTCCTGACGCTGAGACACGAAAGCGTGGGGAGCAAACGGGATTAGATACCCCGGTAGTCCACGCCGTAAACGATGTCTACTAGGTTGTGGCGGTTCTGACGCCGGCACAGCCGAAGCTAAAGTGTTAAGTAGACCGCCTGGGGAGTACGGTCGCAAGGCTAAAACTCAAAGGAATTGACGGGGGCTCACACAAGCGGTGGAGCATGTGGATCAATTCGAAGCAACGCGCAGAACCTTACCTGGGTTTGACATGCTTGGATGCCTTCCTGGAAACAGGGTAGGTTGCCCTTCGGGGTGAAACTTGCACAGGTGCTGCATGGCTGTCGTCAGCTCGTGTCGTGAGATGTCGGGTTAAGTCCCATAACGAGCGAAACCCTTGCCGTTAGTTGCCAGCGGGTCATGCCGGGGACTCTAACGGGACTGCCGGTGTTAAACCGGAGGAAGGTGGGGATGACGTCAAGTCATCATGGCCTTTATGCCCAGGGCCTCACACGTGCTACAATGGCGGGGACAAAGCGACGCAATACCGTGAGGTGGAGCCAATCGCAAAAACCCCGCCCCAGTACGGATTGCAGGCTGGCAACTCGCCTGCATGAAGCCGGAATCGCTAGTAATCGTGGATCAGCGATGCCACGGTGAATGTGTTCCTGAGCCTTGTACACACCGCCCGTCAAGTGATGGGAGTTGGGAGCACCCGAAGTCAGGTTGCTAACCCGCAAGGGAGGCGCCTGCCGACGGTGAGTCCGACGACTGGCACTAAGTCGTAACAAGGTAGCCGTAGGGGAACCTGCGGCTGGATCACCTCCTTTCTAGGGATTACTAGAACGTTCAGTCTTGCCGTCCTCGCGTAAGCAGGGACAATATGCAAGATAGGGCGATAGTCAGGCACGATCGCTGCTCTAGGCTCACTGTCACTTGTTTTGGATATTAGAGCCCGGTCTTCGGACCGGGCTTTCTTTTTGCGCTTTTTGACGCGGATTGCACGGATAGACACGGATTTTCGCGGAAAACGTCGTTGTTTCAACTATGCCCACCTTGCCTTGTGAGCGGTCCCCAGAGAGACGCGGGCGGATGCCTCAATCCTCGGGCGACGGTCGTTTTCGTCTTTCGCTCCGGACCCGGTAGAGACGTTCCGTGAAACCGCCGTCTTTCTCGAAGGCATCCGCCTGTGCCGCCAACTGCCGATCGAGCAAGTAGCAGTCGAGGTTCAGCAGCGAAAGCGCCGCATTGGCCACCAACTGGGCAGAGGACACGGACCCACACGGACTCCCACCGACCCCCACGGACCCATTTGTCAGTGCACGTCCATGCCCGTCCATGTTAGTCCGTGCCTGTCCCTGCTTCGCCCGCTCGCGCTCCTCTTCCACCCAGGCTTGCACCTGTTCCAGCGTTGCGCATCGCCTCGCCTTGAGGCGCAGTAATGCCGGGTGCTCCGGCGGCCATTCTTCCAGCCCGCGCTGCCGCAGGAAGTCTTGGTAGTCCAGCCGCAACTCCTCCAAACTCGACCTCGCCACACCCGTGAGTTTCAGTTCAGTCTTCTTCGATGTCCCCGACGCCTGGCTGCCCTCGGCGATATTTTGCACCCCCGACCGTGCCGCCTGTACCATCTGATCACGTGTCCGGCTGCGCTTGTCAATATAGCGCTCACAAAACCGCACCGTCACATCATAAATGAGTTGTGCAATCTGAAAGCTCTTAAGCTTGCGATACCCGCCATGCGGCGGGATCAATTTCTCCATCTCCGCCATCGCTCGTACTCCTAACCTGTGTCAGTCCGTGTCAGTCCGTGATCGTCTGTGTCAGTCCACGTCATCCAGATCGTCCCCGCCCACCTCGAATTCCCCACAAGCCTACCGCACAACCCCGCCCCCGGCAAGTCCTCGCCGGCTCCCGTCTGTGTCGGTCCGTGCCTGTCCCTGCCCGTCCGTGTTCGTCTGTGCCTGTCCGCGCAGCTCCGTGAACCGCAGACAACCGCCGAGGAACGCCGATTACCCCCAAAATCATCAATCCAAAGGCAACCGATCATCAACCACGGACAACACCGAGGACACGGAGCAGAACGCAAGAGGGGAAGAACGAAGAAGGGTAAGAACCCGCATGATCCCTGATCCCCGATCCCTACCCTCACTCCGCACTCCGCATTCCGAATTCCGCATTCAACACCGCTTCGCCCACAGCCGCCACGGCGGGCTCCGCTCGCCGAATCAAGGAAGATGTCCCCCGGAATTCCGAATAACTATATAATTAAAGATGTGACCCCGCTCCCCCGCAGCGCGGCAATCTCTCTCCGTGTCATTGCAGGGAGCCCGCTGACGCGCCAATCTACCCGTTGCTGTCATTCCTGCGAAGGCAGGAGTCCACGTCAATCTGGTTTCCTGAATTCCTGAGTTGGTTCCTCTCCGCTTGCCTGCGCAGGGCTGTAGGCCAGCGTGAAAAAGGTCATCACTGGCCAAT
>Ga0214473_10005862_pt1 | contig 14698 bp, 14 predicted proteins | sample RVTome_7_FD_203509 | JGI IMG/M metagenome (GOLD analysis project Ga0214473, IMG submission 203509) | Soil microbial communities from uranium-contaminated site in the Upper Colorado River Basin, Wyoming, United States - RVT98D197 | ecosystem: Environmental > Terrestrial > Soil > Contaminated >... | reverse complement strand
GCGCGGGCGTCTCCGGGCACCGGCGGTGCCGGGCGCTTACTCCGTCGCGGCCAGGCTCGCCGACGCGCCTTCGCCGCTGTGTACCGAGGTGTTCGTGGTGGAGATGGGCGGCGCGGAGATGGCCGAGCCGGCGGCGCGCCCCGCCGCGCTGCAGGCGCTGAGCGAGGCTACGGGTGGGAGTTATCACGACGATCCGGCCTCCGCCCCGGAGCTCGCGGACTTCGACGCTTCACGGACCCGTTTCCTCGGCATCACCGAGATGGCACCATTCGCTAGTGGCTGGGCTTTCGCGCTGGTGGTGGCGCTCTTCGGCACCGAGTGGGTGCTGCGCCGAACGTGGGGTCGGCGGTGACGCCGGGCTCGCTGCGCTCGCGTCGCTCGCGATCCTTCTCGCGGCCGGATGCGGCGACGACCTGACCGTCATCGACGGGCGCGGGGACGCCGCGCCCGGCGACGCGGGCGTGCAGGACGACGCCGGGGAGCTCGACGCGTCGCGGGACGGCGGCGGTATGGACGGTGGCTCGGACGCCGGCTGCCTCGAGGTCACGCCCCCGCCGGCCTGGGTGCCGGTGGACACGGGGGGACCGGCCGGCGAGTCCGTCCTGGCGTGTGTGGCCAGGGTAGGCTCGCGGACGGACGATCGGCTGCCCGCGGACCAGGGCTACGACTTGACCACGTTCGGTGGCCCCGGGGACGAGCAGCCCGTGTTCTGCGCCGGCGCGCCCATGGCGGACGGGACGTGGTTCTACGCGGCCAACAGTCAGCGCTTCGCCTGCGGCCAGCGGATCCGAGTCGTCGACGCGGCGCGCAGCCGATGCGTGATCGTGGAGGTGGCGGATCTCGGTCCGAATGCGTGCGTGGAAGAGGCGGGCGGGCACGCGATCTGGGACGTGTCGCCGCTCGCGTCGCAGGAGCTGTTCGGCGCCGCGAGCGTGGGGTGGTCGGAGCACCGGGCGGTGTTCGGTGCGCCCGTGGCACCGGGCAATCCGCTCGGCCCGTGCGATCATCTGACGGCTCCGGGCGCGCTGCTCGCGGGATTCATCGGCGGCGCGTGCGGCGGGACGGCGGACTGTCCCTTCACCGGCGGGACGTGTCTCGCGGCGAGCGCGGGCTGGCCCGGCGGGCACTGCAGCGTCGCCTGTACGGGGTCGTGTCCGGATCAGGCGGGCCCGAACGCCTACACGGCGTGTCACCGCTTCGGGGACGGCAGCACGCGCTGTGTGGCGCGTTGCGACTACACGCTCTTCGCGACGGGTTGCCGCGACGGCTACGGCTGCTTCGACTCGCCGAGCCCGACCACGGGCGCGCTCCGGCGCGCGTGTCTCCCGGTGACCTGCTGAGCTCGGCGCGCTGCGAGCGTGACGCGCGCGCGTGCGGGCGGGTCCGCGCCCACGCTCGGACACCGGCCCTGGCCACGGGCCGGCTCGCTCACGGGCGAGGCCGGGTCGGGTCTCGATGTGCGACCATGTCGCCCGGGAACTCGCGCGGGGCGCGGCGCCCCACGCTCGGACACCCCGGGCCCAAGATCGGCAACGGCATCTCGCGTGCTCGCGTCTCGGTGCCTGGCTCGCTGCCCGCACCCGGAGGGCCGAGCTCGCGTGGGCGCGAACCCGCCCGCCCGCGCGCGACGATCTCCGTTGCCCGGGCGCGGGGCGACCATCGCCGGTCGCCTATAAGCCATTGACTTAGTAGGCCATTGACGTAGGCTATCGTCGCCATACGGAGGGCGACCCATGAGCGACATTCCTGAGCTGACCGAGAAGGACTTTGCCCGCGCGATCAGTGCCAGCGTGCGCAAACGCCTCATGCGCGGTGAGATCGAATCGGGTGATGACATCGTTGCTCTGCGCAAGTTCGTCGGTCTCACACAGGAGAAGTTCGCTCAGGCTCTCGGGATCAGCGTGCACACGCTTCGCAACTGGGAACAAGGGCGCAGATACCCGGAAGGTCCCGCGCTTGCTCTACTGCGAATCGCGGCTCGGCACCCACGGATCGTACGCGAGAACGTCGCGTCGGCGGAGTAGCTTGCTGTGGCGCATCGCACCGCGGGGGCAGTCTTGGTTCGATGCCGAGCGAGAAGCATGCTGACCGAATCGGTCAGCCATGCGCGGCACAAGGTCGTTCGTCACCGGAGCTGCACTCGACTGGCGCGGCGCAGCGTGCGCCGCCCTCCCGGCCTCGCCACCGCGCGCGGTGGGTACGCCTGCAGCGCGCGCGACTTGCTCGCAGTCGAGCTACGGTCCGAGTATGATGTTGGGGTGGTGGATCCGAGTCGAGCCGCCTGGGGCATTGCCTGTGTGGGCGCCATCGCGGGTTGCACGGTCTCGCACGACCTCCCGCGGCGCGACGCCAGCGCCGAGCCCGACGTCACCGTTCTGTCCAGTCCCGCTGAACCCGACCCCGGCGGGCCGACCTGCATCGTCGAGGGCAGCCGAGTGCTCTACCAGTGCCTAGGCGCCGGAGGGACAGAGCCGACCCGCCATCTCGAGACGGAGTACGGCCCGGAAGAGATCCCGCCCACGATCATCTGCTCGAGTCCGCGCGCCTATGTCTGCGGCGACGATGTCGCCATTTGTTCGACCGTGCCCGACTTCATCGATCCACGGTGCATCACGGTGCCCTGGCTGGCGTGCGAGGGCGGAACGCTGCGATGTCTGAACGGCTCTGTCCCGCGCTGCGCATGGCTCCGCCCGATTGGCGGCTCCGAATGCGCGAGGATGCAGGCTGCCTGCCTGGAAGCGGCGACGTGCGTACCGGGACACGCGTGCAGCTCCAGGTGCAGCTTCGGGTCGCCCGACTGGGACGACGAGATCGACCTTTCATCAGTCGAGCCCACGCCCTGACAGCAAGCGATCACCGCGGTCCTTCCGCATATCGCGCCAGGCATGCCCGGAGCAGTCGAGCGAAGGTCGGACGCGACGGGCATCCCGGTTTCCTCGACTTGCCGGCCCGCTCACGGGTCGAAGACGCCCGACAACCCCCTGGCCTCGGGGACTCGCCACCGCGAGGGGAGCCGCGTGCTCACCGGGGGCCGAGGCCGTGCGTTTCGAGACCGAGTTGCGCCGCGCCGCGTGACGCCGTGCGCCAGGAAGAGTTGATCTTCTGGGTCGACCGTTGCCTCGGAGCGCACGTCGTTCCTGGGAGGCTGCGCGATGCCGGGGTCTCGATTCGCACCTATCTCGACCTCTATCCGGACGATCCTGAGGTCCCGGACGCGCGGTGGATCCCCGAAGTAGCGGCTCACGGCTGGATCATTCTGACGAAAGATCAGGCCATCAGCCGGAACCTCGCCGAGTTGGCTGTGCTGCGCCGGTCTCGGGCCCGCTACGTCGGAAGGGGAGTCGTTCATTGCGGACGGTTGGGCCGTCGTCGGCTTGAGTGAGTCGCCCGAGCGTCCGCGAGAGACGACGCTGCTGGTTGCGTCGAGGCGGAGCGGTCTGCAAACGCTAGTTCGACTGTTCCGTGACGAGGCACCGGACCCAGTTGCCGTCGAGGCCCTACCGGGCGTGGCGCAGCCCACCTACTTCGAGGGCGTGGTGATGACCCGAGACGAGTTCGAGCGCGAGAACAGGCTCCGATTCGACTTCGATGCCGTGCGCGAGTTGTCCCCTGGCTTTCGAGTCCTCGTCGAGGGGAGACACCCGACGCCGGGCGGTATGGCTGCCTACGCGGGAGTGCTTGGCGTCACGCTGGTCTTGATCGGCGCCGGGGCCCGTCAGCACTACCTCACGAAGCGCCGCCGGTGGCACTGGGAGCGCAGCGAGGCCACCAAGCGGGAGGGCTCGGCATCCGCGCGGACCGAGTGACCGATCCCTCGAGCCCACGGCGTCGCGGCACAGACGAGCCTCTCCGACCCGCTCGACTCCTTCGACCCTCGCGGCCCGGCGGCAGTTACCGGCTGAAGCGCTGCCGGTAGGCCTCGGCGATCTCGACGATCAACGCGAGCGGTCTAGAAAACCAGCTGTGGTGCATGGCGCCGAGCTCTCGCCCGTCGCCATCGAGGATCACGAGGTGGGCCTCCTCGCGGCGCACCATGCCTTTCCAAACGGACCGGGACTTCGTCTCGAAGGGCCCGAGGTCGGCCCACGCCCAAACGCGCACGCCGTCCGGCAGGCCGACGACGCACCCGTCCGGCGCGAGCGCCAGGACCCGTCCGGTAGAACGCCTCGGCTCGGTCAGACGCCAGATTCCGATGGCGCCCGCCGCGGCGCCTGCGACCATCGCGGCCGGGAACGCCCAGGCCACCGGACCGACGATCGCCGTGAGGAGCATTCCTCCATAGACGCCACCGAAGATGCCTATGCCGCCGCCCAGCGCGGTCGTGAACACCCGCTCGACAAGAGTCTTCTGGTGGTCAGGTCCCGGGCCGACTGGGACCTCGACGGTGCCTGGCACGGGATCATCCGCGACCAGCCCCTCGAGCAACTGCTCAGGGCGCAGCAGGCTCCGTTTCTCGACCGCATCACGGTAGCCCCCTTCATGCGACAGGCGGGCTTCGATGCCCGCGGCAAGCTCTTCGACCGTCGTGCCCGCCTCGCGCGCTCGCTTCTCGCTGACCTCGATCCAAGGGGGCTTTGGCGGCCGCCGCGGGACCAGCACGTAGAGGGTCGCGCCGATCCGGGCCGCGGCCAGGACGCACGACCATGGCGCAAACGTGTGCAGTCCCGCGCGACAGGTCCAAAGCCCTTCGGAGGTCAACGTCAGGTCGCGTGGGGAGGGTGTGACCGTCACCCCGTCTCGCGCGAGCCACTCCGTGAAACTCATGGCTACCCCCGGCCGCTTCGAGTCGCCGTCGGCGCGTCTGGAACCAGGGCCGACGGCGTCGTGAGAAACACGAATCGAACCATGCCCGCACCGCCCCCACGCGTGCAATGAGTAGGCTCCGTACGTCCGTGCGTCAACAGCATCGTCCCTGAGCTACCCAAGCCGAACCGCCCCGGCCACATCGAGTCGAACATGTCCCCGTCGGGTCGGGCAGTGGCGATCCCTGGGAGGGGTTCGAGTATCCGATCATCACAGGAAGTGTCGCGGGAAATCGCGTCCAGCTGACGGTCCGGCTGTCCGATCTCTGGGAGCGCTGGTGCCAGCTGCAAACCCCGATCGCACAGGACGACAGCGGAGAGAACTTCGGTTCCATCCCGAACACCGGAACGGGTGAGGACGAGCGTGGGTGCTACTACGACGACCCGATGACTGGCGATCTGGCCTACATCGATTGCGGCATGTTCGCTCTGTGCGACGGTCGTGCCTGCGACTGCACCGCGGTGAGCTGCACGGCCGGACCCGTGGGCGAGATCGCAGACGGATTGGTCGATCTGCGAAGCAACGGGATGCCTGATCTCATGTAGTCCATGAAAGCGCTATCCTAGGGAATGCTCGGACTCAGCCCCTCGGCTTCGTGCGGGACAGTCGCGGCGGTGCTGCTGCTCCTGACGCCCTCGTGCAGCACGCCGAGCCCCGTGGCGCCCCGTTCCGACGCAGGGGATGCCGGAAGCCATCGCGAGGACGCGGGCTGGACGGCGCGCGACGCTGCACTCGCAGACGGCACGATGTGGGCACGCGACCGCGATGCAGGGCCGGTCGAGCGCATTGCCACGCCACCCACCGATCCCTGCGAGCCGTCTGCCCCCCTCGAGCGGTTGGCGCCCGGCGAGCGGGCGCTGCGACTCCCGGGAGGTGGGCGCGCGTTCTTCGTCGAGGATGCGTATCGGTGCACGGTCACGCTGGTTTCCGCGCCGGCGCTGACGCCGATGTCGTCGCGCGTCCTGGCGGAGCCGTTGTGCCACATCTCGACGCTGGCGGGCGACGTGGACGGCGATGACATCGACGAGCTCCTCGTCGAGATCAGGGACGGCTTCGCGAGTGTCGGCCGGGAAGGGCCGCACCGGGTTCGCGCGGCGGTGCTGGATCTCCCGTTGCTGGCTACGCGCTGGGAGTCGGCACCGATCGAGACGGGGACCTACCGCGGCCCCGACTTCTCACCGGCGCCCAACGATCGCTTCACCTTCGCGACCGACGCCGACGCGGACTGCCGACGCGATATCGTGCTGCTGCGCAACGAAGGACCGGTAGACACGCTCCCGACGCGGGCGTCGGTGCTGTTCGGCCCCGAATTCGTCGGGGCGACCAGCATGCCCGCGGGCGTCCCCGCCCCATGGTTGCGGCACTTCCGTGGGAGCGACTTCGACGGGGATGGCCGTGCGGACTTCCTGGGGTGGGACTGGGCATCGTCCGAGCTGTGGCTCGCGGATGCGCGTCTCGGCGTCGTGCGCTTCCGGTGGGCGCTTCCCGCGGCGAGCGAGCTGTCCGCCTTCTTCGTCGCCGACGTTGACGAAGACGATCGTACCGATCTCTTCGTCGTCACGCACACGGGGGGCACGCCGCCCCCGGGCACGACGCTCGCACTGCACGGAGGCGATTTCACTGCGATGTGGGAGCTGCCGTGGCCGACCCTTCCTCGTGCGGGGGGCGAAGCATGGATCTCCGACCTCGACGCGTACCCCGGGTACGAGCTCGAGACGATCGATGGGTGGGTGGACGCACGAACGGGAGGTTCGCTCGATGCCGTGCGCCCGCGCGGGCATGGCGCAATAGGATGGGACGGCATCGAGCGCCCATACGTGATCGACGACATCCCCATCCTGATCGAAGTCGACTCCGAGGACTACGCTCAGCTCGTGGTGCGCGCCTCGGACGTGCGGGATGGGGCGGTGATGTGGCAAGTGCCGCTGCCCCGGGAGGGAACCTGCCTCGTGGCGGACTTCACGGCAGACGGCAGTGTGGACGTCCTCGTGGCGTGGAGTTGGTACGTTGGAGGGGGATCCGTGCTGATCGAGGGCTCGAGCGGCCGGGCGCGCGACCTGCGGGCCGAGCTCACGGGCGTCCTGGCCGACCCGGTCGTCGACGGGTCACGCTTGATCGACATCGACGACGACGGTGCGCCGGAGATCACCGTCGTCGACCGCTCCGGCGAATCCGGTGTGTGCTATTTCCGCGGTCGAGACCTCGCGCGCATCGCGTGCTCGAGCTCCTACCCGCAGGGGCGCTGACGGGGGGAACCGGAATCCGGCGCGCCGGTTCCCGCATGTCCGGCGCTGTCGCTCCGAGGGTCCGTGGGATCGGTCTGTCCCTGGGTGCGCGCGCCCATCACGGTGCCGGACGAGACGAGCACGGCTTCGCGACCTGCTCCCGCGGTCGTCGCCAGGCTACTCGCAAGCCATGCCACACCATCCCCCGCCGTCGCCGTCCGCGCAGACAGGTTCGCAGATACCGGCGCAGCAGGGCACCAGCTCGCATCGTTCGTGCGTACGGGCACACGTCCCGGCCTCGGGTACCGACGCCTCGGGGCCACCGTCGAGTGCGTGCCACCCACATCGGCCGACCGCATCGCGTTCAGTGTCGCATGCATGCGCCATGGCCATAGTGCACATCGTCTCGTGCTCCGCTTGGCAGCGTATCCACGGCTCGTGCTGGGGCTGGCAGTCCCCCGCCGAGGTGATCGCCAGTGCACAGCCGTCGAGGCATGGGCTCCCGCGGTAGCCGGCGAGGCAGGCGGACGCGGCCTGGCAGTACGCCTCACACGCGTCCGTGGCTTCGTGCGACGACCCGCACGAAGGTAGCCAGCCGGGTAGAGACAGCGACAGCAGGACCGCGATGGACAGTCGCGAGCGCGCACGGGCTGGAACGACGAGGGACCGCATCTCGAAGAGTATGACCCACGCGACGGCCCGATTGGGGTCTCGCGCGCCGACCGCAGATCTTCTGTCCTGCTGTGCACGGGGGCAGGTCGCGTGGGGTTTCGCATGGCCGCGTCAGGGAAACACAACGGCCGTGGGGACGCGCCGAGTCAGGGTGCTTCCGTCCCCCACCTGACCCTCGCTGTTGTCGCCCCAGCAGACGACCTGGCCCGTCGCCCGAACCGCGCAGGCATGCCGCGCTCCCGAGGCGATGAGCACGGCATCGACAAGGCCCGAGACGGCGACGGGTGTCGGGCTGTCCGTCGAGGTCCCATCTCCGAGCTGCCCGAAGAAATTACCGCCCCAGCAGGAGACCGCGCCCGTGGCCGACCGCGCGCACGCCGAAGCTTCCCCACTCGCGGCCTCGACCGCGTCGTCCACGCCCACGACGGGCGTCAGAAGCCCGACCCCGCGGCCCCAGCAGACCACACTTCCATCGCCCTTCGCCGCGCAGTTGTGGCTCGCGCTGGCGGCGATGTGGATGGCGTCCGTGAGCCCAATGACCGGCACCGCCGCTGCCGAATCGGTGCTCGTTCCGTTGCCGAGTTGGTACTCGTAGTTCCCGCCCCAGCAAGCGACGCTGCCGGCAGACAGGAGCGCGCACGTGTGGTTACCGCCAGCCTCGACCTGGGTCGCCGTCGCGATGCCGGCCATGTCCACCGGGATTCGCTGATTCGTCGAGAAAGAGCCGGAGTCGATGCGGTTGCCCGCCTGTCCACGGCCTCGGTCGCCCCAACAAGAAACGGCACCGGAGCGTCGCAGGGCACACGTGTGCGAATGCCCACCCGTCACGGTCGTGGCGTCGCTCAGCCCGACGGCGGAGACCAGCGTCGGCGACGAAGGCACGTCCGAACCGTGGCCGAGCTGGTTCTGCGAGTTGTCGCCCATGCACCCGACACCGCCGGTCGCCTCGACGATGCAGTAGTGGTTGTATCCAGGTCCGACGTCGACGACCGCTGTCGCGCCGGCCAAGAGCGTCGGCGATGGCGACAGCCCGCGACCCCAGCACCAGGCGCTTCCGTCACGCTTGGCCACGCACGTCGTCTCCTCGCCGAGGTCGATCGCGACGATGTCCACGGCGGGCGGAACGCCCGAGTCGCCCGGCGCCCTCGCGTCCACCGACATCCCGGTGTCCGCCAGCGGCCCCGCATCTCGCGGGCCGCTCCCGTCTTGCAGGGGAGCTCCGGAGTCGAGCGGGCCGGGATCGCAGGTGCACATGCCGAACGTGCCGTCCGAACCACACTCCTGCGCGCCCATGTGCCCGTCGGTGCAGGCGCACGCGATACTCGCCCCAGGCGTGCACGAGCTGGCTCCGTCACCGCAGGATCCTTGAGCCATGGCCGACAACGTCACCGCGAAGATGAAGAACGCCCCCCTGCATGTCATGACTGGATTCTATCCCCGCGAGCGGAGCAGTTCCAGGTCGCCTGCGGAAGCAGCGCACAGGTCCATGGCCGGCAGCGCGGGGATCTCGCCGCTCCACCGGCCATCCTCTTCACGCTCGACTTCGATACTGAGGCCCCTGCTCCTCTTCGCGCGCCCGCCATCCCGCCGGTAGCCGGGGATCAAGGAGTGGTCGGCCGGATGGCGACACGGTAGACCCCATGCTGGCGTCTTCGAAGGAGGTGCGCATGGGGGAAGCGGGCGCGTTCAACTGCGTCCTGGGCGCCGTTCTGGCCCTCGGAGCGTGGGGATGCGAGACCTCGAGGGCGCCCGAACCGTCCCCGTCCGGAATCGGGGCGGCGCAGTGCGGAGTGGACGCGGATTGCACGGCGACGTGTGACTACATCGTCGAACAGCTGCAAGCGCCCGGCTACGTGCCCACCTCCGCGAGCACCCGGTGCGACCTGGTGGGGTTCGCCGGTGGCGGCGCGATGGCGCCGTCGTGCGAATGCGTGAACGAGGGAGGTGGGACGCTGGTGCTCTCGAGCGCGTCTCCCGGGCCGTGCCTCTACTTCGGGCGAGACCGCACGTGCCTCTACGGTCGCGCCGAGTTCGCGGGGTGCGACATGGCCGACGCGGGGAGCTGCGAAGCGCCGTGCGCCGACTTCCACGACCGCATCGCCGCGGACGCCGTTCGACCCGTCGACGCCGAGGTGCGTCACACCGGCTGCCACGAGCTCAGCTGCGAGTGTGTCGTGCGCATCGGCGACGGTTGCTACGTCAATCAGGAGCTCGCGCGCAACGACTGCACCCTGTCGGACGCGGCGATCCTCGAGACGTACCGCATGCGGAGCACCGAGTACCCGCCGTGCTCGGAGGTCGACATGTCCATGGGGACGGTCGGCACGTGCTTCGACGACACCCCCTGACCCGGGGGGTGCGAATCCCGACGACGCCCGCTCGGTGGGATGTCAGCCGCCCGGGCACGGGCCGTCGGAGGCGACGCGGACGCTGGCGGCTCCGGTCCAGCACGCGTTCGTGTAGGTCGTCCCGTCGCAGCCGCAGACGGGCGCGAGCTCGCCCGTGCAGTCGGTGCTCCGGTACGCGCAGCCGCCGCCGGGACCACAGCCGGAGCCCTGGCAGTAGTGGAGGATGGGGTCGAAGTCGAAGGGCTCGCACTGCGTGTCGTCGTGACAGGGGAAGAAGGTGCCCTCCGGCGGCACCGCACAGCACTCGGGGCAAGCGGGATCGACGCACGCGCCGACGATCGGGCAACACACCTGTCCCCGCGGGCACTGCGCGTCGGTTCCACAGGCGATGATCGGGTCGTCAGGGAGGCACTCTCCGATCGAGAGATCACAGGTCCAGCCTTCCATGCAGCCACCGTCCAGGACGCATCTGTACGTCGAGCCGGACGCCGGCGCGATGCGAGCGCCGCAGGGCACCGTTTGCGCCACGCGAACGCCGGCCCGCGACGCCTCACAGACGTCGAGGTACGTGCGTCCGTCACAACCGCACACGCCGGGTCCCCGTCCGCTGCATTCCGATGAAGGCGGACGTGGTCGACACTGCCCAGCCACGCCGGAGCAGAACGCGCGATCCTCAGAGAGGGAAGCACAGAGCTCGGTCGGCTCGCAGTCCACGTTGGACGCACACGCTCGGGGATCGACGGTCCGCGGCGGGGTCGGGCAGTCTGCCCGGCGGCTCGGATCGAAGCACTCGCCACTGGTCAGGCAGCACTCCCAGCCCGCGGCGCACGGCTCGCCAGCGCACATCGTCACCCCCGGCGGCGGCTCCGGCACGTCCACGCCCGAATCGCGGATGCGGACCGGAGGTCCCGCGTCCACGCGGGGCCCCGCATCCCGCCGAGGTCCCCCGTCCACGCGGCGGCCCCCGTCACCACGGTCGTCGCCGACGGTCATGGAGCTGGAGCAGCCGGCGGCCAGGAGGGCATGGGCGCAGATGGGGCCGAGCAGGGCGAGGCGAGCGTGGGTCATGGTGGTGGTCCCGTGCCATCCTCATCAGTGCGCGCAGCGCCCGGATCTTCTGACGCGCTGCCCGGCCGCCCGATCCGCTCTGGCCCACGAGGCGCCGTACGCGCGGGGCGTGGCTCGAGCCCGGATGGGCCGCGAGGAAGCGCTCGGCGCGCGAACGGGCCGCGTCGACCCGTCCCAGCCGGACGAGGGCCTCCACCGCAATCACCTCCCGCTCCTGGACGAAGACGCCGTCGGGGAAGAGTCGCTCGTGCTCGGTCACCGAGGCGAGGGCGCTCTCGGGCGACGCGTCGAGGGCCGCGCGCGCGCCGCGGACGAGATCGATCTCGCGCGGATGCGCGTGCTCCGGCTCGGGCAAGGGCTCCGCGATGGGGCGCGGAAGTGGCGCGCCGCGCTCGGACACCTCTGCCGGCTCCTCCGCCTCGGGCGGTACGACGCGCTCGGCGGGGATGTCCAGGGCCGGCGACGTCAAGGGCGCCGCGTGCAGCTCCGGCGATGTTGCGCGATCGTGACCGAGTCGGTCACCGGTGCCCGTCGCCCCCGGCGGGCCCAGCACGGCGTACCCGGTCCCCGCCGCCGCGACCGCGAGCACCACGCCCACGATCGCCTTGCCCACGGCGCCGAGCCCTGCTGCCGCGCCCGCCGTCGTGGTCGCCGCAGCGCTCGATGTCGCTCCGGTCGCTGCTCCCCCGACGAGACCCGCCGCGATCGCGCCGCGCAGACGCGACTGCGCCTCGGCCGTGGGCCCGTCCTGATGTCCTGCCGACAGCGCCTCGCGCCACTCCGCTGGCAGGCTCCTGTCCTCCAGCTCGCGTCGCACCTTGCTTCCTCGCTTCATGCCACACTCCTGTCCCGCGCCCGGAGCACCGCGCGGATCGTTTTGCGCGCCGCGTACAGGCGCGCATAGGCGGTCTTCAGCGGACACTCCATCGCGGCCGCGACCTCGGTCATCGGCAGCTCCTCGACCTCGAACAGCACATACGTCTCGCGCTGCGCGTCGGGCAACTCGGCGAGCACCGCGTCGAGCAGGGCCAGCGCCCGGCGCCGATCCACGTCCCCCTCCTGTGACGGTGAGCCTCGCGTCTCCGGGGGCGTCGCCATGGGAACCTCCCGTCGCCGGTGCGCCCGTCGCCGGTACGCCGCCGCGCAGCGACGGCTGATCCCGTACACCCAGGTCCTGAGTCGAGCGCGGTTCTCGAGCCCGGCCAGGCGACGGTGGACCACGAGGAAGACCTCCTGTGTGACGTCTTCGATGTCATCCTCCTGCACGCCCAGACGACGGAGCACACGCCATACGTTGTGGACGTAGGCGTCGAAGACGGCCTCGAAGGGGGTGGCATCGGCGGCTGGCACGGCCTCCACCCAACTTGAGTGCCGAGACACGGCCGTTCTTCTGATCACGGAGCCCAGAGCAGCTCCGCGGCGAGCAGGCCTCGCACCGGCGGCGTGTCGTAGAGCGTCCGCGTCTCGCCGGCTTCGTCCACGTATTGAAGCCCGAGACGCGGGAACGGGACGCCGACGGTGAGCGAGAGCCCGAGGCCCACGTGCTCGCCGACCGCGACCGCGCCCCGGGCGGACAGCACCGGATCGAGCTCGAGGCGCGTCTGGCCGTGGTTTCGGCGGAACCCTTCGGGATCGATTCTCACCAGGCCCGCCTGCAGGCCACCGCAGAGCCACGCCGAAACGCGGGACCCGCGGGGGCGCAGCGGACAGATCTCGGCCAGGATCTCGCCGCGCCAGATCCGCGCGCTGCCCGATGCCGCGCTCTGCGCGCTCGGGGGGAGCCAGAAGGCAGCCTGGATCAGCAGGGGGAAGGTCGCGGGGAAGTCGCGGACGCCGACGCTGAGGCCCGCAGTGACGCCGGGCCCCCGTCCGACCCCGGCGACGATGCCGGCGGACAGCCGCAGCCGGGCTGCGGCAGCATCGTCGGTTGCCGGGCCCTCCGGAGGCAGCCTGAGCCTCCACGCGCGCTCCGGCCGCGGGGCGCGCACGGGAACGGGGGCGCGCGCGGACCCGTCGTCGGCAGCGACAGCCGCGATCGGCGGGACGGCTTGCGCGTGGCCATCATCCACTTCCTCCTCGGACACGTCGTGACCCGGATCGATGGTGACCGCGATGACGAGCGCGAGAGGCTCCGCCAGCGCCGCGCAGTGGTCGCTCGCGGTGCGCACCTCCCGGCGACCGAGGATCGCGCCGTCGGCGTTCGAGACCAGGATCGTCGCCGCGAAGCCCGAGCCAGCCGCGGCCGGCTCGACCCAGCCCTCCACGGTGAGCTGCGCGCGTGGGGCGGAGATCCAGACGCGACGATCGAGCAGCGACTCCACCGAGCGCGCGAGCTCCTGGGTCGACAGGCACGTGTCGGCGCCGGTCAGGCGTACCCAGCTCAGTGTGGCCGTCGGCGGCTCTGCAGCCCCGACATCGGGCTGAGCGAGCGCCGAGCAAGGCAGCAGCCACATCGCCCACGCCAGCGCCGTCACCCGCCCCATGGGCGAAGATCTAACAGATTCGTGACGCACAGCGGCGGCGAAGCGCGGTTGGCGCGCATTTCGAGGACGCAATCATTCTCGACTCCGCCAGCGGGGACGGACCACGCACGGGCATCGTCGTCTTCGGTCACGGCGCACCCGCGGCTGCCACTGGACGAATCGGGTCCCTCGGACAGGTCGACCCCATCGGAGCCACAATGAACACAAGCTCGTCTGCGGACAGAGCCCGTGAGGATGGGGACATGAGGCAGGTGACGCTGTGGGCGTTCCTTCTGGGGGCGGCGGGATGCGGCGGTGGGGATGGGCTGGACCTCGGCGTGGCCGACCCGAGCGCCACGCGGCCGGGCCCGGTCGATCGACCCGGCGCACCGCGGCGCGCACCCGGAACGCCAGCCGACGCGCCCTATGCGGCCGGCGACCGCGTCGACCTCGGGGGCGCGGACGTCGTGCTCGTCGGGCCGGACTTCACGCAAGCCGGCGTGACCGTGGCGATGCCGGGAGACATGGACGGGGATGGATTCGCCGAGATCGCCGTCTCCAACAGCGGGTGGCGTCACGAATCGGGCGGCGTGCGCCACGCGGTCAATCTCGTCTACGGGAGCGCCGACCTCGAGGCCGAGCGGATCCTCGATCGGGCGGAGACGACGCTGATCACGCCGTTGTTCGAGTTCTTCGGTGGGGACCAGCCGTGGCTCGCACCGGCGGGGGACGTCGACGGGGACGGGCTGGCCGACCTGCTCGTTGGGCTGGCCGGTTCGCACGGCGACGTGGGCCGTGCCTATCTGGTGTACGGCGATGCCGTGCGCCGCACCGGAGAGCAGCGCCTCGAAGACGTCGCGGTCGAGCTCACCGACGGCGTTGCGGGCGGACGCTTCGGTGCCCGCCTCACGGGCGTCGGGGACATGAACGCAGACGGTCGCGGCGACTTCGCGATCGTCGCGTTCGGTGCGGACTCCGCACCGGAGGCCGCGCGGATTCACTTGAGCGCAGATCCTCTGCGACGACGTGAAACGACCTGAAAAATCGCGGACCTTGGCCGCGTAGGAGAAGAAGGAAGATGCGCGTTCTCCCGACACATGCTTGTGTCGTGGTTGATAAG
>Ga0214473_10005861_pt1 | contig 14699 bp, 11 predicted proteins | sample RVTome_7_FD_203509 | JGI IMG/M metagenome (GOLD analysis project Ga0214473, IMG submission 203509) | Soil microbial communities from uranium-contaminated site in the Upper Colorado River Basin, Wyoming, United States - RVT98D197 | ecosystem: Environmental > Terrestrial > Soil > Contaminated >... | reverse complement strand
TACCAAGAGCTTTCATCCTCTCCTGGAGCCATTTATTTTTCTCTTCACTTACAGGGAATAGGAGCATCAGGCTTTTCTCTCCGAATAACCCCCTCACCTCATCCCTCTCCCCTCTGAGACTGTGTCGTAATTCCTGTTTTGTCACCCTGAATTTATTTCAGGGTCTCGTAAATATTTGATTCTATGAGATGCTGAAACAATACTGAATCAAGTTCAGCACAAGGTTCAGCATGACATTTTTTACTTTTTCTCCCTATTGCAACACAGTCTCCTGGGGAGAGGGAAAGCGTGAGGAGCCGATCTTCTTCTCCAGATAAACGATCGTCGTTTGATCCGTAATGTTCGCTGTTTTAAATAATTTATACCCAAGCTTCTGATACAGATAAAGATTTCTCTTGCTCTTATCGCCGGTGAAAAGTTCAAATCTCTGACAGGTGCCAAAAATCTTTTCTATCTCATTCATCAGTTTTGTCCCAATTCCTTGATTTTGGAAATCTGGATGAACAATCAGCCTTCCGATATAACAAATCCCTTCCTTTGAGTACGCCCTCACTGACCCTATGATTCTCCCATTTATGAGGGCCTTAAGAAAAACCTGATTTTCAAAATCCTTTTCTATGCTTTCCAAAGTCTGAACCATTGGGGGAATATTAAAATCATTATAGATTTCCGCCTCACTTCGATAAGCTAATTTTTGGAGAGCAAGGATCTCTTCGGCATCCGAAACGGTTGCTTTTTCGATGATCATTTTCAATTCCTCTTCATAACCACTTCCTCTTTCTGAAATAGATCAACATCGAAACACCAACGATAACGAAAACAAGCCAAACCGCCAGATAACCCCAACGCCACTCCAGCTCGGGCATATATTTGAAATTCATCCCATAAATCCCGGCGATGAAGGTGAGGGGCATGAATATCGTAGCGATGATCGTAAGCACCTTCATCACCGAATTCAGCCGATTGCTGACGCTCGAAAGATAAATGTCCAGCATCCCCGAAAGCATCTCCCGATAGACCTCTATGGTATCCATGACCTGTACGGTATGATCATGGACATCTCTAAGATATATCTCCGTAGTCTCTTTAATCAGCGGGGATTCCCTCCTCCCCAGACCACTGACGACCTCCCTCAAAGGCCATACCACTCTTCTTACGAAGATCATCTCATTTTTAAATTTTTGAATTTCATGAATGGTCGCAGTCGTTGGATGAACCACCAATTCTTCTTCAAGAAGCTCTATTCTCTCTCCCAATTTTTCAAGGATTAAGAAATAATTGTCTACGATCGTATCGATCAAGGAATAGGCGAGATAATCGGATCCCATTTTTCTAATCAGCCCTTTAGCACTCCTGATTCTCTCCCTCACCGGATTAAAAACGTCTCCTTCCTTTCCTTCCTGAAAGGAGATAACAAAATTCGACCCGAGGATCAAACTGACCTGCTCCGCTTCTACCAAACGGTTTGGGTCGTTCCCGTAAAGCATCTTTAAAACGATGTAGACATAATCCCCATAGATTTCCATCTTGGGGCGTTGGTCCGTATTGAGGATATCTTCGAGCACAAGGGGATGGAGTCCAAAACAGTTGCCGAGCTTCTCAATCACCTCCACTTGATGGACTCCTTCCACATTGATCCATGTCACGGTAGGCTTCTCTCGAAAAGAAAAACATTCCTCCGCGGCCTTCACTTCTCTCTCCTGGAAATTTGCCTCATCGTAATCGATCAGTGTAATTTTAGTTTCTTCAGCCCTTTTTTCTCCGATGTGAACAAGGGTCCCGGGCGGAAGGCCGGCCTTTTTCGATCTTTTTTTAATCAGTTTTGCCATAGGAAATCACCATCCCTTCATCATGAATCGCCCTCCTCACGGCCTCAGCAAATACGTGAAGTCGATCCCTGTTGTTTTTGAGCAAATCACGAACCTTTCGGCTGACCTCCAATTGCACGCCCTGCTTCGATTTTCCTCGATTGCAGATATTCATCGGATCAGTCCCCGCAAGTCCCTCTGTCGGAGGTCGGGTTTGAAAGCCCACCTCCTCTAACTGCTGTGTTACTTCCGACCGCAAGCTTTCATTCAGACCCCCTATCATTACAAACTCCTCTTTCTGGTCAATTTGCCCATGCACAGTGATGAGGATATCGGCCTTTTCGACCGCTCGCAGTGCACGTGGTTCATCAAAAAGATGGCTCTCAATATGGAGCACACCATTCCCATCTTCCTTTAACCCTTCGAAGCTGTAAAAGGAATAATCCATTCCTGCAATCGCTTCGGCAACTTCTGCTGTCGTGGGCTCAATCTTCCCACCATGAGGGGCCATGATGAGAACACGTGGCTCTCTCAATTCGACCCTGATTCGATAGTCCTGACCTTCCACTTCACGGCTAGCAAGTTCTTTAAAGTTATTATAGGAACTCATTACTTAATTAAACCATTAAATTGCGATAAAATTTCTGTGCAATATTCTTGAATTATATTGGAATCAAGGGTGGCCTGAGCAATTATGTTAGATTTCTTGGATTTTTATCTTCTTCCTTGCCAGTTCGTCTTTCAATTTATTTAAATTTTGTGCCCCAGAATCCTTTACATCCTTCCATAACTGCTGCCACTCCTCTTCATGCCATTCTGGATGCTGATCCGCTCTTATAAAAGTAACAAGGATGTTGGTAAAGTCTTCAGGATAGCTCTTCGCCAGCCCCGACTTTAAGAACTTTTTAGGAAAAAGGTACTCGCTCTCAATGGATGTCGGAGCGAATTTGATAGCTCTCTCAGCAGCTTGTGGAAAAAGGCTATATGAGAAAGGGAGCAATCTCCAAAACGAGAACTTTTCTTCATTACCTTCAGGCAGTCCAAGATAACGTTTCTGGGTCCAATCCCAATATGGAATAATCACCCTCTCCCAGAAATCTTCTGCCACTTCTTTCTGGGCTTTTTCAAGATGATTTTCCAACGTCCATAACATTTTTCTTCTCCCCTTTCCATCTATCATCGTCACAAAATCTTTTAAATCAGAAATATCAATATCTTTGAACCATATTAGCCCTGCGACGTGTACAATCAGTCCTTCTCGCTCCGAATTTGCAAATTCCTTATAATGGCGTGCAGCGTTCAAATAAGTATCGCTAAATCTCTCACTCAAGGAGTGTGACAGCCTACGGTTCCACAGGTATCCAGACCAAGAAACTAAAGCTCGTTCTTTATTGTCGTCCCAATAGAATACAGGAATCAGGTCCTTCTCTGTCCATTCGGGTGCCACAGCCTCAAGCCAACCGAGCCAGTGGCCAAGTATACATACTCCGTAGCGGGACCCAAGTGCATAACTCTTAATTGTGTATGTAAAGAAATCTAAGGTTTTACTATCAAGTTCGAATTTTATACCCTTTTCCTTTTGGTCAAAGATTAGTTGATAAGCGTGTTCCAGATAGAGCTCCGTTAGATCCCCGTAGGGATGATTAGCTGACCTTTGAAACCATTCAACTGGAATCTTTTCCTTTTCTCTTCGATAATCAAAAGATTTAAAAATTTCTACCAGCTTTTCTGTCAATTTTCCCCACAAGTTGGCATCTATCTTTAAGATTTTTAACCAGTTTTTAAGGATGCTCGGTAGGCCAGTCCAGAATTCTGCTTCGGGTCTTTCCGAAATCATAATTTCAAGGAGGTTTAATAGATTGTGGCCTCGCTCTTTATCCCATGCTGCCTTATCACCCTCATCCGGTAGTCGTAATCCGGAAATGACGGAATTAATTGTATCGGTAGGTAATTCTTTGATAATATTTCTTAAACAACCGAATAACTCTAAGGCCCAATCAGGATACTGATGACAGGTCATTCCAACAGTTCTGCAAAGGTCGCTCCGACTTCTCTCCCACGATCCTTCATAACTTTTTAATATTTCTGAGACTTCGCTTGGTTTTTTGGAATGAATTTCTTCAACTGTAAATGGATTCTCATGTCTCCCAATATGAAACGGCGCTGATATATCGGCATCGCGACTTAACTTCCACTTCGGATAGTTATTTTTCATTTCTTCGAGCTGTCTTGTTCCAGAATTGGTCAATTCGAGTCCACTTTCCTGCAGATACTCCAATAATTCAAAAACATCATATTTAAGTCTTTCCTTTAAGTCCTCTTCTACATTCTCCGCTGGGGGTCCCTTTAGGACGTGATCTATAAGCACCTCTCTTGATTCAGGATATTTCTCATACAAACTCTTATACAAAAGCATTGCCTCATGCCTTGTTTCATTCTCCCATAAATTATCATGTTCCAAAAGAAGGCTTAGGATTTTATCTTTACTTAGCATTTCCACTTTCCAAAATTTTCCGAGCCGCGTGCAGGGAGATACGTCTAAAGAATACATCTTCTATTTCACACCAATATTGGTAAATCTTCAAAGCCTGATCCGGGTCTTTGATTAACAAGGCTTCCCATAAATCCCTTAATGAATTTATAAAAAAATCCACAACACCATCCCTATGCTTATCCTGCTTATGCTCTTCAATTGTCTTTCGTTGCACATACGTGTACTCTCCCTTCCCCGTGCGTTTTAAGGCGTTTCTTAGATCAAGAAATCGACTGGTTAAACTAATAAGAAGCGGGGAGCCAATCTTTTCGATGTTGGGCAAGAATATATTTTTGATACATTCCCGCAAACGATAATATCGTAGGTCCTTAGAACCGACATCAAATTCTATTTTCACTGGCATTGTTTCAGCCACATCTTCCCCTGACTGCTTGGCTAATGCATAATAGAAATTCGGGGTAGTTGTAACGATAGTTTCAGTATCGGTCATCATACTAAAAAACCACACGGTGTCATCGATAAGTCCTTCTTCTATAAATTTTCTTAGCAGCTTCCCAATCCATAAAGAAAATGATTTGGATGTATCTTTACTTATCACTGGCCTGAAGAATTCAAGCAGCTTACGCAGGTGGTTGTTGTCAATTTCATCGCTTTCGTTATTTTTCTCGAAGTATCTGCAGAATTCTTCAAACAAGTAAATATTAATGGTTCTTCGATAGGGTACAAGTTTAACCATCCACTTCTCGGGATTCCTATTTAACCAGTTTATTAATTTTTGTGAGAGTATGGCGTCCTTGTGATTAGCCTTCCCTGAACTCCTCAATATGAAATCAAAATGTCCCCACTCGACGAGTTTATCAAACCAATTCTCATCCAAATCATTTTCTGCAAAATCCCTTAATAACTCCGGTGTTTGCAAAAAATACCTTGCCCGATCGACTTCATGCAGATTCAACTTAATTGGGTTAGTAGAAGCCCACCCAGACAATAAGTTTTTTTTGTCAATATAACTTCGGCGGTTATCCTTTGCCCAATCACGGATGGTTCCTTCTAAGGCTCTAAAATCATTTCGCTTGGCCGTAAACCAAATCGGTTCCACTCCTCTCCTTTTCCAATCAAGTACCACATCATCCTTTTTTTTCTTGTTCGGCTTATCAGGGATAAGTACCCAATGCTTTTTAGCATTACTGCCCTCCAGAGCTAGACTGAGATATCTTAGTGGGGGGTCTTCCAAGCTGTATCCCAAAAATAATACATTAAAATTCCGAAATAAATCATGGGCAAATCTCAGCGCCCAACCTTCATCCATGTATGCGCGCCCAATATCTTTATCGGTAAGTATCATTTCTTTTGGATGATTGACTCGCCCGTGCAAAAAACATATTCCTTTAAATCTATCTTTATTTGCGGGCGGTAATGAGGGAGCTTCAAAAATTTGCCATCTTGGATCACTTTCAAAACCCCCTTCATTTCGAGCGCGAACAAGCAAATTATCAAAATTCGTCGTCACGATTCGAGGTTCAGCACCTTCAGGAAAAAGATGAAGAATTGCCTGGTGAAGAACGATTCGCTGTCCATCTTCGTTTTCTCTTAGTATTTCCGTAGCAATTGAATGAATGTTACCCTCATCAAGATCCCACATACCCAAAATTCGATCAGAAAATCCTTGTCTCAATAGCCTTTCATCTTCACCTGAGAGTTTCTTTCCTATCCTCTTGGCAATTTCATAAACGAGGCCCCTGAATGTCGGGTAATAGGTTTTCTTTTTCTGGTTAGGATATGCTTGAGCAGAAACCCCTGCCCCCACAAAGATTACAAGTTCACCTTTCTCAAGATGGTCTATTAGCTTTTCATCGATGTCTACATTATCATTGTTAAATCGCATAATTGATCACTTTTTGTTTATAAATAGTCCACAAACTCCTCTATCGTCATTCCTAAATCCTTTATGATTCCGTTGAGCGTGCCCTTCTTCAAAACATTACCCCCTCTTGGAATCATCGTTATGATTTGGTCATCTTTGATTACTGCCGTATGTTTTGCCCCTTCCCTAATTTCAAACCCTGCTCTTTTAATAGCTCTGACAACCCTTTCAGGTTTTAGATGAGGAATCTTCGACATCAGGCTGCTCTTTTCAACGTCCGTTTTCCAGCTAATTCTTTATTGGTTCTTAACCAAAGCTGGATCGCATCTTTGATCATGGCGAGTGCCTCCGCTTTCGTGTCTCCCTGCGAACGGCATCCCCTCAAAGCCGGGCAAACAACACTGTACCCTCCATCCTCAATCTCAGGAGTAAGAATTACCTCATATTCCTTACCCTCCACTGTTACCTTTTCCCTAACCTTCTGAATAAATGACATCACCTCGCCTCTCAATTCATGCACAATTTCCCCAATGGCTAAAGTAAATACAAATTGCCTCTTGAGGGTGTCAAGAATTTCTTTTTGGTCAGAGGTTAAAACAAAAATGGTCTCTCCATCGGTTAGGAATTTTAACTCTAAGAGCGGCTTTTTTATTTGAGGGAAATGAGATTGTAGATGTTCGAGGCTTCTCAGGATTTTTTGTAGGCTGATGCGATTGTCCCGTAGAGTCTTTACTACTCTCAACTGTATCAGATCTGTATAGGAATATAGTCTTATTGTCCCCTTCCCCGCAGCCTCTCGAATGGAAGGTTTAACCAATCCTTTCTCATCCCAATGCTGAAGCTGTCGAAGACTGACCCCGATAATTTTTGAAGCGGTCTTGGTATTGAAACTCAGAGTAAACATATTTCTCCTCCTGCCTTATGATTTCATTAAAACATTTATGTTTTAATTAAGCCATCTTAAGGAATTTGTCAAGAAAAAAAAGCGTCGGCAAATAATGCCGACGCTACAAAACACCTAAAGATGGTGAGAAGTAATTCAGGAACTTGATTTCATCGACATGGAAGCCCCGATGTTTGAGGAGGCGCAACTGGTCGTGACGTTGGGTTGTCTGATATATTCCTCGACCTGTTTGCATTAATTTTTTAATTTAATCTGTTCTTCTGGAGATGGAGTGATTCTCTTATCCCTTAGGGTTTTTCAGCTTTTCAGCCTTCCATTTATCATACTCCTCTCGAGTTTTAAATTTTGGCGAAGCCTGATCCCTCATAACCTCTTCTTCTGGATCCTTCCTAAATAATCCTGTGTGGGATTCTGATCCAAATCCCTCAGCAGTATCAGCTTTCCCCGTATCAAAGATGACCGACCTATATCGCTGATATAGATAGGAGGTGGCTAAGAGAATCAACCCCAATCCGACGAAAGAGAAGATGCGATAGAGTGTCTCCAGGAACGAGAGGTCGTAAATAAATATCTTTAAAATAGTCACCCCGAAAAGAATAATTGAAATGATCCGAAGCCTCTGGGTCCGGCGCCAAATACCGATTCTCATCAGGATGATCGAATAGATTAGCCAGCTTCCAGAAATGGACAACTGTCTCAAGTTGGTCAAACGTTTCAACTCGCTAATAAAACCAGAAGAGAGGCGGCGTTCACTCAATAATGAGATTGGCTTCCCAAAATAATCCCATATCTCTCCGGTGACCAACTCGAGGATAAGGAGGATAAGAATAACTTGGAGAACCTTGAGGGCTTTTTCGATCCAGCTATAGGTTTGACGATGTTTGTTAAACCATTGAAAATGAGCAAAGGCTCCTATAATGATAAGAAAGAGGACAATTGCCCGAATATTTATCAATGCCATAAAGTTTTGGATAGGTTCGAACGTAATCCCTCGAATCCCTCCGAAAAGGACTGCGAGAGCAAAGGCGCAAAGACCGGGATAGAGAAGGGATGAAAGATGTTTTCTTAACCCATACCAAACCAAGGGTAGGGAGTAAATCGTCCAGATCGCTGCCAGGATCATCAAACGATTGAATTCAAGACTATCTCTCAACAATCCTCCTGCATGGATCATGTGCCGCCGGAAATAGTCATTCGTCTCAACGGTGCATAGCAGAAAAATGAGGATGCATACCGTGAATTGTAGGATGATTCGCATATCTCCCATCCAACGGTAATCCTCATGTCTCTTCGCCAGCCACCGTTCTTGAAGGAGCGATGCAAGAATAAGAAGAAACAGAACAGCAGCTCGAAGATTCAGGACAACAGAAAACGACTGGATGGGCTGAAATGAGATTCCCCGGCCTGCCCCCAATAAGACGGAAGCCCCCAGGGCCCCAAGACCACAATAAAGGGCAGGCATGATGTTTCTTCTTAATCCTAACCCTACCGACAGCAAGGAATAAGTTATCCAGACTGCTGAGAACATCATTAAACGGGTGAATTCAAGATTGAGGGTCTCCTTGCCAGCCGTATTACTCATCAACATGCGGAAGTAGTCATTCGTCTCAACTGTGCACAGCAGAAAAATGAGAATGCACACCGTGAATTGTAGGATGATCTGCATGTTTCCCATCCAAGAGTAATCCTCATGTCTCTTCGCGAGCCATCGTTCTTGAAGGAGCGATGCTAAAATAAGAAGAAGCAGAACAGCAGCTCGAAGATTCAGGACAACAGAAAACGACTGGATGGGTTGAAATGAAATCCCCCGGCCCGCCCCCAATAAGACGGAAGCCACTAACGCTCCAAGGCCACAATAAAGGGCAGGCATGATGTTTCTTCTTAACCCCAACCATACCAACAGTAAGGAATAAATCATCCAGACTGCTGAGAACATCATTAAATGGGTGAATTCGAGATTGAGGATCTCGCCTCCTACCGGATTACTCATCAACTTGTGGAAGTAGTCATTCGTCTCAACGGTGCAAAATACAAAAAGAAGAATACACCAGGTATATTGAAGCGCAGTCCTTATGAATTCGCCATTCTTCTCATTCACATCTTTGAACAGATGAGCACTTATACCCAATGTTGCTGTCAACAAAGAAAAAGTTAGGGCTCGTCGATTGAGGAGAAGTGTGAAATTCTGGATGGGCACATAGGCCAGTGCACCTTCTGTGACGAGTAATTTTATCAGGGCAAGGCAGAAGAGGCTGAGGGCTGCTACCCAAACATATATGAGTCTCCAGCGGATGCCACACCAAACAAGGATCATCGCCTCAAGGGACCAATAAATCGCGGTTGTAAAACCTGAAAATTGAATGGTTGTGGCCCCAATCAGAAGGGCGATGGCAGTTAGAAAGTAGCGTGCAAGAATCATTGTATCATCGGGCCAGCGCCTTTTTAGGCCAAGGACAGTGATGAAGTAGACGGCTCCGATCCCAAGGGTGATCAAAGCCATCCAGTTGTGATAGCTCGGGTTGACGATCGTGTACATGGCCCAAAAATAAAAACCAGCATTAAAGGTGGCGATAATCTGCCTTACATCTCGAAATTCAGTATTGGAGGTGACGATCCGATAAACATCAAGGCCAAAAAAGAGTCCCCAAAAAATCGAAAGAAATAATACGGTTACGCCAAGGTCAGCGGGGGCATAGAATTTCAAATACCAGAGAAGATAGGTGAGATAGGTAGCGCCAAATGTGAGCGGCTCCAGAATTATCCATGAATCCTTCCTGACGAGAACAATGAGCAGTCCTACATCGAGAAGAGCAATATATGTGAACAAACCGACTTCGTTTGCTCTCCCAGTGCTAAGAAGGAAGGGTGTAAGAAAACCACCTGCCCAGCCCAGGAGAGAAACTGCAAGAGAATCGTATTTGAAGGCCCGTGAAAAAGTAATAACGGTCACGACGGACATCATCAAGAACGCAATCACCTGGGGGACGAGGTGATAAAAGTTAAAGGAGGCATAGACAGAAAGGTAGAGAATAGAGATTCCTGCTCCGATAAGCCCCTGGGCAAAAATTCGAAGTTCTTTCTTGTATGACCTGGATCCTACCCAGAGCAAGACCGCGCCAATCACAATTCCAATTAGCACTCGCATTGTCTCGGTGAGCCAATGCTTGTCGAAGGCATATTTAAGGAAAAAACCGATCCCAATAATCAGGGCCAGCGCACCGATCCGGTTGAGTAACTTTCCGCCAATAAGTGCCTCCCACTCCTCTCTTGTACGAGATGGCTTGGTCTCTGTTTCAAATGTGAAAATCCGGGCTGGTTCTGGGACTGGCCCAGTGGATGGACATTCCGAGGAAGACACTTGAGCACGACGGATCGCTTGAGATGGAGATTTCGAGGGAGTCATTTGAGCTTGAGAGGTCACCGGAGGTGAAGGGGGCACTTGAGCTTGAGGAGTCAACAGAGGTGGAGGCTGTGGAGGAATGATCTGGGGGGCTTCTATTTCTTCTTCCTCAATAGAAATCTCCTCAGGGGGTGAGGGCTCCGGAGGCTTGGGCAGTTTAGCTAAACCTTTTAGCTGTCGGATTTCCTTTTCAAGCTCCTCCAATCGTCGGAATAGCAACGTTAATTTCGAATCCGTCCTCTTCAGTGTGTTAGTTTCTAACTCTTCAATCCTTTTTGAAAGGTTAGTCATTTTAAAGATGATAAAAATGAAGATTACTGCCAAAGCCAGCCAAAGAAGAGCTTGCATAGATTACCCTCCTTTAACAAATGGTTTGGGAATACTCCCTACGGCTCAGTAAATGACGTCTAAAATTTTCAACAAAATTAGCTTCAGTTTATCAAAACCATCAATGATGTCAATGCCTGTTTATAGATTGATAAAAAGAATATGGAATTGTATAGAGCAAGGAATAATAGGGGCAAGGTTAATACCTTGTCCCTATGGATATTATATATTATATGGAAACCGGTCCTCTTATTAGGAACTTGATTTCATCGACACGGAAGCACCGATGCTCGACGAGGCACAGCTTGTGGTCACGCTGGGTTGTTTGAAAACTTTTTTAAAAACAAGTAAACCCCGTTAGAAATTCCAGTCGTTGCGACTCGAAACCGAGCGGGGCATTAAACCCCGCCGGAATTATTCTAAAATCTAACCCCGCTGCAGCCGCCGGCCCAGAGGGCCTCTGGCCCGGAGGGAGCAGCGGGGCATTATTTCTAACGGGGTAGATAAATGCGTTAATAAACTTCGCAATTTAGTATGGTTTTATCGCAATTTAAGGAGGCTAACAGGAAAAAGACAACTTCGTAGGGTGATAGGACGTCATCAAGGCATAAATTTTGGACGATACCTTCTTACCTTAGTCTTTTTTGGGGAAGCACTTTCCCTGGGAGAGAAATAGTTCCTATTGGGTATCAGTCTTGATTTTTCTTTATAAAGAGTCTCTAACTTATCCTCCTGCTGTTCGGTGAGCTTACTTTTTTGATTGAAATCATTCTCTGTGGATTTGACAAATTGGTCTTCATTTATAGTCAAATTATATTGTGTTAATCCTGACATAACCCACTCAAGTCTTTCCTTGTTCATGCTAAACCTCCTTTTACATGCTGGCTAACCTAATATCCCATCACCCTCGATGATAAATCCCTAAAACAAGTTAACCAGAGCAGCTCTCCTTATTGTATTACCAATTCTCTCGAAAACCACGACTGACTCTGGCCTCCTTTACCAGTAAATCCTTTCCCATGAAGTTTTTTCGATTCAACATGGAGACAGCCCTTCGGGCCTCCCATTGGGTAGACATCTCCACAAAGGCAATCCCTTTGGGTTGGCCAGTCTGTCTGTCCTTTACGATCTTAGCAGACATGACAGCTCCTGCATCGGAGAAAAGGGCTCTGAGTTCGGACTCGCTGGTCTGTAAAGGAAGGTTAGCGACATAAATTTTCTTATTTATTTTCGTTTTCCTATTCATTTTCTCCCCCGCCTTATATCATCCTTTCTCAATGAAGTTGTCATTGTAAACCTCCAGTTGATTCGATGTCTCCTTAAAAAAAGCCCGCAAAGAAGTTGTTTAGAGTTCTTGACGGGCTTAACTCTCGTAGCCTAAAAAAAATCTCCAGGCAACTAATTTTTAGTTCATTATATATTTTTACAAGCTGAAAAGCAAGGAAAATCCTTACCTTCCGAATCGCCCTTAAGAAAGTGTGGGAAAATGCCTTTGAAACGGGAAGAAAGTCAACCCTTCGACTCCCCAGCATAAATGCTGAGCCTTGAGCATTGTCGAAGGGCTGAGCCTGCCTGCCGCAGGCAGGGGTTGACCCTGCACTTCGATAAACTCAGTGTCCTGAGCGTGCCGAAGGAAGCGGCGATTTACACACCACCCTAAAGGGCGGAGCGTTCGACTGAGCTTACGCCGAAGTCTTGGCGCCGTCGAATGGGTCAAAAAGAGTAAGCTGATTAATAAGGTACCTTGGAGTGGAGCCAAGAAGCACATATGAACTTATTTGGGGAATTCAATTGGTACGGCGGTGGTGGTAAAAGTTCCTGAGCGCTACGGATTGAGGATCAAGGTTGGTTAATCCGTATTTTCCAGCCCAGTCCATTGCTTCCAGGAATTCCTGCGAGGTGATCCCGCGAGCGATCTCTGGATAATCGTAGGCTTTATATTCCACACGATATTGAGCCATGATGTTCACATAGGTGGATTTGGGAAGGGCCTCAGCCACCCATTTAACGAATTTCTCCGTCCCGGCCACCCGGTTGGGCATGACCAGATGTCGGATGATCACTCCGCGAGTGGCAATCCCTTCCTTATCCAGCTTAAGTACCCCCACCTGCTGGTGCATTTCAATGATCGCCTTCTTTGTCACTTCAGGATAATCTGATGCTCCGGCTGAATACTTCCCTGCCTTATCCGCATCCGTATATTTCATATCCGGCTTATAGATGTCGACGATGCCTTCCAATAGTTTCAACATTTCCAGACGTTCATATCCGCTCGTGTTGTACATCAAAGGAAGATGGAGCCCTTTCTTCAAAGCAATTCGTGTGGCATTGAGGATATTGGGCATGACATGGGTGGGTGTGACAAGGTTGATATTATGGCAACCCATACTCTGGAGTTTGAGCATCATATCTGCCAGATCTTCATCCTGAACTTCCTTTCCCCTTCCTTCATGGGCGATCGGCCAGTTCTGGCAGAAGACACATCGAAGGTTACAGTTGGAAAAGAAAATAGTACCAGACCCCTTCCCTCCCACCAGAGACATCTCTTCACCAAAATGGGGGTGATAACTGAAGATCACTGGTTTGACCGGAGCTCGACAAAAACCTTTTTCGCCTTTCAGCCGATTCACGCCACACTTCCTTGGGCAGAGCTGGCAATTTTCGAAAATGGCGTAAGCTTGTTTAACTCTCTGAGCCAATTTGCCCTCCATCTCCAATTTCTCGTAGGCTGGAATCCATTTCTCTTCTTTCCTCTGCCCGGCAAGAGTGGAAGCCGGCAAGAGGCAAAAAGAGCACCCTAAAAGAAAAGAACCCTTAATAAAATCTCGACGCGTGAGCTTCATATTTAGGCAATTATACTGCAATGCATTTCAATTGTGAAGGTCGAGAAATCCAACCCGGGTTGACTATTAGATCGATTTCATTATAATTTAAAAACATGAAGGCATGGATGTCTGACAAGGTCATTTCTAATTCCCAACTGACAAAACGGGAGTTTTTAAAGTTTTGTGGAGCAAGTCTCTGCATGCTCTCAGCCACCTCTCTCTTCGGTTTCCCGGAAACCTCTCAAGCACAAATGGCTAAGAAGGGGCTCATTAAGACAAAACTTTCTCCCTATTTCACTTCGCTGGATGGAGGGGAAATCCAGTGCGAACTGTGTCCTCACCGCTGCCGTGTCGCCAAGGGAAAAAGAGGACTTTGTAGGGTGCGGGAAAACCGGGATGGAAAATATTACAGTTTGGTCTATGGCAACCCCTGTGCGGTTCATTTAGATCCGATTGAGAAAAAACCGTTTTCTCACGTCCTCCCCGGAACGACTTCCTTCTCACTTGCCACAGCGGGGTGCAATTTTCAATGCAAATTCTGCCAGAACTGGGAAATCTCCCAGGCCTTCCCCGAGGACATCTACAGTCATGAGGTTCCACCGGAGTTGATGGTGAAGAGGGCGAAAGAGATAGGCGCCCGTTCCATCGCATACACCTATGTGGAACCCACCATCTTTTATGAATATATGCTCGACATCTGCCACCTGACAAAGAAGGCGGGTCTTCTGAATGTCACTCATTCCAATGGCTTCATCAACCCAACCCCTCTCAAAAATTTATGCAAAGTATTAGATGCGGCCAATATCGATTTGAAGGGATTCACAGAGAATTTTTATCGTGAATTATGCAGTGGAGAACTCTCTCCGGTGCTTGAAACATTGAAGACTCTGAAGAAGGAAAAAGTCCACGTGGAGATCACAAACCTCGTCATCCCCACAAAGAACGATGAGATGTCTGTGCTAAAAGAGATGTGCCTCTGGATAAAAAAAGAATTGGGAGCAGATACTCCGATCCATTTCTCCCGGTTCTATCCCCTGTACAAACTCAAGACCCTGCCCCCCACGCCGGTTTCAACGC
>Ga0214473_10005860_pt1 | contig 14699 bp, 9 predicted proteins | sample RVTome_7_FD_203509 | JGI IMG/M metagenome (GOLD analysis project Ga0214473, IMG submission 203509) | Soil microbial communities from uranium-contaminated site in the Upper Colorado River Basin, Wyoming, United States - RVT98D197 | ecosystem: Environmental > Terrestrial > Soil > Contaminated >... | reverse complement strand
GCAAGGTGACTGACGTAGAAATGCAGCGGGTGAATCTGGAGCGCCACAGGTTTCACGGCGATTGGAACTATGTCATTCGGCCCAGATCGTCATAGGCACGGTGCGACCATTATTTATTTACGTGTCCTAAGGCCCGTCCCGCCCACCCTCGGAGCCCCCGCGTGCAGAAGAAGATCCTCGAGTTCACCAACATCCTGCGCAAGAGCGGGATCCGCGTCTCGACGGCCGAGGCCATCGACGCCTTCCACGCCCTCGACGAGCTCTCGATCGACGACCGCGAGACCTTCCGGGACGCGCTGCGCACGACGATGGTGAAGCGCGGCGAGGAGGTCCCGACCTACGACGAGCTCTTCGACCTGTTCTGGTCCGGCTTCTACGACAACCTGCGCCAGGCCTTCGGCCAGGCCACGGGCGGCCTCGAGGCCTTCGGCCTGGACCTCGAGCAGCTGATGCAGCGCCTCGCGGAGCTGCTCAAGGCCGGCGGCGGGGAGATGGGGGACCTCTCGGAGCTGGCGCGGGCGCTGCTCACCGCCGACCTCAGCGCGATCGAGAAGATGATCCGCGAGGCGGCCGAGCAGGCCGGCGTCGGCCGGATCGAGAACTTCCTCCAGATCGGATTCTACAGCCGGCGCACGCTCGACCAGATGGGGCTCGAGGGCGCCCGCGACGAGCTCCAGGACCTCGCCGCCCGGCTCGAGGCGGCGGGCCTGTCGCCGGAGGAGGCGCAGGCGCTGCGGCGGCTGATCGAGGGGCTGCTCGAGGCCGCGCGCCGCTCGGTGCGCGCCTACACCGAGCGCGAGCTCCATCAGCAGAACCACGACTACATGGAGAAGTTCCGGCGGGAGACGCTCCTCGAGAAGAGCTTCTACCACCTGAGCGAGGACGAGATCCGGCGGATGCGGGAGGTGGTGGAGCGACTCGCGCAGCGCATCAAGAACGTGCTCTCGATCCGCCGCCGCCGTCTCAAGCGCGGCAAGCTCGACCTCCACCAGACGCTGCGCCGCAACATGTCGCACGGCGGGATCCCCTTCGAGCTGGTCTTCAAGCAGCGCAAGAAGGACCGGCCGAAGCTCGTGATCCTGTGCGACGTCTCGTCCTCGGTAGCGAACGTCTCTCGCTTCATGCTCCAGTTCATGTACACGCTCCAGGAGGCCTTCACGAAGATCCGCTGCTTCGTCTTCGTGGCGGAGCTCGGCGAGGTGACGGACCTCTTCCAGACCGGGGAGATCAGCGACAGCATCGATCACGCGCTCGACGGCGGCGGGGTGATCAACGTCTACACCCGCTCGAACTTCGGCTACGCCTTCCACCACTTCTGGCAGAACCACCTCTCGGCGATCGACAACAAGACGACCGTGCTGATCCTCGGGGACGCGCGGAACAACTACAACGACCCGCGCGCCTGGTGCCTGCGCGACATCCACACCAAGGCGAAGAACGTCGTGTGGCTGAACCCGGAGAACCCGAGCGCCTGGGGCTTCGGCGACTCGGTGATGGACCGCTACCTGCCGCACTGCGACCTCGCCGAGGAGTGCCGCAACCTCCGCCAGCTCTCGGCCATGGTCGACCGCCTGGTGCTCTAAAGAGAAACGCCCCGCCGGCGAACCGGCGGGGCGTCACAGGGCGGAGGGCGGTGGATAGATGATGGGGGGTGAGAGGTTGGACATTTCGTTCAGAAATGTCGCATCCACCGCCGCTCCATAAACCTCCTGAATCGAACCTTGCCCATTATGCGGCGCGGATCGCTTCGAGTCAAACAGTATTTCTCCCGCTGGGACGGAATCTTCCGGCCCGGCCCCCTGGAAGCCCGGAGTGCCTGAAAAGCCGATGAATTCCGAAGACCTGAAGACCGCCCCCGAAGCCAAAGCTCGAAGCGATGGCCGGTGCGTCCACGTGCGGACCTACGGCTGCCAGATGAACGTCCACGACTCGGAGAAGCTCGCGAACCTGCTGCTCCACCACGGCTATGCCCCGACCGAGTCGCTGGAGGACGCCGATCTGCTGCTGATCAACACCTGCTCGATCCGCGACAAGGCCGAGCACCAGCTCTACAGCGACCTCGGGGCGCTCTGCGCCTGGCGGGACGCCCGACCGGGGCGGGTCCTGGCGGTAGGTGGTTGCGTCGCACAACAGCAGGGCGACGCGATCCTGCGCCGCTTCCCCCAGGTCGACTTCGTCTTCGGGACGCACAACCTCCGCCTCGTGCCCGCCCTGGCCGAGGCCGCGAACGCGGGCCTGCGCTCGGCCCGGGTGGAGGAGGTCGGCTCGCTCGACCGCTTCGACTTCCCGGAGCGCCATCCCGCCCACGTCGACGCGAGCCCGGGGCGCGCGTTCGTGACCGTCATGGAGGGCTGCGACCTCTTCTGCAGCTTCTGCATCGTACCTCGGACCCGGGGGCGCGAGATCAGTCGGCCCGCCGCGGCGATCCTCGCGGAGGCCGCCTCCCTCGTGGCCCGCGGAGTCCGCGAGATCACGCTCCTCGGGCAGACGGTGAACGCCTACGGCCGCCACGACCTGCGCCGCGGGCGCGCGGACGCGGCGCGGACGCTTCCCTTTGCGGAGCTGCTCGAGCGCCTCGCCGCCATCCCGGGGCTCGCGAGGCTGCGCTACACGAGCCCGCACCCGATCTTCTTCGACGCCGACCTCGCCGCCGCGCACGCCCGCCTCGCGCCGCTGTGCCCGCACGTCCATCTGCCGCTCCAGAGCGGCTCCGACGCGATCCTCGAGCGGATGCGGCGCCGCTACACGCGCGATGGCTTCCGGCGCGTGGTCGACGGCCTGCGCGCGGCGAGACCGGACCTCGCCCTCACGACCGACCTGATCGTGGGCTTCCCGGGCGAGACCGACCGGGACTTCCGCGACACCCTCGACCTCGTCCGCGAGGTCGGCTTCGTCGACGCGTACTCGTTCCGCTACTCGCCCCGGCCGGGGACGGCGGCCGCGCAGCTGCCGGACGCGCTTCCCGTCGAGGTGGCCCAGGCTCGCTTCGAGGCGCTCCAGGCGCTGCTGCGGGAGCTCACCTGGGCGGCGCACCGGGCCCGGGTCGGGGAGCTCACCTCGGTGCTCGTGACCGGCCCGAGCCGACGCGGTGGCACCCAGCTCTCGGGGCGCGACCCGTACCACCGGGTGGTGAACTTCGAGGCGGACGAGAGCGCGGCTGCGCCCGGCTCGCTCGTCTGCGTCCGCATCCTCGCGGCGACGCCGCACTCGCTGCTCGGGCGCCCGGAAGGGGCCGCAGCGTCCCCGGCCCGCGAGTCGGCGGTGAAGGAGCGGACCCCGCGGGCCGATGAGCTGATCGAGATCCAGGGTTCGAGGCCCTAGGCGCACCCGTCCCGGAGGGACCGGCGGGGGCAGCGCCCGCTGGGATTCCGGACGAGGGACCACCGCCGGATGGCCAAGGCACGCGTCCTCGCGGTTGACGACCAGCGTTACTTCCGCGAGCTGATCGCGAACCTGCTGGCGGAGGAGGGCTACGAGGCCGAGACCGCCTCGAGCGGCGAGGAGGCCCTGCGCATCCTCGACCGCTCCGACTTCGACGTCCTCCTCACGGACCTCGTGATGCCCGGCATGGACGGCAGCGAGCTCGTCCACCGCGTCAAGCAGCGCAACCCGGACCAGGACGTCGTGGTCGTGACCGGCGTCGTCGACGTCGCGACGGCCGTCGAGGCGATGAAGCTCGGGGCGAGCGACTACCTGCTCAAGCCCTTCGACCGCAAGACCCTCGCGGCCACGCTCGACGACCTGCTGCTGCGCCGCGGCATCCGCCGGGAGCGGGACCGGCTCCTCACCGAGAACATCGAGTTCATCGCCGAGACGCGCCTGCTCGAGCGGGCGATCGGGCTGTTCTCGACGCTCGACCGGGAGCCGCTCGCGCAGCGCACGCTCCGCGCGCTGTGCGAGGAGACCGGGGCCCAGGGCGGCGTGCTGTGGCTGGCGTCGGAGACCCCGTCCGAGGCGCTGGAGCTCGCCGCGGCCCACGGCCTCGTGCGGCTCGCCGACGAGCCGGAGACCATCCTGCCCGCCGACCTTCCCGCGCCCCTCGCGACCGGCGGCGCGACCTCCGTCTTCGCGGAGTGGGGTGACGGCGCGCGCGAGCTGGCGCTCTACCTCGCCCTGCGCCGCGACGGCGTGCTCGTCGGTCTCGCGCGCCTCACCGACAAGCTCGAAGGGGAGCGCTTCGAGGAGCTCGACCGCGGGGCGGGGGAGAAGCTCGCGCGGCACGTGGAGGTCGCCCTCGCGAACGCGCTGCGCGTCCGCGCCCTCGAGCGCCGCTCCTTCGAAGACCCGGACACCGGCGTCTGGCGCCACGCCTTCCTCGTCGACGTGGCCCGCGGCGAGCTCGAGAAGGCCCACCGCTTCGGCCGCAGCCTCGCGCTGCTCGCGATCGACCCGGGATGGCCCGAGGGGCAACGACCGCCCGCGGAGGCCGCGGCCGCCGTCGCGCGGGCGCTCGCGGGCGTGCTGCGCGCCACCGATCTGCTCGCCGTGGACCCGCGCGGGCGCTTCCACGTGCTGCTCGTCGAGTGCGACGCGCTCGGGGCCGCCTTCTTCAAGCGGCGTTGTCGGGAGGCGCTCGAGCGCAGCGAGGCGCTGGCCCGGCAGGGCGCCCGCCCGCCGCCGAAGATCGCGTCCGCGAGCTACCCGGGCGACGGAACGCAGCTCGAGGCGCTCGAGCGCAGCCTCGAGGCGCGGCTCGAGGCCGGACGGCACAGCATCGTGGCCTCGCTCTCGCTGGCGCGGCTCTCGCTCGGCGATGCGCTGCGCGCGCTCCTGCGCGAAGGGGCGGGGGCCCGCCCGGAGACGGCCGCACAGATCGTACGCTTCGCGCTCGGCGAGGTGGGGCGGCGGCCGCGCGAACGCAGCCTCGTCTACGTCGCACCCGGCGCCGCCCTTGCGGCTCCGGTGCAGGAGGCCCTCGAGTCCCTGCGCGGGGTCCACACGCGCAGCGACGTGATCGTGCTCGGAGGGGAACGCCCGGCAGACGATGCGCCGTCGGTCGCCTGGGTGCCCCCCGATCGGATCCCGGATCTCGCGCCGTGCCTCGTGTACTACGCGGACGGCGCCGCCTACGCGCTGGTTCGCGCGCCCGGGGGCCCGGGCGGCCCGACGCGGCTCTTCCAGTCCTCGGATCGCGAGCTGGTCGAGTACCTGGCCCTGCGCCTCCAGGAGGAGGTCGCGCTCCCGCGCAGCCTCGAGGAGGCCGCGTGAGCGCGGGGACTTTGCAGGTCCTGATCGCGGACGGCGACGGCGACCGCGCCCGGCGGATCGCGGAGGCCTGCGCCGCGCGCGGGCTCGCCTGCCAGGTCGCGGCGCACGGAGGGAGCGCCCTCGAGCTGGCCCTCGACGAGCTTCCGCGGGTGCTGGTCTCCCAGGTCGACCTGCCGCTGATCGACGGCCCGCGGCTGGCCTCGATCCTGCGCACGAACCCGCGCACGCGCGCGCTGCACGTGCTCTACCTCGCGGACCGCGGCGAGCAGGCCGATCGCTCGGATCTCGCCGACCGCGTGCTCCCGGCCGCCATCGACCCGGAGGTCGTGGCGGGATGCGTGCAGGCGACGCTCGCGGGAAGGTCGGCCGGCGAGGGCGAGGCGCCCGCCGTCGACACGGGCGGCGTGGAGGGCGAGCTCTCGCAGCTCGCGCTCGCCGACCTGCTCCAGCTCTTCCAGGTCAACCGGCGCACGGGTATCGTCGAGCTCGTCCAGGATCTCGGGCGCGGCCGGCGCCGGGAGGGATCCGTCCTGCTCAGCGACGGCAGCGTCGTCGCGGCCCGGGTCGGAGCCATCCGCGGCGAGAAGGCCCTCTATCGCATGCTCACGTGGGACCGCGGCAGCTTCGCGTTCCGACCCCAGGCGGTGGACGCGGAGTTCGAGATCCGGACGCCGACCCGCACCCTGCTGCGCGAGGGGATGCGTCAGCTGCGCGAATGGGAGCAGCTCGCGGTGGAGCTCCCCCCGCTCGGGGCGCGCGCCGGTCTGCGCATCGCCCGCTCCGCGCTCCCGAGCGTGATCCACCCGCTGACGCAGGAGGTCCTGCTCGCCCTCGAGCACGGCTCGCGCGTCGGGGACGTGGTCGACCGCTGCTCCTTCCCCGATTACCAGGTGCTGCGGACGCTGCACACGCTCGTCGAGCGCGGCATGGTCGAGCTGCGACCCGAGCCCGAGGCCGTGGTTCCTGCCAGCGACGCCCGTCTGTTCACGTCGTCCGGCACCGCGCGGCTGCGCGAGTGGCTCGACCTCGAGCGCCCGGGTGGCCTCGCCGCGCATCGCGCGAAGGTGCTCGTCCTCGCTTCGAGCGAGCAGGCGACCCGACGCTTCGCGGAGCTCCTGGCGACCCTGCCGGGCGTCGAGCCGCTGGGCTCCGAGCCGGCCACGGACGACCTGGCGCCGCTCGCCCGCCTCGCGGTGGACGAGCAGGTCGGACTCGACATCGTCCACTGCCCGGCGGATCCGCGCTTCGCGGCGCTCTGGCCGCTCGCAGCGCACGGCGCACTGGCCTGCCTGCTGCTGCTGGAGGCCCCGGCCGGGCGCAGCGCCGCGGCGCTACGCCCGGCGGCCCGCGCGCTCGCGGCGCTGCCGCGCGCGCGCCTGCTCGCGGTGGCCCTGCTGGGCGCGGGCGAGCGGGCGACGGCGGAGGAGGTCGACGGGCACCTGCCGCTCCTCTCGCGCGACGCGTTCGCCGCGCTGCGGCTCGATGCTCCGGCCGAGGCCGAGGCGCGCCTGCGCGAGGTCCTCGCGAGGGTCCTGCCGTGAGCACGCGCGCCGAACGTTGGAAGGGGCTTCCGATCCTCTCCGAGCTGCCGGAGCCGGAGTGCCATGCGGTCGAGGAGGAGATCGAGGAGGAGACCCTCGATCGGGGCGTCCGCCTGTTCTCCGAAGGCGAGGAGGGCGGGAGCCTGTGGATCCTGCTCGACGGTCGCGTCCGGGTGGTGAGCCAGCGGCTCGCCTTCTCCGCCGAGCTCGGCGCGGGTGCGGCACTCGGGGGCCTCTCGCTCGTGGGCGCTCCTCGGCGCGCGAGCGTCGAAACGGCGTCTCGCTGCCGGCTGCTTCGCCTCAGCCGCGACGGCTTCCGCCGCCTCGCCGCGAGCGATCCCGCGGCGGCAGAACGCCTGGTCGAGAGCCTCGCGCGCGAGGCGGCGCGGCGCGCCGACGAGGCGCTCGTCGCCCGCATGCGCGCGGACGTTGACCCCTGGTCCCCCGACGACTAGACTCATCGGCCATCACAGACATGTCGGATTCCCCCATGAGCGACGGCCGGATCCAGGAGGCGTTGACGTTCGACGACGTCCTCCTCGTGCCCGGCGCGAGCGAGGTCCTGCCCGCGGAGGTCGACGTCCGCTCGCGCCTGACGGTCGAGATCGAGCTCGACGTCCCGCTCGTCTCCGCGGCGATGGACACCGTCACCGAGCACCAGGCCGCGATCTGCCTGGCGCAAAACGGCGGCATCGGGATCGTCCACCGCAACCTGCCGGTCGCCGCCCAGGCGTCCGAGGTGGACAAGGTCAAGCGCTCCGAGTCGGGAATGATCGTCCACCCGATCACGATGCGCCCCGACCAGAAGATCCACGAGGCGCTCGCGGTGATGGCCCGCTACCGCATCTCGGGCCTCCCCGTGACGCGGGACGGCAAGGCGGTCGGGATCCTCACCAACCGCGACCTCCGCTTCGTGCGCGACACGCAGCAGGAGATCTCCAAGGTGATGACCCGGGAGAACCTCGTCACGGTTCCGCCCGGCACGACCATGGACCGCGCCAAGGAGCTCCTGCACCAGCACCGCATCGAGAAGCTCCTCGTGGTCGACGCCTCGGGGCAGCTCTGCGGCCTGATCACGATCAAGGACATCGAGAAGAGCGAGCGCTTCCCGAACGCGAGCAAGGACGGCCTCGGCCGTCTGCTCTGCGGCGGCGCGGTCGGCACCGGCCCGGACCATCTGGAACGCGCGCAGGCCCTGGTGGACGCGGGCGTCGACGTGGTGGTGGTCGACACGGCGCACGGCCACTCGAAGCGCGTGCTCGAGACGGTCGCGGACCTGCGGCGCCACTTCCGCGAGCTCCCGCTCGTGGGCGGCAACGTCGCCACGGGCGAGGGCACGGAGGCGCTGATCAAGGCGGGCGCGTCGGCCGTGAAGGTGGGCGTCGGGCCCGGCTCGATCTGCACCACGCGCGTCGTCGCCGGCGTCGGAGTCCCGCAGTTCACCGCCGTTCTCGAGGCCTCGCGCGTTGCCGAGCGCTCCGGCATCCCGGTGATCGCCGACGGCGGGATCAAGTTCTCGGGCGACGTCGTGAAGGCGCTCGCCGCCGGCGCGAGCACGGTGATGATCGGCGCGCTCTTTGCCGGCACCGACGAGGCGCCCGGCGAGATGGTCCTCTACCAGGGGCGCTCCTACAAGATGTACCGCGGCATGGGATCCCTCGGCGCGATGAGCGAGGGCAGCGCGGACCGCTACTTCCAGGCCGAGGTCCGCGAGGTCGGAAAGCTCGTGCCCGAGGGGATCGAGGGGCGCATCCCGTACCGCGGGAGCCTGACGAGCAACGTCCATCAGCTCGTCGGCGGGCTGCGCTCGGGGATGGGCTACGTCGGCGCCGCCACGCTCGCTGAGCTGCGCCGCAACGCGCGCTTCGTCCGCATCTCCTCGGCAGGGCTCCAGGAGAGTCACGTCCACGACGTGATCATCACCCGGGAAGCCCCGAACTATCGGATCGAGTAGACTCCGAACGACCCCCCGCTCGGCGAACCCGGCTCCCTCCAGGCCGGCCCACGGCGAAACCGGACGGACACGGCTCCCATGCCCTCCGCACAGCTGCATTCCGCGCACCCCGACTCCGCTGCGGAGCGGGATCGCATCCTGATCCTCGACTTCGGCTCCCAGTTCACGCAGCTGATCGCGCGGCGCATCCGCGAACAGCACGTCTACTGCGAGATCCACCCGGGGACGCTGGCCGCGGACAAGGTCCGCGCCTGGGGGCCGAGTGGGATCATCCTCTCGGGCGGCCCCGCGAGCGTCCTCGACGCGGGCTCCCCCGACATGGACGCGGCGATCCTCGACCTCGGGCGGCCGGTTCTCGCGATCTGCTACGGCCTCCAGCTCCTCGCGCACCGCCTCGGGGGCCTGGTCGAGAAGGCCGACGACCGCGAGTACGGGCGCGCCCTGCTGAAGCTCGAGCGCGACGATCCGCTCTTCGGCGACGGCAGCGGGCAGGCGGAGCGCGTGGTGTGGATGAGCCACGGGGACCGCGTGCTGCGCCTGCCCGAGGGCTTCGTCGTGCTCGGCCGGAGCGAGAACTCGCCCTTCGCGGCGGTCCGCCACGCGACGCGCCCGATCTGGGGCGTGCAGTTCCACCCCGAGGTAACCCACACAGAGGGCGGCGCGGCCCTGCTCGCGAGCTTCGTGCGCGGGATCTGCGGGGCCCGCGGCTCCTGGACGATGGAGGCCTTCATCGAGGAGGAAACCGCGCGCGTCCGGGAGCGGGCCCACCGCGGGCGCCTCGTCTGCGGGCTCTCCGGCGGCGTCGACTCTTCCGTCGCGGCGGCGCTCGTGCACCGGGCCGTCGGCGATCGGCTCCACTGCATCTTCGTCGACAACGGCCTGCTGCGCCTCGGCGAGCGCGAGGAGGTGGAGGCCCTCTTCCGCGAGGCGCTCGGGATCCCGCTCGACTGCGTCGACGCCTCGGAGCGCTTCCTCGGGGCGCTGCGCGGCGTCACGGATCCGGAGCGCAAGCGGCGCCTCATCGGCCACCTCTTCATCGAGGTCTTCGAGGAGGAGGCCGAGCGCCTGGGCGGCGCAGACTTCCTGGTGCAGGGGACGCTCTACCCGGACGTGATCGAGAGCGTCTCCGTCCGGGGACCGAGCGCCACGATCAAGACGCACCACAACGTCGGGGGCCTGCCCGAACGCATGAAGCTCGCGCTCGTCGAGCCCCTGCGCGAGCTCTTCAAGGACGAGGTGCGCGAGGTCGGCCGCCGCCTCGGGCTCCCGGAGCGCGTGATCGGGCGGCACCCCTTCCCGGGGCCCGGCCTCGCCGTCCGCATCCTCGGCGAGGTCACGCGCGAGCGCCTCGATCGCCTGCGGCGGGCCGACGCGATCGTGGTGGAGGAGATCCGCCGCGCCGGCCTCTACGACGCGCTCTGGCAGGCCTTCGCGGTGCTGCTCCCGGTGCAGACGGTGGGCGTGATGGGCGACGAGCGCACCTACGAGAACGCCGTCGCGGTGCGCTGCGTCACCTCGCAGGACGCGATGACGGCCGATTGGGCCCGCGTGCCCCCCGAGGTGCTGGCGATCCTCTCGAATCGGATCATCAACGAGGTGAAGGGCATCAACCGGGTGGTCTACGACGTCTCGTCGAAGCCGCCGGCGACGATCGAATGGGAGTAGTGGCGTGAGCCCGCGGCCCTTCGTCCACCTCCACCTGCACAGCCAGTACTCGCTCCTCGACGGTGCGATCAAGATCGATCCGCTCTTCCAGCGCGCCCGGGAGCTCGGCATGCCGGCGGTCGGGCTCACCGACCACGGCAACCTCTTCGGCGCCGTCGAGTTCTTCGAGTCCGCCCACAAGCACGGCATCAAGCCCATCCTGGGCTGCGAGGTCTACATCGCGGCCGGCTCGCGCTTCGAGCGCGAGGCCCGCGAGCGCGACGAGTCGGGCTTCGACGCCATCAACCACCTGCTGCTGCTCGCGATGGACGACACCGGCTACCGCAACCTGATGATGTTGGTCTCGAAGGCCTACCTCGAGGGCTTCTACTACAAGCCGCGCATCGACATGGATCTGCTGCGCCAGCACCACGAGGGCCTGATCGCCACCTCCGGCTGTCTGTCCTCGATGACGAGCCGCGCCATCAGCTCCGGGCAGGTCGACACCGCCTGGCGGACGGCCGAGGAGTTCGCCGGGATCTTCCGCGACCGCTTCTACCTCGAGCTCCAGCGCCACGGCATCGGGGACCAGGACCGCGTGAACTCCGAGCTCGTCAAGATGGCGGTCGATCTGAAGCTCCCGCTGCTCGCGACCAACGACGCGCACTATCTGGCCAGCGAGGACCACCGGCACCACGACGCGCTCCTGTGCATCGGCACCGGCAAGAACCTCGACGACCCGAACCGCTTCCGCTTCGATGGGCACGGCTTCTACCTCAAATCCGGCGACGAGATGGCGGAGCTCTTCCACGACCATCCCTCGGCGCTGGCACACACGCTCGAGATCGCGGAGCGCTGCAACGTCGACCTCGGCCTCGACTCGGGCCGCTACCAGCTGCCGGAGTTCCAGCTCCCGGCGGGCACCACGAGCGAGGCGGTGCTCGGCCTGCAGTCGTGGCAGGGCCTGCGGGCGCGCCTCGGCCTCGACCCGGACGAGCCGATCCCGCCCCGCCTCGCCGAGTACGGCAAGCGCATGGAGCACGAGCTCGGCGTGATCGGGTCGATGGGCTTCGCTGGCTACTTCCTGATCGTCGCGGACTTCATCGCCTACGCGCGCCGCAACGGGATCCCGGTCGGGCCGGGGCGGGGCTCGTCGGCCGGCAGCCTCGTCGCCTACAGCCTCGGGGTCACCGGCGTCGATCCGATCGAGTACGACATCATCTTCGAGCGCTTCCTCAACCCCGAGAAGGTGTCGATGCCCGACATCGACGTCGACTTCTGCATGCGGGGCCGCGACGAGGTGATCCGCTACGTCGCCCGCAAGTACGACGGCGAGGGGATCGAGGGCAAGCGCGTCGCCCAGATCATCACCTTCGGCAAGCTCCAGGCGCGCGCGGCGATCCGCGACGTGGGGCGCGTGATGGGCATGCCCTACGGCGAGGTCGACCGGATCGCGAAGCTCGTGCCGGACACCCTCGGGATCACGCTCGACGAGGCGCTCGAGCAGTCGGCCGAGCTGCGCGCGCGGGCCGAGGCGGAAGGGCAGGTCGCGCAGCTCGTCGAGACGGCGCGCAAGATCGAGGGGCTCACGCGCCACGCGAGCACGCACGCGGCCGGGGTGGTGATCGGCACGCGACCGCTGATCGAGACGGTGCCGCTCTACCGCGACCCCAAGTCGCACGACGTGATGACGCAGTTCGACATGCGCTGCGTCGAGAAGGTCGGGCTGATCAAGTTCGATTTCCTCGGTCTCAAGACCCTCACCACGATCGCGGCCTGCGAGGCCCGGATCCGGGCCGGCGGGCACCCGGACTTCTCGATCGAGTCGATCCCGCTCGACGACGCGGCCAGCTACGAGCTGCTCGCGAGCGGGAACACCGAGGGCGTGTTCCAGGTGGAGTCGGCGGGGATGACGGACCTCGTGACCAAGCTCCGCCCGCAGGCCTTCAAGGAGCTGATCCCGGTCGTCGCCCTCTACCGCCCCGGACCGCTCGGCTCCGGGATGGTCGAGGACTTCGTGAACCGCAAGCACGGGCTCAAGAAGGTCGAGTACCTGCTGCCGGAGCTCGAAGAGCTCACGGCCGAGACCCTCGGCGTGATCGTCTACCAGGACCAGGTGCTCCAGATCGCGAACCGGCTCGCGGGCTACAGCCTGGGAGAGGCGGATCTCCTGCGCCGCGCCATGGGCAAGAAGAAGCCCGAGGAGATGGAGCGCCAGCGCGACCGCTTCGTGCGCGGCGCGGTCGAGCGGGGCATCGACGCGAAGAAGGCGGACCAGGTCTTCCAGCTGATGGCCGAGTTCGCGGGCTACGGCTTCGCGAAGTCCCACTCCACGGCCTACGCCCTGATCACCTACCAGACGGCGTACCTCAAGGCGAACCACCCCCGCGAGTATCTGGCGGCGCTGCTCTCCACGGAGTCGGGCAACCACGACAAGCTCGCGCGCTACATCGCGCACGCGCACCCGCTCGGGATCGAGATCCTGCCGCCGGACCTGAACGAGTCCGTGCGCGACTTCGGCGTGGTGGCCGAGGGGATCCGCTTCGGCCTCGCGGGCGTGAAGAACGTCGGCGACGGCGCGATCGAGGCGATCCTCGAGGCCCGCGCCGCGGGCGGGCCCTTCACCGGCCTCTACGACTTCGCCCGGCGCATCGACGCGCGGCGCGTGAACCGCCGCGTGGTGGAGAGCCTCGTCAAGTGCGGAAGCTTCGACGGCCTGCACCCCTCGCGATCCGCCGTGTGGGCCGCTCTCGACGCGGCGCTCGAGGCGGGCGCTGCGGCGGCGCGCGACCGGGAGATCGGGCAGGGGAGCCTCTTCGGCGGGGGAGGCGCCGGGCCACTCGCAGCCGACCCGGAGCTGCCCGAGGCGCCGGCGTGGAGCGAGCGCGAGCGGCTCGAGAACGAGAAGGAGGTGCTCGGCTTCTACGTGACGGGCCACCCGCTCTCGGCCGTGGCGGCCCAGCTCGCGCGCTTCGTCGACACGCGCTCCACGCAGACGCAGGGCAGGCAGGGGCGCGACGTGCGCGTGGGCGGCATCCTCACGGCACTGCGCGAGACGCGCACGCGACGGGGGTCGGTGATGGCCTTCGGCACGCTCGAGGACCTCGACGGGAGCTTCGACCTCGTGGTCTTCGCCGAGCCCTACGCGCAGTTCGGAAGCCTGCTCAAGCGCGCCCGCGGCGCCGAAGGGGGGCAGGGGCCGACGCCGCTCCTCGTCACGGGACAGCTCGAGGAGAGCGACCCGCCGAAGCTGCTCGTGCGCGAGATCCTCGAGCTCGAGCGGGCCGAGGAGCACCTCACCACGCAGCTGAGGCTCCGGGTCCACGCCGAGGAGGCCACGCGCGACCGCCTGCTGGCGCTGCGCCAGATCCTGTCCCAGCATCCCGGCGAGTGCGAGGTCGTGCTCCATCTGGTGATCCCCGGCGAGAGCGAGACGCTGCTGGCGCTGCCCGCGATCGGCGGGGTGCGCGCCGGGGCGCGCCTGCTCGAGGACCTGACGGGCCTCTTCGGGCGCGAGGTGGCGGAGCTCGCCGTCTGATGCGCGCGCGCAAGCCCTGGCTGCAGTGGATGTCGGCGGCGCTGGTCGCGCTCGTGGCGGCCGCGGGAGGCGCCTCCGGCGCGGAGGAGCGCCTCGTCGAGGGGGTGGGGGCCGTCCCCGTGAAGGGGGGCTCGCAGCCCCGCACCGGCACCCCGCGCGATGCGGCGCTGCGCGCCGCGATCGGCGAAGCCGTGCGACAGGTCGCGCTCGAGCTGCTGCCGCACCTCGATCCCGCCGCGATCGAGCCGGCCGTGGACCAGGCACTCGGCGCCGACCCACGGGCCTACGCAAACCGCTTCCGGATCGTCGAGGACCGCGGTGAGGGTCCGGCCCTGCTGGTGGAGGAGCCCGGCGCCCTGACCGAGTACGTGATGGTGGTGCAGGCCCAGGTGGACGTGGCCCGCGTGCGCCAGAGCCTCGAGCGGGCGGGCCTGCTCGTGCCACCCGCGGGGGACGACTCGGCGCGCGAGCGCTTGCGCGTCGTGATCGAGGATCTCGAAGGCTACGCCGGCTACCAGGCCGTGCGCACGCTGCTCGAGGACCTCGGCGTGCGGGGCGCCGTCCCGATCGAGATGGAGCGAGGCCGTGCGGTGCTCGAGGTCGAGAGCCGGATCCCGCCGGGGGAGCTCCTCGATTCGCTCGTGCGCTCGGCACCGCCCGAGCTGCGGATCGAGCCGATCGCCTCCGACGCCGCTTCGCTCACGCTGCGCGCGCGCTTCCTCCCGCCGCTCGGCGGCGCGCCCTAGATCGGATCCTCGGGCTCTCGCGGCTGGGGCCGGTGGTCCGCGCGGCGCCGGCTCCATCGCCTGCGCTC
>Ga0214473_10005859_pt1 | contig 14700 bp, 14 predicted proteins | sample RVTome_7_FD_203509 | JGI IMG/M metagenome (GOLD analysis project Ga0214473, IMG submission 203509) | Soil microbial communities from uranium-contaminated site in the Upper Colorado River Basin, Wyoming, United States - RVT98D197 | ecosystem: Environmental > Terrestrial > Soil > Contaminated >... | reverse complement strand
TTCAACTTCTAAATACCTCTCCACCCAATCTTTTGCCTTTGCTCGCATCGTTTGAAGATTTTTTGAGGAAGCAGCAAGACGTTTTCGGTATGCCGGTTCGCCAAGTGTCACTTGAACAGAATCGGGGCGGAAGAAATACTCAACTTTAACGTCCAAAGCTTTTGCCAGTTTAATCAAAACATCTGAACCTGGATTTGATTTCCCAGCTTCATATTTGTGGATGACTTGAGCGCTAATATAATTGTCAGTCTTTTCAGCAAGTTGCCTTAAAGAAAGACCTGCTGAAATCCGAGCTTGTCTTAAGCGATCGCCAATCATGATTCTCCCCTCCTTTTTCCTACCAATTACCAGTTGACAAATAACATAAATAATGTTATTTTGTCAACTAAATAAAGGAGGTTAAAAAATTGATGGCAACGAATCCACCAAAGGGAGATGAGCGTCGGCATGGATCAATACGCGAACGCTCCTAAGCATATAATCCCAAAACGGAACGTTGGGTAAAACGGGATTTCGGGACCGGCCGGTTCATTGATCAAAAGGCGAACCAAACCCCATTGAAGGGTGTGCGAAGGGATAAATAGACAAAGCTCAGTCAGAACTCCCGTTATCCTTTTCCCTTTAAGCCTTCTTTAATTTATTTTTAGCGGAGGGTATTGAATATGGCTGGTGCATTCACCCATTTTGTCATCTGCGACCAAGCTAAGAGCAAAAAGAAGGTCTTGGGGGTGGAGCTATGGCAGCTTTTAAACAAATATTATCAATTCCTGTTCCTTGGCGCAGCAAGCCCTGACCTGCCCTATCTGAGCTTTAAGACCGGCTGCGTCAACTGGGCGGATGTCATGCATTATGAAAGGACGAATAGCATGTTTCAGAGCGGGTATGCCCAGATAAAAACAGTCTGGCCTAAAAAAACTCCCGCCGACGAAGCCAAATTCATTTGGCTCATGGGATTTGCCTCCCATCTAATCGCTGACGCAACCATTCATCCCGTTGTCCAGGCAATCGTGGGCTCTTACCAGGATAACCCAACCGAGCACCGCGTCTGTGAAATGACGCAGGATTCCTTAATTTATAATCTCTACAGAAAAACGGACATCCGCTATTCTGAGTTCTCTGAAATGCTCAAATTCTGCAAGGATTCCCCTCACTTTAGGAGCTTGATGGAATTTTGGGAAAACCTCCTTGAAGAAAGTTATAGGGAGAAGGGCGAAGAGCCCGAGCCTCCGCTTTGGTTCAACACTTATTCGGCAGCTATCGGCGCAGCAGGTGAATCCAAAATCTTGGCCTTTTTCAGGCACCTCGGCATCGCCGAAAAGCTGGTTTACAAAACACGTTCGGAAATCGAAAAACTTTATTCTGATGATTTGGTAAAATATTTTAAAGCGGTAAAGCTCCCGGACGAGACAACGGGCCCATTTAATGATCTGGTTTTTATGAAGGCCTTGAATAATGTAACCTCAGCCTGGCGAAAGCTTTATGATGGCCTGAAGGCACAAATAGTAGTAGCTGAGGTTTTAAAAAACTGGAATCTTGACACTGGCGTTGACATGGACTCTGGGCAGGTCACCTACTGGAGATTATCGTGAAAAGGTGCTCTTTTTTTATACCTGTCGTTGTAATCATACTCATCTTTTCTGGTAGCTGCGCCACGTTCCACACGATACAAAGAGACGAGTATGAAGTCCTCTGTTCGGCTGTTACCGCATCATCCTCTGCCGTCATAGGCGAGTATGGAGAAAACATCCCACCCGACTTTAATGCTGAAAAGTTCCTCCAGTTGGTTGAAAACAAAATTCCGCCAAAATACTTGAGTGAATTAAAAAAATACCCCCTGGAGATTAAGCCAAAGGTCAGCTATTATCTTTTATTGGTTTTTAACCCTTACACAAAGGCCCTTATTCTATTTGATTACAGCTGTACGCCGGATCCAGACGGTCAGATCTTTTATGAGCCAGAGAAATACGATACGAAAAACCTTGACCTATACGATAAGTGTAAGGATCAATGATGATTGTGGCGAGGTTAAATCATTCATTGAATGCAGCAAGGAAATAAGGACCTGGGTTGACAGTCGATAAATTATATCCCCGCAATTTCACCTAATTTAATCCAAGCGCCTTCATCGCTACAGTCAATGGTTCTCCCGAGTCCCATTTTATTGGAGGCAATATTGTAAAAAAGGTTAGGAACAGTTGTTGGCAAAGAAAGCATAAGTGATTAACTGGGTACGTTGGCAAACTGCGTCCTTAAAGGTGGCAGCCAGGTCCGCAAGTTCGGTCAGATACAAAACCCCAGGTTGAGTAGTTCTTACGCTATGCCCCATGCGCCATTCGTTCTTTATACCATTACTCACACTGACACCGACACTCGATTAAGCCCGATCCACCCGGCATAGCGGTCGCTGGCCGTTCCAAAAAGGATTTTCGAATCGAGATCTCGAAATAGGAAACTGTTTGACCGGCTTTCAGGAGTTTTAGCCATAAAGGATTCTATAAGTTTCAAGCAATTGGGATCATCAATGCAACCTGGGCAACAACGTCCCGGACCACTGATTTTCTAACTGACCAGATCTCGAAGCTCAAGAGCTAATAGCGGATCCCTTTCCCACACTTTTCCAAAAACCATTATGGTGTCCCCGGATTTTCAGTCAATAGTTAAATAGTTATGTCTGACCCCGTTCCCCCATTGTGGTATCCTCTGGGAGACTGAAGCTTCTGGAGGATACCTATTTCTGAAATATCTTTGCAAAATTGAAAGGAGGAATTATGACTAAAAAGGTGGAAATCTATTTCAGGGATTTGACTCCAAAGGCCCAAAGTCATTTGTTAAGAGAATTTGAGACCACAGCAGAGGAGGAAAATTGGGATGTTTTTCCGATTGCCGAGATCGAGAGGGAACTGGAGGACGACCAAAATAGCCATATGCTTTAAAAACCTCTTTTAAGAAATTAAGCCTTCTACAGAGAAATGAAGGGGGAAGACTTGCTCCAGCTGTTCGTTTGGTGTTTACCGGTGTTAACCCTGTGTTTACCCCCGTACTTAACACGGTCAAGGAAGATGAAATAGTCAATATTATTGAATATTCGGGTGATGAGCCGGACGGTGTTAAGGTGTTAAGTGAAATTCCGGGGGAGAGAGAAAATAATTTAAAGGTGGAGGATGGCGGCTTAAAGGTACCCAACTCAACTCGCCGGCCGGTTCCCGGTCAGGTTGAGCGTCTTGTTATGTTTCGCTTCATTTGAGGCTGATTTTCAATCCGTCTTCTTTCATTTGTAGCAACGCTTCCGCATTGCCACGAGCATCATCAACAGGATGATGGGTATGCTTCGTTTTTCGCAGGTGCTTGAAGTTGGTGAATGCGTCCTTCACGAGCCCTTTGTAAAGCGAGCCTAGATTGGACGAGCTGTGCCCGAAAGGATTATTGCCAAGGAAATGATGAAAATACCAATTGATGAATTGCCAATCGAACCCATTGTTATCGGAGATGAAGAACGGACGCCCGCTGCTGTTGGCCTCGATCCAGGAATTGAATTGATCCATGACGGTTTTGGGGTCGGCAAACTGGAGCGTTTCCTCGCGGGTGAATCCGCTGACGGCGAGCGCCTCAGGGAGCCATTTGTCGGAAATTGGCTTCAATTTGCCGTAAAACGACTTTTGGAGCGATGGTTCGACGACGATGGCACCGAAGCAGATCATCGAGTAGTCGCCCGGTATCGGACCATCGGATTCGACATCGATCATGATGTAGCTCATGCGATATCCTGTGCGGTCTGATTGCGAAACATACCAGTAATTAGGCCGGTCTACCTTTGACCTTTAGCAAAGCTGTTTTGAGTCTATATATCCCAACTGACTCAATACCATTTTTTCGCGTAAATATTATATATTTTTATTCAATTAACCAAACTTCGGTGCTCGGATGGTTTTGTTGTTATCAAGCCTTGATAAGACCAATGCAAACCGGAGCCATAGAAGAGAAATGACCGCAAAGGAATAGATATTCCCCTCAAGTCTTTGTATGGGCTCCTTCCGGAAATTCCTTTCCATCCTCTACTCCAGAAGGCCAGAGGGCAGGTTGTTGGGTTAAAAACGGCCAGGTGAGAAATGACAATTGAAAAATACTCTTGAGTGAATAGACAATCAAGGGGAAAATTCTCTCCGTAAAATCCCCCCGAAAATCAGTCAATGTTGCTGACTCCCGTTTGAAATGTTGCATTGGCGGGGATTACCCTAAAAACAAGAGTTCAGAAAGAGGTCCCCGTCTTTCCTCCAAAAGTCGCCCTCCGGCCAAATTTAATGCGTTCATCTACGTGTCTTCACTTCAAGATAACCATGGAACTCAATGATGACTAATTGAAAGTGAAGACAATGACAGGCATAACCTACTGAGATGGAGCGCAGCGAAATCTCAATCAGAGTTCATCCCGCAGTTAGGTGATGTCATTTCCTAATTGCGTAGGCGAAAATGATATCGCTTGTAATATGAGTTATCCTTTTTTGTTCAAAATATTCCCGAGTTTTTATTTTTTCTTTTTCTCTTAACCCAGGTGGTAATTTATCATACCACCATAATGAAGATGTAGATGCAAAAAAATCGAATGCTTGGCCACCATTTTCAAAGTTATCAACCCAAACCAATCTTTTTGTATCAATATTTCCTAATCCCAACTTCACGAAAATATTTTTAATGTCATCTTCTTCCCTTGGCCAAAATTCAAATCGATAACCAAGAAAATATCTCATCGTCATTACTTTTAAATCTGCCTCTATTGCTTCCATGTAATGCCCAGGCCCATGGGTGGAAATAGCAATTGTGCCTCCGGGGCGGAGGACTCGTGTCATTTCAGCTACAGCCTTTGATTGGTTTGGTATCATGCCTAACATCATGCTTGATATAACTACATCCACGCTACTGTCACCGAAAGGAAGACTCTCAGCGTCAATTTCGTGGAATTCAATTATCTTATCGCTATATCCTCTGGCGGCTATTTTGGCTCTGCATTGGTCTATCATGTTTTTTGATATATCACTGCAAAGCATCTTAGCTGCACCCTTTTCTAAAGCAAGAAGCGAAAGGATGCCGGTACCACAGCCTAAATCTAAAACCTCCTTCCCACTAATATCTGCTTTTTCAAGGAGTTGAGTTGATATTTTATTAAAATGGTTTATTCCTAATTCATCGTACCGACTCACATAATCCGAATATAGACCATTGTAACCATTTCTAAGCCGCTGCTTCATAGCAGAAGTATTCCTTGCGACACCGGTGAACCATGAAAGCGCGGCACTGATATTTACTATTAACCTTAATGAGGGAGAAAGCTTACCAGTCCAAAAAACTGTTGTCATTTTTCATCCTCCTGTGTTGAGTTTTTTAAAGCACATAAACTCCAATCATCGAAGAGGCGTTTCAGATCAGAAGTCAGCTAGTTGAAGCTTAGAGCGGCTTTGTTAGGGGAGAAAGAAGAACCCTAAAAGGATATTAATTCCCTCTTAGGGTTTTCACATGCCCATCTTTTGGTAACCCCACCTTCTCATTTTACGCCTCAGAAGGTTAGAAGTTTTGTTGTTGGTTAGCTCGCTCCGGGTGAGAAAAATATTTGAAATGATACCCCTATTGAAAGGTTTGTCAAGAATTATTCGGGTATTGATGAAAAAATTAAATTATCCAATAAAGGCAGATGGTTATAAACAGAAGGGCATCTTGGGAATGAATTTTCAGTGCAAATAATGTACAGCTTGCCAATAATCAGCAGTTCGGACAGAGTTTCGATGTGAAAAATATATTCAAACCTTATTCATTGATTACCGATAGAAACCTGCACCCTTTGACAGGATGCGTCAATCATTTACTACAGGAAGAAAGCGTGATGTCTTCAGACAGCGTCTGCCACATCATATTTTAAATATCACATCTGAGTGAATCAGCACAAGCTTAGCAGAGTTATCTCAGGTAGCTGAATTCTACTCCCAGCAGTCCAAACTACAGCTCCTGACGAAGACCGTTCAACATCTGATTTCAGCTCCCTACGGTCGATTCCGATTCCAACCTACCACTTTACAGCTTTCTGGGTAGCTTGATGGTTAGCTGTTTCGGATCGGTTCCGCTACGACCTGCGAAAAACGGATCCAATCTGGGTTACAGGGTCAAATCCAACCGTCCCAACCAAGATTTCAATTTTTAAGGTTTTAACCTATTCCTGTCCTCCGACCAAAAAATCTTAAAAGTTTAAAAGTTCATTTCCGAATCCCCTTTTCCTCTTACCCACATATCCACGTATTAGCGATTCGGCGGCACTTATCCCTTATCACCTAAAATCGCTTTTTAATGCCTTCTCATAATAAATTTTAGCCTTCTCTTCTTTTTCTAACATATCGGGAATTTCGTTTTCCACTAAATTAAAAAAATTATAGACCTCAGAAAAAGGCTCTGGTGTTCTCAAATTGAATTCTCTTTCCTCGTCTGTTCCCAAATGGCGAACCTTAACTAAACTCAATATATATCCTGCTTTCTCTTTTTCTTCCAACATAAAGAAACCTTGCCCTTTAAGGAAGGCTCGCGTTTCCCAAATATCTCTTGCTTGCTCCCGATCCTTGTATTCCCAATAATTTTTCCATGACCAACTTTTATACCGGAAAAGAAGAGGAAATCTGCTTTTATCAGGTTCAGGGTCCATTAATTCAATTGTTATCGTTGCCTCTGGCAAAATAAATTTCTTTTTTTGAATGATGCTCAAGCGATCGATAAAAGGAGAAAGAATATTCTTCATTTGTTGCATATATTCTCGCGTTGTCTGAAATATTTTCCAATTATTTTCTCTTCTTAGTTTTTCTATCTCCGTCAGGGCAGATATTCTACTTCTATTAACTTCTCTCTGGTAATCCGTTATCCTTTTTTTATATTCTTCGGTCGTTTCAAATTTATCTTTTACGGGTTGAGCTGGTAATTTTGGGGCGAATAGACTAATTTGTTGTTTAAAGGCATTTTGAAGATTTCTTTTGTTCTCTTCATATTGAAGTCTCAATCGACTTTTTAAAATATAAATTTCGTCCTTTACATGCTTGGCTTCCTCAACAGCCTGCCTGAGCGATAAGCTGTCATCAAGCGGCACCCATTCTGCTGCTTTCATTTGGGATTTTCTGGCAAGTTCATTCCAGCGCTGTTCGTTTTCCAGTTGAGCGCGACGCAGACGATCTTGCTCCTTTGCAAGTGCTTCTACCTCTTCCTTCCTTGCTTTTTCCTGCTCTGCAATAGTTTTCGCAATCCGCTCCTGCACTTCCCGTTCTTTTTGTAAACGTTCTATCTCCGCCTTTTTGAGTTCCCCTTTCGCTTTTAAACTCTGCTCCTCAAGGAGTAATCTTTGCTTTTCACGTTCTCTCTCCAGCGCAAGGGCCTGAGCATTAAGTTCTTCCAGTCTCTTTACATCCGAACTTTTTAACCCTGCCAATGTATTTTCTAAGTCTTTGACTTTTTGTCTTTCTTCTTCCAATTTTTTTAAGGTGCCTTTCTCTTTCATGATCTCTTCAATCTGCCGGTCAAGAATGCTAGTATCTACCTGAATTCTTGCCTTGACCTTCACATGAATTACACCATTTTTCACCTCAACGGAAGGAACCCCCACAACTTTGGCTTGGACTATACCGGATGCAAGCGCCGTAATTTCATCTTTTTCCAGCATATGATTTTTAACGATGGTCAATGAGGAAATAAAAGTTCCCGCTTCCTCGATCGCTAACCTTTTGGCTCTTTGCAAGGCAAATGCCTCAACCTGTTCCTGGCTCTGGTCCCGTCCGACGATCTCCTCGACCTCTTTCTCAAAAACCTTGATCTCCGCAAATGCTAGGGGTACAAACAGCAAAAAAAGGATGATAATCAAGGGAATGAGTTTTAATTTCTCGAATACCATCATCTATGCCCTCCTTCTAGGCTCGCTAAGAAAGGCGGGAAGAGATTATGTGCGCTCCTCAATTTTTCATTCACAAGCAATATCGATAAAATTAAGCATAAACCTTATCATAGTCGCCATAATCAGATGATCCACATTTGGGGCATGGTGGACCGTCATCCTCACAGTATTTTTCTCCGCAATCAAGGCATGTATGCAAAGGGAACCAATTCGATGAAATTGCATCTTTTGCTTCGCGTCCACAGTGAGGGCAAGAATCATAATCACTCATAATTCCACCTCCTTTATTTTCCCAGAATGCGCATTCGCGGAAATCATTGGTTAAAAAAGGTCCAAAGGGACATAAAAGTCCCCATCCAGCCTTCATTATCGGCACCTTCTGGGAAATCCTTCGCATAACGTCCTCCAGAAGGTTAGAGGTTAGGTGGCTGGATTTACTGGGCTACAAACGCAAACAACTGCCCCCAAAATACTCTTAACCTCATGAGCAGTCAAGGGGAAAACTGCCTTTGGAAATAGCCTCGGCTTTCAAGGCCAAATTGATGACTTGCCTTTGAAATGTTGCATTCTCGGGGATGAGCTTAAAAACAAGAGTTCAGGAAGTAATGCTTCCCTGTCCGTCTTTACACATGCTGTCAAGAAAACTTCCTCCCATGGCAGTTCAGCTTTATGAACAACTGTCCGAAACTGAGTCGGCTCTCTGGGATTTAAAGAGAAGTGTCACTGTATTTTGGCTCTTTTACTCAAACCCCTTCCATCCATCCCACCGTGTTAAGCCCCCCCTAAACACCCACTAACAGCGGTAAACACCTGTTTCATGACGGAGAAAAACGAACCATAGTTCGTTTCTTGATCTGCTCCGGTCCAACCCAAGATTTAAACTTTTAAGGTTTTAACCGATTTCAGTCCTCCCCCGCCAAAAATCCAAAAAGTTTAAAAGTTCATCCTGGAACAAAGTCATGACCTCCGGCAGAGCCGGAGGCTTGAAAAACCGTGAACCGCTCAAAGCGGATTGGATTTGGCACCACCTAAAGGTGGTGCCTCACTCTTGGAACAGATTCATTTGATCGAGCTGACGATCCTCTTCTTCCTGGGCCCTTATATACGCCCGGATCGTCTCCTCATTCATCCCAATGGTGGAAACAAAATACCCTCTGGCCCAAAAATGATGACCTACAAAATTCTTTCCCTTCCCAAGATACGCCCGGGCAATTTGGATGGCACTCTTCCCCTTGAGAAACCCTACCACCTGCGAAACCGCATACTTGGGAGGAATCGAGATCAACATATGAACATGGTCGGGCTTGAGGTGCCCTTCTAAAATCTGACTTTCCTTTTAAGAGGCGAGGTCTTTGAACCATGGCCCCAGGTATTTCCGCAACCCCCCATAGAGCTCTTTTTCCCGGTACTTTGGAATCCAAACTAAATGGTACTTGCATTCCCATTTCGTATGGCTTAAACTCTGCTTGTCGTCCATTGAAAGCCTCCTGGCTCCTGAACTTTGACCGGTTCACACCTGGGAGGCTTTTTTATTTTTCCCGGTTTGTCAACTCCCGGAAATGTCAAACGCTGGGAGTCCCCCGGCAGAGCCGGGGGTTTACCTAAAGGAAATTAAAATTAAGATAGAAGGAGAAATGCCACCATGACCGAACCAAATAATCATACCCTTACAGATTATCAAAGCGAGCAAACTTTGAATTCGTTGAGAAATGAAATTGCATCCCTGAAATTCCGACTAACCAAAAAGGATGACAGAATCGCCAGTCTGGATGTCATGCTAAATACCGTAATGGAGAGTCACAACGCGGAAGTCCGAGCTTATGAGGACTTGAAGGATAAATTGGAGGATGTGATTGAAATGCTCAGAAATAGGGTCCCGCATTCTGATATTTTGGATTATTTGAAATCAAAAAGCAGGAATCAATTATGGTAAGAAAGCAAGACCTGTACAGACGGCAAGAGTTCACAGATCAATGGGATCTGCGAGCAAAGCCGCAGGCTTGCTCAACTCCCTTAAGGAGCCTTTATCAGGAAACTTAGTGCTTCAGATTACCCCTTACACCTCCCTCAAGCTACGTGGGCCAACTGCCGAACTCCCACGTTCGGCCTTTAACCGGCAAGTCATACGTTTTACACGGCATACCCTACTAATGTTCAGTCGAGGGTTGCTTTGGGGTATTAAACCATAGCAATTTTTTACAACGTTTAAGTTACTTTCTCCCTTCTGATCCTCCATGTGGAGATTGAGAGTGTTGTGGTGCTGACCGTTCTCGTTGTTGCGGTCTGGCTTGCTGTGGTCTAGCTACTTCTCGTTGTTGTTGTTGTTGTTTTCTTACTTGGGGTTGTGATCTAACCGCTTGAGGTTGCGGTTTATCTTTCTGTCGTTTTACTTGGGGTTGTTTAGATTTCTTTTGAACAGCTCTTTGATGGATCTTCTGAAGTTCTGAGTGAGATAGTCGTTGGTGGTTCCATTCTCGACCATTCCAACGATTGTTTCTATAGTCATCTCTCCACCCCGAAGGTACTCTTCCATAAAAAGATGGAACACCATTATAGTGGCCCCAACCTGAGCGATAGTTCCGTGAGCGATACCAGCGTCCTTCCCACGGACGCCACCACCAACCATTGAAGAAGAAGAAGTCCACGGCTAAGTCAGGGGCAACATAGACACCTGTATTAGGCAGCAGTATCACTGCTGGAGGTGCCGGAAACGCAATTAGGGGAGGGAGAGGGATACCAATTTGTACCGATACCTGCGCCATTGTTGGAATAGGGACTGAAATTGCCAATGCCAAAAGCATTGCTCCAAAAAGTAACTTTTTCATTTTGTTGCCTCCTTTATTCATCACCGATGCCATCTAGATTAAAAGATAATTCAGATTTCCTTTAATACTTATAAAAGTTGGGAAAAGATAGTTGACAATTTAATAGCCTTCTCATCTCGAGCCGCAATGGTGGGGGTAGTCAGAATAATGGTCGTGGCGATGGCGGCACCCTACCACCCCTGAAGCAAAAACCAACCACAAAATCATCAAAGCAATCTTCTTTATTCATTTCACCCGCTTTAAATATTTTATCACATTTTAGATTTTTCTTCTAAAAAAAGAAAGACCCCACTTAGCATTTTTACCGCAACCTCCTTATTTCATTTAGGTGTGAGGGTCCTGCGTTCTGATATTTTGGATTATTTGAAAGTAAAAGACCGTAATCGATTGTGGTAAGGACGCGGATTATTCCGGAATGAATCCCCGTAGCTGAAAAATGGGGTACTCAATCTTGAAGGCCAAACCTCTTCTATGAAAAGTTGAAAAGATAAATTTATCTGTCCTGACTTTATCTGACAGACAGTGTCAAAATAAGTAGTGGTCCGATTCTTTCACCTACCTCAATTGTCGATTTAGAATTGAAGTGCGGATTACCAGTTGAACTGTAGTCTCGAAAATCCCCCACTGGATTGAATTTATTTTGAAAGATCAACAAGTATTTCTTTTACAAACTTATCTGCAATATATTGCGAAGCAAATTTCATTTCTTCTACGAGAAGTTTGCCATTGTCAGCTTTGAACTCATCAAGCGAGCGTCTCTTCCGATCCAGAGAAAACCCATTGAACCATTCCAGGTTCTTATGGATTGTCTTGCCGGAGTTGTCTTTCATGGTAATTCTGCAGGTCGCAACGAGCTGACCATCTACGCCTATGTAGAATTGCTCTATGATCTCGAAAACGATAGATGCGCCTGGGAATCTGTGATCTTTTTCGATGGGGGCCTGGAGAAGAACCATTTCAGGCGCGGCGCCTTTCTCTCGCCAAATGCTCATAAATCTTGAGGCAACTTCGAACCCCATATCGGGCACCACGATTTCCTTCTTCATCTTCTCTGCAGACTTTTCGTCTAAATATGCCCCTATTGGTGCCGTACCGATCCCACCAAGCATCCTCAGTACCAAGCCTGCCACTGTGGGTGTACGCAGATCGCGCGTTTTCAGCCAAGCTACGCTTATAGGTAGCTTTGCAGACTCGAAATCTTGTCGAGTCATGGCTTGCCTTGCGCAACCTGATACCACTAACGCGCTGGCAATAAGGACTCCGAATAGACGGCTTCGCATTAACATGGTTACTCTCCTGATTTTATTCACCTTCCTGCCGGTAAGCAGTGTTCAAACTTTACGCGTATCCTCTATTGTAATATGAACTTAACACAATTATTGTTGTCAACTTTACTCTGTCCATTTTATCGCCTTATTAACACAAAACCCCGCACTCTTTTGAGATACGGGGTTTCAATAATCTCTTCATGGCACCACCCTTACAAAAAGGGTTCAAATTGGTTGTTAATCGATTGACAATGCCTTGTTTGAATATGCTTCTTTTTGTGCTCCTAATTCTTTGAAAAGTCAAGAGACAAATTTCATTGATAACCATTTGAAAGGATGGATATCTGTTAAAACTACAGGATGCTCTATTTCAGGAAGTACTCTACATTTTTGGAATTAAACTGTCAATCAATAGTTTTAGGAAGATACACCCCTCCATTTTTTCCATGTCAAATTAAAATCCATCCCCTTAACACCTGTTTCATGACAGAGAAAAAGCGAACCAGGGTTCGTTTTTAGACCTGGTCCAGTCCAACATAAAATCTAAACTTTTAGGTTCCACGGCTTCTTTTCATCCCCCCCACCAAAAATCCCCAAAGCTCCTCTCTAAAATTTCCTGTTCTTAAATCCATTCCCTCCATAAATAAACAACCCCATTCCAGATCAAATCCAAAATCTACCCCGTTTTTCGGGTATATCCTTCTTCATCCATATATATGACTTACCAATATGGATAGATATCCATTCCGAAAGGAATGTCAGACGTTTATGACGGTTTTCCTCTCCCATAGCACCCCAAGGTAACCGAATTTCTCACCCACGTTCTCAAACCAAATTTAAACAGAATAGGAGGACGCATGGAGCCAGTTCCAGAAATCCGAAGGGAAAAAGTGTATCTTCAACCAGGAATGTCCAGCGAAGAGATTAAAAAAACCTACGGTCTTTCTTCCGACCAAGCTTACACCTAAATTGAGCGGTTTTTGTTGGCCAGTTATATCTCAATTCATACAACACAAAATTAGACATATTTTGGAGATCTCAAAAGTTATTTGCAAGCAATAGTTTTTTAATGCTGCATTCAGGGTGAAGTATCTGGGGTACAATTATTAACAATAGCATTTGCAGGCAAATTTGGGACATAATTGTCCCTTGGATGATTTCCCTCTGGGCGAGTAATGAACTATGTAAGGATAGGGATCGCAGTCTGGCATTTCTCCCAAAGTTTGTCAAATTGCAAACTCTCCATGACGGCCCGAGTGACCTTCAGGATAATCTCTCCACCCGTATAAATGACCTTGGCCGCAAAGTCCACGGCCTTCCTCCTGACCGTAGTCGCATAGCTCGTCACCGGAATGACCCCGGCTAAGACATCCTCTTTAAAGGTTTCAAATAAAAAGAAAGAAATCAGCATACAATAAAAGAAGGCAGTGTTGGGGGGAAACCTCTTGAAGGGCAACTCCTCAAATCCAAAATCCTTTAAGCCCCGATGAGGTAATTCATCCGCTCCACGCTGATGATTACTACGAATAATCGAATCCGCTCGGAGGGTCTCCTGGCGCATCGGATGGCTACAACCCTTCAACACTTCTGGATTTACCCCCAGGTTCGTCACCAGGATGCTCTCCGGCCGTGCAAAATCAAAGACCCGTTGTTCCTCCTCATAGACGGGCCGCATATAAATGGCCCTGTAAAACTTCTGCCAGCTATCATAGCGATACCCAAACTCTGTATACTCCCATTCCTGATGCCCATTGTCATAGACCCGCCAACCCTTCTCCGGTTGCGCTTGAACCCATTCCTTCACATGCTCATAAATCTTCCCCGCGCATATGAACCCAACGTTGAGCCGGTCAAAGGCCAATAAATTCTCCTGATCCAAAAAAGCACTGTCCATTCGAAAAACGATGGGCACATCCGACCGATACTCTTTCCGAATCAAGTGAACTAAATCCGTAACCATGTTCACAACCGTATGGCCCGCATTGCTATGCTGCTTGCCCCCTCGAAAGATGGCATCCACGATCTTCCGCTTCCATAGGATCTGTAAAGAGCCAAACCCCTTGACATTCTTGTAGGTGGGCTCAACCCCATGCCGCTTCTCCGCTTCATCGTTATCCATGATCATCAGATCGATCATGAACTCAATCTTCTCAGGCCTCTCCATCTGCAACCGCCAGATGAATAACCGCTTCAAAACCCTCCGAAAGATGCCCCCACAAAGCCATGTAAAAGCCTTAAAAAAACGCTTCACCTGGTGAGAACAAACCATCTCCTCCGGACCATTCTCAATCACAGCTGCATATCCCTCATCTTTTTTCAATTGATCAAAATAGGATAAATGCCGACTTGTCCCATCATAGAAAAAACAAAAGACCTGCTTAAAGATATTCCATATCGGCTGCCCTTTCTTGCTTCTCCGCAAGGGGGCAAAGCTACCAAACAAAACCTCATAAATATTGACCCGGCTCAAATAACGGACAAATAAGGCCAATCCTCCTCGACCTGTAAGTGTGTCATCCGTCACTTCCACCTTGCTGATTTTACCCTTGCTTTTAAATGAATTTTGTTTCATAATCTCCTCACTTACTGGGTGATAGTTTTTGTTTCTTACCTCAATGCATTATAACAAATATCTATCGCCCAGTAAGTGTGTTTTGCATATCTTTTAAAAAGAAAAATCGCTTAGCTTAGGTTATAA
>Ga0214473_10005858_pt1 | contig 14700 bp, 13 predicted proteins | sample RVTome_7_FD_203509 | JGI IMG/M metagenome (GOLD analysis project Ga0214473, IMG submission 203509) | Soil microbial communities from uranium-contaminated site in the Upper Colorado River Basin, Wyoming, United States - RVT98D197 | ecosystem: Environmental > Terrestrial > Soil > Contaminated >... | reverse complement strand
GGTGTCGCCGTCGAAGTACGCCCAGATCCGCAGCGATTGCTTGCCGGCTCGACCAGCCGCGCCCGGGTCGTTCGCGGCCGCCGCTGTCGCCGAGGCGAGCGCCGCCAGCGCCACTCCAAGCGCGAGCACCAGCGCCGCCGACGAACGTCCGCGTCGAGGGTGAATCATTCCCTGAAGCCCCATCCCCGCTGAAGTCTCCTTCCCTGAGCCTCGCAGCCTCTGTACCACGCCCGTGGCAGCGTAGCCGCTACGACTTCGCGTAGTACTTCGCGTTGATCTCCGTGTACTTCGCCCACTCCTCTGGGAGCTGGTCCTCGGCGAAGCACGCGTCGACCGGGCACGCCTCGACGCACGCATCGCAGTCGATGCACTCGTCGGGATCGATGTAGAGCTGCTCCTGGTTCTCGTAGTCGGGCTCGTCAGGAGTCGGATGGATGCAGTCGACAGGACATACCTCGACGCACGAGTTGTCCTTCTCGCCGATACAGGGTTCCGCGATGACGTAGGTCATTGCTGTTTGAGGCTCCCTCTGAAGTTTCGTTGGCGGTGGCGACTGATCCGCCCTGACCCGGTCCCCCCAGGCGAGCGGAACGCCAAATTGTAGGCGAACGCAATGGCTACAGTGAGCGCGTGATCGCGATCACGGGGGCCACCGGGACGGTGGGCGAGGCGCTCCTGTCCCAGCTAGTCGACGCCGGTGAGCCCGTGCGGGCGCTCGTTCGCGACCCACGGCGCCTCGGCTCGCACCGGGTCAGGGTGCAGCTCGCGTTCACCGACCTCGGCGACCCCCACGGTCTCCGCCACGCGCTGCGCGGCGTCGACACCGTCGTCCACCTCGCGGCGGCGATCCGCGACCAGCCTCCGCGCCGGCTCGAGGAGGTGAACGGACTCGGCACGCTGCGCCTGCTCCAGGCCGCCGAGCGAGCCGGAGTGCAGCGGTTCGTGTTCTTCTCCGCGCTCGGCGCCACCCGGTTCCAGCGGACGCGGTTCTTTCGCTCCAAGGCGCTCGCGGAGGAGGGCGTGCGGGAGTCGCCGCTCCACACGACGATCTTCGCCCCCTCGATCATCTACGACCGCGACGACCCGTGGGTGCGGATCATGCGACGGCTTGCGCTGCTCCCGGTGCTGCCGATCTCGGGCTCGGGGAAGGCCCGCTACCAGCCGGTGTGGGCGCAGGACGTCGCCCGGTGCGTGATCGCCGCGATCCGCAACGACACCGACGATGCGCGCTACGAGATCGGCGGGCCCGAGACGCTGAGCTACGACGAGATCGCGCGGGTGATCGCCGCCGCCGCCGGGCGCCAGCGCCCGCTCGTCCACATCCCCCTGCCGCTGGTGCGCTCGGGGCTGATCTGGCTCCGGCGGCTGTTCGGCGAGACCGCGTTCGCGACCTGGGAGGAGGCCGAGCTGATGGAGATCCCGATGGTCGCCGAGCGCGGCGACGAGGACGCCCGCAAGCTCGGGGTGGAGCCGCGCCGGATGGCCGAGGTCCTCGGGGCCTGACGAGCATGCGGCGGGGGCTGACGATAGCGGCGTGCGCCGCGTGCTTGAGCGGGCTCGGTGGCGCCGCGTCCGCGAGCGCCGCGCAGCAGCCGATCGAGGTGAAGCCCGGCAACCCCTTCTACTTCCTGATCAAGTCGATCGCCACCGGCGGCGTCGATGTCGGCCAGGTCGTGAACGGGTGCCGGCTGGCGCCGTTCACCAACTGCGCGGGGGGCGAGCTCTCGGGGCAGCCGCTGGTCGGGGCGACTGTCACGAACTCGGGGCTTCGCGGGCTGCAGGCGCGGAGGGCGAACCTGTCGGCCGCGACCCTCGCCTACTCGGGGGTTCGGGGAGCCAACCTGCGCCGAGCGAAGGCGCCGTCGATCGTGACCAGCTTCGCGAGCCTTGCGCGCGCCGACCTTCACCATGCACAGCTGTCGCTCGGCGCACTCGCCCTCACCGGTGCGCGCGGCATCGACCTCTCGCGGGCGGCGCTGTTCATCGCCGACCTCAGCGGATCGAACCTGCGCCGCGCCGGCTTGCGACGCGCAAACCTTGCCGGCGCGCTCGCGGCGGGCACCGATCTGCGCGGCGCGGACCTCCGCGACGCCGACCTTACGGTCACTGACCTGCACCGGGCACGGCTCGGGGGCGCCAGCCTTCGAGGCGCCACCTATTGCAACACGATCATGCCCGACGGCCACGTCCGCCACAAGCGCAAGCGCTGCCCGACGCCGAAGGTCGGACCGCGCAAGGGCGAGCCGCTGGAGATCCCGCCCGAGCTTCCCGTGTACACGCTGTTGAAGTCCTACGGCAGGCCTCCGACGCCGCCCGGGACGCGGATCAACGGCTGCGTGATCGAGCCCTCGGCGAGCTGCCCTGACGCGCGGTTGGACGGATCCCACATCCGGGGCGCATTCCTGAGCTACGGCCACCTGCCGCGCGCCGATCTGCGCTCGGCGAAGCTGGTGTTCGCGAACCTCGCCTTCGCGAGCCTGCGCGGCGCCGACCTGCGCGGCGCCGACCTCGCGGGCGCGTCCGGGGTCCGTACCCGCCTGGAGGGCGCCAACCTCGGGGCGGTCCAGATGCCGTTCGCGAATCTCGTCGGGGCGAAGCTCGACGGCGCGGACCTGACCGCTGTCGACGCCGAACAGGCCAATCTCAGCGGCGTGGACTTCACGGGGGCGAACCTCAGGGAAGCGAACCTCACTTCGGCGGCGCTCAGCGGAGTCGAGCTCACCGGCGCCGAGCTCTCGGGCGCGAACCTCTCGAACGCGGTCCTCTCGGGTGCGACGCTCGGTGAGCCGTTCCCCCGCGGCGCGGTCCTGTGCAACACGGTGATGCCGGACGGCTCGATCGCGAACCCGCAGAGCAGCTGCCCTTGAACAGAGAAGGGCCCGGCTCTGGCCGGGCCCCACTCAAGACACCTCGCCTGTTGAGGCGAATTACATCATCCCGCCCATGTCGGGCATCCCGCCGCCGCCGGGCATGCCGACCGGCTCGTTCTCGGGCAGCTCGGCAACCACTGCCTCGGTGGTGAGGATGTTCTTCGCGATCGAGGCGGCGTTCTGGAGCGCCGAGCGCGTGACCATCGTCGGGTCGATCACGCCGGCGGCGACCAGGTCGCCGTACTCGCCGTTCTCCGCGTTCAGGCCCTCGCCGGGCTTCATCCCGCGGATCTTCTCCACGACCACCGATCCCTCGAATCCCGAGTTCTCGGCGATCTGGCGGATCGGCTCCTCGAGCGCCCGGCGGATGATCTCCGAACCGGTCGCCTCATCGGCCTCGAGGTCCTTGGAGTCGATCGCGTCCTGGGCGTTCAGCAGCGCCACGCCGCCGCCCGGAACGATGCCCTCCTCGAGCGCCGCACGGGTGGCCTGGAGCGCGTCCTCGACCCGGTGCTTCTTCTCCTTCAGCTCCGTCTCGGTCGCGGCGCCGACCTTGACGACCGCGACGCCCCCGGCCAGCTTCGCCAGCCGCTCCTGGAGCTTCTCGCGATCGAAGTCGGAGTCCGTCGACTCGATCTCCTGGCGGATCTGGTTGATCCGACCCTCGATCTCCGACTTCTCGCCGGCACCGTCGATGATCGTCGAGGTGTCCTTAGTGACGACGACGCGGCGGGCCTTGCCGAGCTGGCTCACCTGGGTGTTCTCCAGCTTCAGCCCCATCTCCTCGGTGATCACCTCGCCGCCCGTGAGCGTCGCGATGTCCTCGAGCATCCGCTTGCGGCGATCTCCGAACCCGGGCGCCTTCACGGCGACTCCGGTGAACGTGCCGCGGAGCTTGTTCACGACCAGGGTCGCGAGGCTCTCGCCCTCGACGTCCTCGGCGATGATGACGAGCGGCTTGCCGCCCTGCATCACCTGCTCAAGCACCGGCAGCATGTCGCGCACGGAGCCGATCTTCTGGTTCGCGATCAGGATGTAGGGGTCCTCGAGCACGGCCTCCATGCGGTCCTGGTCGGTGATCATGTACGGGGAGATGTAGCCCTTGTCGAACTGCATCCCCTCGGTGAACTCGAGCTCCATCCCGAAGGTCTGGCCCTCTTCGACGTTCACGACGCCGTCCTTGCCGACCTTCTCGATCGCGTCGGCGATCACGTTCCCGATCTCCTCGTCGGCCGCGGAGATCGCGGCGACGCGGGCGATCTGGTCCTTGCCGCCGACGTCCTTTGACTGCTTCTCACGCAGGTTCTCGACGACCTGCTCGACGGCCTTCTCGATCCCGCGGCGCAGCCCCAGGGGGTTGGCGCCCGCGGCGACGTTCTTGAGCCCGCTGCGAACCATGATCTGTGCCAGCAGCGTGGCGGTGGTGGTGCCGTCACCCGCGACGTCGTTGGTCGCAGTCGCGACCTCGCGCACGAGCTGGGCGCCCTGGTTCTCGAACACGTCCTCGATCTCGATCTCGCGGGCGATCGTCACCCCGTCGTTCGTGATCGTCGGCGCGCCGAACTTCTTGTCGAGGACGACGTACCGGCCCTTGGGGCCAAGGGTGACCTTGACCGCGTCAGCCACGGCGTCGACGCCGGACTGCAGCGCCGAGCGCGCCTCCTCGCTGAACTTCAGCTCCTTGTGAGCCATGTGTTTACTTGCCTCCTGTGTCTAATTCCTGAGTGAGGGACGCTCTACTCGACCTTGGCGAGCACGTCCGACTCACGGAGAACGAGAAGATCCTCGCCCTCGACCGTGATCTCGGTGCCGCCGTACTTGCTGTAGAGGATCTCGTCGCCTTCGCTGACGTCGAGGGGGATTCGCTTCTCCCCGTCCTCGTCCCACTTGCCCTCGCCCGCGGCGATGACCTTGCCCTTCTGGGGCTTCTCCTTCGCGGTGTCGGGGAGGACGATGCCGCTTGCGGTCATCTCCTCCTCCTCGGTTGCCTGGACGATCACGCGATCGCCGAGCGGCTTCAACTTCATCCGTTTACCTCCGAAGTTCATTCCCCGCCACGGACTGGCGATTCCAGCTGCGCGGCGGGAGTGAGTGCAGGGATTACTTCGCTACTTGTTCTGTTGGCACTCTCGGCATCAGAGTGCCAGGCAAGCGCAGTGTAGCTACTCGCGCGGTACCGAGCCAGGCACGATGCCGCCGCCCGAGACCAGCAAGCGGGCGCCGAGCAGCTTCGCGAGTCCGGCGGCGCCGTTCTGCATCACGTAGTCGTGGTTCCAGGCGAAGATCGGGCGCGCGATCGGGGCGACGAGGTTCATCCACGCGCGGGTGGTGCGCACGTCCCACTCATACAGGACCGCGGTGGCGCCGTCGGTGTCGAACATCCGCCACAACCCTCGCCCCTCGAGCTCGCCCGTGGCGTGGCCCTCGAGCAGGTGCGGGCGCTCGGCGCGGGTGGAGCGCATGTCGAAGACAAGCTCGTACGGGAGCTTTGACCTCCACGTGTAGCGCGACACCTGCCCCACCCCGTCGCCGTTCTCGGACGGCTTCAGCTCGACCACCTTCTCGACGCCCTGCCACCACTCGGGCCACCGGGCGGAGTCGGAGAGCGCCTCCCACACGGGCTCGATCGGCGCCTGGATGCACCACGTGGTCAGGAACCGGTACTGGCTCATTCGGTATCTCCTACGTTCCTGGGCGCGTTTCGGACTATTCAGTTGGGGGACGGCGGCTCGCCGTTGCCGAAGCCGGGGCCGGGCGGCTCGACGATGCGCGAGAAGCGGATCACCGTCACCGCGTCCTCGGACTCGATCTTTCGCCCGTAGATCTGCTCCAGGAAGTGGACGGTCTCGTCGAGGCGGCGAAACTCGGGGTTGTCGTGCTCGATGTCGCGCGGCGAGAGGTCGCGGATCATCTTCACCTCGACGTCGTCGATCACGGCGGAGAAGATCTTCTGCCGCGGCCCGTGCCGGTACCCGACCGTCACCCACACCATCTGCCCACGGGCGTACTTGCTCGACTTGTCGCCGAGCCTGATCGTGGCCGTCTTTCGACCGCGCTTCAGCTGGTCGATGAAGACGGGCGAGTAGAAGTTGAGGACGAAGATGCCGCCGCTCATGCGGGCACGAGCCTAACTCCTACTCCGCCTACGTGGCAAAGCCCTCGCGGCCGATCAGGGGCACGAAGCGACAGGCGCCGAGGTTGCGCCGCTCGAGGCCGGCTCCGGTGTCGGCGTCCACCTCGGACGCGACCCGCGTGTATACGGTCAGCATGTCGGCGCCGTCGGTGGAGATCGGGATCACCAGCCTGCCGCCGACCGCGAGCTGCTCGATCAGGCTCGGCGGCGCCGCGGGGGCGGTCGCGTGGACGGCGATCCCGTCGTAAGGGGCTCCCTCTGGGTGGCCCCCGCTGCCGTCCGCGACCACGACCTCGACGTTCGCGGCTCCGAGCTCGGCAATCAGCTCCCGCGCCCCGGCCGCGAGCTCCGGTATCCGCTCGATCGTGATCACCTCGGCCGCGAGCCGCGCCAGCACGCACGCCGAGTACCCGGAGCCGGTGCCGATCTCGAGCACCCGCTCGTCGCCCTTCAGCTCCAGCGCCTGGCAGATCGCGGCGACGATCCACGGCTGCGAGATCGTCTGCTCCTTGCCGATCGGCAGCGCCCCGTCCGCGTACGCGTGGCGGCGCTCCGACTCCGGGACGAAGCGCTCCCGCGGGACCTCCGCCATCGCCGCCAGCACGCGCTCGTCCTCGATCCCGCGGCGGCGAAGCTGGCGCTCGACCATCCTCTCGCGTTGCTCCATCATTCCCACGACGAGCTCCGCTTCGCGTCCGCGCGTCGTGGGGTTCCCGCAGGCAAGAGCATCAGAAGATGTACGACCGCAGGCGGCGCGGCTCGACCACCGTCACCCGGCCGCGGCCGACCTGGACGACGCCGGCGCGCTCGAGCACGGCGAGAAACCGGCTGACGCTCTCGCGCGACGTGCCCGCGAGCTGCGCCAAGTCCGCCTGCGTCATCCGGATCGTCACACCGTCGCGGGCCTCCACCGGAGCCTCTTCGGCGATCAGCTGCGAGAGCACTCCAGCGACCCGACTGGGCACGGTCTGGAACGACTGACGCGCGATCCGCTCGTTCGCCTCCCTCAGGCGGCGCGTCAACGCGACGACGAGCTTCACCGTGATCTCCGAGCTCGCTTGGAGCAGGCGGCGGACGTCTGTCGCGGGCAGGGCCAGCAGCTCGCACTCGCTCAGCGCCTCGACGCTCGCCGAGCGCGCCTCGCCGTCGAGCATCGCGAGCTCGCCGAAGATGTCTCCCGGCCCCATGGTGGCGAGAGCGATCGCGCGGCCGTCCGGGTGCTCGCGGGTGACGCGCAGATCGCCGCTGCGGACGATGTAGCAGGCGTCGCTGTGGTCGCCCTCGTGGAAGACCCGGACCCCCTTCGGGTACGAGCGCGGGACCGCGACGCTCGCGATCTGCTCCAGGTCCTGATCGGACAGCTCGGAGAACAGCGGCACCCTGCCCAGCAGGGCGACGATCGAGTCCTTGGCCTCCATCCCGACGGGGAGTATCGCGCTCAGGGCTTCAGGCGGCGGCCCGTGGCGAACAGGTACTGGGACCAGGCGACTGTGGCGGCGGCGATCGCGGCGGTGACGGCGAACGACAGCCACACGCTGACGTCGCTCTCCCCGAGGAACCCGTACCGGAGCGCGCTGACGACATAGAAGAGCGGGTTCGCGTGCGAGAGCTGCTCCCACGGCGACGGAAGGATCTCGACCGAGTAGAACACGCCGCCGACGAAGGTCAACGGGAGGATGACGATGTTGTTGATGAACATGTGGTGATCGAAGGTCTCGGCGTAGATCCCGACGACGATCCCGAGGGCGCCGAACAGCGTCACCAGGAGCAGCACCGCGGCGGCCAGCGCGAGCGGCTGCTCGACCGGCGCCCCGGTGATCGGGACCGCGAGTGCGCCGAGCGCGATCCCGATCAGCACCGCCCTGTACGCGCCGCCGATCGTCAGCCCAAGGTTCATCTGCCACGGGTGCATCGGCGCCGCGAGGACGTCGTCGATGTAGCGGTCGCTTCGCGCCTGGAAGATCGAGCTCGAGTTGTTCGAATACGCGGCCTGCGCCATCGCCATCGCGATCAGGCCGGGGACGATGAACACCTCGTACTCAAACCCCCACACCTCGCTGATCCGGCTTCCGAGCGAGAGCCCGAAAACGAGGATGAACAGGATCGAGGCGATCACCGGGGCGAGCATCGTCTGCGTCCACAGCTTCGACACCCGCAGGCACTCTCGCGCCGCCAGCCATGCCAGCCCCCGCCACGGCTCCGGCCTCACGCCGGAGCCTCGCTCGTCTCGTGCACCGCCTTCAGGTACACGTCCTCGAGCGTCAGGACACCGAACTGCTCCTTCAGCCCCTCGGGTGTGCTCCGGGCGACGATCCGCCCGTCGGCGATCAGCGCGATGTCCTCGCACAGCGCCTCGGCCTCCTCGAGGTAGTGCGTCGTCAGCACGATCGTCGTCCCGCGGCTGTGCAGGAGGCGGATGTAGCGCCACAGCTCCCGCCGCAACTCGATGTCGACACCCGCGGTCGGTTCGTCGAGGATCACCAGGCGCGGCTCGTGCAGAAGGGCGCGGGCTAGCAAGAGGCGGCGGCGCATGCCGCCGGAGAGCTTCGGGGCGCGGACGTCCGCCTTCGCGCGGAGGTCGAACACGTCGATCATCTCCTCGGCGCGGTCGACCGAGGCCGCGCGGGTAAGCCCGTAGTAGCCGCCGTGGTACAGCAGCGCCTCGCGGACGCTGAGGAAGCGGTCGAGGTTCGGGTCCTGCTCGGCGAGCCCGACCATGCGGCGCGCCTCGAGGCTAGGCGCTGGGTTTCCGAACACCGAGATCTCGCCCTCGGTGACGCGGATCAGGTTGCAGATCGCGTTGATCAGCGTCGTCTTGCCGGCCCCGTTGGGGCCGAGGAGGCCGAAGAACTCCCCCGCCGGAACCTCGAGGTCGAGGCCGCGCAGGGCGACCGTTCCGTCGTCGTAGCGCTTGCCGAGACCCCTGACCTCGAGTGCGGGCTGCATCCCCCACTAGTTAGCAGGCGAAGCGGGAGCCGACCGCTACAGTCTCCACCGGGAGAGGGGATGGAAAGGAACTCCAGCATCGTGCCTGAGGTCGGCAACGAATCGAGCGAGCTGCGAGTGCTTCGGAGGCGCTTCGCGGAAGCGTCGCGCCGCGCCGCGCTGATCGCGCTCGTGAACGCCGCCGAGGACGCGCACGACCTCGGTAACGGCGTCGTCGACGAACTGCGGCAGGCCTTCGAGGCGCAGGCCGCGTTCCTGCTCGACACCGACTCCGGCCACGATCGGTGGCGGATGCTCGGTGCGGCGGGGCTGACGAGAGAGCAGGAGTCGTCGCTGACGGGCCTGGACTGGACGGACGGGTTGCTCCCGAACGCGGTAGTCCCGGGGCACATCGCCCTGTTCGAGACGTTCGCCGGCGGCGAGGGAAGGCGCTCCGTTGTCGGCGTCGCCCGCATCAACGGGCGGCCGTTCGAAGACTCCGAGACGGCGATGCTCGACGGGATCTCGACCAGCGTCGGTCAGGCGCTGGAGCGGATCTGGAGCGTCAAGGACCGCGAGCGCCTGATCACCGAGCTCGAATCGCTGTTCCTCGGCACGGTGCAGTCGCTGGCGAACGCGCTCGAGGCGAAGCACCGCGACACGGCCGACCACGCGCTGTCGATGGTCGACCTCGCGGTCGAGGTGGGGCGCCAACTGGGGTTCTCGGAGGCGCAGCTCCATGACTTGCGCTACGCGGCGATCTTCCACGACATCGGCAAGATCGCGACGCCGGACGCGATCCTGAACAAGCCGGGGCCGCTCGGGCCGGGCGAGCTGCGGCTGATTCACCAGCACACGATCTTCGGCGAGCAGATCCTGGCGCCCGTGCCGATGCTTTCCGGGGTGCGAAAGATCGTCCGCCACGACCATGAGCGGTGGGACGGGAACGGGTATCCGGACGGCCTCGAGGCGGAGGAGATCCCGCTCTCGTCGCGGATCGTGTTCGTCGTCGACGCCTACAACGCGATGATCTCCGACCGCCCGTATCGCGAGGCGATATCCAGCGAGCGCGCGGTCGAGGAGCTGCAAGCCAACTCGGGGGCGCAGTTCGATCCCAGGATCGTGGACGCGTTCCTGCGCGTGCTCGCGGACCGGGGCCGGTCTCGGTAGGGCTCAGGCAGACGCGACGAGCCGCCGCGGCTGGCGCGAGAACCCGGCCGCAACCAGGGTCCCCTCGAGCCCGGAGCCGATCACGGGCTCGCCGTCCACGCGCTCGATCGCGAGCTTCGGCAGGCGGCCGTCACCCGCCGCCTCTGTCAGCGCCGAGAGCGCTGCGCCGAGCTCGGCCTCGTCGAGATCGGCAAGGCGCAGCACGCCGCGCGCGCCGCGCTCAACGTACAGCCGCGGCTCGCCGTCCTGGAGCAGCACGTACGCGCCCGGCGAGCGGCTGGGCCGGCGGCCGGATGCGCGCTTCGGCCAGCTCAGCGCCGCCCCGTACGGATTCGCGGGGTCGGTCGCAGCAAGCAGCGTGAACTCCCCGTCGCGGTCGGGGAGCGAGCGCAGCCGCTCGACCGCGCCCGGGAGCGCGAACTGCGCTCCGCCGAGCCCCTCGACGAAGTAGCCGCGGCGGGCTGTGCCGAGCATCTCGAGGTTGGAGAGCTCGCCGTACAGGGTCGCGAATCCGCCCGGGACGCCCTCGGCGAGCACCATCTCGCGGGTGACGATCCCGTATCGCTCCAGCATCAGCTCGGCCTGGGCGCGGAGCCGCGGGCCGGCCGAGGGCGCGTCCTCGAACAGCGGCGCGGTCAGAGACCACCTTCCCTGGACCGCCTGGCCCGCGGCGGCGCGGCGGCGGGCGAAGCGGCGCCCCTGGGCGCGATCGGCAGCGCGCTGCACGGCGCTGAGGCGGCGGGCGCGGAGCGGAGCGAAGGCGTCGTTCGTCACCTCGCCCGCCCACGCGAGGTCCCACAGCGACGCGTGGAGCTCCTCCGGGTCGAGGTCGAGCTCGGACACGAGGTCCACCCAGAAGCAGGGGCGGCGCGAGAGCAGCTCGCGGATCGCGTCGTGGGGATCGCCGCTCGGCGAGTCGAGCTTCGCGTTCGCGGGCGGCGGCCCGGCGAGGCGGACGTCCTCGCGGAAGTACAGCGCCACCCTGCCGCCGCTGCGTCCGAGCGCGCCGCCGCCGATCCACACGATCTCCCCCCCGGTGCAGAGCTCGTCCAGCCACGATTGCGAGTAGGCGCCGAGCCGCCGCGGGAGCACGTCGCGCTCCCACACCTCGGGGGTGAGCGCGACGCCCTGGAGCGGAACGATGGCCTCGCGCAGCCGGTCGGGGCCGGCGCCGCCAGGACGGTGCGCGTCCACGTTCTGCCAGCTCGGCAGGAATCGGGCCAGCTCGCGCTGGTCGGCGGCCTCGACCTCCTTTCGCAGGTGGGCGAGGCTGGCGCGGCGCAGGCGGCGAAGGACGTCGGGATCGCACCACTCGCGCTCGGTGCCGCCGGGCAGCAGCTCGCCGCGGACCAGCCCCCCGGCGCGCTCCAGCTCGCGCAGCACCGGGGAGGGATCGATCCCGTAGCGAGCCGCGAGCTGCGCGGTCGGGAACGGACCGTGGGTGCGCGCGTAGCGCTGCACCAGGACCGAGAGGGCGTCGGGGATCGTCTCGAGGAAGGAGTCGGGCAGGCCGCCAGGGGGCGGGACGCCGAGCGCATCGCGGTACAGAGCGGCGTCCTCACCCGCGATCCATCGCTCCTCGCCCGCGACCCGGACCCTGACGGCGCGGCGCTCGCCCTCGAGCTTTCCGAGCATCGAGTCGGCGGAGTAGCCCTCCACCACTCGCTGCTCGCACTCCTCCGCGGTCAGGTCGCCGAGCCGGCGCAGGACCTGCTGCAGCGCATCGCGGTCCTTCGCCCGCGCCTGCTCGGAGCGGTGCTGGAGCGAGTCCTCCACATCAATGAGCGCGTCGGGCTCGATCAGCTCCCGGAGCTCCTCCTGGCCGAGCAGCTCCCGCAGCAGATCGCGGTCGAGCGCCAGCGCCGCCGCGCGGCGCTCCGCGTTCGGCGCGTCGCCCTCGTACATGTAGGTGGCGACGTAGTCGAACAGGAGCGAGGACGCAAAGGGGGAGGCGGTGGGCGTCTCCACCTCGACCAGCGAGATCCTCCGCGCCGAGAGGTCGCGCAGCAGCCGGTCGAGCCCGGGGAGGTCGAGGACGTCGCGCAGGCACTCGCGGTAGGTCTCGAGCACGATCGGGAAGCGGGGGAAGTCGCGCGCGACCTCGAGCAACGACTGCGCCTTCAGCCGCTGCTGCCACAGGGGCGTGCGCTTGCCCGGCCACGCGCGCGGGATCAGCAAGGCGCGGGAGGCGTTCTCGCGGAAGCGGGCGCCGAACAGGGCGGAGGAGGACAGCTCGCGCACGACCAGGTCCTCGAGCTCGTCGGGGTCGATCAGGACGAGGTCCGCGGGCGGCGGCTCGTCGGCGTCGGGGAGGTGGATCACGATCCCGTCGTCGGACCAGATCGCGTCGGCCTCGAGCTCACGCTCGTCGCGGATCCGCCCGGCGAGCGCCAGCCCCCAGGCCGCGTGGACGCGGCCGCCCCACGGGCTCAGAACGCACAGGCGCCAGTCCCCGATCTCGTCCCGGAACCGCTCCACGATGATCGTCTCGTCCGAGGGCACGACCCGCGTCGCCTGCTGCTGCTCGCGCAGGTAGGCGAGCAGGTTCGTCGCCGCACGCTTGTCGAGGTCGTACTCCTTCGCGAGCTGGCCGGGCTTCATCGACACCGCCTCGCGGGCGAAGGCGCCGATCGCCTTTCCGAGCTCGGCCGGCCGCCCGACGCCGTCCCCGCGCCAGAACGGGATCGCGCCAGGTGTGCCCGGTGCGGGGGTGACGATCACGCGGTCGCGGGTGATCTCCTGGATCCGCCACGTGCTGGCGCCGAGGAGGAAGGTCTGCCCCGGCCGCGCCTCGTACACCATCTCCTCGTCGAGCTCGCCGACGCGGCGGCCGTCGGGGAGGTGGACGCCGTACAGGCCGCGGTCCGGGATCGTGCCCGCGTTCGCGACCGCGAGCTGCTGGGCGCCGGGGCGGCCGCGGATCGTGCCCGCGGTCCGGTCCCAGACCAGGCGCGGGCGAAGCTCGGAGAAGCGGTCCGAGGGATAGCGGCCGTCGAGCATGTCGAGCACGTTCTCGAGCTGCTCGCGCGACAGGTCCGAGAACGGCTCCGCCGCGGTGACGAGGCGCTCGACCTCGTCCACCGCCCACTCGCCGGTAGCCGCCATCGAGACCAGGTGCTGGGCGAGGACGTCGAGCGGGTTGCGCGGGATCACGGTCTCCTCGATCTCGCCGTTGCGCATCCGCTTCGCGACCACCGCGCACTCGAGCAGGTCGGCGCGGAACTTGGGGAAGATCCGGCCGGTCGAGACCTCGCCGAGCCCGTGCCCGGCGCGGCCGATCCGCTGCAGCCCGCGGGTGACCGACTTCGGCGACTCCACCTGGATCACGAGGTCCACCGCCCCCATGTCGATCCCGAGCTCCAGCGAGGAGGTGGCGACGATGCAGGGGAGCTGACCCGACTTGAGCAGCTCCTCGACCACCACGCGCTCCTCGTGGGCAAGGGAGCCGTGATGAGCGCGCGCAACATCGGGTGGTGGTTCGTCGGAGGGCGGGCCGTGGCCACCGTGCTCGGTCGGCGGGAGCTCGGTCGTCTCCTGCTCGTTCGCGAGCTCGTTCATCCGCTTCGCGAGCCGCTCCGCGCCGCGGCGGTTGTTGACGAAGATGATCGTCGAGGTGTGCTCGCGGACCAGCTTCAGCAGCTCCGGATAGATCGCAGGCCAGATCGACCGCGGGTTGACGGCGCCGTCGAACTGCGGGTCGACGCGGTCGGGCGAGAGTCCGTCGCCCGACGGCTTCGGAGGCCCGTCCAGCGACGCCCCGGGCTCGGTCATGTCCTCGACGGGGACCTGGATCTCCAGGTCGAGCTCCTTGCGCCGCCCCGCGTCGACGATCTCGCACTTGCGCTTCGAACCGACGAGGAATCCGGCGATCGTCTCCAGTGGTCGCTGCGTCGCGGACAAGCCAATCCTCTGCACGGAGTCGCCGCCGTTCTCGATCACGGCGTGGTCAAGTCGCTCCAGCGTCAGCGCCAGGTGCGCGCCGCGCTTCGACTGCGCGACCGCGTGGATCTCGTCCACGATCACCGCCTCGACCCCGCCGAGGATCTCCCGCACCTGCGACGTCATCATCAGGTACAGGGACTCCGGCGTCGTGATCAGGATGTCCGGCGGCTTCCGCCGCATCGCCTGGCGTTCCTTCTGCGGCGTGTCCCCCGTGCGCAGTCCGACCTTGATCTCCGAGTCCAGCCCCCTCAGCGGCGCCCGCAGGTTGCGCTCGATGTCGTAGGACAGCGCCTTCAGCGGCGATACATAGACCAGCCGCACCCCTTCCCCCAGGCGCTCGGGCTCGGACGCCAGCCTGTCGATCCCCCACAGGAACGCCGCCAGCGTCTTCCCCGACCCGGTCGGCGCGCAGATCAGCGCGTTCGCGCCCGACGCGATCGCCGGCCACCCGCGCTCCTGCGCAGGCGTCGGCGCCTCGAACGACGCCTCGAACCACCCCCGCACAGCGTCGCTGAACAGCGCCAACGGGCTCGATTCTGCACTTGCGGATCGCTTAGCGGCCAACCCGTCGATGTTACGCCTCGATCGGACGGCATTCGGTGCGGTCGCTCAGCGCTTCAGCCGCGCCCCGATCAGCTTCGCCATCGTCGGCCACGCGGC
>Ga0214473_10005857_pt1 | contig 14701 bp, 11 predicted proteins | sample RVTome_7_FD_203509 | JGI IMG/M metagenome (GOLD analysis project Ga0214473, IMG submission 203509) | Soil microbial communities from uranium-contaminated site in the Upper Colorado River Basin, Wyoming, United States - RVT98D197 | ecosystem: Environmental > Terrestrial > Soil > Contaminated >... | reverse complement strand
CAAAGGGATCACTTTTCCAAGCGTATCTCCATGCCCACGTTATCCTCGCGAATCTCATGCTTTGTGAAATTCGTCTGTGAAATAAATTGTTCTATCTCTGCTTTCGTGTATGCATTCTTGAGCAGGACATTTTCGAACGTCCACCTGGTGATGAAGGAATTGATCCTGTTCAAGTCCAGTTGTTTCACCTCTTCGTTGATCGCTGCGCGCGAGGCATCTCCGCGCAGATCAAGGATCACTGCCGTTCCACCTGGTTTCAAGACACGGCACATTTCACGGATCGCCTTCACTGGTTCAGTGAAATTCTTGAATGCCGCCTGGCAAATGATGAAGTCAAAGGTATCGCTTTCAAATGGCATGTCTGACGCGTTGCCCTGGCGAAAATCAACATTCACACCGGCTCCCGCGGCATTCCTGCGGGCGATCTCCACAAAAGATTTGCTGATGTCCAATCCCGTGATCTGATAATTGCCCAGCCTGGCAAGCTCGATGGAGAAGTATCCCGGCCCCGGCGCCACTTCCAGCACGCGGCTGCCCGGAGCGATTTTCTTCGCCCATTGCTCTGCCCCCAGCTTATGCCTCCGCACATCGCTTCGAGTGATACCGGCATACCATGTTGCGATCAGGCCTTCCATGGGCAGACCCTTGTAAGCTTTCTGTGCTCCAGCCTGTCGAGTGTTGACATTGATATTTTTGTTCATAACAGATACTCCTACGTTTATTTATCTTTTCTGGTGGGATCACTGTGAGCTAAAATCCAAATGCCAACCGTGAGGCACAGGAACAGAATCCCCAGGTTGATTGGATTGAGCCACATTTGAAGTAAGTTTTCCATTTTGAATCTCCTTTTTGAATTTTTTACATGTTATCGTTCGGTGGGATGAACTGACATCACCCAGCGCGGGTGAATAGACGGGTGAATTCAATCTGCTCTCGTTTGCTGTGCTGGATTGCCAAATCCAGCACGCCATAGCGTTGACGGGTGATTCCAACTAGGCTTGAAAGGCTTCGATATGTTCGCGACACCATGCTTCAAATGTGCGCTGTGGATGCCCAGTCACGTGTTGAACCGTATCAGTGACAATTGCGCCCTCGTTTTTACGCAGCGACTTCAACATTTCCATCAGGGCGTTGACCAGTGCCTTGTCCATGCCTGTTTTGAGCATGAATAACTTCGCAGCGATCGGTGGGATATCCACATACTGGATGGGCTTGCCAAGCACCTGTGAAATGACCTGCACCATCTGGCCGATCGTGAACAATTCAGATCCGGTTAATTCGTAGGCTTGTCTGCTGTGCCCAGGTTGAGTCAGGGCCAGCGCCGCGACTCGTGCCACATCGCGCGGGTCAACTGGCGCGACCCTGCCCTTCTTCCCACCGGGGAAAAATACACTACCCTGTCCCTTGATCGAATCTGACCACCACTCGATGCTATTGCTCATGAACATTCCCGGACGGAGAACTGTCCAGTCGAGGCCGGAGGCGCGGATCAGTTCCTCGCGCTCGTAATGCCATTTCCCAACCTGTATCTTATGGTCAGTAGCTTCGAGAGTGGATAACTTGACGATATGCTGAACCCCTGCTCGTTTCGCCGCTTCCAACAGATTGATATCCTGGTGTGTTTCAAAAGTGACCAGGAATATCCGTTCGATACCCTTTACAGCAGAGACAAGTGTTTCAGGTTTGTCCAAATCACCTACGGCGCGTTCTACACAAGTGTCGAGATGAGCCACTTTGCTTTCATCGCGCACAAGGACGCGGATAGATTTGCCAGATTCAAGCAAAAACGGGATTAGTTCTTGGACGATGTTTCCTGTAGCACCAGTGATTAAGATCATGCGACGACTCCTTGTCTATCAAGATGTGCGCATCATACTTTTCAATAGAGTGAAGAGACATCACCCAGCGCGGGTGATTGAGCGGGTGATTCGGTAAAAAAATGCCCCGCGTCTGCGAGGCATCTGTAAAAAGTGGACGAGATTTTACGCTGCGTTCGGTTTCTCGATCTTCCCCAAAATGTAATTGGGCGGCAGAGGCTCAACCTTCTGATCGGTCACAAAAGTAACGTCTCCGCCTGATTTGAGGTAGACCGATTTTTCGCCACTGCCAATGCGAGCTTCCCAATATCCACCGATATCCTTCACACGTAAACGAGCGCTGCTTAAATCGGCGACATGAAAGCGCAAGTCACTGCCTGCACCAAAGGTGACATCGTTTCCCATCATCGTCTGGCAGTCAATAGTCATCCTCCGGCCTGCAGAAGCATTTCCCAGACGATAAACCTCCTGTACATTGAGGTTCAAGCCGGAATAAACGTCTACCTGCCCCTTGATCCCCTGCACGTCCATATCTTTCCCGGCATATACCTTTAAATTGGATTCGAACGGCACGAGCACCTCGCCGCTTCCACCGATTTGAACTTCGATGACTTCGTCGGGCGCTTTTCCCTCATCCCCATCCCCTCGCCCTTCTGGAGAGGGGCGCAGGGGTGAGGGTAATTTTATGCGTACATCGAAGAGCACGTGCTCGCCAATCGCCGCCCGCGCGCGCCCGATCTGCGATTCACTGCGCCGTTCCAAAGCCAGGCCCCACGTGCCTTGAGTCTCTGCTGTGACAAGGTCACTGTCATGGCCCTTTACAGTCACACTACTGCCCGCCTTAATAATGATCGTTTGATTTGTACCTGCAAGAATAGATCGTTGTGTCATTTCTTTATCCTACTTTATGCGATTTGATTGACCGCATTGTAGTATCTGCGATACCGTTTCGCTTCACCCCGCGCGGGTGACTGCACGGGTGATTCCCCTCTCCCTTCGCGCTGAGTACTAGGCGATCGAAGCGTGGGGGAAGGCTGGGAAGGGGGTCAGAGCAACTTCGACTCTCTCGCCACCTGACGCGCCTCGCCACGCGAGTTGACATTCAACTTGCGATAAATACTCTTCACATGTGTCTTGATCGTATTGGTGGAGACAACCAACTCCTGCGCGATGTCTGCGTTGGATAAGCCGGCGATGAGCAGACGCAGGACGCGTAGTTCCTGTCCACTCAACGCCTCAATCTGGACTGTTGAGCTGGTCGCCGAATGGGAGGTCACCTCTGGGGAGAAGGAATGCAAGAGGGTTGTAGCGAATAGCTTGAGGGTCCGGTTGGGAAGCGTGGGGAGAACCGCTTGAAGCAACGCGGCCATGCGCGTCCCTTCATCCAAAAAGATGCGGCGGAATCCTTTTGTCTGTCCAATGGTGAGTGCCTCACTCAATGGCTGCGCGGCTTGCGATATATTTGAATCGGCGTGATGTGCCAGCGCTTCGAGACAGAGTGCTTCCACCTGACTGCGGACTCGTCCGTTCTGCGCGGCATCCTCATGCCATTGTTTCAACAAGCGAATGGCCTCATTAGTTTTATGCTCCGCAATACGAAGACGTGCCAGCGTAAATGCCTCGCGTTCCCTTTGCAGATGCAATGCAGCTTGATCCTCGGTGGAAATAATTTTCACCCACCATTCGAGCGAGGAAGTGTCATTTGCCCGAATGGAAAGCAGCGCCTGCGCGTTTTGAATGTCACGCAACAGGGCCGGGTTTTGTATCTTCGCCTCCAGTGATTTCACGGATTCACGAGCGCGTGACAGATCATTTTTTGCAGCATGGATGGAAGTGAGTCGAATCGAAGCTGGCACTTGCAGTAACTCATTCGCGCGTTGTTCAGCCAATTCCAAGGCGCGAATGGCGGATTGCTCAGCTTGATCTAGATCATTTCTTTCGTAAGCAATATCCGCGAGATTTAGATTGGCAATCCCCTGATCGTCCAGCATGGACGCATCGCCGACAGCCTCTTTCAGGATCTGCTGGTTCAACTGTTCGGCTTGTTCCAGTTCACCCTGCCAGTAGAAAATCTCGGCCAGGAATTGAATGGCCGCCAGCACACCAAAAATATTTTGCGCTGCACCCAACAATGCCCGGGCTTCCAGCACCTTGTCTTGCGCCTCCAAAATCCGCCCCGCACTTAACGCTTCATAACTGACACTGAGCAGGCTGTTGCCGCGCCAGAACACATCGTGCTCAGGAAGTTCATCCAACGATTGGCGCGAGTAATCAAACGCCTTTTGAAAATCGCCCTGCCACCAGACCACATTGCCACGAAATGAGAGCAGCTGACCAAGTCGCGGATGATCCTCTTCTGTTCGCCAGGCTGTCTCCGCCGCGCGCAGAAAGGGTTCAATGCGCGTGGCCGTGGCAGGTGCGAAACGGTCGGTTGAATAGAGAATCACTTGTGCGTATGTGAAGCAAATGGCGGGATGAAGCAAGATTTCCTGCTGAGGAATACCCTCTAACCAGCGACCGAGAGTACGCAGTTCTCTCATATCGTGGATCTCGATGAACTTCTCGATCAACATCATCGCACGATCAAATAATTTCGCGGCCAGCGCGGTTTCGATCGCTTCGTCGAATAGTCCGTGATACTCATACCAGCCGCTGGCCTTTTCGAACAGCGACCTGACCGTCCTTTCATCGAGGCGCTGTTTGGCAAGATACTGAATAGACTCGGCAAACAAGGGATTGTAACGATACCAGATTTGGTCACTGCCACGCTCAAGTTGCACGATAAACAGATTGTCGCGTTCAAGATGCTCGAGCGTGGCCGCACCATCCCTTGTTTCTGTGACCGCGTCACACAAGGAGCCTGTCAAACGCCTGAAGAAACAAGTCTGCAACAAGAATGATTGGATGTCTTCGGGTTGACCTTCAAAGACCTCTTTGATCAGATAATCGGCAACATAACGGTCGCTTCCAGAGAAAGTCTCAATTACACGTTCGATATCCGCGTCGCTTTTGTTTTGCAGCGACAACGCCAGCAGGCGCAGACCCGCCGCCCAGCCCTCCGTCTTCTGCAATAGCCTGAGAATGGCTGAAGATGGCAGGGCAGTTGGTATTGCAGTTTGCAGAAATATTTCTGTTTCTTTTTGATCGAAACGCAAATCGGACGCATGGATCTCAACCAGTTCGTCGCGTGCACGTACGATTCCCACAGGGAAGTCTGGGTCAGTCCGCGTAATGAAAACCAAATGAAGTGACTCAGGCAGGTGTTGGACCAGGAATGAGAGGCCCTCGTTGATCTCACTTGATCTAATCTCGTGATAATCTTCCAGCACCAGAACAGAGGGCTCTTTCAAGCGTGCCAAATCGTTGATCAGAGGCGTGAGCAGGGTTTCAAAGGATGGTGGCTGAGCAGCCATCAGCCTCGATAGAGTGGTTTTCCCCAGGCTGGGATCAACCGTCCGCAGCGCTGAACAGACATACGTCCAGAAGCGAGACGGGTCATTATCGTTCTCATCCAGGGTTACCCATGCGGATGCGAAGGTGCGACTCGCGATCCACATGCTAACCAATGTTGTCTTGCCGAACCCCGTTGGCGCGGTGATGAGGATCAATTTCCTGGTCAAACCGATATCCAGGCGCGCCAGCAGGTCCTCGCGTTGGACAGCCTGCGAATGCAGGCGAGGCGGCATTAACTTGGTATGTAGTAGTTGATTGGGGCTGCGTGGGGCCGTGGTTTGCTTCGTGACCATGAACGTCTAATCATAATTTTCAATTCGAGCATGCTTCCGAGCATTATACGATAAACGCTTTTTGAATGCTCTCCGATCATGGTGGATTCGCGCGCTGTCAGTCCCTTCCGAAAGAAACAAAATGTCATTGTAAGCAGGCTCTTGTTTCAGACGATGATTCCCGCCATTATCGTCTTGTGTTATTTTCACTGAGATAAGGTTTGCCATCGTGGAGGGCGCGGATGGCTGCAACAACCTCGATGCCGGCAGATTCCTTGAACAAATAACCCAAAGCGCCCGCCTGCAAGGCGCGCTGGATGTATTCGCTGGTACGGTGGATCGACAGGATCGCCACCTGCGTACGAGGACAGAAAGCCCGGATCTGCTGTGTGGCTTCGATGCCGTTTATCACCGGCATGGAAATATCCATCAAGACCACGTCTGGACAATGCCGTATGCTCTGTTCAACAGCCTCCTGCCCGTTGGCTGCCGTTGCCACAATTTCCATATCTCCTGCCGCTATAAGCAGGGCACACAAGCCGTCGCGCAGGACGGTATGGTCGTCCGCCAGAATGACCTTGATCATAGGCGCCTCTCCTTCTGGATTTCGGCTTGACCGCCGTTTTCAATCGGGATACTCGCCTCGACCCTGGTGCCTTTCCCGGGAACCGACTCCACCCTCAGGATGCCATCGAAGGCCTCCGCGCGTTCGCGCATGATCTTCAACCCATGACTGCCGGGACGGCTTGCCGCCTCCCACGAGGAAATGCCGACACCGTTATCCTCAACCGCCAAACGGATGGCGTCCTCCGTCAATCGCAGCGAGATGCTGACCTGATCGGCGCGAGCATGACGGGCGATATTGGTCAGGGCCTCCTGGGAAATTCGCAGCAGGGTCATCTCACGGCTGGGGCTTTGACGCGGCAGAGGCGTCTCAGAACGGTCAAAAAACACCCTGATATTGTAGCGAGACACAAACTGATCGATGTACGAATTCATCGCCGCTTCCAATCCATAATCGTCGAGCACCGCTGGACGCAGATCCGTCATCACATTGCGGACAAGAGCCACCGCTTCCTTTGCCAGTTGCATTGAATCGTCCAGTCGTGCACCGACACGTTGTGCAGAGTCAGCCGAAAGCTGATCTCTGACGATGACCAGGTTGAGGTTCAGTGCAGAAAGGCTCTGACCCACGCTGTCATGTAGTTCACGGGCAATCGCACGCCGCTCTTCCTCCTGCACTTCCACCAGTCGTTTGGAAAGTTCCTGCAGGCGTGCGCGGCTCTCCTGCAATGCCTCCTCCGCCTGTTTGCGTTCGGTGATATCCTGAACATTGGCCGCTCGATACAGAATATTCCCATCCTGATCTTTTATCACCGATGTATCGATTAATACGGGAAAGACTCTGCCATCCTTCCGAAGGTGTTTTGATTCAAAAACGTGATGTCCCTTTTCGTACGCAGTACGGAGCTGTTTTGGAAATTCCGTGTGTGTTTCGGGCGCGAAGACATCCTTGACGGGTCGGCCAACCAGCTCCGCGGCAGTATAACCGTGCATTTTCGAGTAGGTCGGGTTGACCATCATGAAATTTTCATCACGGAACGTCGCAATGCCCCAATCGGAATGTTCAAAGATGTGCGCCCAATTACGCAACAACTCCTCAGCCTGCTTGCGATCCGTAATCTCCTGTTGCAGGGCCCGATTGGTTTCCTGAAGTTGGGCAGTGCGCCTCTCTACGCGGCTTTCCAGTTGAAGATTCAGTTGTTGGAGAGCCTCCTCTGCCTGCTTGCGCCTGGTAATATCGACTTCAACAGCAACAGCGGATTGAGGCTTGCCAGCTACATCCATGATTGGAGAGACACTCACATCCACCCAGAGGATCGAACCATCCTGGCGGATGAGACGTTTTTCGAGTTTGAACGGTATGCCTTCCACCATCATGCGGTCATATAACCGTTTGTTTTCCTCCATATCCTCATCGTGCGTGAGCTGCCAGATCGTCTTGCTGAGCAGTTCTGATTCGGTGTAACCGAGCATATTGCAGAACGCCTGATTGACAAATATCAAGCCGCCTTCGGGATCCTTGCGAACGATCCCTGCAGTGGCCTGACTGAGTATGGCATGGAAGCGTTGCTCCGATTCACGCAGCGCACCCTCAATTTGCTTGCGCTCGGTAATGTCGAAGGCCGTTCCGCCAATCAGTGCTGTGTTGCCATCCGGCCCCGGAATAGGGAACTTGCTGACCAGCGAAAAGTGGAGAACGCCATCATCCTGCTTCAACGTTTCAATGACCTGCACCCCTTTCCCTTCCATGAGCGCTTGCTCATCATTCTTCCTGAATTGCGCGGCAATTTCTGGAGGGAAGACATCCTCGTCCGTCTTGCCGTAGAGTCTCTCTCGCGGAGTACTGAACGCTTTCTCGGCGGTGGCGTTGGCATACACATAACGCCCCTGCACGTCTTTGATCCATGCCAGCCCGGGAAGATGTTGCATGAATCGGGCAAAACGCTCCTCGCTCTGCCGCAACGCTTCTTCTGCCTGTTTGCGCTCGGTGATATCGAGGGTGACGATAATCGCATGCCCAATCGAGTCGAGCAGGGGCGCTTGTTGAGTCCAGTAGACACGCCCGTTAAATTTTGTCTCGAAATTGACGGTTTCACCTGCGAAATTCCGCTTTATGCGCTCTTCCATCCTTGCGCCCCGCTCGTCGGGGAAGACCTCTGAAACAGTGTGGCCTTCGAGCATCTCTCGTGAGAGCCCAAATGCTTCGGTCACCGGTCCATCCGCCACCACGTAGCGAAAGTCTTTATCCACTACATAGACCCCGCCGCCCGGAATACTGCGGGCAATCGTACGGTAGAGTGCCTCGCTGGCGCGTAATGCCTCTTGCGCGCGTTGGCGGTCAATCCCAAAGGCAAGCTGGTGAGCAAGGGTCAGGCTCAGATCAAGTTCGCCCTCCTGGAACACATGAGGCTCATTGAAATACGCCATAAACTTACCAATAAGCCTTCCATTGGAAACAAGAGGAATGAACGCGAGTGAGCCGATCCCTTCTCTTTCGATGGCCGCTTTGAGTGAGTCGCTTAGCTCAGCCGTGCCAATATCGTTGATGCAAATCGGCTCCGGGTCTTTTATGTCAGGCTTCCACGGCGAGTGACCATCAGTGGCTTTGCGATAATCATCGGATAACCCGCGCCAGGCGACGAACCGCATCACGTCTGTATGGTCGAAGAGCAAAATCGAGGCGTGGTCGCACTGCAAGGCGCTCAAGATCGCATCCAACGCTGCATTGAAGACGTCTTCAAACGAATTCGTGCGATGCAATTGATCTGCCAGTTTATACAAAGCCTCCTGCTGTCGCGCAAATTCCGTTAGTGCCTGTTCGGCGCGTTTACGCTCAGTGAAATCAACATAACTGGCAATCACCTTGCGTACTGCCCCATGCTGGTCGAATAGAGGAACGACATTTCCCCACACGGCTTTTCGCCTTCCATCTGGAAAGGCCAGTTCATGCTCAAAATTGTGCCAGGGCTTGCCGGAGCGCGCCACCACCTGCATCGGCGCGTTCTCGGGCGAGACCTCCTTGCCATCAACAAAAATTTTTAAGCCGGTAGGTACGTCGCTCTGGGGATTCGTGACAGACACGTTGGTATCCGGCGGAAGGCCCAGAATCTGATAGGCCGCGGGGTTGCCTGTTATTACAGAGCAATCATGGTTGCCGATCCAAACTCCTGTAGGCAGGATCTCCAGAAGCGTGTTCATTTCGTCAAGCCGCGCCTGTAGTTCCGTGTTCAAATGGCGGATGTACTCCTCTCGCTGCTTGCGATCAGTGACATCCAACACCGCGCCGATGATATAAAGCGGCTTTCCCTGCGCATCGCGCACAGGCGAACGCGTGATTTCGGTCCAGATGATTCCGCCATCTTTACGCACATACCGTTTTTCCATTTTATAAAACGGAATTTCACCGGCAACCAGCTTCTGATACATCTTGATGTCAATGGAATAATCTTCCTCATGCGTGATATCTTTGATGCCCAGCGTGAGAAGTTCCTGCTTCTCGTACCCCACAATTTGGCAGAACTCCTGGTTGACGTTCAGGTATTTGCCGTCGGGCGAAGATTCGACGATCCCAATCGGGAGGTGGTCAAGGGCTGCCGAGAATGGTTGTTGTCCGGCGCGCGGTTCTCCCTTCCTCGATGAAACGCGTTTTTTCTCTACATATTTCCCATTGAGCTTCGAACCTGCCCGGGGGATGCCACCCGGTTTCAATTTATTAGGCGGACTTTTCTTCGCCCTGGTTTTGCGATCGGTTTTCATGCTTTTACCTTTACTTACTCATTGATAAAACGACGCATAAAACTTTTCCCCTTTCCTTATTGCTCGCTTCGGTCATAATTATAATATCTTCCCAATGTCCAATGTCATGTACGACTTATCATTAATACTCCCGCGCGGAACATATCGCGCTGGGCGTTGGGACCACGGCTGATGCACTTGGGGCAATGTTGAGAACGGACTGCTGGGAAACTGGATGTCTTGTAGTATCAAATTGTTCCTCGGAGGGGAGGGCAATTTGATCTGTCCTGGTACGGATATTATACAGTCTTATTCGTTGCGGTTCCAAGTAATTTTGTTGCCATTTTGTTGCATCGTTGAGATTTCCGAAATCTGCAAATAAATTGTCTAGATAACAGACCCAATGAAAAAATTCTGGGCAAGACAACCTGTCGCAATTCGTAAGCATCCTGCAAGCGAAACAGAACTCAAGTCAATCGCACTCAGACTGCCAATCACCATCCAAATGGATGTACAGACCCGCAGGGTCATTCCTGTTTAGTACAATAGGTCTATGAATACCTGGCGGCTTCTCATCACCCCTCCAGAGCGGGCCGTGCGCGGTGCGTTGAACATGGCATTGGATGAATCGATTCTCGAACACGCGCAAGCGGGACGCAGCGCCTCATTGCCGACCCTCAGGCTGTACGCGTGGGCACCGGCCTGTCTTTCCCTTGGGCATGCCCAGCCCTTTGCGGACGTGGATACTACGCGCCTCAAAGAGCGCGGCTGGGAGGTCGTCCGCCGTGCAACGGGCGGGCGCGCCATCCTGCACACCGATGAACTCACGTATTCAGTGATTGGGAGCCCAGAAGAACCTGTGCTCGCCGGCGGCGTGCTCGAAAGTTATAACCGCCTGGCAAAGGCGCTATTGTTGGCGGTCAAAAATCTGGAGCTGCCGGTTGAGATGAAAGAAGGCAAAGCAAACGGAAATGGGACGCCCAACCCGGTTTGCTTTGAAGTTCCCTCTACCTATGAAATTACAGTTGATGGGAAAAAGCTGATTGGCTCTGCACAGGCGCGCAAAAAGGCAGGCGTGCTCCAGCACGGATCGCTGCCTCTCACAGGCGACCTCACGCGAATCTGCCAGGCACTGGTCTTTGAAAACGAATCGACGCGCGAACAGGCGTCGAAACGGCTGCTGGCGCGGGCTACCACCGTGGAATCCGCTTTAGGGCGCGCGATCAGTTGGGAGACGGCCGCGCAGGCCTTCATCCACGCGTTCGAAGCGCAATTGGGATTGAGTCTGGCGAAGGGAGAGTTATCTGAATCCGAATCCAGAATGGCAGATGAACTGGTCAAGGAAAAATACGATCATCCATCCTGGACGGAGCGAGCGTAAGGGCCCAGCGTCACTGTAGCCCTATCCAGGATCATCGACAAAGATCGTGTTGGGATAACCCAGCGCGGCAAAAAACTTAAAGAGATATGCCTCCGCGTTGAGCTGTGCCTGTTCGAGAATCCCATCCTCGAGAGCGGCCTTAAGGATCTCCTCTTCAGCCCTCTGCCTGACAAGGGTTTCAAGATTCACATCCGGTTTGGCGAGCAGGCCCGTGTCGCGGTCATATACATAGGACTTTTCGTTATCGAGCGTGGCGATGAAAACTTCGGTAGGCGGCAACCTCACAGTAAGCACGCCATTCTCAAAATGCATATCTTCGGGCTGCAATTTCTCCATGTCGATGCCGGCGATCACCGTGCCATGGCCCACGAACAGGATCTTATCTCCGAACAGGGATTGGAACGTCCCGCCGCCCGTCTCACCAGTGATCACTTTTTCAACGCTGTACTGGATGGTCTCCAGCCGCGCCAGTGCGCGCACTTCGTTGATGTACGTGATCGGGTCCGGGATGATGGTGGGCGTTGGGTTCAGCAGGTTTGAAACCTGGGTCTGCAATGCCCGGTTGGCTTCATTGACCTGTTGAAACGGTGCAGTCGCAGTTTGCATTGATTGTCGCAACGTTTGCACAATAAAATAGGCGGCGACGACAATCACACCGATAATCAAGAGCGAAAGCAAACTATTGTTTTTCATGCACGTATTATAATCTCAATGGACCACACGTGAACCGCACAACATTTCTGTTAACCATAATCCTATCCTTTGCGGCACTGCTGCTTGCAAATTGCAGTCTGCCGCGCCTCAGCGTGACGCCAGCGACTGCAACCCAGACCGAGAAGCCTATCACGGTCACGCCAACGGATACGCCCACACCGCCTTTCGGAACGGCGGAACTGGGTCTCGCCGAAAATCCGTTGATCCTCGCCTTACCGCCCTCCGCCAACTCACCAGAACAGATCGCAGCCGCGAACGAGATCGCCTCCCAATTTACCGAACGAACAGGTTACACGGTTGTTACGATTGTCCCTGATTCGTACACCGCGCTCGTGGAGGCGCTTGGCAAGGGCAATGCGCATATCGTGTTGCTCGATCCATATGCCTACGAGCTTGCCTATCGAAGCGATTGGGTCCGCGCAGCGTACGCGGTCATAAAGGAGGGTGAGGGCAAATACGGCGCGCAGTTCGTCGCCACCCGCAAAGGTGGATTCACTTCTTATTTTGATGAAGGGATAGATAAGAACACAACAGAGGATGCGGCGGTCGCCCTCGCCCAGTTCGCGGATAAAAAACCCTGTTGGAGTGATGAGATCTCTCCGTCCGGGTATGTTATCCCCCTGGGTTATCTTAACGAGAGCCAGGTCATCACCAGGTCTGCCGCGTTCGTGGAGGGTCATCCCACCGTGGTGCGTTCCTTATATGCAAGCGGCATCTGCGACTTCGGCGCAACCTATATCGACGCGCGCAAGTTTCCGTCGCTTGAAGATGAATTCCCTGACCTGGTCGAACAGGTGATCGTGGTCTGGCAAATCCCGCCCATCATTCCCTATAACGTGTTTGCATTTTCCACCAACATGCCGCAGGGAATGCGCGAGCTGTTTACGAATACCATTCCTGCCATAATGCAAACGGATGCGGGCAAGATCGCATTCAAAACCGCATACGATATCGATGAAATGCAGGTCGTGAATGATGGGTATTATGAGGAATTCCGTATCTATGTGGATGAGTCTCGGGTGGACCTGGCAACGCTCATCAAATAATATGAAGTAGCCGTATTTTTTTCTAATCAAAAGTCACTTGTCTAATTTCCCATTGCATTGTATTATCCAGTGCGTCAGGGAGACTTTCCCCAACAAAATTTTCAAGAGGAGAAGAAAATGAAGAAGTCACTGAATCTGTTACTTGCCGTAATGACTGTACTTGTGCTGGTGGTTTCTGCCTGTGCACCTGCCACCGCGGCACCCACTGAGCCACCTGCTCCGACCGAGGCTCCGTCGACGGAAGCTCCAGCTACTGAAGCGCCGACAGAAGCTCCAGCTACCGAAGCTCCCACTACCGAACCACCAACGCCGACCCCGCCTCCGCCTCCCGTCTGCGACAAGTTGCCTAATGCACCTGCTGCGCCGGCTGCCGGAGAACTCGGCTCCGCTGACAACCCGATCGTGATCACTTTCGTTCCTTCCGGTGATACTGGCAAGATCACTACGGCTGGCACAGCGATCGCTGAATGTTTGAGTGAAATGACGGGACTCAGCTTCGAAATGGAAGTCGGCACCACCTTTGCCGCGTCCATTGAAGCGATGGGAGCTGAAAAGGCTCATGTCAGCTTTCTCAACACTTTTTCTGTTCTGCTGGCTCAACAGAAATATGGGATCGTTCCGGCTCTGGTTGCCATACGCAAGTATGCCACCAACGATCTTGATCCTGATAACGCGCTGGGCGGTGAATTACAACCGTTCTATAAAGGACAGTTCATTGCCAATGTGGATTCGGGCATTCAGTCCTTTGCTGACCTCAAAGGCAAGACCTTCTGCTTCGTTGATCCCAACTCGACCTCAGGTTATGTCGTTCCGCGCATCATCCTGGCGGCCAACGGCATCAACCCCGATACAGATCTTGCAGCCACGGTAAACGCCGGCTCTCATCCCAACGTGGCTGTTGCGGTCTACCAGGGCGATTGTGATGCAGGCGTTACCTTCATCAATGTGCTGACTGATGCGGCTGCAAACTTGCAGGCAACCTATCCTGATATCGCCGACAAGGTGAAGGTCTTCGCTGTAGGTGATCGCATCCCGAACGATGGCATGCAGTTCATTGAGTCGCTTGATCCCGAATTGCAGGCAATCATTGTCGAAGGTATGCTGGCTATGGCGGAAGATCCCGGAGGCAAGGCGGTCCTCAAGAGCCTGTATAACTACGATGCATTCCAGCAGGTTGAGCCCACCTTCTATGACGAGTTCTTGGCCGTACTACAGAAGGCTGGCGTCGATCCCGCTACGCTCGTGAAGTAGTCCGCTGTCCAATTGAGCCTGGTGGGTCTTATATGACTCGCCAGGCTTTTCTTTTGATGTTCCTTTTTTATCCCAATTTGAGAATTGCGATGCCATCATGCTAAAAGTCGAGAATCTCACCAAAACCTATCCGAACGGAACCCAGGCGCTGAAAAATGTCAGCTTTGAGGTGAAGGATGGCGAATTTCTGGCAGTGATCGGATTAAGCGGCTCAGGCAAGTCTACGCTGTTGCGCTGCATCAATCGCCTGATCGAACCAACATCGGGAAAGATCTATTGGAATGGCCAGGATGTTACCGCAGCTTCAAATGCGGAAATGCGCAGGATACGACGACAGATCGGTATGGTCTTCCAGCAGTTCAACCTCGTAAAGCGCTCGTCTGTGTTTGCCAATGTGCTGTCAGGCCGATTGGGATACGTCAACACTCTGTCAAGTTCTCTCCATCTGTTCTCGGCCGAAGACCGCCA
>Ga0214473_10005856_pt1 | contig 14701 bp, 11 predicted proteins | sample RVTome_7_FD_203509 | JGI IMG/M metagenome (GOLD analysis project Ga0214473, IMG submission 203509) | Soil microbial communities from uranium-contaminated site in the Upper Colorado River Basin, Wyoming, United States - RVT98D197 | ecosystem: Environmental > Terrestrial > Soil > Contaminated >... | reverse complement strand
CACGCGGCGTTGCTGCGTCAGGGTTTCCCCCATTGCGCAAGATTCCCCACTGCTGCCTCCCGTAGGAGTCTGGACCGTGTCTCAGTTCCAGTGTGGCTGGCCATCCTCTCAGACCAGCTAACCATCGGTGCCTTGGTAGGCCATTACCCTACCAACAAGCTAATGGTACGCGGGCCCATCCTTAAGTGATAGCTTGCATGCAGAGGCCACCTTTGATGTCCATTCCCATGGGAACAAACATATTATTCGGTATTAGCACCGCTTTCGCGGTGTTATCCCCAACTCAAGGGCAGGTTACCCACGCGTTACTCACCCGTGCGCCACTTTACTCTCCCAGTTGCCCGGGATTTCTCGTACGACTTGCATGTGTTAAGCACGCCGCCAGCGTTCGTTCTGAGCCAGGATCAAACTCTCCAGTTTATATCCAAAGATTGATCCTTTTTTTCAAAGGAAATAATAGAAACCTGCAAAACGATAACCCCTATTTTCTTTTCAAAGAGCAAAAACTACCATTTATAATATACGAAACTTTTCTTCTTTTGTCAAGGACAAAATTTCTTGCTGACTCACAAACCTTGTTTTTTAGAATTTTATTAGTATAAGAGTAAAACTAATTCTTGTCAAGTAGTTTGATGCGGGAAAATTTCTTTTTTCCTGCTCTCAACAGCACTTCATTCTTTTGCCCAAAATCCTCCAAGGTTACAAGAAGATCAAACTTCTCAACTCTTTTATTATTTATATACGCCCCCCCCTGTTCGATCAGTCTTCTTGCCTCTGATCCAGAAGAACAGAGGGCTGTAACCTCAAACAATTTAAAGGCTGACACCCCTTCAATGAATTTTCCTTTTTCCATAGAAGTGGTTGGGATCGAATCCTCCCGGGCAACCGTTACAGAATCAGCCCCATATCCGGCGTCAGAGATGGAGATAAACAGGGCTTTTGAAGCATCTCTGGCCTTCCCTGCTTCCTCTTTGCCATGAACAATTTGAGTGGCCTCATAAGCAAGAATCTCTTTCGCCTTTCTCAAATCGGCTCCTTCCAACTTCCCATACTCTTCGACTTCCTCCAAGGGAAGAAACGTAAAAAGCGCCAGGAACCTATTGACATCCCGATCGTCCGTATTGATCCAGAATTGATAATATTCGTAAGGGGACGTCCGTTCGGGATCGAGCCACACCGCCCCCTTCTCTGTCTTTCCCATCTTTCTGCCATCGGCCGTCATGATCAGCGGGAAAGTGATCCCATAAGCCTGCTTTCCCTCAAGGCGTCGGATCAGGTCGGTTCCAGCCACAATATTTCCCCATTGATCACTTCCTCCCATCTGTATCAGGCAGTTGTGATTCTTGAAAAGATACCAGAAATCATAGGCCTGGAGGAGTTGATAGTTAAACTCTATAAAGGAAAGGCCGGTTTCCAATCGGATTTTTACCGACTCCGCGGCCAACATTCGGTTCACACTGAAATGAACGCCAATATCCCGGAGGAAATCGATATAATTGAGTCGGGTCAGCCATTCCGCGTTGTTCAGAAGAAGGGCCTTGTTGTCCGAAAAATCCAGGAACCGCGAGAACTGTTTCTTCTGGGCTTCGGCGTTATTCCGGATCTCCTCTTTGGTCATGATTTGCCGCATCTGGTCCTTGCCGCTCGGGTCTCCCACCAATCCCGTCCCGCCCCCCACCAGAGCAATCGGTTGATGGCCATGCTTCTGCATATGGGCCAGAGACAAGATTGGCACCAGGTTTCCAACGTGAAAGCTTGAGGCGGTGGGATCAAAACCGATGTAGCAGGTCACGTTTCCTTCCAATAGCTTTCTGATGCCCTCGTCATCGGTAACCTGCTCGATAAACCCTCTCCCCTTCAAAACATCATACACCGTATGTCCATGCTCTGCGTCCCTAAACGCGTTCAACGCTAATCCTCCAATGGCACCCTGACCCTCTGGATCTTCTGAGATCTTCCCGTCCCTTCATCTACTTCAAGGACTACTCCCTGGAGAACGACCCCCTCGGTTGCCACATCGAACTTCCAGGGGATCTGGGTCAAAAAACGGCCTAAGGCCACCTCTTTCCTGATACCGATCACAGAATCCGTGGGACCGGTCATTCCGGCATCCGTAATATATGCCGTTCCTTCACTCAGAATCTTCTCGTCACTGGTTTGAATGTGCGTGTGAGTCCCCAGGACAGCGCTGGCCTTCCCGTTCAAAAACCACCCCAGGGCCATCTTTTCGGAAGTAGCCTCGGCGTGGAAATCGACAATCACGATCTTCGTCTCTTCCTTCAGTCTCTCAATCCCCTTCTCGCCCACGCGAAACGGACACTCCAGGGACTTCATAAAGACTCTCCCCTCTAAGTTCAACACCCCGACGCTCTGCCCATTCGCCGCCTGAAAAACCCCCATCCCTCTCCCCGGAACATTGGCAGGATAGTTAGCCGGCCTCAACAGGCGACTCTCCTCACTTAGAAAAGGCATGATCTCTCTTTTAGCCCAGATATGGTTGCCCGATGTCAGAACGTCCACTCCTTTGTCCAGCATCTCCAAAGCAATATCTGGAGTAATCCCCATTCCTCCTGCTGCATTCTCTCCATTTGCAATCGTGAATTCAATTCCATTCTCAGCGACAACCTTTGCCAGCACCCGGTCGATTGCCCGACGACCCGGCTTTCCAACAATATCGCCAATAAATAAGATCCTCATACAAATCTCATTGCAAAATTAGCAGTTAGCATTGGTCAATTAGCAATGAACTGCGAATCAAACCTTTAAACAAATATGTGAGTTATTTCTTCTGTTTTCTTGGTGAATTGCCAATTTTGCAATGCTAACTTTGCAATATGCATTGATTATTATTTGGCATATTCCTGGGAACGCATCTCCCGGATGACGGTCACCTTGATCTGCCCCGGATAGGTCAGTTCCTTTTCGATCTTCCGGGCAATGTCGCGGCATAACACCACCGCATCCTCATCGGAGACACGCTCGGGCTGAACCATCACGCGAATCTCACGGCCCGCCTGAATGGCGTACGTTTTCTCCACTCCGGAGAAGGAGTGGGCAATCCGTTCCAGGTCCTCAAGCCGCTTCACATAGGTTTCGAGCATCTCCCGTCTTGCTCCGGGTCTCGCTCCCGAAAGGGCGTCCGCAGCCTCTACTAAATGATCGAGAATGAGATCCTGTTTCTCTTCTTCGTGGTGGGCGGCGATGGAATGAACGACAGCCGGGGCTTCCCCGAATTTTTTTGCCAAGTCTGCTCCGATCTTGGCATGGGACCCTTCCACTTCGTGATCGACCGCTTTTCCGATATCATGAAGCAAGCCCGCCCGTTTCGCCTGCTTCACATTGAGCCCCAGTTCCGAAGCCATAATGCCGCAAAGAAACGCCACCTCCAGAGAGTGCTGATACACATTCTGGGCATAACTGGTACGGTATTTGAGCCGGCCGACCAGTTTGATCAATTCGGGATGGATACCGTGGACACCCAGGTCGAAAGTCGCCTGCTCACCCGCTTCCCGGATTCCCACTTCCATCTCCTGTTCCACTTTCTGAACGATCTCTTCAATCCGGGCAGGATGAATTCTTCCATCACTCACCAACCTTTCAAGCGAAATCCGGGCGATCTCCCTCCGGATCGGGTTGAAGCCGGATAGGATCACCGCTTCCGGCGTATCGTCGATAATCAAGTCTACCCCCGTGGCCGCTTCAAGAGCTCTGATATTTCGACCCTCCCGGCCGATAATCCGTCCCTTCATCTCTTCGTTTGGGAGATTCACCACAGAAACCGTTTTCTCGGAGACATATTCTCCGGCGTACCGCTGAATCGCCAGGCTGATGATTTCCTTCGATTTTTTGTCCGCCTGTTCTCTTGCTTCCTCCTCGATCTTCTTGATCCGCTTGGCCGCCTCATGCTTTGCCTCATCTTCAATCGACTCGATCAGCATGCGTTTTGCCTCTTCGGAGGACATCCTTGCGATATTTTCCAATTGAATTTTCTGCTTCTCGAGGAGAGCAGCCACCTTCTTATCCTGTTCAAGGATTTCCTTCTCCTGCTGTACCAATACCTTTTCTTTCCGTACAATTTCTCCTTCTTTTGCCTCGAAGAGCTCAAGCTTCTTATCTATGTAGGACTCTTTCTGGAGAATCCTTTTCTCCGTATTCTGAAGCTCTTGCCTCTTCTCCATGGTCTCTTTTTCAAAAGCCGCTTTCTCCTGATAGAACTTATCCTTGGTTTGAAGGAGGGCTTCCTTTTTCAGAATCTCGGCCCTTTTCTCGGCTTCTTCAACCAAACGCCTCGCCACTTCTTTGGCTGAACTGATTTTCGCCTCATAAAGCCGTTTCCTCACAAGGTATCCGATGATCCCGCCGAGAAACGCCACAACCAACGCCACGATGATGTAGCTAGAGGAATTCAAGGGGTCTTTCACCTCCTTTTCATGTTAAAGCTGTCAATGAGATTTTTGATTGGATTAGAAAAAAACTATTGCGATAACCGGACCCGATATGGAAGGAAAGGGAAAAAGAGTCTAAGAAGTGACACCTCTTGCGTCTCTTTTATTTCCTGAAACCCTACGTTCCAGCGCCCCTGGGAACCCACGGACCTAACGCCCCGGCTTCTCATCTGTTTCACCCAACACGCCGGCCTTTTCTCGAAATTTGTCCGCAAGCCCAAGATCATCCGCAGGATTTCAATCATTTTCAGAATGGTCACGATCGCCAAACCCCTTTGCTTCTTGCGTCGGATTCCGTCATCCTGTTCATTTTAACAATTCTAACATACCATCCAACAAGAATGTATTGCTTTTTGCCAAACCTTTTGAGCGAGTCATTTTCGCCTCAAAAAGGAAGAATCAGTCAACGGTTGAGACCTCTGCTGCCTCCTTTCCACCCATCTTCATTTCAATCTTTTCAACCAAATTCCTGGATTTAATCTCTACCTCCTTCACGAGGGCCTCTCTTTTCTCCCTTTCCCGGAGAAGGTCATCTGCGATATTCAGAGCGGTTAAGATGGCCACGTTCAAAGTAGAAACACTTCTCGTCTTCTTCAGGACTTCCTCCATCTTTTCATTAACATACTGCGCCACACGCTGAATGTATTCCTCTTCCTCATCCGTCTTTACCGTGTACGTCTGGCCGAAAACCTTGATTTCAACATAGCGTTCTTTTCCCATCTCTTTTCCGACCCGCAAGGACATTGAATTCAAAATCTTTTAAATTCTTACAAATTCGGTCTGGGAACTCACTTCTGACCCTTGAGGTTGGTTTGGACCTGACCTCAGCCCTTAACCTCACCCTGAACCCTGTGTTATCAGATTTCAATTCCTTTTAGCCGCTGAAGGAGCTGGTCAATCCGCACCTTCACCTTCTCCTTATCTTCGGTAAAGGACTCCAGCTTCTTCTCCAGATGAGCTACCTTCTCCCTCTCCAGACCGAGGGTTGCAGCTAAATCCTCTTTTTCTTTCTTGAGATCCTGGTATTTATTGAGGAGGTGGGCGATTTTTTCTTCCAGATCATAAAGGGGACTTCGGTCCTCTTCCATCCAATGCTCCTTCGTCTCCGTCTCTTAGAATATTTCGCGCGTCATAAAAAGTCAACCCCGCGACTCCCCCGCATAAATGCCGGGGGTCCCTCATGGTTGATCCTTCGCCCTAAGACCTCCCGAGCAGAACGCCCGTGATCAACTCATCAATCTCCCCGTCCATGACGCGATCCACCTGATGGATAACCTGGTCGGTCCGATGATCCTTTACCATTTTATAGGGGTGCATCACGTAGGAACGGATTTGGCTTCCCCAGGCAATCTCTTTTTTTGATTGATGAAGATGCTCCATTCTTACCTCTTTTTCCTCCATCTCCTTTTCATAAAGACGCGCCCTCAGTATCTTCAGCGCAGTTGCCTTGTTCTTGTGCTGCGACCGTTCGTTCTGACACTGGACCACTATCCCTGAAGGAAGATGGGTGATTCGCACTGCGGAATCCGTCTTATTCACATGTTGTCCCCCGGCTCCACTGGAACGGTACGTGTCAATCTTCAGATCTTTTTCATCGATTTCAATGACAGCATCATCGGAAACCTCAGGGATGACAAAAACGGACGCAAACGAGGTGTGCCGCCTCGCTCCTGCATCGAATGGGGATATCCGGACCATCCGATGGATTCCTACTTCCGCCTTTAAGTATCCATAGGCATACGCCCCGGTTACGGTGAAGGTGACATTCTTCAGACCGGCTTCCTCTCCTGCCAGAATGTCGATGATTTGTGTCTGAAATCCCCTCTTCTCAGCCCATCTCAAGTACATCCGGAGAAGCATCTCAACCCAGTCCTGGGCCTCTGTCCCCCCTGCCCCTGCGTTTATACTGACGATCGCATTGCTGAGATCATGCTCCCCTCCCAGCATTCGCCTTAATTCCATCTGGTTAATTGCTTCTTCGCTTATTTCGATTTTCTTTTCAAGTTCGCGGATCTCCGCCTCATCTTCCTGTTCTTCGATCAGCTCAAGAAGAATTCCGATCTCCTCCAGGCTTTTCCGCTCTTGTTTCCAGGGTGATAAGGCATCCACAATGGAAGCCCGTTCCTTCAGGATCTTTTGAGAAGCGCCGTTGCTATCCCAGAAATTGGGTTCGGTCATCAGTTTTTCAATCTCACCCAGTCTTTTCTCTTTTCCTTCCACGTCAAAGATATCCCCGAAGGATTTCGAAGCGGTTATTCAGGTCCTTGAAGCGGTTTTTAAGTTCTGTAAGCATAACGGTCCACCTTCTTTTTTAGATATGTCTATTGAGAGTCTGTCTACAAACTGCCCCTTTAATCAGCATCGTCATTCCGGCCCCGACTTTCGCCGGGACGACATCTGGATGCCCCCGTATCAAGTACAGGGGAGGATCTTCAAGTCCGGCATGACGAAAAAGGTCGCTTCCGCATAGATTCCTTTTAAATAACACAAATTACAGCAAAGATAAATATCTTGACCTAAATAATGGACATCTCAGCCTCATTGGATCTTTTGCGCCCGTTTCCCCAGAATGCTGAGCATCTCCTCTCCGACCAAAGCCGGGTTTTTGACGATATCCACACCGGCCTTCTCCAAAGCTTCCATCTTCTCTTTCGCAGTTCCCTTTCCTCCCGCAATAATAGCGCCGGCATGCCCCATCCTTCTTCCTGGAGGGGCTGTCAGCCCTGCAATGAATGCTGCCACGGGCTTGGTCACGCTCTTCTCGATGAATTGGGCGGCATCTTCCTCCGCCGTCCCCCCGATTTCGCCAATGATAATAATGGCCTCCGTACCAGGATCATTCTCGAATAGAGCTAACAAATCCACGTAATTAAGTCCAATGATCTGGTCTCCTCCGATCCCAACGCACGTGGACTGTCCAATCCCCTTCTTCGTCAACTGGTCCACCACCTCGTATGTGAGCGTCCCGCTTCTTGAAATTATGCCTACCGACCCCTGTTTGTGAATGTAACCCGCCATCACGCCGATTTTGCATTTTCCGGGAGAAATGATGCCAGGGGTATTCGGGCCGATCAGATTCGTTCCCCTCTCTTGGAGGTAATGACGGACTACCATCATATCCATGGTCGGTATTCCTTCGGTGAAACAGATGACCGTGGAGATGCCTGCATCGGCTGCCTCCAGAACGGCATCCGCCGCAAAGGCTGGCGGGACAAAGATACCGGAGGCATCGGCCCCGGTCTCTTTAACCGCCGCCGTTACGGTGTTGAACACAGGAATCCCATCTATCTTCTGTCCTCCCTTTCCCGGGGTCACTCCGGCCACAACCTTCGTTCCATACTCCTCCATCTGACGCGCATGAAATCTCCCCTCGTTTCCTGTAATCCCTTGAATGATCACTTTTGTTTTTTCATCAACCAGTATGCTCATAGATCCTCCAACTTAGAATTCGGAATGCGGACTGAAGACAATCAAAATCTGTTACTCCTTGAATTCAAAATCCTTTGTTCCGAATTCCGCATTCCGCAATCCGCATTAGGCCTTCAACGCTTCCACCACCTTCTCGGCAGCCTCTTTCATTCCTTGCGCGATAATGAAATTCAGACCTGAGTCCCTCAGAATCCTTCGTCCCTCCTCAACGTTTGTCCCTTCGAGTCTGACCACCACGGGTACCTTCACTTTCACCTCAGAGACAGCTTCCGTCACTCCGACGGCCAGTGTGTCACATCTTAAGATTCCACCGAAGATATTGATTAAGACCGCTTTTACGTCCTTGTCGGACATAAGGATTTCGAAGCCATTCTTAACCATCTCCACGGTGGCGCCGCCGCCGACATCAAGAAAATTGGCAGGGGCAGCTCCAGTCACTTTAATGATATCCATGGTAGCCATGGCAAGCCCGGCCCCATTCACCATGCAGCCGACGTTCCCATCGAGCTTGATGTAATTCAAATTATATTTCGATGCCTCGATCTCGAGGGGGTCTTCTTCATTAAGGTCCCGGAGTGCGGCAATCTCTTTGCGACGGAAGAGTCCGTTATCGTCAAAATTCATCTTTGCATCGAGGGCGATCAAATCGCCGCCCTTTGTTAGAACCAGCGGGTTTATTTCTGCCAGGAGGCAATCCTTCTCAATGAATGATTTGTAAAGCCCGGAAAGGATTCCTCGCATTTTCCCGACCTGACCCAGATTAAGCCCCAGCCCGAAACCGATCTTGTTGGGATGGAAGGGCCGGAAACCAGTGACGGGGCTTATCCATTCTTTGACGATCTTTTCGGGTGATTCACCCGCCACCCTTTCGATCTCCACGCCGCCTTCACGGCTCGCCATGATTACGGGACAGGCTTTTGATCGGTCGACCACCACCCCCAGATAGAGCTCCTCTTCGATCTCCACCCCCTCTTCAATCAGGACCTTCCGGACAATTCTGCCCGCAGGTCCGGTCTGATGGGTGACCAGTGTCATTCCCAGAATCTTCTTCGCTGCATTCTGCGCCTCCCGCGCCGAATGAACGACCCGGATCCCACCCCCTTTTCCTCTTCCTCCCGCATGAATCTGGGCTTTTACCACGAAGGTCTCCGTCCCGATCTCTTTGGCAATCCTCCCAGCCTCCTCCGGTGTTTCAGCAACCCTGCCCTTGGGAACAGGGACTCCGTAACTTTTCAGGATCTCTTTGGCCTGATATTCATGGATCTTCATTCGGTTCCCTCCTTTGCAGAATTCAGCGGGGTTATTATAGCGGATTTCAGAATCCTAAGAAAGAGAAAAATACAACTCAGCGTAATCCCTCAGTTAGGGTACAAAAAACGTCGATCCGACAGGAATACTTCCAAAGCTTTATCAAGCGGATTATTAAGATTTCATGGGCAATCATCGCCGTTCCAATGCATGACGTGTTTCAGGGACTTACAGCTCTGGTAGATTTCGCTGAAAGGTTTCTGCTATAAAACTTTTACAGTATCCCCGCCGGATCTCCAAGATTCCGAGACTGAGGGGTTACAACTCAGCACTTGAGGGCTGATGAACTCGCTGCGCATAATTTCCTTGATCCTAATGGAAAGATCTGATATGAAATTTCTTATGGGCGCGCGGAAAGCAGAATCAGTTCTTGCAGAGCGGATACGGGTCGCTTCGGGCGAGGGAAATGCTGACCTCCTGATTAAAAACGGAAGAGTGGTGAACGTTTTCTCGGGAGAGATCGAGGCAAAGGATGTGGCTATCCATCGCGGCGTGATCATCGGCTTTGGAGATTATCGAGCCGGAAAAGTCATCGATGTCGAAGGAGGCTTGATCTGCCCGGGCCTGATCGACGGTCATGTTCACATCGAATCGAGCATGGTCACGATTCCTCAGTTTGCCCGAGCCGTCCTCCCCCATGGAACAACCACCGTGGTGATCGATCCCCATGAGATTGCCAATGTGACGGGCCAGAAAGGCATCCGTTTCATGGCCGGATCCGCGAGAGGAGTCCCTCTTAATGTTTTTGTGATGATCCCTTCCTGTGTCCCGGCAACCCATATGGAGACCTCCGGCGCCGTTCTCAGGGCAGCGGATCTGGGACCGCTCCTCCGGGAACCCTGGGCCATCGGGCTGGCTGAAATGATGAATTTTCCCGGCGTCATCTTTAGAGACCCGGAGGTGTTGAAAAAGATCGAAATGGCCAGGGGAAAACGGATCGACGGACACGCCCCTTGTCTCACCGGAAAGGGGCTCTATGCTTATCTCTCCGCCGGAATTCGATCGGACCATGAGTGCACGACACCCGGGGAGGCGAAAGAGAAGCTTGAAGGCGGGATGTGGATCATGGTACGCGAGGGAACGACGGCGAGAAACCTCAAGGACCTTCTACCCCTGGTGACACCCGAGAACTCCAGGAGATTCTTCTTTGTTACCGATGACCGTCACCCCAGGGAGCTGCTTGAAGAAGGCCACATCGACGATCTCGTGAGGAAGGCGATCCGGTTCGGACTCAACCCTGTTGTCGCCATCCAGATGGCTACGCTCAACCCTGCCGAATATTTCGGGCTCAATGACCTCGGAGCGATTGCCCCCGGATTTCGGGCCGACCTCCTGGTCTTCGATCACCTTTCCCGTTTCCATATCAGGAAGGTATTCAAAGATGGAGTCCTGGTTGCGGACAAGGGGAAATTCCTTGCGGGGGCTGAAAAAGAGCGCTCCTCTGTCCCGAAGAGAAAAAACAGGGCGCTCCGAATCAGACCCCTCCGGAAGGATGCTCTTCTTCTTAGAACCGACCAGCCCTTTGCGAAGGTCATCCAAATCGTCCCGGATCAGATTGTGACAAAGAAAGTTGTCAGAAGAGTACTTCTCAGAGATGGTGTGGCCCTTCCGGACATTCAACAAGACCTTCTCAAGATCGCAGTGGTGGAACGTCATCACGGAACCGGGAATATCGGGATTGGATTCGTTCAGGGGTTCGGTTTGAAGAACGGGGCGATCGGTTCCACCGTCGCCCATGATTCCCACAACCTTGTTATCGTCGGGGCGAATGATGAAGACATCCTGCAGACGATACAGGCCATTCGATCGATGGGCGGAGGGCTGGCAGTGGTTTCAGACGGCAAGGTATTGGCATCTCTTCCGCTCCCTGTCGCAGGCTTGATGACGGAATCTCCCGTACAACAGGTCCATGGGGGTCTGGAAAAACTCTTTGCAGCCGCGAGGGCCCTGGGATGTAAGCTTCCCGATCCTTTCATGACCCTTTCATTTCTCTCTCTGCCTGTGATTCCGGAATTGAAGATCACGGACAAAGGTCTGGTCGACGTGAATCAATTTAAGATTGTGCCGTTGTTTGGAAAAGAATGATCCCGATTTCGGATTTCAGATTGCCCGCTGCGCAAGCGCCTGCGCGGCGAGCGGATTGCGGATTGAAAATCCAGAAAATAGCGAAACGGGTTCTCACAGGCTTTTCAGCACGGAATAGAAAATAAGTTAGACGCTTTGCGCTCTGCGCTCTGCGAGAATGGAGTTCAAGATGGACTGGAATCAATTGCTGAAAGAAGCGGTTCAACGTCTTCAGGAATATGTGCGAATTCAAACGGTCAATCCCCCGGGTAATGAGACGGCGGGAGCGGAATTCTTCAGAAAGATCTTTGCGGATGAATCGATCCCCTGCCAGCTTTTTGAGCCGTCTCCTGGGAGGGGAAGCGTGCTTGCCACCTTGAAGGGAAACGGAAGCCCCAAACCCGTCCTTCTCCTCAGCCACATCGATGTCGTTCCCGCCGAAAAAGAACACTGGGAAGTCGATCCCTTTGAAGGCGCCGTCAGGAGCGGGTATGTCTATGGTCGAGGGACCCTCGATGACAAGTCGATGGGAATCGTAGAGTTAATGGCTCTTCTTATCCTGAAGAGAGAGGGGGTCTCTCTGAAACGGGATATTCTCTTCTTTGCTTCTGCGGACGAAGAGACCGGAGGGCGGTGGGGAGTCGAATGGGCCATCGAAAATATTCCTGCCTTGAAGGAAGCCGAGTTCGCCCTCAATGAGGGAGGCCACGTCCGCCTCGATGACACCGGCGCAGCAGAGCGATACGAAGTCTCAAGCGGCCAGAAGCTCCTCTTCCAGCTCAAGCTGAAGGCCCAAGGGACGTCGGGTCACGGGTCCATGCCTCACGCCGACAATCCCAACCTCAAGCTGGTCCGCGCCCTTGATAAGATCACAAAGTGGAAGACCCCTTTCGACATCCTCCCCATGGTCAAGGAATATTTTCGGAAGATGGCGCCCGGCCAACCCTCGGAAGAACGGGCATTCTTTGAAGACATCGAGAAAGGGTTGAAGGATCCTTCCTTTTCAAAACGGTTGACATCCAGCCCACTCTACAACGCCATGGTCAGAAATACGATCTCCCTGAACGTGATCCACGGAGGGTCGAAAGTGAATGTGATTCCCTCCGAGTCCATAGCCAACCTGGACTGCCGCCTCATCCCGGGCTCTTCCAAAGAGGACTTTCTGAAGGAGGTCAAAAAGAGACTGGGAAAAGAGATTGACGTGGAGATCATCTCAGAGAGCAGGTCCCATCCCCCTTCCCCGTTTAACACGGATCTCTATCGGGCCATCGAGAAATTCGCGGCTGATAATGACCCGGGCTGCCCGGTGGTTCCTCTTCTTCTCCCCGGAGCGACGGATGGACGGTTCCTGAGAGAGCAAGGGATCATCACTTACGACTTTTGCCCATTCCGAATCACGGAGAGGGAAAATATGAGGATCCACGGGAACAATGAACGAATCGCTCTGGAGAATCTCCAGTTCGGGATGAGGATGATGGTCGCCATTCTCAAGGAGGTCAGCACTTGATCTTTATCGGGTTCGGCAACTCTTGCGCTGTAATGCTTCAGTTTTCCGCGGGGGAAAGCCTCTGCTTCAGCCGGACAGGGGTACTTCCAAAGCCTTACAATTGCGGATTACAGGAATTTTGGGGTAACAAGCGATGAAAGCGGTAGAGGCCTTTTTGACGAATCTGAAACCTTGGCAGTCAAAGACTGAGAGGTTCCGCTGTAAGTCTTCTCCAGCACCCCTGTCCGGCTTCCGGATGGTTTCGGAAGGACGGAGCCGCTGAAAACTGAAGCATTACTTTGCGCTTTCGGATAATGAGTGCAGGGATGAGGAAAGCCGGTTTCACTCTTGCGACAGTGCCGCCTTATGATTTCGACCTTACTGCTGCCTATGCCACGTATTTCAAAGGCGCCTATGGAGCCGAGAGTTTTGTCCACGGCGCCTTCCGACGCCTGTTTGATCTCGGTCACGTGCTATGTCTTGCCACCGTCTCTTCCATGGCAGGAGCGGACTCACCCCTTCTCCGGGTTGAACTGCAGGGTGAATCTCTGAGTAAGAATGCTTCAACCGAAGTCTTGCGCCAGCTGTCCAACCTCCTGGGGATTGAACAGGACCTGGCGCCATTCTACGGAATGGCGTCACAAGACGCACGGCTGGCGCCGCTGGTCAACGCTTTCAGGGGACTTCATGTACCGCAGGCGCCAACTGTATTTGAGGCCCTGATTCTTGCCATCCTCGGTCAGCAGATCAGTTCCGGGGCTGCTCGTACGCTTCGGTCGTCCCTTATCCGGACGTTCGGAAAGAAATCCGTGATCGAAGGCGCTCCTTACTATGCCTTCCCCTGTGCCGAAGCGCTCTCAGCCGCAGGCATGAAAAGACTGCGCTCGATCGGGCTGAGTCTCAGAAAGGCCGAATACGTCCTGAATATTGCGCAGATGGTTGCACGGGGAGATTTCGACCTTGAAGGATTGCGCAAGGTTCCCGATGAGGAAGTCATAAGGGTCCTCTCAGAAATCAGGGGTGTAGGGAAGTGGACCGCAAACTGGATTCTGATTCGGGCCCTCGGACGTACGGATGGTTTCCCGGACACCGACCTTGCGCTTTTGCGCGTTCTCGGAAAACTTCTAAATAGAGATGCCCCCGAAGCCCTTGAATATGCGGCCCGCTGGTCTCCGTTCAGGAGCTACGTAACAACCTATCTGTTTGCTGCCGTCCGCTCCGGCCGGTTTGACGAACTCTACCATCGATGAGATTCAAGGACGACATTCCGTATCCTGTAATCCGTATCCTTGCTTGACAAAAAAAATTGTGATAACTTACACAAGTATATTGTTAAGCGGTCTTCCCAGCGAAGACAGAAGAGGAGGATTCTCATGGCCTTTACGATGTTTGGTCGAATGATTCGAAAAATTGGCGTGATTGGATCGGGGAATATCGGCCCGGATATTGCTCTTCATTGCAGTCAAACCCTTTCTTCCTATGGCGTACCTGTTGTAGTCGTCGATATTGCTCAGTCTGCCCTCGATGCGGGTTCTAAAAAAGCCGAATCAAAGCTGGCAAAGGCTGCGGAGAAAAAAATCTACAAGAAAGAAGAAGCGGATGCCATCTTCCGAAACATGATCTTCACAACGGATTACGGAAAGCTGAGCGATGCTGACTTGCTCATCGAGGCTGCCTTTGAAAGGCTGGATATTAAACATAAGATTTTCGCCCAGCTTGAAGAGACCTGCCCAAAAACGGCGATTCTGGCCTCCAACTCCTCCCACATGACCCCCGAGGAGATCTTTCCGAAGGTGAAGGATAAGAGCCGATGCCTGGTGCTTCATTATTTTTTCCCTGCAGAGAGAAACATCTTGCTCGAAATCATTCCCATGAAGGAAACGGATCCTGCTCTGGTCGAATATTCAATGAAACTCTACGAATTCATCGGAAAGGCCCCCATCCGGGTGGGGAGTCGTTTCGGCTATGC
>Ga0214473_10005855_pt1 | contig 14703 bp, 13 predicted proteins | sample RVTome_7_FD_203509 | JGI IMG/M metagenome (GOLD analysis project Ga0214473, IMG submission 203509) | Soil microbial communities from uranium-contaminated site in the Upper Colorado River Basin, Wyoming, United States - RVT98D197 | ecosystem: Environmental > Terrestrial > Soil > Contaminated >... | reverse complement strand
ATATCGAGCTGACTGTGCCCGATAGCTTATCGATGGATTTCGATATCGAGATCGCTTATACCAAAAACTCCCGCGAGGATTATGAGATAATCTCCGATTTCGATATAAAGCAGGAGAAAACCGACAGTTGGGAAAGCCGCTGGGGCGATAAGAAAAAATATATCTACGGCACCGGCCAAGTTGGCGGAGGGAAAAACAGGATAAAAATCAGAACCATAAACGGGGATGTTTATATTAAGAAAGCAAATTGATAAGAAATAATTTTCGATTTTAACCTATTTTGAGAGCTTATAAAACGGCCGCCATTTTTCCTCGGGCGGCTTTTTCGTTACAAGACTCATGACTATCAATCCGAACAGGGAAACCGCCAGCGCCGGGTAGACTGTCGGAACGTCAAAAGGATGACCGCCGATTTCCCATATCAACGTCATTGTCATTCCCCCGGCTATGGAGGATACGCCGCCGTAAGCATTGGCCCGTTTCCAGAGGAAAGCGGCCAGAACCGCGGGAGTGATCCCGACGCCGTACATGGTATAAGCGTAAAGGGCCATTTCCAGAACCCGCGAGAAGAAACGCACCTGGGCAAAGGCAAATATGCCGAGAAGCACGACCGCGATTCTCGAATAAAGGATGATCTTTTTTTGAGAAGCCTCCGGGTTTATGAATCGCTGGTAGATATCGTGAACGATATTCGTAGTCGGCACGAGCAGGAAAGAATCGGCGGTGGAAACTATGACGGCCACGATAGCCGCCAGGCAGAGGCATCCCACGGCCACCGGCAGGCCATCCTTCACGGTATGCAATATCACCATCTCGCCGTCAATATCGGCGAAGATCCCCGAGCCGATCACGGCCAGGACGACGATCAGGGTTTCGATGATGATCGTGCCGATGATCCATCCTACAACCGAACGTCGGGCGGCTTTCTCGCTTCTGGCGGAGAAGAATCGTTGATACATGCCTGATTCGCCCAAGAGCAAGAGCATGGTGGGAAGAGAATAACCGATAGCTTCCATCAGCGTCATATTCCCCAACGGCTGAAAATGGGAATCGGGCAGCCGCGCGGCAATCGCGCTCCATCCGCCGCCCGTTTTGATCAGAAAGGGCAGTGAGACAAACAGGCCGACAATCATCACCACTCCGTTGACAACGTCGGTATAGGCGACCGAGATCAATCCGGCCGTAACAGTGTAGCCGACTACGAATACGGCGGTGATTATTATGCCTGTATCAAGAGATACTCCCGTTATCAGATTCAGCACCATCCCCCCGGCCTTGAACTGGTAGCTAACTATGGCTGTATATGCGATTACGGTTACAACGGCGCCGAGGACGCGGGCGTACTTGTTGTATCGCGATTCCAGAATATCGGGCATTGTGTACTGGCCGAACGCCCTGACACGTCCGGCTATGAAATATAAAATGATAATGGCGATCCAGACTCCGGCGTCAAACCACAATGCCGAGAACCCCTTATTGTATGCCAGACCGGCTCCGCCGATTATAGAGCCTGAGCCTATCCAGGTGGCCAGCAGAGTGCCGACCAGAACCGTCGCCGATAACCGTCGGCCGGCCACCATGAAATCATCTTGTGTCCTGACCTGGTTGGAGCGCCAGGCCCCCACGCCGACCAGGATAATCAGGTAGATTATTATGGTCCAAAAGTAAATCACGATCGACCTTATAAGATGGGGAATAATAATTGTCAAACGAAAACCGGAACGCTCTATTTCTTTTGGGACGATTTCCTCTTCGTGTCATCGTAAAAGAAGGCCCCGGGTTTATTGTCGGGCTGATCGTTTTTCTTGCCAACCCATTGCTCGATCGCAAGCTTATATACCGTGGTTATCTCCACTTCGTGGTCGGTCATGGGCTTGTAATCGCGGCCCGGTTTTAAGTGAGAGAAATATTTGTCCATAAGCATCAGCATGGCCTTCCGGGCTTCGCCCATGTTGCCAATCACCCTGGCTTTGCCGTAAACCATGACGCTGGCGTATTCGTTGCTGAACTCCATGGCGGTTGCTCCGGGGAGGAATCTCCCGATCTTCGCCACCCCGAAACAGACGTTGGGATTATCCTCGATATTGGCCCTGGTGCGTCCTTTATGGGCGGTATGGAAATATATGACCCCCTTTTTCTCGTCATAAACGAAAGTCAGGAAATTGAGAAACGGCTGATTGCCGCTTGAGGTCGCCAGTGTGCCGTAGGCGGCCCGGTGAAGAAATCGTTCGATCCACTTGTCATCCTTAACGGCGCGCCCTTTTCTTCGCAAAATAGTATAATCGTCCGGCATGCTCTTATCCTGTCTCGATTTCGCTTTCACGATCCTTAAAATTATCAAACCTTGACTTACAGTCAATCGTTTCTTTAATTTTCGCCGCGAATTTAGCTATCAGGTCAGGGGAATGGAGGACAATCATGATTACCCGATGCGGATGGCCAGGCGAAAACCAGTTGATGATTAAATACCACGACACCGAATGGGGAGTCCCCCTGCATGACGATCGCAAGCTTTTCGAGTTTTTGGTCCTCGACGCTTTCCAGGCGGGTTTGAGCTGGTCGATCATTCTCAACAAGCGGGAGAATTTCAGAAGGGCATTCGATAATTTCGATCCGACAAAAATATCCCGATATAAGCGGGCGAAGATCGACAGGCTGCTGGTCGACGCGGGCATTATTCGCAATCGGCTGAAAATCGACGCCGCCGTCGCCAACGCTAAGGAGTTTTTGAAGGTTCAAAAGGAGTTCGGCAGTTTCGATAGATATATCTGGCAATTCACGGGCGGCAGCCCGATTGTCAATAAATGGAAAACGATGAAACAGATTCCGCCAAGCGCCGGAGAATCCGACGCTATCAGCGTCGACCTGAAAAAACGAGGATTCAAATTTGTCGGCAGCACGATTTGCTACTCTTTCATGCAGGCGGCGGGGATGGTCAACGACCATACGGTGGATTGTTTCAGATACAAAGAGGTGCAAAAGAATCGGTAGGCCGGGTTTTTGGCGGCCATGAGGCGGATAAAACCCGACACCAATGCCATCACCAGATAAACATCAACGTCCGCAGGACGTCGAAATAATCGGCGCACTCGAATTGCACCGTTTGCGGATTGATCTGTTTGACTCCGGGATAAAACGACGCTTTATACGCTTTGATATAATCGCGGAATCCCAGCTCGACTATAAATTTAGCCGGCAACTCGATTTTGCATGTGCTTATATCGCCGCTTAACGCGTCGCGGGCAGCGTCCTCGATCCGTCGTATGGCCAGGTTGGGATGGATGCTGATTATGGCTCCGCCGCTCCCTTCGTTTACCGGCACGGTCAGAATGCGCGAATTAAATTCGCCGACCTCTCGGCATAAACCGAGGTCGCCGGTGACCATGACCACCGGTACCCCGACATGGGCGGCGGTAAACGCGTTGATAAGAAACTCCGAGGCCAATCGCTCGTTGATCTTGAGATAGGCAACGCTCCCGGTAAACGTATGGGCCAGGGGGTTGGCGTCGGAACCCACCCGCGAATGATATCCGGTCATCATGACCGCGTCGAAAGTATCGTCCAGGCCGTGCATCATGGAATACGGGTGCCCACTCCACTCGCGAATCAATCTGACGCATTCGGGAAGTTTCGACTGGATGATGTTCCTGGCCGAATCATGGGCGTCTTTTATAACGATTTCCTTGGCGCCGGCGTTGATGGCCCCCTCGCAGGCGGCCACAACCTCGGCCGTCATCTGTTTCTGGAAATCGGAATAATCCGGTTTGCTCCTGGCAGTCTCGTCCCAATGGGCTATCCCCGTCGTCCCCTCGATATCGGCGCTTATATATATTTTCAAGATCCCTCCTTATCAGCCGCTTTTACGCAGACAGCGGCTTTTCTTGACAACCGCCCGTCCGCCTTGTAGAATAAAGGAGATAGACGACATTCGAGACAACCGAAATATTGATTGAATACAGAGGGAGAGATGCTCAAATCAACAATGAAAAACCTATTTAGCTTTTCGATAATCGCCCTGCTGATCGCCGCCTGCGCCGCGGTGCCGGTAACCGGGCGGCGTCAACTCAACCTTATCCCGGGCTCCCAGCTCAACGCCATGAGCTTTTCGCAGTATGACGAATTTATCAAGTCGCATAAGCTTAGCGACAATGCCCCGCAGACTGCCATGGTTAAGGGTATAGGCAAGCGCGTCCAGGGGGCCGTGGAAAGATATTTCGCCGACCAGGGACAATCCGGCAGACTCGGTGATTATCGATGGGAATTCAACCTCGTGGATGATTCGGCGGTTAACGCCTGGTGCATGCCCGGCGGGAAGGTCGTGGTTTACACCGGTATCCTGCCAGTTACGCAGAACGAGACCGGGCTAGCGGTCGTCATGGGGCACGAGATCGCTCACGCTATCGCCAACCACGGCAACGAGAGAATGAGCCAGGGACTGATCGCCATGACCGGCGGGGTGGCGCTGTCGAAAGCGCTGGAAAATAAAAGCGCGGAAACCCAGACCCTGTTTATGGCCGCTTACGGAGTCGGGGCCCAGGTCGGAGTTTTGCTTCCTTACAGCAGGCTGCACGAATCCGAGGCCGATCGCCTGGGACTGATATTTATGGCTATGGCCGGTTACGACCCCCATGAGGCGGTTTCCTTCTGGGAGCGGATGGCCGCCGGCAAGTCGGGGGCCCCGCCGGAATTTTTAAGCACGCACCCCTCCGATCAAACCCGCATCAATAAGCTTAAAGAGGAGATCCCGGAGGCGATGACATATTACAGGCCGTAGAGGGTTCGCTATATCGAACTCCTGCAAAAGGCTGGTACAATCGTTTTCGGGTCGATCTTAGACCGGCGCCCAGAGGAACTTTTCAGGGCAGGAGTTCAATATATTGAACCCCTACGATATAAAAATATTATCTCTTCTTTTCCGGTTCCGGGGATATCTTCTTTAATCCCCGCGAATTTTCCGACGATTTCGACCTTCGCCTCAAGTAGTTTTCCAATTGAAACTTGCGTACCGACTCGAATTTAGATATATTTAGCCTGTCAGGAAAATCGACCCGATGAATGAGGAATTGGAAAATAAATTTCACGCGCTTTCTTATCTGGTGGGAAACACTCCGCTTCTGGCCATCAAATTCAGGTTAAACGGGAAAATCAGATTCATATACGCCAAGGCCGAGCATCTGAATTTAACCGGGAGTATCAAAGACCGGATGGCCTTGCATATTCTCAAACGCGCCTACATGGACGGACGTCTCAAGCCGGGCGACACGATTATCGAGGCCACCAGCGGAAATACCGGTATCTCCTTCGCCGCCCTGGGCAGGGCCCTTCGACATCCCGTGACTATATTCATGCCCGATTGGATGAGCCGGGAGCGGGTCGATCTGATTCGAAGTCTCGGTGCCGTCATTAAGCCGGTATCCCGCGAGGAGGGCGGTTTTCTGGGAAGTATCGATATGGCCGAGGAGCTCGCCGCCAGAAACGGCGATTGCTTTCTTCCCAGCCAGTTTTCCAATCAGGATAATGTCCGCGCTCATCTCGAGGAAACCGGGCCGGAGTTATGGTGGCAGCTTGCCTATAACGACTTGATTCCCGACGCTTTCGTGGCCGGAGTAGGCACGGGCGGCACCATCATGGGAGTCGGCAATTACCTGCGTTCGCAAAACCCGGCGGTGAGGATCTATCCCCTGGAACCGTCCAACTCCCCGACCCTTTCCACGGGCTGCAAGGTCGGCCATCACCGGATACAGGGAATCTCCGACGAGTTCATCCCGAGCTTAGTGGATCTCGATTCATTGGACACGATTATCTCTGTCGATGACGGCGACGCCATTATCATGGCTCAAAAGCTGGCCCGCGAATTGGGGCTGGCGGTGGGGATATCGTCGGGCGCCAATTTCCTGGCCGCGATAAAAGTGCAGGAATTGCTCTCCGACACGGCCGTGGTGGCCACGGTTTTCGCCGACGATAATAAAAAGTATTTGAGCACCGATCTTTTGCGCGACGAGCCGCTCAAAAAAGATTCCATCTCCCCGAGAGTGGAACTGCTGGAATATTCGGCGTTCAAGAGGGTTTGCCGCACGTGCTGCGATTTCAGCTCGTGCGCCATAAAGAAAGCCGAACTGAAAACCCTGGCCTCCGGGAATTGATGTAATAGCCGATTGACCTGTGATTTTATCGATATAACGCGATCGTCAGCAGCAGGAATCTGAATCGGCGCTGCAATCGCAGGTCGGCTCGGTGCCGCGGACGGCTCCCTGTATGATTCCGGCGGCGCAACCGACTCCCGCGTCTACCGCAATGGCATCTTCCGGGCAGTTCCGGGCGCAGGCGCCGCATTCCATGCAGGCGTCGCGATCCCTCATGATAGCCTTCCTGTTCTCGACCGCGAAAACGGCGTGGGGGCAAACAAGGATGCACATCCCGCAGCCGTTGCACCTGGCCGCGTCGAGCTTCAGCGTGACGACATCGGTCAGGTAACGCAAACCAATCACAATTAACCCCCGTTCAGGCGAATAGACCGGCCACCCAGAAACCTGCCCCTATGACGGCACATGATATCTGGACGGGAACGGCCCTCCGCATCTCCCTTTTCACGCCGGAGAGCGACGTGTAGGTCGAGCATCCGGTGAAATTCATGGCGATAAAACTGGTGATCGCGGGAACGATGAAATACCAGGCGATCATGCCGATGTCGCCGCTATACAGCCGCGGATTGTTTCGCGTGTAATACCCTATGCCGACCGCCAGAGCGATCCCGATCCAGGCCCCTTTCAAGGAAAATGATCGTCCCGGGAGCCAGGGAAGCAAAAGCGGCGGTAAAATCATACCGATCAGATATGTCAGAAAAACAATCACGGCGTATTCGATGCCGAACGTGGCCACCCGGTCTAAAGAATAAATATCCGGCCCGAAACCGGACAAAAGCAGAAAACAGGCGGCAACAAACAAAAGGTATTTCGCCGAATGAACAAGTTCGTTGGGTATCAATACCGCCCTGTCGATAGTATTGAATCTTACCTGTCGCATGGCGGCGGTTGTCTTTTTGCCGGCTTTGAGGAAGCCCGGGATATCGTTTGCCCGAACGGGACCGTAGATTACGTTAAATCCGCTCAATTCCCTGACCTTATGGGCGCTCACTCCCGGCGCGCCCAGCATCGGCAAAATCAGTTTTCGATGCGAGACGACCGTTTCGAGGCCGATCGTTTTGATTCGACGCACAATCTCCTCGGTGCCGAATGTTCCCTTTCCGGCGGCGCACCAGACATTGATTCCCTTGGTATCGAGGACCATTATCCAGCAGTCGATTTCGCATAGAGTCGAGCGAAGGCGGTCGAAACTCATCTTATAGTTGGCCGAAACAAATACCGGCGAATTATCGTCAGGCCGGCCGACCGCGTAAAGGCCGGGATCGACTCGGTAATCTATTCTACCGAATCCCCATCGAGCCTTACATGAACCGAGCCTGTCGGAGAAGGTCAATTTGGAATCCACCACCGGTATCTCACCGACCGCAGCGGAAATTCCGCCCGAGATCCACGGTTTCATCTGTTCCGCGATAGCCATATTGCCATTATACGGTATAAAGCATCCAGATGCCCGCGGCAATTAAGGCTACCGCGGCCGCGGCTTTTATCGGTTTAATCGCTCTATTCACAAATGAGGCCAGACGTCCAAACCCGATACCCAGCATTATCGCCGCCAGAGGCAGGCTGTATCCGACCGCGAAAAGTGTCAGGATTATCCCGCCCCAGCCGATCTGTCCCCTGGCTGTAGCCATACCCAGCGCCAGGGGAAGCAGCGGTCCGCTGCAAACCAACGTACAGCTCAAACTTGCCGCGCCGATACCTATCCCGAATATCGCCGCTCCCAGAAATCCCGCTTGGCGTTTTTTCCCCGATAGATCGATTGACGGGATCTTAAATGGCACGACGTTTAGCGCTGTCAGCCCGAAAAATATGGCCAGAAAGGCGGTCAAAATTATCCCGATACGCCCTAATCCGGAACCGCTGATTTGCCCGATATACCCGGCCAGCATCCCCAATAAAGCTAAGGACATTATAGCGCCGATGAAAAAACAGACCGACGTTAATACCGCGTCGCGGCCCCGAAACGTCTCGTCGCGGCTTCCGGCATACCCGGCCACCGCCGCCAACAATCCCACGTTGCAGCCGGAACTGACCGCGGTCAGCAGCCCAAGCAAAAAAGCGGCGGGTAGAACGGCGATGCCGAATTCCGAAGATTCGAATACCCCGGTAATCCATTCCATAATCAGCCAATATCCTCTATTTTCATGATCAGCAGCACGGCGCGGGGACGATTGATATTGCCTTATGCGCCCGCGTTATGGCTTCGACCGTTATGCCGCTCCGAATAAGCAGTCTGTCGCCGTATCTGCCCAATGCCAGTATGGCGGGAAATCCGGTTATGGTATATTGTTCGATAGCTTCGGCGTAACCGGGATTTCCCGAAACCAGATACAAGATGTCGGCTTTCTCGGTTTTTGATTTTATTTCGGATAATGCCGAATCGAGCGCGCCCGTAATTTCAGCCGGGATCGGGTAAGCCGAATCGGCAATAACGACCAGGGCGAAATCCAGATCCCTCAATCTGTCATTCAGTTCGGGGATTACGGTTAATTTTTCCAGCCGCCCGGGACTCGCGCCCGGAAGGCATCCGGCCTTGCCGGCGTCGGCGTTTTTGAAAAACAATGAATACGCGGTTACCCCGATAGCCGCCACTATCACCGCCAGGAAAACCGTGGTCTTGATTCCCCTGTTTTTATTCTTTTCGGATTTGCAGGAGCAGTCGCCCGAGGCGCAGCATTCCTGATTATTGTTCTGGCTATTTTCACCGTTCATTACGCGATCTCCTCAAAATTAATCGATAAAAAATACCACATTAACAAATATAAGGGGAAAACGGGGCCACGCAAGATCAATTTAACGAGGCCCCTCTGTCGAGTCAAAACCGATTGAGTGTCAACAACATACGCATAAATGTCGGAGCCTGTTCTTCTAAGGACGTCCGGGAACTGACAGGTAACCAGGATGACACGGAATAAGATCGGGCCTGCAAGGAACCCGCAACTGTCTTTGTCTGCGCGGATAATTATCGATAAAACCCGTCATTTTTCCTGCAAATCTATAAGGACTGAACCGGTTGCCGGGAGGACCAAAAACCAGCCTTCGCGGAGGATGATTCAGTCGCAAATCAACGCGCTGAAAATAGACGAAAATATAGCCAGGGAAAGTTTGTTTATATAGCCGGGGCTGCCGACCCGGAAGGAAACGGCGTTTTACGGCTTGATGACCGCCCTGAGTTCCTCCGGGGCGTCCTGTAATTTCCCCATATTGTATTCCCACGTTGCCGACGATCCCTTGAAGGAGGTGGCGTTCGTTTCAATTATTTTCCCCGGAAATTCGATGGCGATCCGGATCGTATGGTTGGACGTCCCTGCCATCATTGTTTTCATTTCCAGCGACCATCTTTCCGCGGTCGTGCCGGTATCGTCTATTTCGGGTTCGTCCGACTCGCTCTCGTCGGCCTCGTCCTCATCTTCGGTTTCCATGAAGGACTGGGAAAAAAGCCAGGAGCCGTCGTCGCGCGCGGCATACACCGGATCGGTATCGGTCGACGGGTTATATGCCTCGGCGCCGGCCGAAAGAGCGTCGGCCAGAGCGTCGATCTTATTGACATCGGCAAATGAAAAATCCATATCCCAGACATGGGACTTGGCGGTCTCGGATGTTTTGTACGATATGAGCTTGATACCGGCGTCGCTCAATTTCAGATTTTCCTCAATTTTGCTCCTGGAGAACAATAAATCATCCATGTCGCTGGATTCCCCGCCTTTTTCCGATTGTTCGGTCATCAGGGAACTCACTTCCAGAAGCTGTTTCAGGTAATCGTGATCCACGGCGAATTGCAGCCTTACCGTGCCCGAGCCGTCCTTGTTAAGCGTCATATTCTCGTCATAATCGAGACATCCGGCCATAAACATCAACAAAACCGGCGCCAGAAAACAGAATAGTTTCTTCATAGGAATCATCTCCTTTAAATCCTTTCGCGTCATCCGCGTTATTAAATCCATATCAATAGAATCATACGCCAATAATAGGATATATTTCGCCGCTTTATCCAGCGGAAATTAAAAAAAAACGTAAATCCCGATAGGAAAGCTCGAAGGTTTCCCGCATGTCATTATATCCGGAAATGGCGAAACAGACCATATCGACCCGGGCGGACGACCGTCATCGGCCATCCCGCTCGGCCCTGTCGTCGATATTAATAAATTCATACGGCCTATTCCAGGTCGAAAAGAAGCTCTCGTCTTTCAAAAGTTTGTAATCGGCGCCGAAATACCGGTTGAAAATAATCCTGAAGGTATTTACGGGGGTGATTTCTCCGTATAGCCCACCGTAATCGCCGTCGGGGAAATAATACGCGTTCAAGATCGATAGCCGCTCGTCAAGATTGGTGTCGTCGGGATTCTCCCAGTTCAGCAGCGAACCGGGGCCGTGATCCGATTGCAGGATAATCATGCAAGGCCTGGATGAATCCGATAATATCTCATCGATAACGACTTTGATTTTCTTATTCACGTATTTCAGCTGCTTTAGATAGCTCTCGGCGTAGGTATCTCTGTCGGCCCCTTCCAGCTTCATGAAATGGCTGCCGTCGCATAAATCGATCGTGCTTTTTCGATTCACCCTTTCGCCGTTAGGCCCGAAAACGAAAGGCGGATGCGGGGAAATTATATGAGCGAACACGAAGATCGGCCCCTCATAAGACGGCATCCGGCCGAGACGCCGAAAAATATTCGCGATAACATTTCTATGAATATCATAAAGAAAATATATCTTGAGTTGCTTCATCGCGGCGATCGCGAATGTCGTGCCCAGAAGCGTATTCTGGAATTCGTTTAAGTATAATCCCGGTTTCAGATAATAATCCGCCTTATTAATCTCCGTGGAAGAATAACCGGTCGGGAAGGCCGCCGATTTATAGCCGTATAGCCTTAGGAACTCGATAACCCGATTATTTTTCACCATGCCGCGAAGAGGCTGACGCTCCCCGGGATCATTGCCGGAGACTGCCGGCAGGGAGTCGTTATACCGCAGATTTAAAGACGAGGCCAGGGAAAGCAAAGTCTGGGCGTAATTGGATCGACTCTTCCGAGCCACATAAAATCCCTTATCCTCGAGGTAATTCAGAAAATCGGAATTGTCGAAACCGTAGTATTTTTCCAGAATATCCTGCCGGGCGTAGCCGTCCAGAATGATGTAGTAGATATCGGGCCTGAATGCCGAATGTTCGGCGGTATCGAAAGCGCTGTCGGCCTCGACCGAATTATCAATGTTTTCCGCGCCGCCCCCCCGTCTAAATCCGACAGTTCCTATATTTACAACGGTTATCCCGACCAGGGCCGCGGCGATAAAATTCATGATTGAATTGAGGCCCCGAAGTTCTTTCCGCGATGCCACGATAAAATAAACAGAAGCCAAAAACGCCAGGAGAATGGCAATCCGGTACGGCCTGTATAGACGGCCGAAAGTGAAGAAAAATATCCAGAATAGGGAAATCAAGAGACCCGTTTTACGGTTGTTTCTGAAGATCAGCCGGCCGATCGGGAAAGACGCGACGGTCAGACCAAGCAGGATGGCGCAGGGTAAATATATCTCCGAGATTTCCACTTGAGCCATATTCGCGGAATAGAGAAATAGGACCGGGTAAACCGCGAATAAAAAAGGGTGCATGACTATCGATCTTTTCACATTAATCTTCCCTGGCGGTCATCAGGTAAAGGATTCTCTCGCTGTCGGGGATCCTGTCCGATCTTACAATCGTAAACTTTTTCCGGAATTCGGCCTCGAAATCCTCCCCGGTATATCGGGCAAAAATATCGTCTCTGCCGGCCAGAAGCCTCTGAACCTGCGAATCGCTTTTGGGGACGAATTCTATGATCAAGGCCCGGCAATTCTCTTTGAAAAACTCGGCGATCCTAAAAAAGGGCAGGTTATTGGAAATCGCCAGGTGATGAATAAGCGCCAGGGCCATAAGCAGGTCCGCCGGCCCCCGATTCGCGAGAGACATCCTCTCCCGATTTGCCCAGCCGGCGTTCGGGCTGGGATTGGACAGATCCAGAAGAAGAGGCAGAATATTTTCTTCGCGGTTCTTCAGGCATTCGCGATAATTGATTTCCACGCAGGCCGGATCATAGTCAAATGAGATTGTTTCTATTCCCTTTTTGGCGGGTACTCGGCTGAAAAGACCGGTATTGGCTCCCAGGTCCCAGACGTTCCGCGGATTCACAGTTTCCATATATTCGGCGACTATCCCCTTCTTGTGACCTAATGAATCGGGCCTATAATTAGTTTCGGAATAATAGTCGGCCCATTCCGTTTTCGCCGGTTCCCATTTCAGACCGCCTATGGCCTTTTTCAGGCTGTCTATGATACCCAGCAGCGCGCGGCGGCTAACCCTACCACGTCCGTCGATTTGGGTGTTTCTATCGGCAAACCGTTTCTGGCTCTTGGCGTGAAGATGGATATGAGCCAGCAGGGAGAATCCCAGCCAGGTGCGACGTGGCAGCAGCCGGCTGACAAGATCCAGCGGCAGCCCGTCGATATGAATTCTAAGCATCTGGCTCAAACGGATATCGTTATGACTCATCAGCGCCAGCGGCCCCAAGAAATGCCGGCAAAATTGCCCGTAGGCGACCCAGGGTAATCCCTCCCTATACCTCTCGAACGACAAGGTATCGATTAAAATCGGACGGCAGTTTTTGAATTGGATATTGTAGGCGCTGCAGTCTTTCAAAGACATCCCGAAATCAAGAGCGAGCTTTTGAATCCGCAGCGTGGCCAGCGCGGCATCTTTCAGTTGGCCAAAGCACCACTCATAAGGATAGGAGACAAACGCTATCGTTTCCGGAGCGATAATCTTATAGGCGTCTTCCGATAGCGATCCGTCATCGTCGATTTCGGTGTGAGCGATCAACAATCGTTCTCCGGCAAGTTTCTCGTAGAGGCCGGAATTCAAAAGCAGGTCATAGTTGTCCCTGTAATATTTATTGACCTGTCGATACAGGCGGCCGTCCCGATAGAACACAAATCCGCTGGGGTCGCGGAATGACCCGAAGACTGTACCGCTCTTAATCCGATTGCCCACCGGCGTTATTCCTGGTAAAGACATTTTTGAAAAACAGCCGGATCTTCTTCCAGAAAACCTTTATGGCGAAAATACTGCCCAGAACGGTCGCCAGGATTATCTGGAATATGTAGCTGCCAGTCCCGGGATCGAGATAGGCCGGGGCGTAGCCGGGAAATGTCAGGATTATAAATACAGCGAGAAAAATCACGATTTGGGTTTTCAAAAGAAAATTACGCGCTCGGCAAATCCTCTGATTTTCGCGAACGGGTCCTCCTCGATTAATGTAAAATAGATCACCGCCGGATTCAAGCGATAAGCGCAAAGCGACAAGTTCTTATTTCGATATTACGTCGGTTTCCTGTTCGAACCTCTGTCTCGAGGGGTCGCGGCTAAAGTCGAGCAATTCATCGACATATTAGGAGTGCAAAGGCCATAAGCGAGGCATATTTACTTGACAATATCCCCTGTTTCCCATTATTTGGCACGATGCGGATGGCCAGTTCGACGAATCCTCACTTATTCCATATACCGGTAATGGGCACTGGATTCACTATCGATACTCCGTTGCGGGTAGCCAAATACGGCATAACATCGGTAATATCTCTTCTGGACGACGTGCTGATCGAGCAAATGCGCAAACATCATTCGGATCGGCTGGGGATTCCATACAGGGCTATCCGCGATCATGATCGGGATTCCAGGGCCAACCGCATTACGGCCTACCTCGAACTGATGCATCAATTGGTCGGTGATCAGGTCGATAAGCTTCAATCGTCGAAATTCGAGCCGGGCAGCGAAATCACCCGCTATTTCGAGATGCTTCCGGAGTCTCCCCTCAGGCAGGATTATGAGAGGATGCTTGGTACCGCGGACCCCGCGGAAAAAGCAAGCATGCAGCACGCGTTGCGGCCGCGGGCGGTCCCCGGAAAGGTCGATGTGAATATAATGACCAAGGCTGATCGCGATCGATATAAATTCGGGAAAAAACTGCCGCCCGAATATTCCGAGGCCTCGGCCGCGTTACGAGGATACGCCAACAGCTCATTGAGATCGTCCATTATTTTTTCCGCCGGTTTCAACCCGCGTCTATTCGAATACCTTTCCAAATTCGATGATTTCTTCCCCGACGAAAACGGGATTCTCAAGAAGAAGATCATACTCAAGGTCAGCGATTTCCGTTCGGCCATGATCCAGGGGAAATATCTCGCTAAAAAAGGATTATGGGTCTCGGAATACAGGGTCGAATCGGGACTTAATTGCGGCGGCCATGCTTTTCCTGCGGCTGGCGTCCTTTTGGGTCCCATCCTGGAAAAATTCAAACGTCTGAGATCCGAACTGGTTGTCGATCTTTACAAGATTTTCTCCAAGGCGCTCGACAAATTGCGGCGTCCTGCTGTCGATTGTCCGTTCGATATCCGCATAACCGTGCAGGGAGGCATAGGCACGGCCGCCGAAAACAAGTTCCTCCTGGATCATTTTGATCTCGACGGCGCCGGTTGGGGTACCCCGTTCCTGCTGGTCCCGGAGGTCACCAACGTCGATAATGATCATCTG
>Ga0214473_10005854_pt1 | contig 14704 bp, 16 predicted proteins | sample RVTome_7_FD_203509 | JGI IMG/M metagenome (GOLD analysis project Ga0214473, IMG submission 203509) | Soil microbial communities from uranium-contaminated site in the Upper Colorado River Basin, Wyoming, United States - RVT98D197 | ecosystem: Environmental > Terrestrial > Soil > Contaminated >... | reverse complement strand
GGACTATGTGGCGTTCAAGTACGGCTGGTGGGGACTTTCAACGAACTTGGAGGAGATGAAGGGCCTCCTTGAGCAACTCAAGGAACTCCATAAGTGAATGTCATTGCGTTTCAGGGAAGCCCGAGAAAAGGCGGAAACACAGAGCTTCTGCTGAGAGAGGCCGTACGCGCGGTTGATGAGGCAGGGCACGGGGTGAGGCCCTTTGACCTTAACGGCATGGACATAAGGCCATGTCAGGGCTGTGGGGGGTGCGAAGAGACCGGGGAGTGCATAATAATAGACGACATGGCCGTGGTCGCATCCGCAATCAGGACCGCAGACCGGGTCATCCTTGCAAGCCCGATATATTTTTCCGGCCTATCGGCACAGGCAAAAAACATGATAGACCGGTGTCAGCAGTTCTGGTGCGAAAAATATCTCCTTAAACGGCCCGTCCCTGCCGGGCCTTGCGGGAGAAAGGGCCTCCTCATACTGGTCGGCGGCCGGCAGAAAAAAATAGGCATCGAATGTTCCGAGGCCACCGGGGATGCGTTCTTTAAGACTATAAGCGTCCCCGAGCACATGACCCTCGCCTTCTTAGGGGTGGATGCATTGGGCGCCATAGTCAAGCACCCGACGGCCATGAAAGAGGCATACGAGGCGGGAAAGGAACTGATAAGACGATAAAAGGAGGAAAGATGGCGAGACTTCCCGGACAATATCTAAGCATAGGCAAGAGGTTTAAGGGTTATTTCAATGCGCTTGAGGGTTTGGGCAGGGCGGCAAAGGCCGCGGGCCCGCTCGATGAAAAGCCCAGAGGCCGATAAGGGCTTGACTATTCGGCCCCGATTGCTCAAAATTTAAGCAGGATGAAGGTCCTCGTGACGGGCGCTACCGGCTTCATAGGGAGCCACCTCGCAGAAGAACTCTCAAAGCGGGGGTACGATGTAACCTGCCTCGTAAGGAAGCTTTCGAGCCTCAAGTGGCTTGAGGGGCTTGACCTGAAGTTCAAGGAAGGCGATTGCCTCGATGCGGGTTCCCTCCTTCCGGCCCTTACGGGGGCGGAGGCGGTCTTTCATCTTGCAGGGCTTACAAAGGCAAGGAAGGCGGATGATTTCTACCGCGCAAATACTGCGGGCACGGAGAATATGCTTAAGGCGGCGGAAAAGACCTGCCCGGACCTCAAGAGGTTCGTATTCATGAGCAGTCTTTCCGCCGTCGGGCCAAGCAGAAACGGCCGTCCGGTCAACGAGGAAACCCCGCCCATGCCTGTTTCCGACTACGGAAAGAGCAAGCTGAAGGCCGAGGCCGCAGTCTTAAAATATAGCGCGGGCATGCCCGTTACCATAATAAGGCCGCCTGCGGTTTACGGGCCGAGGGACAGGGACTTTTATTTCTTTTACAAGCTCCTTAAGAAAGGCATATTCCCCTACTGGGGGGAATGCAGGTATTCCCTCGTCTATGTGGACGACCTCGTAAGGGGGCTCATACAGGCGGTCGAAAGCCCCGGGGCCGAGGGCGGGACATTTTTCCTCTCAGACGGTAATATATATACCAATGTGGAAGTCGCAGACCGCATAGCTCAGGCGGTCGGCTCAAGGCCCCTCCGCCTGAGGATTCCGGGGCGGCTCCTTGGGGTCATCGCAAGCGCAGGCGGATGGTTGAGCAGTGAGCCTTCCGTCCTCAATAGGGACAAGGCAAGGGAGCTTTGCCATTCAAACTGGTTGTGCGACTCCTCGAGGGCCGTCGAGCGGCTTGGGTTTTCGCCGAAGACTACGCTAAAGGAAGGGGTATCATGGACGGCAAACTGGTATCGGATTCACCGCTGGCTGTAAAGAAGCCTGCGGACCTGTTTGAGAAGTGCGCGAAGTTCGATAAGGCCGCGGAACTTCAGGCGCTCGGCCTCTATCCCTACTTCCGCGTCATAGAGAGCGCACAGGAGCCGGTGGTAACGGTAAAGGGCAGGCGCATGATAATGATAGGCTCCAACAACTACCTCGGGCTTACGAACCACCCGAAGGTCAAGGAGGCCGCAATAGAGGCCGTCAGAAAATACGGCAGCGGGTGCGCGGGCTCTCGCTTCCTTAACGGGACATTAGACATTCATGTCCGGCTCGAAGAGCGGCTTGCAAGGTTCATGGGGAAAGAGGCCGCATTGGTTTTCACCACCGGCTTTCAGGTGAACTTAGGGGTAATATCCGCACTCGTGGGCAGGGATGAGTTCGTAGTCATAGACAAGCTCGACCATGCAAGCATAATAGACGGCTGTCGGCTTTCCTACGGGGAGACAAGGAAGTTCAGGCATAACGACATGGCCGACCTCGAGCGCGCCCTTCGGGACTGCGGCGACAAAGGCAAGCTCGTCGTCGTAGACGGCGTCTTCAGCATGGAAGGGGATATCGCAAACCTGCCGGAAATCGTAAGGCTCGCAAAGAAGTACGGCGCCCGCCTGATGGTGGACGACGCCCACGGCATAGGCGTCCTCGGAAGGACCGGAAGGGGCACGGCAGAGCGCTTCGGCCTCGAAGACGATGTAGACATAATAATGGGCACATACAGCAAGTCCTTAGCCTCCATCGGCGGCTTTGCCGCAGGGGACGGGGATGTCATCCACTACATAAAGCACTCCGCGCGGAGCCTGATATTCAGCGCAAGCCCCCCGCCGGCCTCGGTGGCCGCGGTGCTGGCCGCACTGGACATAATGGAAGCCGAGCCGGAACGCATCGGGCGGCTCCGGGAAATCACGCAGAAGATGCTCAAGGGCTTCAAGGAGTCGGGGTTCGATACCGGCCAGAGCGAGACCCCCATAATCCCGATAATCATCGGGGAAAACGAGACCGCATTTAAGGCCGCAATGATGCTTCAGGAAGAAGGCATCTTCGCCAATGTCGCCGTCAGCCCCGCCGTCCCCGACGGAAAGGCCCTCATAAGGACAAGCTACATGGCCACGCACACGGACGAGCACCTCGATATCGTGCTTGAGGCATTCAAGAAGGTCGGCAAAAAACTCGGCCTTATAAGTTGAATTGGAACTCATAGAGGTCAGGACAGGCAGGCAACTCGATGAGTTCATAAGGCTGGCCCCGGCCCTATATAGCGCAGACCCGCTTTATGCGCCCCAGCTCCATTCCGATATGAAAAAGGAGTTCTCCCCGGAAAACCCGTTTTTCGAGCATGCGGAGGTCAAGTTCTTTTTTATAAAAGGCAAGGGGAGGGTCGCCTCTATAATAAACAGGCTGCACATCGAAAGGCACGGCGAGCGGGCGGGGTTTTTCGGGTTCTTCGAATGCGTAAACGACCCCCCGGTTGCGAAGGCCCTGCTAAACGGGGTCTCCGACGAACTGAGGCGAGCCGGTCTTCTCATCATGCGCGGGCCGATGAATTTCTCAACGAACGAGGACTGCGGGTTCCTCATCGAGGGCTTTAACGAACCGCCCATGCTCATGACCCCGTATAACCCGCCTTACTATAACGACCTGATGACCCTCTACGGGATGGAAAAGGCAAAAGACCTCCATGCCTTCATTGCGGACATTGCGGAGGAACTGCCCGATAAAATAGTGAGGGTGGCCGGGCTTGCCCGGAAAAACGGGATAACCGTAAGGCCCGTGGATATGAAAAATTTCCGGCGGGACATGCAGACATTCAGGGAGATATATAATTCTTCGTGGGAGGATAACTGGGGTTTTCTCCCCCTTACCGGCGGGGAAGTAGATTTCCTCTCAAAGAGGCTGAGGCCCGTGGTCGTCCCGGAGCTTGCGCTTATTGCGGAGGTCGGCGGCGAGCCTGCGGGCTTTCTCGGGCTTCTTCCGGACTTTAATTTCGTCCTGAGGAAGATAAAAGGTCTGCTCAACCCCTTCACCATACCGAAGGCCGTTTATTATTCGAGGAAGATAAGGGACCTGAGGCTCCTCCTCTTTGGGATAAAAAAAGAGTTCAGGGCAAAGGGGGTTGACGCCCTGCTTTTTTCCGAGGGCTTCAGGGCCATAAAAAAGAGAGGCTTTAAGAGAGTCGAGTTCTCATGGATACTTGAGGACAACATGCCGGTCCTCCGGCTCGCCCGGATGTGCGGCGGCAGACCCTACAAACGCTACAGGATATACGAAAAGCCCCTCGGTTGATTTAAGTGGAGCTGATCGGGATCGAACCGACGACCTCTTGAATGCCATTCAAGCGCTCTCCCAACTGAGCTACAGCCCCGTAGGGAAATAATATCATATCCGCTCATGGATTTTCTTCAGGAGGAGTTCCTTTGCGGTCTCGAGGTCCGCCTTGATGGTGCAACCCGAGGCGTTTCTATGCCCGCCCCCGCCGAATGCCTGGGCCACCGAGGCCACATCCGTGTCCTTACTCGACCGTAGGCTCACCTTCCATGTGCCGGGGTCGGTCTCCTTAATGAGCGCACAGACCTTTATGTCCTTTACGACCCGCGCATATCCGGGGAAGTTCTCGGTATCGGATGAAGTCGTGCCGGTCTCCTCGAACATCTTCTTTGTGACTACCGTAATCGCCACGCCGTCGCTGAACTGGATGGTATTGAGGGATTTTGCAAACAGCATGAACCTCCCCGGAGACCATGTCTCATAGAGGCCCTCCGCAACGGTGTCCGGCTCTGCGCCGGCCTCTACAAGCTCTGCGGCCGACTTGAGGGCCTCGGGGCTCGTATTTCCGTACCTGAATATCCCCGTGTCCACGGCTATTGCGGTATAGAGATTGACTGCGATGTCTTTTGTGATGGGCGTGCCGAGTTCCTTAAGAAGGCGGTAGACCATGAGGCCCGCAGCCGCAGTGCCCGGCTCTATCCACCTGAGCCTGCCGAAGTCCCGCTCGGTGATGTGGTGGTCTATGACCGCGGTGTCCTTGAAACTTTTCCCTTCGAGTCCGGCCCTTTCGAGGTCGTTACAGTCAAGGAGGATGAGGTTGTAGTCTTCCGTCCTCGTGCCGTCGAGGGTGTTTAGTACCCTCTGCCATCCGGGAAGGAAGGTGTAGAACTCCGGCACCGGGTCCCTATCGTAAACAAGCGAGGCCTTGCCCATCGCATCGAGGGCCATCGAAAGCGCAATCGCACTGCCGAAGGCATCGCCTTCCGGGCTAACATGCGTGGCAAGGATAAAGGGGTCCTTCGCCTTTATGTATCCGGCTATGTCTTTGAGCGTATTCACGCCTGATCCTCTCTCAGTTTCTTAAGCAGGCCCTCTATCCGGCTTGCATACCGGACCGTGGTATCGAGCCTGAATTCGAGCGAGGGGATGAACTTCATCCTCACCCTCCTTGCAAGCTCCGAGCGTATGAAACTCTTTGCGGAATTCAGGATTTCCATGGCAAGGGCGCTTTCCCCTTCCTCAAAGACGCTCACAAAGACCCGCGCCGACTTGAGGTCCTCGGTAACCTCCACATCCGTGACCGAGACCATGCCGAGCCTCGGGTCCTTCACCTTGTGCATGATGATGTCGGCGGTCTCCTCCTTGAGGAGCTGTCTCACCCTCTCGGAACGCTTATAAGGGAGCATACCTTAACTTTACCATTTCCCTCCGCGGATGTCATGGCCTTCTCAGCCTGAGGAGCATCACGACCGCCACTAAAAAAAGAACGATGCTCAGGGCCTGCGTTGAGGAAATCCCGGCGACCTTCGGGAGGTCTCCCCTCAGAAACTCGGTAAAGAACCTCAAAGCGGAATAGCCGAGAAGATAGCCGAAGAAGAGCGTCCCTGCGCGCGGGCCTCTCTTTCTGAGGCCGATAAGGACGAGGAATATCAGAAACTCCCCTCCGGACTCGTAAAGCTGTGTGGGATGAATCTCTATGCCCAAGGGCGCAAGGGCCTCCGGGTCGGTAAATGTAACGGCCCACGGGACATCCGTGGGACTTCCATAACAGCAACCCGCCGAAAAACACCCGAGCCTTCCGACCGCATGGCCTATGGCAAGCGAGGGGGCGAAGATATCGACCGTCTCATAGAGGGCAAGCCCTTTTCTTTTTATATACCGGATGCCCACGGCGCCCGCAAGGATAAGCCCGCCGTAAAAGACAAGCCCTCCTTCCCAGACCTTGAGCGCATCGAGCGGCCTATCCGCATAGTACGAAAGGTTCATGAGGACATAAAGCAATCTTGAGCCCAAAATGGCCGAGATTACTATGTAGAAGGCAAGGTCCGCAATCCTCTCATGGGGCACGCCCTGCCTCTTTGCCTGTCTTACGGCAAGGGCGATGCCAAGGAGAAAGCCCGCGGCAACAAGCGCGCCGTATGTGTGTATCGTAAGCGGCCCTATCTTTATGAGCGCCGGATGCACCTAAGCCTACTTCCTCCTCGTTATTGCCGCAATCAAAAGCAGTGCGACCCCGACGGTAAGGCACGAGTCCGCCACATTGAACGCAGGCCAGTGATATCTGCCCCAGAAGACATCTATGAAGTCCCTCACATAACCGTAACGGAGCCTGTCTATCAGGTTGCCCGCCGCGCCGGAAAGTATGAGCGAAAGGCCGGGCGCGGATTCCCTTCCGGTTATGAGCAGGGCAATTATGAACCCTATGGCCGTAAACGACACTGCGATGAATATGCCGTTTCCGAGGCCGCCGAAGAGACCGAAGGCCGCGCCGGTGTTTTTGACATTCACGAGGCTCAAAAAAGGAAGCGCCTGCACGGACTCGTGCGGCCCGATTTCAACCCCGACGAGATATTTCGTAAGCTGATCCAGAAGAACCATGAAACCCGTAAAGACTGAGACAAAAAGCGCCTTTTTCATTTATTTTTATTATAACATTTTGTCGGGGCCTGCCGCCGCAATTGCCCATATTTTTACCTCTCGGCAGTAGTAGGACCTGCCCTTCAATTTGTTCCTCATGTATTATAAGAACATGACCGATGAAATTCACTCCGGCGGGGATTTACCGAGGCTCAGGGGGCATCATCTGATATGCCTTCATTTTTTCAGGGGCGAGGGGTATGACGACCGTTTTATTGAAAACCTCTCCCGGATAGTGGATGAGGCCGAAGCAGGAAAGCCCATAATGGTCCATGAAGGCCACGACGATGTTTGCAACGTCTGTTCTTATTTAAATGACGGCGGATGCGCTTACGAAGAGGATGCTGAAATAGCTATTAGGGAGATGGACGCCGATGCCCTGATGCTTCTAAATGCCCGTGCGGGCGATGTAATAAGGTGGCGTGCAATCAGAGCAAGGCTTGGCGATATAATCCCGAAATGGAAGGAATTGCACTGTAAGAACTGCGTATGGCTTAGCGCCTGCCTCAAAAACCCCGCTTTTTAATGCGCTTAGGTGGACTGGAATGCTGGGAATAGCTCTTCACTTTACGGTTATTGTTTTATATACTTTTGGAAAGGTCTGAATTTCCGGAGGAACTTTTGGCTGAAAGGCATGTCGTGACGGGGGCATTCGGTTTTTCGGGAAAGTATATCGCCCGGAAACTGCTTGAGGCCGGGCAAGATGTGCTTGCCCTTACGAACTCACCGGAGCGCGCCAACCCATTCAAAGGAAAGGTAAAGGCGATTCCCTTCAATTTCGAGCATCCCGACGCGCTTGCCGAATCGCTACGGGGAACCGGCGTCCTCTATAACAACTACTGGGTCAGGTTCAATTATCCTGGGTTTTCGTATTCCGACGCAGTGAAAAATTCCCTCACATTGTTTGAGGCCGCTAAGAAGGCAGGTGTAAGAAGGGTGGTCCACATCAGCATTACGAACCCCTCGGAGGACTCCCCTTTGGAGTATTTCAGCGGGAAGGCTCGGCTTGAGAAGGCGTTGATAGGCTCCGGCCTTTCATACGCCATCCTGAGGCCCGCGGTAATTTTCGGGAAAGAAGACATACTGATTAACAACATCAGGGACGAGATAGAGGGGCTGATGTCGGAACTCCTTTATACCGATTCGCCGCCTGCCGGGAAAACGAAGCTTTCCGGGTGGCTCAGGCGTAACCGCTCGGCAATCGGCGTCCGTTACAGCAGCGAGCTTAAAAGAAGGAAAAACAGAAGCGGTTCCTACGACGAATTGTAATTCCCCCAGTCGAAATATCGGGTATTGACCGCTCCCCCTCTCGTCGAACCCCACTAATCTGACGCAGACCCCTGAACTCAAGGGACATCATCGCGGGGCGGTAGTATATACCTTGAGCGCCCTTATCTCCTCGCCCTTTTTGTCCAAGAGGGTCATCTCCTCAGGGCTGAAGGATATCCATATGGCCTGCATTATCGCCGGGTAGGCCTTCTTAAGGTAATCGGAGAGGGCATTGGCGCTCGTGTCGAAGAGCTCTTCGTTTGTTTCCACCCATGTGCCGGTTGCAGGCTGATAGGGGCTTCCCGAGGGCACTTCCGTGTATGCCATTTTGTAGGCCCTCTGGTATTCGTACTCTACGGTGCCGAGGTCGAGCTTCTTAATCCACATCTTTTCGGCCGAGAGGGACTCTCTCATCTCGAGGGCTATCCAGCCCTCTATGGCAAGTATGCCCGTATGCACCTGCGCGGGGATGTTTCCGTCCTTTGTTACATAGGTGGCCGCGCCTTTTTTGATATTGGGCTTCACATCGCCCACGGCGATATACATGGTCTGGGTGAATGTGAGGTTGGAGCCCTTCTTGTCCGGATAGGGGATGAAATCCAAGGTGCTGTAAGGCCCTCTCGTGGTGAGCCCCTTTGCAACGAAAAGCTCATCGTATGAGGTCCCCACGCGTGCAGAAAAAACCTTAAGGGCCTTCGAGTACTTGTAGGCTAACTTGCCGGTTTCCCTTTCGGCGTAATACGGCTCTACAACCACTATGGTAAGCGGTACGGAGCCGGCCGGCATCCGCTCCGGTATCTCAAAGCCGGTGAATTTAAATGAGGGTTCCTCCGGAAGGGGCCTCGGCTTGCCGAGTTTCGCTATCTTCAAACTTTCATAGCAGGTGCGGTACCAGGAGCCGTAATTAAGCATCTTCCCGATATATTGCATCGCCCCGTCGATGTCGGCCCCTTTTTCGACCAAAAGCCATGAGGTCTCCCGACGGCCCTCACTTTTAGGGATGCTCCCTTGAGGGCATGCGGCATGGACAACGGGCATCCCTGCGGGCGCCCATGCGCCGCTATAATTACTCTTATTGACATCCGCGCCCCTTTCTATAAGGAGCTCTGCAATCCCGGTATGGCCGTACCGCGACGCCATTATGAGGGGTGTGAAGCCGTTTCCATCCCTTTCGTTTGGGTCTGCGACATAGTCGCAGGAAAGCGAAGGCTTCTGCCTGCAAAGGTCTCCCTGGTCGAGGAGTCTCTTTGCCTCATTGAGGTTGCCCTCGCCGGCCGCCTTCGTAAGCGGCGTTGCACAGCCCATAAGCCCATAAGTAAGGAGTAAAAGCGCCGGGATTGAAATATATGCCGATAACTTCTTCATCAGCCCCCCTGTTAGCCGTTAATTACTGCCCTATGATACCATAAAGAGACAGGTTTTTTCCAGCGGAAGAACGATTCCGGACAAGCCGGAATGACAAAAGCGGATATCAGTGAACCCTTACCGGCTCATCCGGCTCCGACCTGCACCCTCCCAAGCACAATGTCCATTTATCCAATGCCCCGTTTATGCAGACGAGCCGCTCCATGTTTGTCTGCAAACCTGCGCAGGCGCCGGACTCCGTGTCGAAGTTCGACCAGCAGGCAGGGCAGGAAATCGGCAACGGCCCGGGCGCGCCCTTGGGTTTTTCCCCGGCCCCTTGACAGAGGATTCCGCTACAGAAAGTCTCCTTGGGAAGACTTGCCGATGCCTGCTCCATTTCCTTGCACCTTTGATCGAACTCTATTTTCCTTGCCCTGTAGTAAGCCGTCATCCGCTCGTACTCGTCATCGGGAATGGGCATGATGGGCCGCAGGGGCTCAAGCGGCGGATGGAGCTTGCACCATACATCCGTAGTCTTATCGAGGACCGCCCTTCGCTCGGTCTCACGGTTGTGGTACTCCCGAAACCCCTCAACGCCCATGTCCTCTACGGGCTTGAACTCCTGAAGCATCCGATGTATCTCCGCCGCCTGCCTTGCCTGTTCTTCCGCAGTTGCGGCATTATCCCTTGACCCCGCGGACGAACCCCCGGAAAGCAGTCCGCCTATGAAAGCGCCGATAAGCTGGGAGCCCAAGTCCACGAGCGGGTCGCCGGTGCTCGGCAGGCCGAGGCCGGGCACGCCCGTGCCCGAAGGGCCGCCGGAGCATGAGCATGTGTAGGAACAGCCCCCGCCCTGTCCGGCTACGATGGCCTCTCCCCGGGCCTTCTCGCTCTCGCAGGCCTCAGGGCTTGGATAGCTCCGGCTCATTTGCGGTACGCCCGATGCCTTTGCGCAGTTTACGGTAAGAGTGCACTGGGCATCAGCGGCAACCGGCAGGCCGAGGAGCAGAAGGGAAAAAACAAATATGCGCATCATAATTATGATTACAGCGGGGGGGCTTGGATGTCAAGCGAATGCCCTTTTGACAGTTCCCCCGCCTGAAGGCTATAATTTTTAAATGAGGCCCCTTCAGCGCTTTAAGCTCATATTTTTCTTTTTCATCCTGCCTGTTTTTGCGGGCATTGCGGCCGGCGGGTATATCTCCCTTGCAAGGGGTGTCCCTTCGGTGGAGGAGCTTAAGGACTACAAGGCCCAGCCGGGCACGAAGGTCTATGCGGACGACGAGACGCCGATAGGGGAGATAAAGCTCGAAAAGGGCATATTCGCCGCCCTCGACAAGATACCGCCTGCGCTTATAAATGCGGCGCTTGCCGTGGAGGACTCCCACTTCTGGAGCCATAGCGGAATAGACTACCTTGCGATAATGAGGGCCGCACTGAAGGACATCCTTTACAGGGAGCTTAAGGAAGGCGGCTCAACCATCACACAACAGCTTGCAAAGATTACATTCCTTACGCCCGAAAAGACATTCACGAGGAAGCTGAGGGAGATGGTCCTGGCCAGAAAGCTGGAAAAAAATCTGGAGAAGGCCGAGATCCTTGAGCTTTACCTCAACCGTGCGTATTTCGGCCACGGGGCCTACGGGGTGGAGATGGCATCGAGGGTCTATTTCGGAAAATCCGTGACCGGGCTGAGCATCCCCGAGGCCGCCATGCTCGCCGGCCTTCTTAAGGCCCCTGCCGCATACTCGCCCTATACGAACCTCCGGAAGGCCAAGGAACGGCAGGCCCATGTCCTTGAGCGGATGGAAGAGGAAGGCTATATAACGCGCAAGGAGAAGGACGATGCGCTCCAAAGCCCGATAAGCCTCCGCTCCACAAGCAGGGAAACCGCGGTCTATAGCTATTTTATAGAGGAGGTAAGAAAATACCTCGAAGGCAAATACAGCCCGGACGCCATATATAAAGAGGGCCTCAGGGTCTTTACCACGCTTGACGGCAAGGCCCAGCTTTACGCACAACAGGCATTGGACGAGGGCCTGAGGGCGCTCGACAAGCGGAGGGGCTTCCGGGGGCCGAAAGACCATAGGGAGCTTAAAGACGAAAGGCCTGCGCCGGCGGAAAATACGGTGACCCTCAATATAGGGGAAATCCTCGAGGGCCTCGTCCTCAGCGTTTCAAAGAAGGAAGCGGTTATCCGCATAAGGGATACGGCCGGTCGGCTTGGCCTCGAGGACGCCTCGTGGGCAAGCGCCGTGTATGACGGGAAAAAGACCAACACTATAAAGGACTTCAACCTGACGAAGGTCCTCAAGCCCGGGGATGTCGTCCTTGTGAGGGTGAAGTCCGTTAAGGGCGCAACAGTCCGGCTTGAGCTCGAGCAGGAGCCGGAGGTTCAGGGCGCCCTTGTCGCCATAGACCACTCAACCGGCTATATAAGGGCGCTCGTGGGCGGAAGGGATTACCTCAAGAGCGAATACAACAGGGCGGTCTATTCGAGGCGGCAGGTCGGCTCTGCGTTTAAGCCCGTCGTTTATGCAACCGCCCTCGACAACGGATTCCATCCCTCAAGCATAGTGCCGGATGAGGCCGTTACATTCAAGTGGACGGAAGAGGGCAGGGAGGACGAATGGAGCCCCAGGAACTACGACGGCGAATACTTCGGCAGTCTCACCCTCAGGGAGGCCCTCGCCTACTCAAGGAATGCCGTCACCGCACAACTCATAAACGCAGTGGGCGTGGGAAAGGTCATCGGCCTTGCGCGGGCCCTCGGTATCGAAAGCTCGATACCCTACGACATGACTATCTCCCTGGGCAGTCTCAGCGTGTCCCCGCTTGAGCTGACGACCTGCTATGCGGGGATGGCAAACGGCGGGAAAAGAATGAAGCCCGTCATGGTGAAATACATCTCGGACTCTAAAGGCAGGGTCATGGAAAGCGCCGAGCCGGAAGGCGTCGAGGCCATGAGCCCGCAGACCGCATTCCTCATCACATCCATGATGAGGGATGTCGTAAACTACGGGACGGGCCAGAGGGCGAAGGCCCTCGGACGACCGGTCGCAGGGAAGACCGGCACAACCAACGAGTTCTGGGACGCATGGTTTTTAGGCTTCACCCCGGAGCTTACGGCAGGCGTCTGGGTGGGATTTGACGACCTCAGACCGCTCGGCGACGGGGAGACCGGCTCGAGGGCCGCCCTGCCCATCTGGCTCAGGTTCATGCAGAACGAGTTAGCCGGGACGGAACAGAAAGATTTCGTCATGCCCGAAGGCATAGTCATCCGCAATGTAGACCCCGAAACCGGCATGCCGGGCGAGGGCGGCCTGCCCGAGTATTTCAAGGAGGGTGCGGATTACTCAAACGCCGTCTTTCTCTCTCCGGAACAACCGGAACAGCCGGAACCGGACGGCGCCGCCGGGCAGGAGACGCCATGATTAACGCAAAAATATTCAGGGAGTACGACATAAGGGGCGTATGGGGCACGGACCTCAGGGAAGATGTGGTCTCCGCCATCGCAAAGGCGTTTTCCGTTTATCTCAAAGAACACCTCGGCAAAGACAGGCCGAGGATAAGCATCGGAATGGATGTGAGGCTTAGCTCTCAGGCGGTCTTCGATGCCCTGCTTAAAGGCTTCCTCCCATCGGGCGTGGATGTCATAGACATCGGGGTATGTCCGACCCCGCTTCAGTATTACTCTCTATTCAGGCTCGATGTGGACGGCGGGGTGATGATAACCGGCTCTCATAACCCGCCGGAGTTCAACGGCCTCAAACTGAGCCTGGGCAAAGAGACCCTCTATGGCGAGAAGATACAGGAAGTAAGAAAGCTCATAGAATCGGGCAGGACATCGAAGGGCGAAGGAAGGCTCCAAAGGCGCAAGCTCATCCCGGATTACATCGCCCATGTAGCACGGGGCGGGCGCAGGCTCGACGGGCTAAGGGTCGTCCTGGATGCGGGCAACGGCACCGGAGGGCTCGTTGCGCCGGAGCTCATCAGGAGGCTCGGCGCGGATGTCATAGAGCTTTACTGCGAGCCCGACGGCACTTTCCCCAACCACCACCCGGACCCGGTCGTTCTCGAAAACATAAAGGAGCTGAGGGAGAAGGTGAAGTCCTCCGGCGCGCACCTCGGGATAGCCTACGACGGGGACTCCGACAGGATAGGCGTGGTGGACGAAGAGGGCGGTGTCATCTGGGGCGACAGGCTCCTCATCATACTTTCAAGGGACATCCTCAAGGAAAGGCCCGGGGCTACGATAATCGGGGAGGTCAAATGCTCGCAGACCCTCTATGACGATATAGGCAGGCACGGCGGAATCCCGGTCATGTGGAAGACAGGGCACTCCCTCATCAAGAAAAAGATGAAAGAGACCGGCGCGCTCTTAGCAGGCGAGATGAGCGGCCATATATTCTTTGCCGACAGGTATTTCGGCTATGACGATGCAATATATGCGAGCGTGAGGCTCCTTGAGATACTCGCCAAAGGAGGCAGGCCTTACTCCGTGAAGGCCCTCCTCCGGGATGTGCCCGAGACGGTCTCCACCCCGGAAATACGGGTGGAGTGCCCGGACGAGGTCAAGTTCGAGGTCGTAGAGAAGGTCAAGCGGGCGTTCAAGGACTATCCGGTGATAGACATAGACGGGGTGAGGGTGAATTTCCCGGAGGGCTGGGGCCTCGTTAGGGCCTCAAACACACAGCCCGCCTTGGTCATGAGGTTCGAGGCGAATGACGAAGGCTCTCTTAAAAAGATCAGGGACTTCGTGGAAGGCGAGCTTAAAAAACTCCTTTAACCCTTCTGGTGTTTCAGCTTCTCTGCGAGGTAAACAACGCAGTCCTCGCATATCTTCCCGGAGTTCTTCTGGCAAATCATGCGGTTAAGCTCCCAGCAGGGCTTCGTCCGGTCTATGAATGCGGAGCAGGTGGTTCTTCTTGCGTCACTGCACCGGGTCAGCTCCCAGCAGGGCGCATACTCAAGGAGCCTCCTTATGCCCTCGATGCTTATCTTCTTTTCGTGGATGAGCTCCCTTATGCACTTCAGCCACTTGATGTCGTTTTCCGAGAAGAACCTGTTTTTGTTCCTGCGGGCGGGTTTTATGAGGCCGTACTTTTCGTAGAGCCTGAGGGTCTGGTCGGTAGTGCCGATGAGCTCGGCCGCTATCCCTATGGGGTAAAGCGGCATGCTCTGCCTGTCTTTTGCCTCAGCCTTTTTCTTAACCATCGAAGTCGCTTGTAAACCATAATTATTAAACCATCTTTAAACCGAAAAAGCAAGGGGTCAATGACCAGAAGTTCCCCCATTTTTTTGGCCTTCGGTTTCGTTGATTGTCATTCCGGCTTGTCCGGAATCTTTCCTATGATTTCTTCATATAAGTC
>Ga0214473_10005853_pt1 | contig 14705 bp, 11 predicted proteins | sample RVTome_7_FD_203509 | JGI IMG/M metagenome (GOLD analysis project Ga0214473, IMG submission 203509) | Soil microbial communities from uranium-contaminated site in the Upper Colorado River Basin, Wyoming, United States - RVT98D197 | ecosystem: Environmental > Terrestrial > Soil > Contaminated >... | reverse complement strand
GCTTCATGGACGGTCATAGGCTTCATCCAATCTGGGAGCTTGGCCGCTCTCGACTTCGTATCACGAGGCCAAATCGAGTTCGCTTACGCTACGGCTCATGTCTTCGCCCCCACAGGGCTTCACACCGTACGGTTACCCGCCGGCATGCCTGCGAGGCTACATGGTAAACGGGTCATTCCATGGTGAACTCCTTTCAGATCACAAGACAACGATAGTTTCACTGACGCACCAGTCTGACGCAGAATTGATCGAGAGCGTCCTGGCGGGCCGGGAGCAGGCGTTTGAACTATTGATCAAACGCCGCGAGAACTCCGGCCCTTCTCGTCTCAAGGCGACCAGGCGCATTTTCTTTTGGAGATTCGCTGTAACGTTTCGTTGTGCCCAGCGTCTATCTACGTAGAGAGAACTTAACGCTGCACACTTTCGCAGGGATGCAAGGATATGGCAGGCCGCCGGAGTCGCTCCTGGCGGCAAGACCGCTGCGGAGGACCGGCTGCGGGGACCCTCTGGAGCACCTTACCTCCTCTCACTGTTGTCGGGCCGACTGGCGGAGGTCGGCCTTTGTTTTTGCGCATTGATTCCCCTGCCGCCGGTCCCTACAATGGTATTCATGCGAATCCCATTGACCAGGTATGGATTGCCCCAGGTGGTCATCTATCCGCTGGCCCTCCTGGCGGCGATGGTTGCGTATTTTGTGATTGCCCTGCGGTATTTCCCCGACTGGGCCGTGCAGACTTCGTGGGTATTTCTGACCGTGTCGGCGGTTGAGCTTGTGCTTCTTGCGTTGCTGGCGTGGTCCCTGAGCTTCTTTCGCGACCCACGGCGGGAGATCCCCCGGGATGACAGCCTGCTTCTGGCCCCCGCCGACGGGACGGTGAGGGATATCGAGACCGTGGACGAGAAGGATTTCATCGGCGGTCCAGCACTTCGGATCGGCATCTTCTTGAGCGTCTTCGACGTCCATATCAACCGCTGCCCCTGCGACGCCAGGGTCGAGAAGATCACGTATCATCGGGGCAAGTTCCTCAGCGCGATGAACCCTCTGGCTGGCAAAGAGAACGAATCGAATGACGTGGCGATGATGCGAACGAGGCGGCCGAACGACCGGCTCCTCGTCCGCCAGATCAGCGGCGCGATCGCCCGGCGGATCGTCTGTGCCGTCCGGGCCGGGCAGCCGCTCGCCGCCGGCGAGCAGTTTGGCATGATCAAATTCGGGTCCCGAACCGAACTTTACATCCCCGCCGGCGAATATATGGAATGTCTCGTGCGGATCGGGGACAAGATCAAGGCGGGCGTCACACCGATGGCGAGGTATCGTGATTGACGATTTACCATTTATGATTTACTATTTGTCAATATGGGACGGCGCGTACGAATCCGGGGCCTGGTTCAACTCCGCCCAAGTCATGGTAACACGCGTACGCCGGACTTGGGTGGCATCGTCAAGCGCAGGCCTTGACGATGCCACCCGTCAGCCCGCAGGGTGTGTTACCCGGTTTTGGACCAAGCCGAATCCGGGTCAAGGAGTCGATGGCTAGAATGAGGAGCAGGCATCAGATAACGAATCGTAAGCCGAAGGGCCGGCTGTTTCGGCGGGTCCGCCGGCCGCGCGTCAAGTACATCACGGTTCTGCCCTCGCTGATCACCATCCTTAATGGCGTGTTCGGCTTCACCGCCATCATGTTCGCCAGCAAGATCGGGGACGCGAGCGCCGCGAGCGTCTCGCATTTTGCCGTCGCCGGCTACATGGTCCTGCTGGCCATGTTCGCCGATATGCTCGACGGCCGGCTCGCCCGGATGAGCCAATCGACCTCCAGCTTCGGCGGCCAGTTGGACAGCCTCTGCGACCTGATCAGCTTCGGCGTCGCGCCGGCGTTCCTCATGCTCAAGCTCGTCGAGAGCGAGCTGGCGTTGACGGGCGAGCTGCACCACGACATCCTGTATCGCTTCGTCTGGCTTGCGGCGCTGGTCTACATAAGCTGTGCGGCGATCCGCCTGGCCCGCTTCAACGTGGAGAACGACGAGAATGAGGCCGCCCACATGAGCTTCGCCGGTCTACCCAGCCCGGCGGCGGCGGGCGTGGTCGTCAGCCTCGTCCTCTTCCACGAGGAGGAGCTGCCGGACGTGGATCTGCTGGTCTACGCCCTGCCGTTCTTCGCCCTCACCGTGGGCATCCTCATGGTCAGCCGGATTCGATACCCGCACGTCGTGAACGTGTACCTCAGAGGCAAACAGCCGTTCGATTACCTCATCAGGGTCCTCCTTTTCCTATGCCTGGTGGTCTGCATGAAGCAAACCGCCCTGTTCCTGATCTTTACCGCCTACGCCGGCGGCAGCCTCGTCAAGTGGTTCTACTTCAAGGTCACCAGACGGAGGAGCCGCCTCGCCCCCGTCACCGGAGCGCTCGCCGCCGACACCGCCAGCGCAAACCCGCCCTACGGCCCCCACGACGCGCAATGAGATCGCTCTGCGCAGCCGGCCGTGCAGGGTGAAGCAAGCACGGTTGCCCCAAGTCATGCTTTCCGCAACATTGAGTGACACGGGCAGACTCGCTTGCCCATGGGGCCCCGGATGAGCCAGCCCAATCGCAACCACACCATCAGACGAACTGAGAGCACGTCGGATTCCTGAGATCTGCGGCCGCAAAGCGGCCGGAGTTTAACGCTTTTGAGCCTCCAGGATGGATGCAGGCAATCGCCCTGGGACAGGGATGTCACTCTGGCGACGGCGCGCGCCCCCATCATGCTGGTGGCTGCAAAGCGACAAACTCACCCGTCGGCGGCTGAATGGCAGGTACCAGTGCCAGGAATGTGCGAGAATCCTGAAGAATCCGCGTCACATCCGCCCTGCTGATCACACATCTGAAAAAGGTGGGAAATCTTGCTCATTATTGCTTTACAGCCGCCCCCGAGGTACAATGAAACCAAGTTGGCAGGGAGAAACCGATGAGACCGAAGAGGCAATTTGGAGTAGCGCTCCCCCCCGCGCATTGCGCCTATCGCAGAGCCTTCACCCTCATTGAACTACTGGTGGTGATCGCGATCATTACCCTGCTGATGGCGATACTGATGCCGGCCTTGCAGCGGGTGCGCAGGCAAGCCAAGGCTGTGGCTTGCCAAGCCAATCTGCGCCAATGGGGTCTTGCATTCGCTGCATATACTAGCGATTATAATGGCCAGTTCTATCCCTGGTGGCCGGGCAATTCCGAGCACGTACAGCCGAACCGGTGGTGCTTCCAGTGGCCCTACACCATGCAGGCTTACTTCCGTGACAGTAACGACCTGCTGTTGTGCCCAGTGGCTACAAAACCTTTTCCCCCAGACCGCGACAGTTGGTACGCCATCGACAAGTTCTCGGTCTGGCGGACGGTTTTCACAGTTCCGCGCAGCCCCAGCTATTATGAGGGCAGCTACGACCTTAATGGGTGGATCGGGAACGCGAAGGGTTACTCTGATCGTTTTCCCGAGATGTGGAATACGCCCTTGGTACCGAATGCCGCCCGCGCCCCGGTGCTCTTCGACTCTATGGCCCAGGTTGCCGGTTATTCGCTCGACCGATTCGACTGGACTCCCCCTCCATACGAGGGTACAAGCGGTGGCGTAAGCAGCGGCTCAATGAATTATGCCTGTATCGAGCGGCACACGCGCGGGATCAACGGTCTCTTCATGGATTGGTCGGTGCACAAGGTAGAGCTCAAGGAGTTGTGGACCCTCAAGTGGAACCGGGACTTCAACACACACGGCCCATGGACCAAGGCTGGCGGCGTTCGGCCGGAGGATTGGCCCGAATGGATGCGGCGGTTCAAGAATTACTGATACAGGCGGCCAGCCACAATCCTGTTATGCACCGGCAGGCCCGAAAATCCATATCGGAGCTTGACAGCGCCGGAAGAGGCCGGTATAATTAGGTATAATTAAGCTTATGGCGGGGCAAGGTTTGCGCCGCCATCAGAGATGGCTCACGGTTGGACAGGGCCCGAAGTGTTGTGCAGGCGACCCAGCGACTCGATTGCACCTTAGAGAAAAGGGGATACGATGAAAAGCGTGACGGCTGTGGAAAATAGGAAAGGATGGTGGAGGGGGACAGGCTTGCGCCTTTTCATGGCGGTGGCCTTGTGCCTGCTGGGGATGCTCCTGAGCGGCTGTTCCTGGCAGCATCCGGGCGAGACCGCCAAAGAGGTCAGCCGAAAGCACGACCGGGCACTGCGGCTGAACAACCAGATGATGCTCTCCGACATCGACAGGGTCCTGTTGCTGGACCGGCCCAGCCATCTCACCGATAAACGAATACCATAAGAAAATCCGGGGTCTCGAGCTCACGGAAGGGTCAGCGCAGGTGGATGCACTTTTCGACTATTGTCATCGGGTGGCCGGAAATCCCTGGTGGGCCGTTGTCATTGAGGTGCTTGCGATCGGACTGATCGTCTGGTGGGTAGTCGATTTCCTCGAAGGCACGCGCGGGGAACCATTGTTTCGCGGTGTCATCTTCATTCTCGTGACGGGCGTGCTCGTCCTCAACTTGGCTGTCCACCGTCTTCCTCTCGAACGGCTTCAGTATCTGTACAAGGGTTTCCTCATTGCCGTATTGATCGTGGCGGTGGCCGCCTTTCAGCCGGAGATCCGCCGTGTCCTCATCCAGATCGGCCAGCCGCGCATCTGGATGGGCTCCTCCCATCAACTCTCGCGAACGGTCGAGGAGCTGATCTCCGCCGTGACGCAGCTTTCGGCCGCTCGCATCGGTGCGATCATCGTCCTGGAGAGGGAGGTCGCGCTCGGGGAGTTCATCGAAACGGGCTCGCGGCTCGATGCCCGCGTGACGGCCGACCTGCTCAAAAGCATCTTCTATCCGGGAACCCCCCTGCACGATATGGCCGTGGTGATCCGCAATGACAGGATCGTCGCCGCACGGGTCCAATTGCCTCTGGCGGAAGCGGGCAGCATCGACGGCGTCGAGTTGGGCTCGCGCCATCGGGCGGCCCTCGGCATCACCGCCGGGTCCGATGCCATGTGCCTGGTCGTCAGCGAGGAGACGGGCGCGATCTCCGTGGCTCGCAAGGGCATGCTGGATCGCAACGTCACCGAATCGCAGATTCGGGCCTACTTAGCGACCACCATGAAGGAAAGCGTGCCGCTCGTGGGTCGGCTGTGGAAACGCCATGCGTGATGTAGAACTCTGACACGATGGACAGAAAACGCAAAGTCGGAAAGATCTCGGTGACCGTGTTCCTGACCGCCCTGATCTGGGTGTGGGCGGACCTCGCGCAGGATGAGCGTCTGGACCTGTCCAATTTCGTCACGGTCACGATGGCCAAGTCCAGCGATCCGAACCTCTGGGTCGCGCTGGAGGGCGACAGCTCGGCCCTGCGAGCGTCCCTGACCATCGAGCGCGTGGTCCTCAAGGGCCCCGCCTCGCGGGTCAGCGAAGTCGTGCGGCGCAAGAACCGCGAGAAGCTGGACCTGAACCTGTATCTCGTGCCCGAGCAGATGGGCCTGACGGAGACGACCACGCGTACGCTCGACGTGCTCAGCTTTCTCAAGCAGAGCGATGAGATCCGGCAACTGGGCCTGACGGTGGAGACCTGCGAGCCGAGGATGATCACGGTTCAGGTCTCCCGGCTCAAGACCGAGCCGACGAAAGTGGAATGTATCGATGAGATGGGCAATCAGATCATCGCCGAGGCCATCGAGCCTTCGCTCGTGAAGGTGCGCGTTCCACCCGAGGGGATGGCGGCAGCGAGGGTGCGACTGACGGCGGAGGAACAACGGCAGGCACGGGAAGCGCCGGTGGAGAAGATGCCCTACATCGAGTTGGCGGACGGCCAGCGGCGCGATGCGCTGCAGCCGGTCAAGGTGAAGCTGCCGCCGGCGGAGAATGCGCTACGGCAATACCCCGTATCGGGGACCCTCGGCTTGTGCATGAGCCGGAATATGCAGGGCAAGTTCAGGATCGAGTTGCGCGAGGGCCCGATGGCGGACCTCGTGCTCGTTCGGGCAACCGCCGCCGCTCACCAGGAGTACGACAAGATGCCGTTCCACATGCTCCTGTTCATCGAGGACTCGGACAAGCCCGGCCAGGAATACTTGTCCCGCGAAGTCATCTTCAATTTCCCCCAGGACTACGTGCAGCGCGGCGAGATCAAACTGGACCAGCCGGTGCCGAAGATCCAGTTCCGCCTGGTTCCAATCCCCGAGCAGACACCCATCGCCCCCATCCCCGCCGGAATGTGAACCCGCTTCCCACGATGCCGCCCGGTACAATATCCGGGTCTCCGTAACATACAAGGTCGTTTGTCCCCGCACGACATTTTGGGGCGAGCGGGGACGCTCACCCTACAGTGCGTTTTCAGCGAAGGTTTTCCGTGCCGGTCACGAGGCGACGTCCACGGCGCGGCGGGCGGGGTAGGCGAGCAAGGCCCTTGCGGCGGACAGGGCCGAGATACTGCCCAGGGCCAGCAGGACCAGGCCGCAGACCCCCGAGATGATCACTTCCGTCTTCATTTTTCCAGAGGACAGGTCGCCCAGGGACGTGACAAACGGCAGGATCTGCAGGACCAGGGCAGCCATCGTTGTCACGAGCATGAAGAGCATCGGGATGATAGTATAAAACGCTCGTTTGCCCGAGCCGATCAGCCAGGCGGACAGCGCCAGCAGCGTCAGGCTGGCCAGCATCTGGTTGCTCGTGCCGAAGATCGGCCAGGCAACCAGGTACGCCTTCTCCTTCGCCGCCAGCAGGAAGACCAGCGGGATCGTCAGACTGATAGCCGTGGCCAGACAGCCGCCCCAGAGCCCGCGCCAGCCCGTCAGCTCCTGCAGGATGTACCGGGCCAGCCGCGTGGAGACATCGAGCGTGTCGTACACGAACGTGGAGAAGGCCAGCAGCGCGAACGGGAAGGCAACTTTGAAGCCGATTCCCAGCAGGCCGCAGTACGTGGCTAAGCCGTTCGCGTAGATCAGATTCGGGTCCATCTTGAGCTGCTCCGAGCCGGGCTTGATCATCATGACGGTCGCCAGGGCCAACACCGCTACGATGCCCTCCAGCAGCATCGCCCCGTAGCCGATCGGCTTGGCGTCGGACTCCTTGTTGAGCTGTCTGGACGTCGTGCCCGAGGAGACAATGGCGTGGAACCCCGAGCAGGCGCCGCAGGCCACGGTGATGAATAGGAAAGGAAAGAGGAGCTTGCCGTTGAGCACGCTCTTGAGGCCCGAGAGATTCACGGCGGGATAGGCGATCTCGAACCCGCCGAACAGGGCGCCGGCCAGGCCGATGAAGATCGTCAGGTACAGCAGCCATCCGCCGAGATAGCCGCGAGGCTGCAGTAACAGCCACATCGGAATGATCGAGGCGATGAAGCAGTAGACGAGCAGGAGGACGTCCCACTGCTTGGCGGAGACGCCGTTGAAGAACTCCAGCACGGGCGCCGGCATCCGCGGGCCGGCCCATACCGCCAGCAGCACCAGCGGCAGGAAGACCGCCGTGAGCAGCCACAGCTTGAGCTTCGAGTATCGCAGCAGCACACCCATGACGATCGCCAGGGACAGATAGAGGATGGAGGATGCCGCCACCCCCGGCCCGTACGCCTCGCCTTGCGCGACGGCCCGGAAGGTTTGGGCCGTGATGTCGGTGAAGGCGATGATCACATACAGCAGCGCCAGCCAGATGAAGATCAGGAAATAGATGTACGTGCGGCCGGGCAGGTAGCGCCTGGCGATCTCGCCCACCGATGCCGCCTTGTGCCGCACGGAGGCCGTCAGCGTGGCGAAGTCGTGCACCCCGCCGATGAAGATCGCGCCGACCACGATCCACAGCCACGCCGGCAGCCAGCCGAACCAGATCGCCGCCAGCACGGGCCCGACAATCGGTCCCGCCGCCGCGATGGCGGAGAAGTGCTGGCCCAGAAGCAGCGGCGCCCTGGCCGGCACATAGTCCACCCCATCATTGACCTCATGAGCGGGCGTCCGGTAATTGTCGCCGAGCCCCATCTGCTTTGCAACGAACCGGCCATAGGTGAAGTACGCCAGTATGAAGATCGCGATCGTAGCTAACACAATCAGGCAAATCATAGTGCCTCCAGGATTCAACCCCAACCGGCCACCGACACTATCTCCCGCCAGTGTACCAAATCGGCCCCCTCCGCTGCAAGGTACTCGCGACGTCAAGCTCCGACCGGGTGCACGACAGAAGTGTGGCGGAAGCCGGAGGGGACATCAACCGGCGGCTTGGGACTTTGGCCCGGTTCCGTGGGGTGGCTTGGTCAGCGGCAGGACGCCGGCCATCTCGCCGATCACATTGACGAGTTCTGCGCCTGAAGGAATCACGATCTTCGCGTTTTGACTCAAGGACTTCTCCAGGGCCTCGAGCTTGCGGAGAAGCTGCGCGTTGCCCACGAAGTACGTGTTCGCCGCCTCGTTGACGAGCCGGATCGCCTCGGCCTCGCCCTCCGCCGCGAGAATCTTGGCCTGCTTGATCCCCTCCGCCTTCTTGATTTCCGCTCTCTTGATCCCATCTGCCTGTCGCTCCACCGCGTCGGCAAAGTCGAGGGAGGCGACCTTCTCATTCTCCGCCTTCACGACCTTGTTCATGGTCTCCTGAACGTCTTTGGGCGGGTCGATCTCCTTGAGCTCCGTTCGGACGATCTCCATGCCCCAGTGCTTGGTTTCCCTGGTCAACGTCTCCAGAAGCGCGGTGTTGATCTTGTCTCTTTCGCTGTTGGCCGATTTCAGCGTCAGCGTGCCGATGATGTTGCGCAGGGTCGTGCGGGCGAGGTTGACAATCTGAAACTGGTAGTTGTTGACATTGTATTGAGAGCTCTTGACGCTGTCCTCGTCATCCTTGACCTTGAAATAAACCTGGGCATCCACGCTCGCATTGAGATTGTCGTTGGTAATGATCTCTTGCGGCCGAGCGTCCACCATCTGCTCGGTGATATTGACCTGAATCATCCTGTCAACGAGAGGAATGATCCAGTTGAAACCCGGTGCCGCAAAATGCCGGTACCTGCCAAGTCTCTCGATGAGGCCCCGGTGCGTAGGACGGACGATCCTTATGCCCGAGAGAAAAAACAGGACTGCAGCAGCCACAACAGCGAACAACACGGTCGTACCCATAAGATTCTCCTTTCACATGAGTGAACCAAACGTCCGCATTCTACCACGAGGGCCCCCTATAAGACATAATAGAACGTCATTTCTTTTTGCGATCGAACGCGGTTTCAGCCACAGAGGACACCGAGAGCACAGAGCTTGGAACGATTGGGATTGCCTTCTCTGGGGCGTTGGGGATGTTGAATTGGCTATCGACAGTCTAAACCGACTGCGCGAGGCCGAAAGGTTTATCCTTGCGTCCTTCAAAAAGGCTACCAAGAAATAGATGAGCATGATAGTTTGTTGCAGTCCGTTATCATAAATGTAAAGGTACTGCAATGAGAATGCGTCTTCCGGCGTTTGACCAAACGCCATGAGACCGGACTCACAGGGGCATGGCTTGTGTTATTTCTTTGGCTCGTCGCGGGAGGTTTTGAGGCGGGCGAGGAGACGGATGGGGACCTCGGCGACGGGGAGCAGATCTCTCAACCGGCCGGTGACGAAACGGCGGTAGTTCTCGTCGAACAGCCCCGGATCGTTCACGAACATCAGAAATGTCACCGGGTTGACGGCGATCTGCGTCACGTAGTAAATCCGCGGCCATCGCGTGCCCCGCTTCTGGGGGGTCGCCCGCTCGTTCCGGATGGCCTCGAAGGCCTTGTTCAGCCGGCCCGTGGTGATCCAGGTGGTCGCCTGCTTGAACAGCTCGGCCGACAGGTCCAGCACGCTCTGCACGTTCTTGCCCTGCGTGGCCGTCGTGAAGGCGATCGGCGCGTACCGGAGCATGGGCAATATCTTCGTCAGGTACTCCCCGTAATCGCCCGTGGCGGCCCGGCTCTTGGCCAGGTCCCACTTGTTGACCACGAGGATGCAGGCCTTGTGTTCCTCCGCGATCAGGTGCGCCAGCTTCTTATCGACCTCGGAGACCGGGACCGTCGCGTCGATCAGGAGCCAGACGACGTCGGCCCGGCTGACGGAGCGGATGGACCGGACGTAGCCGTAGAACTCGATGCTGCTGGCCATCTTGCCGCGTTTGCGCATGCCGGCGGTGTCGATGACGATCAGGGTCTTGCCGTCCTTCTCGATCCGCACGTCGATGGCGTCGCGCGTCGTGCCCGGGACCTCGCTGACGATGACCCGCTCGCTTCCGGCGATGGCGTTCACCAGGCTGCTCTTGCCCGCGTTGCGTTTGCCGACGATGGCGATCTTCATCGCCGGCTCCGGCGGCGCTCCCATCTCCTCGACATCTTTGAGCCGCTTGAAAATCTCGTCGAGCAACTCGGCCTTGTTCAGGTTGTTCTGCGCCGAGACGCAGATGAACTCGCCGAATCCGAACCGGATGAACTCGCCGGCGGCGGGGAACATTCTGGCCGTGTCGGCCTTGTTCGCCACGCCGATCACGTCGAGGTTGTGCTTGCGGAGCATCTCGGCGATCCGCTGGTCGAGCGGCGTCAGCCCGTCGCGGATATCCACCACGAAGAGCACCAGGTTGGCCAGCGCGATGGCCTGCATGATCTGCCGCTTGATGTGGTCGCTGAGTTGGTCGGCGTCGACGATGCCGTAGCCGCCCGTATCGATGAGCTCGAAGTACCGGTCATCCCGGCCGATGAACGTGCTGACGCGGTCGCGCGTCACCCCGGCCGTCGGCTCGACGATGCTGATCATCTCCCCGGCCAGCGCGTTCAGCAGGCTGCTCTTGCCCACGTTCGGCCGGCCAATGATCGTAACTACAGGCAATCCCATCTTTACCTATCCTATCTATCCCAGGCTCCGCCCCAATCTCAGCGTGCTCCACTCCGCATCCCCATACGGCCCGCCCGGTTGAATGTGCGTACTTCGCCGGGCAGCCGACCACGAATGGCGACGAATACTACTTGAGGAACGAGCAGCAGTAGTCCGTGAGGGCAGCGACCTTCAGATTGAATTTGGATTTCGCCGGCACTTCGAACTGCTCGCCGCCTTTGACCTTTTTCCACGCGGCCGAGCCGGGCAACTGCACCTCCAGGTCGCCGGAGAGGATCTCCATGATCTCCTTGTCGCCCGTGTTGAAGGAGTACTCGCCCGGAAGCATGACGCCGAGCGTCTTTTTCGAGCCGTCCGGGAAAAGGACCGTCCGGCTCGTCACCTTCCCGTCAAAGTACACATTCGCCTTCTTCACGACCGTGACATTCTTGAATTCAGACATATACTATCGCCCTTTCAGAGCTCTGCCGGGTCCGGCGACCATTATCCCCGCCCAAACCGAAAAAAGCAAGGACGCAGAGCTTCTTGGCCACAGAGACCCCAGAGCACACAGAGAAAATGCAGCCGATAGGATGGGCTTCGCCCACCTTTCTGCTCATTTCTCTCGACACGGATTCAGCCCGTAGGGCGGGGCGTGCCCCAGCGGTCCCTCTGACAAGTGGGAACTGACACGTGAGAACTGTCCACTCACTTGGGCGTCACGCGAATCTTGATCATGGCCACCAGGAGGGACTTCCTGCCCGCCGGCAGATTGTCGAGCCGGGCGTTGCTGACCTCGGCGCACAGCGTGGCCATGCCGAACGGGGGGCTGATCTCGGGGGGATCGATGGAGCAGGAGTAGTCCCCCGGCACGACGCCCGTCGGCTCGATGGAGCAGGTCATCGTCAGGTCGAAGGTGCATATCACCAGCAGGGGGCTGCAACCCTTGTAAGTCCCCTCGCCCACCTGCTCCAGCTTGACAAACGCAGCCCCGATGAAAAAGCGGTAGACGCCCTCGATGTCCATGACGACAGGCATTTCCAGGTCCGGGATCGTCTGTTCGAGGAAAGTGCACGGCCAGTCATGCCCCTTGATCTCCAACGCACTGCAGGCCGTCGCCAAGGCCATGATCACGACCAGAACGACTCCCGCCGCCTTCGCGCGACACGCCGTGACCGAAGTCACTCGCTCGAAATGTCCCTTCATCATCCTGCCCTCTATCCCGCCAAACCCGCCTGCCCACGGATCCTTCCCGAAACCCGCCCGACATGCCGCTCCTCCCGTGAGGACATATCCAACCAGAGAGAATTGTAGTCCCCCCCGCCCGTCGTGTCAATGACAGACCTCCGCGCAACTGAGACCCGTCGCCTGGGAGCGGACAACCGCTTCCCAACCGCAGATGAACTTGATTTTCTGGCCGCCGTCAATTCCCTTTCCAGGCTAAACGAAGTGCCTATAATCTGCCGATATACGGTCATGGAGTACAGGAAATCAGGTTGGTATCGGGCAATGCGGAGAACCCATGGCAGCACCGGCGGAAATCGTCAGGCTCGTAGAGACCTTTGAGCGGAACAAGGACGCCTATCGCCAGGGCGGACTCAACGAGACCCAGTTGAGGCAGGAGTTCCTCGACCCATTCTTCAAGGCCCTGGGCTGGGACGTGGACAATACGCAAGGCTGGGCGGAGCCCTACAAGGAGGTCATCCACGAGGACGCCATCCGGATCGAGTCGTCAGTAAAGGCCCCCGACTACTGCTTTCGCATCGGCGGGACGCGCAAGTTCTTCGTCGAGGCCAAGGCCCCATCGGTCAATGTCAAGGATGCCATCGAGCCGGCGTACCAGGTGCGGCGCTACGCCTGGTCGGCGAAACTGCCGTTATCCATCCTGACGGATTTCGAGGAGTTCGCCGTTTACGATTGCCGGGTCCGGCCGAACAATACGGACAAGCCCTCGAAAGCCCGCGTCATGTACCTGACATACACGGACTATATCGAGCGATGGGACGAGATCGCGGAGATCTTCTCGCGCGACGCCGTCCTGAAAGGCTCGTTCGACAAATACGCCGTAACGGAGAAGCGTAAGCACGGCACGGCGGAAGTGGACGTCGCCTTTCTCGCGGAGATCGAGTCCTGGCGCGAAGCCCTCGCGCACAACATCGCCATCCGCAATCCGAAGCTATCTAATCGCGAGCTGAACTACGCCGTGCAGATCACCATCGACCGGATCATCTTCCTGCGCATTTGCGAAGACCGCGGCATCGAGCGCTACGGCGAGCTTATGTCCCTGCTGAACGGGCACGACGTGTACGGGCGGATGATGGGCCTCTTTCGTAAGGCGGACGACCGCTACAATTCCGGCCTGTTCCACTTCCAGCGGGAGAAGGAAAGGCCCGAAAGCCCGGATGAGCTGACCCCCGAGCTCGCCATTGACGACAAGCCCCTCAAGGACATCCTGCACTCGCTGTACTATCCCGACAGCCCATACGAATTCTCCGTTTTGCCCGCCGAGATTCTCGGCCAGGTCTATGAGCAATTCCTCGGCAAGGTCATTACCCTGACCGCCGGACACCACGCGAGGGTCGAGGACAAGCCCGAAGTGAAGAAGGCAGGCGGCGTCTTCTATACCCCCGCCTATATCGTGGACTACATCGTCAAGCAGACCGTCGGCAACCTGCTGGATGGCCGGTCGGTCGCTTTCTACAAGACCAAGCCTCCGAAGCTTGACCGCCCGCTCCGCGTGCTGGACCCCGCCTGCGGCTCAGGCTCATTCCTCCTTGGCGCCTACCAACTTCTGCTCAATTGGTACTGCCGCTACTACACGGAGCAGACGGACCCCAAGGAATGGGCCGCCACCAAACATCCCCCCATCCGTCAATCCGGCGCTCAGGGATGGAAGCTTACACTTGCCGAGCGCAAACGCATTCTCCTGGACCACATCTTCGGCGTGGACATCGACGCCCAGGCCGTTGAGGTCACGAAGCTTTCGCTGCTCCTCAAGGTCCTCGAAGGCGAAAAGGACCTCGCCCTCTTCCACCACGAGCGGGCCCTGCCCGACCTGGCCGCCAATATCAAGTGCGGCAACTCCCTCATCGCACCCGACTTCTACAAGGACCAGCAACTGATGATGTTCGACGAGGAGGAACAGTACCGCATCAACGCCTTTGACTGGCACGCTCAATTCCCCCAGGCCTTCCAAGACGACGGCTTCGATGCCGTCATAGGAAACCCGCCGTATATCCGGGTTCGTGTCTATAAGAGCTTGTACCCTGTGGAGGCTGCATATCTGGAGCGACACTATGAGTGTGCAACTCACGTATGGGACATATACTTGCTGATCTTCGAGAAGTCGCTGCATTTGTTGAATGCAGGAGGGTATGCATCCTTCATTATCCCGATACAGACACTTCATCAGCCCAATTGCGAGAGTCTTCGACGGGCGCTGCTTGACCAGACCACCATCAATCAGGTCGTAGACCTGTCGCTCTTCAAAGTGTTCTCGGGACCTATCATCAAGAATTGCATCATTACGTGCCGCATGGGCAGAAGTGCCAAGCATGGAATCCAAGTGGCAAGGCCGACCTCACCACAAGAGCTTCTCGCACAAGACGCATGGGCGTTTCCCCAGGATTCGGCGATGACAAATCCAAACGCGAGTCTGAAGGTCGATCTACTTTCTCCAAAGAGGGCCCTCTGTGACAAATTGCGCGTGGCCAGTTGGGAATTGTGGGAGTTGTGCTACTCCACTTTTGGCCTGCGATCTTGTGCCCCGGGACGAGGTCGTGGAGGCAAGGAACGCTTGATAACCAACAGTGGGAGGGACCCACATGCGAAACCCTACTTAGAAGGGAGAGATATCACTCGCTATGGAATGAACCCCACCGGCAGGTTCATTCAATACATCCC
>Ga0214473_10005852_pt1 | contig 14705 bp, 11 predicted proteins | sample RVTome_7_FD_203509 | JGI IMG/M metagenome (GOLD analysis project Ga0214473, IMG submission 203509) | Soil microbial communities from uranium-contaminated site in the Upper Colorado River Basin, Wyoming, United States - RVT98D197 | ecosystem: Environmental > Terrestrial > Soil > Contaminated >... | reverse complement strand
CCGTACTCTTTGATCTTCCGGTACAGCGTTCGCTCCCCGATCCCCAGCTGTTCCGCCGCCTTTCGCCGATTTCCGTGCGTCTCCTTGAGCGCGGCCTCGATGGTCGCCTGCTCGACCTCGGTCATCTTCATCCCGGCGCGATAGAGCACGCCGGCCGCGTCCTCCGGGCGGTCGTTGTCGCGCCCCCGGCCGAACCCGTTGAGCGGCCCGGCATACATGGGTGCGCCGCGGGCCACGTCGATCACCTCGACGTGGGGCACCTCATCGATCCGGCGGCGCAGATCGTCCATCTGCATCTTGAGGTCCACCAGCGACCGGAAGATGAACTCCAGCTCCCGGCCGCTGATGTCGCGCGACTGCTCGGGCAGGCGGACGGGGAGGAGCCGCGCGCCGCCCTCGCGGATCTCGGCCGGAATGTCGGCCGGACCGATTTCGCGTCCCGGGGCCAGCACCACCATGGACTCGATCAGGTTCCGGAGCTGGCGCACGTTGCCGGGCCACGGCGCCCGCATCAGGATTTCCATGGCTTCGGGCGAGATGCCGCGGAAGTCGCGGTTGTGCTGGCGGGAGAGGTCGGCGATGAAACGCTGCACCAGGATGGGGATGTCGCGGCGCCGCTCGCGGAGGGGCGGCAGGTACATGTAGAGCACGTTCAGCCGGTAGAACAGGTCGTCCCGGAACTCGCCCAGGGCCACCGCGTCCTTGAGCGACCGGTTGCTGGCGGCGATCACCCGGACGTCCACCCGGATCGGCTGGGTGCCGCCCACCCGGAAGAAACTCCGGGTCTCGAGCACCCGGAGCAGCTTCACCTGCACCGCGGGGGGCATCTCGCCCACCTCGTCCAGGAAGAGCGTACCGCCGTCGGCCAGCTCGAACCGGCCCAGCCGGCGTTCGGTCGCCCCGGTGAACGAGCCTTTCTCGTGCCCGAACAGCTCCGACTCGAGCAGGGTCTCGGGCAGGGCCGCGCAGTTGACCGCAATGAAGGGCTGGTCTCTCCGGGGGGAGAGGTGGTGGATGGCCTGCGCGGCCAGCTCCTTCCCCGTGCCCGACTCGCCCTCGACGAGCACCGTGCTCGACACCGGCGCCATCTGCTCGATCTTGACCAGCACTTCCTGGATCGGGGGGCTCTCGCCCAGGATCCCGGTGTGCTCCTGCAAGCGCCGCCGCTCGAGCAGGCGCTGCGCCGCGGCCACGACGTCCCGCGGGTTCAGCGGCTTGAGCATCCAGGCGGTGAGCTCCAGCGCGTGGGCCAGCCCCGCCGGATCGGGCTCGGACGGCTCCAGCAGGCCGAGCGTGCTGGCCCGCTTGCCCCGCGCCAGGGCGACGAGATCGCCGGCCGGCCGCTCCCGCAGGCCGCCGGTGAGGATCACGAGATCGGGATCGGCCCGGCGGAAGGCGGTGCGCACGTCGTCCACCGAGGATACCAGCTCGGTGCGGACGCGCGTGGCCTCCAGCGCCGCGTTGAGCGGCACCGCGACCTCGAGGTCGTCCATGGTGACGAGCGCGCGGTCCATCAGGCGTGGTCCGTGGCCCGGCCGGCGAGCAGGGCCACCGCGTGATCCACCAGGGGATCCAGCACCGCGAGGCCGTCCGTCACGCCGCCCGGGCTCCCGGGCAGGTTCACGATGAGCGCCGCGCCGCGCACCCCGGCGAGCCCGCGGGACAACGCCGCCCGGGGGAACCGGGGGAGGCTCGCCGCCCGGATCGCTTCCGCGATGCCCTGGGCTTCACGCTCCAGCACCACGCGGGTCGCCTCCGGGGTCACGTCGCGGGGTGCCAAGCCGGTGCCGCCGGTGGTGAGGATCAGGTCGGCCACGGCGTCGTCGGCCCAGCGCGACAACCAGGCCGCGATGCGGTCGCTCTCGTCGGGTACCAGCTCGCGCGCCGCCAGCGTGTAGCCGCGCTCCCGCACCCAGCGCGCAATGGCGTCGCCCGACGTGTCGGGCCGTTCGCCCGCCGCGCCCTTGTCGGACACGGTGAGCACCGCCACGCGCACCATTACCGCTTCACGCTCCCCTTGGTGTAGAACGGCATGGGGACCACGCGGGCCGGGACGCGTTTCGCCCGCACCTCGATCTCGAACATCGTTCCGGGCTCCACCGAATGGGTGGGGAGGTACGTGGTCCCCACCGGCTGCTTGAGCGACGGGGCGTACCCGCCGCTCCGCACCACGTCCACCTTGCGGCCGGCGACGTACACGTCCATCCCGTGCCGCGGGATCACGCCTTTCTCCTCCGGCACGAAGCCCACCAGTTTCCGGGTGACGCCCTTGGCCTTGATCCCCTGGAGCGCCGCCATGCCGGTGAACGGGGCCCCCTTGTCCAGCTTCACGATCCAGCCCAGCCGCGCCTCGTAGACGTTGGTGGTGTCGTCGATGTCGTTGCCGTAGAGCGGATAGCCGACCTCGAGCCGCAGCGAATCCCGCGCGCCCAGCCCGATGGGTCCGGCCCGGCCCGGTCCCGCCACCGCGGCCCACAGGCTCTCGGCGGCGCGCGGGCGGAAGTACAGCTCGAAGCCGTCTTCCCCGGTATACCCCGTGCGCGAGATGAAGCACTCGGCCCCGGCCACGTTCCCCACGTCGAAGTGGTAGTACTTGATGGCGGCGAGCTTCACCGGGGTGAGCGACTGCAGCAGCTCCTCCGCCCTGGGCCCCTGGATCGCGAGCAGCGCCACCTCGTCGGTGATGTCCTTGAGGCGCACGTTGCCCGCCTTGCGGCTCACCACGTGGTCCCAGTCTTTCGCGGTGTTCGACGCGTTCACCACCAGCATGATCTTGTCGTCGAACCGGTAGACCAGGCAGTCGTCCACGAACGTGCCCTGGTCGGTGAGGAGGGCCGAGTACTGCGCCTCGCCCGGCTCCAGCGCGCTCACGTCGTTGCAGGTGACCCGGTTCACGAACGCGTTGCGATCCGGACCGGTGATCTCGAACTCGCCCATGTGCGACACGTCGAACACGCCCACGCCCGTCCGGACGATCTCGTGCTCCTGGGTGATGCCCGTGGGATACTGGACCGGCATCGCCCAGCCGGCGAACGGGACGATCTTGGCGCCCAGCGCCACATGCTGGGCGTAGAACGGCGTGCGCTTCACCTGCGTGGCACTCGTCACCCCGCACCTCCCATCACCATGGCCATGATGGCCTTTTGCACGTGCAGTCGGTTTTCCGCCTGATCGAACACCCGCGAGTGCGGCCCCTCGAACACCTCCTCCGTCACTTCCTCGCCCCGGTGGGCCGGCAGGCAGTGGAGGAAGATGGCCTTCGGGTCGGCCCGCTTCATGAGCTCAAGCGACACCTGATAACCCTTGAACGCCACGCGACGCTGCTCCGCCTCTTCTTCCTGCCCCATGGACGCCCACACGTCGGTGTTGACCACGTGCGCGCCGCGCACCGTCGCCTCCAGATCCTGGGAGATCGCGACCCTGGTCCTCGATTTCGCGAAAGCGACGATCTCCGGATCGGGCTGGTAGCCCGCGGGACACGCCAGCCGCAGCTCGAAGCCCAGCACCGCGGCGGCATTGAGCCACGAGTTGGCCATGTTGTTGCCGTCCCCGATCCAGGCTACGACCTTCCCGTCCCACCCGCCCAGGTGCTCCCGCACCGTGAAGAGATCCGTGAGCACCTGGCAGGGGTGGAGCAGGTCGGTGAGCCCGTTGATGACCGGCACCGAGGCGTGCCGCGCCAGCTCCACCACGTCGCTGTGGGCGAACGTGCGGATCATGATCCCGTTCACGTAGCGGGACAGCACGCGGGCGGTGTCCTTGATGGGCTCGCCCCGGCCGATCTGGATGTCGCGCGACGAGAGAAACAGGGCGTGGCCGCCGAGCTGGAAGGTCCCCACCTCGAACGACACCCGGGTGCGGGTGCTGCTCTTGGTGAAGATCATCCCCAGTGTCTTCCCCAGGAGCGGGCGGTCCTTGTAGGCCCCCTTCTTCATCCGGGTGGCGAGGTCGAACAGAGCGACGATCTCGTCCTTGGTGAAGTCGGGGATGGCCAGGAAGTCACGTTTCGGCATAAGGAGGGCTTTAACTCGGTCAAATTGACAGGTCTTGGGGAGTTTAGCCCCGGGGTCCGACAGTGTAAAGGCGGGTCTTGGGGTCTAGAGGATGTACTTCCGCAGGTCCTCGTCGTCGACGATGTGGAGCAGTCGCCCCTTCACCGCATTCGCGTCGAACACCCAGTGCTTTTCGGTGACGTCGGGGAGGTCGAACAGCAGGTCCTCGAGCAGGGTGGACATGACGGTGTGCAACCGGCGGGCGCCGATGTTCTCGATCCGGTCGTTGAGCAGCGCCGCGATGCGCGCCACCTCGTGAATGCCGTCGTCGGTGAACTCCAGCGTCGCGCCCTCGGCCGCGCACAGCGCCTTGTACTGCTTGGTGAGCGCGTTCTCCGGCTCGGTCATGATCCGGACGAAATCCTCTTCCGACAGCGACGACAGCTCGACGCGGATGGGGAACCGGCCCTGGAGCTCGGGGATCAGATCCGACGGCTTCGACACGGTGAAGGCGCCGGCCGCGATGAACAGCACGTGGTCGGTCCGGACGTACCCATAGCGGGTCTGCACGGTCGAGCCTTCGACGATGGGCAGCAGGTCGCGCTGCACGCCCTCGCGCGAGATGTCGGGTCCGGTCTGGCTCCGCTCGCCCGCGATCTTGTCCAGCTCGTCGATGAAGATGATGCCGTGGTTCTCGACCCGGTCCAGCGCCTCGTTCACCACGTCGTCCATGTCCACCAGTTTTCGCAGCTCCTCGTCCACCAGGATGCGCCGGGCCTCGTTCAACCGCACCGTCCGCCGCTTCTTCCGCTTGGGCAGGATCTCCTTGAGCATCTCGCCCAGGTTGACGTCGGGCCCTTCCATGCCCGGCGGCTGCATGTAGTCGAGCATGGGGAACCCTTCCTGGGTCACCTCCACCTCGACCTCGCGGTCTTCGAGTTTCCCGTCCCGGAGCAGGCTCCGGAGCTTCTCGCGGGTCCGGCTCCGGCGCTCGTCTTCGACTTTCACCGCCTGCGCCTCACCGGTCGGCGAGACCACGAACTTCTCCGGTGGGCTCGACGGGAGCGACGGGCCCGGTCCCCCCTCGACCCCCGTCGGGCCCGTCGGCTCGGGCGCCGGCGGCGGCAGCAGCAGATCGAGCAGCCGCTCTTCCGCCCGCTCCTCGGCCTGCGGATAGACTTCGTCCTCGCGTTCCCCCCGCACCATGTTGATGGCGGAGTCCACCAGGTCCCGCACCATGGACTCGACGTCGCGCCCGACGTAGCCCACCTCGGTGAACTTGGAGGCCTCGACCTTGAGGAACGGCGCCCCCGCGAGGCGGGCCAGCCGCCGCGCGATCTCGGTTTTGCCCACGCCGGTGGGGCCGATCATGATGATGTTGTTGGGGACGATCTCGTCCCGGATGTCCTCGGGCGTCTGCGACCGGCGCCACCGGTTGCGGATGGCGATCGCCACGGCCCGCTTGGCCGGCGACTGGCCCACGATGTACCGGTCGAGCTCGGCCACGATCTGGCGGGGCGGCAGCTCCTCCAGCCACGGCATTGGCTCGGGCGGCTGGCCGCCGCCGTCGCCGCTGGGCGCCGGCACGTTCTTGGTCCTGACCGACGTATCCGTCATTTCCCCTCGCCCAGCTCGAGGATGGTGAAGTGCCGGTTGGTGTACACGCAGATGTCGGCCGCGATCCCCAGGCTCTTCTCCACGATGGCGTGGGCGTCGAGCGGCGTGTCGAGCAGCGCGCGGGCCGCGGCCAGGGCGTAGTTCCCGCCCGAGCCGATGGCCAGGACCCCGTCATCCGGCTCGATCAGCTCGCCGCTCCCCGAGAGCACGAAGCCGTGCTGGGTGTCGGCCACGGCCAGCAACGCCTCGAGCCGGCGCAGGATGCGATCGCTCCGCCAGTCCTTGGCCAGCTCGACGGCGGCCCGCGGCAGGTTCGAGGGAAACCGCTCGACCTTCTCCTCGAACTTCTCGAACAGCGTGAAGGCGTCGGCCGCGGCGCCGGCGAACCCGGCTAGCACTTTCCCGCCAGCCAGCTTCCGCACCTTGGTGGCCTGCGACTTCATCACCGTGTCGCCCACGGTGACCTGTCCGTCGCCTCCCATGACCGTCTTGCCGCCCTTGCGAACGGCGAGAATGGTGGTCGAGCGGATGATCCTTGAGACTCGAGACCTGGACATTGTCGGCTTACCTCGCCCGCGGATGCGCCTGCTGATACACCTTCTTCAGCCGCTCGACGCTGGTATGAGTATACACCTGCGTCGTGGAGAGCGAACTATGGCCCAACAGCTCCTGCACCGCGCGCAGGTCGGCGCCCGCGTCGAGCAGGTGGGTCGCGAAGCTGTGGCGGAGCGAGTGGACCTTGAGCCCGGGCCGTTCCGCCACGAGGCGGAGATACCGCCGTACCGCCAGCTGCACGCTCCGGGGCGAGAGGCGCGTTCCCGCGCGGGACAGAAACAGCGCCCGACGGTCCCCCCGCCCCGCCGGCAGGCGCACCAGCAGCGTCTCGCGCTCGCGCTCCCAGCGGCGCAGGGCTTTGAGCGCCGGCCGTCCCACGGGGAGGATCCGCTCCTTTCTCCCCTTGCCGCGCACCTTGACCTGATCGGCCACCGCGTCCACGTCGCCCACGGAGAGCCCGGCCAGCTCCGCCAGGCGCATTCCGGTGCCGTAGAACAGCTCGAGGATGGCGAGGTCCCGCGCCTCCTGAAACCCGCCCCGCTCCGCCGCCCCGGTCGCCAGCTCGAACAATCGGTCCGTCTGCCGCCGATCCATCACCGCCGGTAGGCGCCGGTCGGCCTTGGGGAGTCGCACGCCCCGGGCCGGGTTGACCGCGAGACCGTGGCGCAGCCCCAGGAACCGGTAGAACGTGCGCAGGGCCGAGATGGCGCGGGCCGCGCTGCGCTTGGACAGGCCGCCCCGCATCAGGTCGCCCAGAAAGCCGCGTAGCGCGGGCCGGTCCACCCCGTCCCAGCGCCACGACGCCCCGAGGGTCCGGTCCGCGAAGGCCTGGAACCGGTCGAGGTCGCGACCGTAGGCCCGCACCGTGTGGGGCGAGTCGTTGCGCTCCTTTTCCAGGAATGCCAGGAACTCGACAACCTCGGGCCGCCCGGCCGAAGCGCCGCTCATGCGGCCCGGGCCATCGCCTCGCGGGCGAACGCGCGCATCGCGGCCAGCGCGCGGTCGGCCAGGCGGGTCTGGCGGGCGCGCTTGTCGCGAATCCGCTCGGGCAGCGGGGGCAGCAGGCCGAAGTTGGCGTTCATGGGCTGGAAGCGCGCCGGGTCGGCCGCATGCACGTAGTGGAGCAGCGCGCCGAGCATCGTCTCGGGCGGGGGCACCACGGGCTCGGCCCCGTCCAGGATCCGCGCGAGGTTCAGGCCGGCGAGCAGTCCGGTGCCGAGCGATTCGGTGTAGCCCTCGACCCCCACGAGCTGCCCCGCGAACAGGAGCCGCGCGTCGTCCCGGGCCGAGAGGTGGGCGGTGAGCGTGGCGGGCGCATTGAGATAGGTGTTCCGGTGGATCGAGCCCCACCGCAGGAAGTCGGCCCCGGCGAGCCCCGGGAGCGTCCGGAAGATGCGGGCCTGCTCGGGGATCTTGAGCCGGGTTTGAAACCCGACCAAGTTCCACATTTGCCCCGCCACGTCCTCCTGGCGGAGCTGCACCACCGCGTGGGCCTCGCGGCCGGTGCGCGGGTCGGGCAGGCCCACCGGCTTCAGCGGACCGAACCGCAGCACGTCGTCGCCCCGCCCCGCCATCTCCTCGATGGGCAGGCACCCCTCGAAGTAGGGCGTCCGGTCGAACTCGTGCGGCGTGAACTGTTCGCCGGCGCGGAGCGCCGCCACGAACGCGAGGTACTCGGCGCCGGTAAGGGGCGCGTTGAGGTAGTCGTCGCCCTGCCCCTTGCCGTAGCGCGAAGCGCGGTAGAGCCGGTCGTGGTCGAGCGAGTCGTCGCTCACGATGGGCGCGATGGCATCGAAGAACGCCAGCGAGGTCTGGCCCAGCCGGGCCGCGATCCGGGCGGCCAGCGCGTCCGACGTGAGCGGCCCGGTGGCGACGACGGCCGGAGACGGGAGGTCGGTCACCTCGCCCCGCTCGACCCGGATCCGGGGATGGGCGGCCACCCGGCGCGTCACCTCCGCGCTGAAGAGATCGCGGTCCACGGCCAGCGCCGTGCCCCCCGGGACGCGAACGCCGTCGGCCACGTCCAGCAGCAGGCTGCCCAGCAGGCGGAGCTCGGCCTTGAGCAGGCCGTGCGCGTTGGTGAGCTCGGTGGATTTGAACGTGTTGCTGCACACGATCTCGGCCAGCCGGTCGGTCTGGTGGGCCGGCGTGCGGACCGCGGGCCGCATTTCCCGGAGCACGACGTCGTGCCCGTGCCGGGCCAGCGCCCACGCCGCCTCCGATCCCGCGAGGCCTCCCCCCACGACCGTGACTCCGCTCACGCGCCCGCGGGGGTGGCGGCCTCCTCCTCCGCCGCGAACTCCGTGGCGCACTTGAGGCAGCGCCGGTACTCGCCCCGCGCCTTGGTGGCGCGCCGCTCGGCGCCCACGGACCCGCACGCCGGGCAGGTCACCGGCAGCGGCCGGTACCAGGTGGAGAAATCGCACTCGGGATACCGGTTGCAGCCGAAGAACGATCTCCCCCTGCGGGTCCGCCGCTCCACCAAGTCGCCCTGGCCGCACTTGGGGCATTTCACGCCCAGCGGGATGGGGCGGGTATGCTTGCACTCCGGGTACCGGGTGCAGGCCAGGAACTCGCCGTAGCGCCCGGTCTTGATGACCATGGGCGCGCCGCATTGCTGGCAGATCTCGTCCGTGGGCCGGTCCGGCGCCCGGTCGCGCTTGAGCGGCTTGGTGTACTTGCACTCGGGGTAGTTGGTGCAGGCGATGAACGGCCCGAACCGGCCGCTCTTCACGGTGAGCTGCCCGCCGCAGGTCGGGCAGGGCTGGCTCTCCAGGTCGCCCACGTCGTGCGCCTCGCGGATCATGGCCGCGGTGTCCACGCTGGCCAGCGCCTTGGCGAAGGGCCCGTAGAAGTTCTTGAGCACCTGCACCCAGCCCAGCTCCCCCTCTTCGACCTTGTCCAGCTCGGTCTCCATCTCCGACGTGAACTCCACGTTGAAGATGTCCGGGAAGCGCGACACCAGGACCCGCGTCACGGTCTCGCCCAGCTCGGTGGGCTGGAACCGCCGGTCCTTGAGCGTGGCGTAGTCCCGCGCGCGCAGGGTGGAGATGATGGCGCTGTACGTGCTGGGCCGCCCGATGCCCCGCTTCTCCAGCTCCTTGACCAGGCTGGCCTCGCTGTAGCGCGGCGGCGGCTCGGTGAAGTGCTGGCTGGGCGTGATGGCCCGCACCTTGGCCTCGTCGCCCTGCTCCAGCGCCGGGACCGGCTTCAGGTCGTCCAGCGTGCGGCCCTCTTCCGCCTCGTGCCCCTCGTGGAACACGGCGTGATAGCCGTTGAACACGACCACGGAGCCGGTGGCGCGGAACAGGTAGTCCTTGATCTCGAAGTCGATGGTGGTGGTGTCGTAGACCACCGGGGCCATCTGCGAGCCGACGAACCGCTGCCAGATGAGCTGGTACAGCTTGAACTGGTCGGGACTCAGGAACTTCTTCACCGCGTCCGGGCGGCGCGGCACGTCCGACGGGCGGATGGCCTCGTGGGCGTCCTGCGTCCGGGCCGACGACCGGCCGGCGAACAGGTTGGGTTTCTCCGGCAGGTACTCGGGCGCGTAGGTCTGCCGGATGTACTCGCGCACCGCGTCGATGGCCACCGGCGCCACGCGGGTCGAGTCGGTCCGCATGTAGGTGATGAGCCCGACCGCGCCCTCCTCGCCGATCTCGATGCCCTCGTACAACTGCTGGGCCGTGCGCATCGTGCGGTGGGCCGAGAAGCCGAGCTGCTTGGCCGCCTCCTGCTGCAGCGTGCTGGTGGTGAAGGGCGGCGGGGCGTGCTTGCGACGCTGGCGCCGGGTGACGGCCGAGACGATGAACGGCTTGCCCGAAACGTCCTTGACCACCTTGCGGGCCGCGGCCTCGTTGGGGAGGTCGGGCTTGTGGCCCTTCACTTTGTGGAGCTTGGCCTCGAAACGCTTGCGCTTGGCCTCGAGCTCGGCCTCGATCGACCAGTATTCCTTGGCGACGAACGCGCGGATCTCTTCCTCGCGCTCCACGATCAGCCGGAGCGCCACCGTCTGCACCCGCCCCGCGGACAGCCCGGTCTTGATGGATTTCCAGAGCAGGGGGCTCGCCTTGTAGCCCACCAACCGGTCCAGGATGCGGCGGGCCTGCTGCGCCTCGACCTTCTTGTCGTCGATCTTCTTGGGATGCTTGATGGCCTCCCGCACCGCGTCGCGCGTGATCTCGTGGAACAGCACGCGCCGGATGGTGGGGCCCGCGCCCAGCTGATCGGCCACGTGCCAGGCGATGGCCTCGCCCTCGCGGTCGGGGTCGGTGGCGAGGTAGACCGCGCTCACCGACTTGGCCGCCTTCTTGAGTTCCGCCAGCGTCTTGCCCTTGCCGCGGATGGTCACGTACTTGGGCGCGAAGTTCTGGTCGACGTCCACGCCCAGCTCGCGCTGCGGCAGGTCGCGCAGGTGCCCCACGGTGGCTTTCACCGTGAAGCGCCCGAACTCGCCCCCCAGGTCCTTCAGATACTTGCCGACCGTCTTGGCCTTGGTGGGCGACTCGACGACGACCAGCGCGCTCTTTTCTTTCGCCATGTGCCTCTATCCCTCTGGGAACGGTACCGCCCGCACCCTGCTTCCGTTCCTTCAACGAAGACTCAACTGAACGGCCTAGCCGGGGCCACTGCCCCAGACTAGGCCGACGGTGCAATCCCTTGTGATGCCGCTACATCCGCAATCGGACCCCGGTCCTGCTCCGGTCGGTGGCCGGCGGCATTATTACCACCCCCCGTGGGATCGCGCAAGCGCGACCACATCGGACACCACCGCCTCGGCGTCCCGTCCGTCGGTCGCGACCTGGGCGTCCGCCCGCCGGTAAAAGGGATCGCGCCGGGCCAGCAATGCGGCCATGGCGGCCAGGTGGTCGGACGACAGGAGCGGTCGCTCGGCCGACCCGGCCGTACGGCGGGCGGCGGTCTCCGGCGTGCACGACAGATAGATGGTAAGGGCCCGCCCCAAGGCGGCCTCCAGGTTGCCCGGCTCCGCGGCCCAGCCGCCGCCCGCGGCGATGACGCGCGCCGGACGCCCGAGGGCCGTCGTCATCGCGGCCCGCTCTCTCCGGCGGAACGCGGGCTCGCCCTCTTCGGCGAAGATGTCGGTGATGGAGCGGCCGGCCCGGCGGACCACGAGCACGTCGGTGTCGTCGAAATCCGTGCCCAGGAGCTTCGCGGCCCGGCGCCCCACGGTGCTCTTCCCGGCGCCGGGGAGCCCGAGCAGCACGACGTGACGCTTCACGCGCCCGTCGCGGGCGGATCCCAGCGCGCGTTGATCACTTCGAGGTAGTGGCGGAGGTTGGCCTCGAGCTCGGGCACGGCGTCGCCCCCGAACTTCTCCACCAGGGCGTCGGCCACGACCAGCGCGGTCATGGCCTCGGCGATCACGCCCAGCGCCGGCACCGCCGTCACGTCCGAGCGCTCGGCCTGCGCCTTGGACGGCCCGCCGGTCACCAGGTCCACCGTGTCGAGCGGCCGCATGAGCGTGGAGATAGGCTTCATGGCGGCGCGCAGCACCAGCGGCTCGCCGGTGGTGATGCCGCCCTCGAGCCCGCCCGCGCGGTTGCTCTCGCGCCCGAACCCGCCGGTGGACGGCGAGGACCGGCGGACGATCGCGTCGTGCACGGCCGAGCCGCGGCGCGCCGCCGTGCCGAAGCCCAGACCGATTTCGACGCCTTTCACCGCGGGGATGGACATCAGCGCCCCGGCGAGGCGGCCGTCCAGCTTGCGGTCCCACGAGACGTGCGAGCCGAGTCCGACCGGCATGCCGCGGGCCACCACCTCGACGATGCCGCCCAGCGTGTCGCCATCCCGCTTGGCCGCGTCGATGGCGGCGATCATCCGCTGGGCCGCGTCGGCATCGAGACAGCGGACCGGCGAGGCGTCCGCGGCCGGGTTCAAGGGTACCGGGAGCGCCCCCCGGGGCGCCGCCTCGACCTCGCCCAGCCGCACCACGTGGCTCCCGATCTCCACCCCGACCCGGGCCAGGAGCACCCGGCACACCGCCCCGCAGGCCACGCGGGCCGCGGTCTCCCGGGCGCTGGCCCGCTCGAGAATGTCGCGCGCGTCCGCCCGCTGGTACTTGATCAGGCCCACCAGGTCGGCGTGGCCGGGCCGGGGCCGCACCAGCCGCCGCCGCCGCGGCGGGGCGCCTTCGCCATCCGGCTCCGGTGCCATCACGTCCGACCAATGCGCCCAGTCGCGGTTCTCGATCAGCAGCGCGATGGGCGACCCGAGCGTCTCGCCCGCCCGGACGCCGCTCAGGATTTCGGCCCGGTCGGCCTCGATCTTCATCCGCGCGCCGCGCCCATGGCCCATCATGCGGCGCCGGAGATCCTGGTCCACGTCCTCGGCCCGGAGCGGCAGGCCCGCGGGCATGCCCTCGAGGATCGCGACCAGGGCTTTACCGTGGGATTCGCCGGCGGTGGTAAAACGAATCATGAGACGAAAATGGGTGGCGGGGCGACGTTGTCGAAAGGGGGGAAACGGGAAACGGGAAACGAGGGCGAACCCGCCGTTTCCCGTTTCCCGTTTCCCGTTTGCGTGGTCTACCGGCCGCCGCCCTCCGCCATGCCCATGCCGTCGTCGATGATGCGGGGCGTGACCAGGATCAGCAGGTCGCGCCGCTGCTCGCGCCGGTTGCTGAATCCGAACAGCCGGCCGATGATCGGCAGATCCACCAGGAACGGGATGCCGTTCTTCGATACGCTGATGTCGGTGACCGTGAGCCCGCCGATGACTGCGGTCTCGCCGTCCCGCACCAGAATCTGGTTGTCGGCCTGCTGGGTCTGGAACGTGAAGCCGACGTCGGCCGGTGCCTCGATCACCGAGGAGTTCTCGGCGTGGATCTGCATCAGGATCTGGCGGCTGCTGGTGACGTGCGGCGTCACCCGCAGGATCACGCCGGTCGGCACGATTTCGGTCGTGGCGCGCGGCGCCTGCTGCCCGCCCTGCTGCGATCCGACGTCGATCTGCCGGATGGGCGTCCGCTGGCCCACCTGGATCTCGGCCTCGGTGTTGTCGGCGGTGGTGATCAGGGGCTCCGCCTGGAGATCGGCCAACTCGACGCGCTGCAGCGCCTCGACGAAGGTGGTGAGCTTGTAGCCGCCCAGCGCGGTGGAGAAGATCAGGTTCAAGGCCGGGTTGCCGCCCTGGAGGAGGGCCTGGGCGTTCCCGATGGCGGAGAGCGCGTTTCCGCCGACGTCGATGACGGTCACTTGGGGATCGTACGGCTGGGTGACGACGATGTCGTTCACGCCGTCGCCGTCCAGGTCCTTGCCCTCCGCGGTGGACGGGTCCTGCCGCGCCGCCAGTCGGTTGAAGAACTGGTTGGGCGCGCCCAGGTCGTAGCGCACGCCGAGGTTCTCGATGTTGGTCCGGTCCACGAAGATCAGCTTGGCGTGGATGGACACCTGCGGGGTGCGCACGTCGAGCTGGGTCACGAAGGCGGAGTCCTGGGCCACGCGGCTCTCCACGTCCGTGATGATCAGGCTGTTGGTGGCCGTATCCGCCACCACCTTGCCGCGCCCCGACAGCACCGCGCCCAGCGCCGGAATCATGGCGCCGGCCCGCACGTAGTTCACCCGAACGATCTTGGTGGTGAGCGGCTCGAGCGAGTCGCGCTGGGCCAGCACCGCGGGGTTGTCCACCCGGATGATGCCCGAGGCTTCCTCCACGGCGGACAGGCCCTGCGAGGACAGGATGGCCTGGAAGGCCACGTCCCAGGGCTGGTTCCGGATCTGGGCCGTGACCGAGCCTTCCACTTCCCTGCCCAAGATGATGGACCGGCCGCTGAACGTGGCAAAGCCGTCCATCACATCCGCGATGGATGCCGAGTCGTACGTGACCGTGACGCGGGGTTGCTGGTCCTGCGGCGCGGGCGGGGGCGGCGGCAGCTCGGCGTAGGGTGACGCCAGACTGCGCCCCGCGGCCGCCTCGGCGAGGGCCCGCGGGTCGAGCGACGACCAGGCCGCGAAGGTGCGGTCGGCCCCCACGCTCACCCGGATGGCGCCGTCGTCCGCCAGGATGGTGTAGTCGCGCAGGCTCTCGAACTCCAGCACCACACGCACCACGCCGGCGCGGTACTGGGCATAGCGCACGTTGACGATGCCGCCGCGGTTGACTCCGTCGTAGACGGCGGGCGCGCCGGTGAGGGTGGCGCCGGTGACGTCCACCACCAGGCGAGCCGGATTCGCGAGCGTGAAATCCTCGTAGCTCACGCCGCCGGTGACGTCGATCACGACCTCGGCGCGTCCCGGGCTGGGCAGCACGCTCACGGCCGTGACCTCGCCGGGGGCGGCGGGGCCGCGGGGCGCCGCCACGAGCAGACCGGCGGCGGCGAGAGCGAAGAACGGCTTCATGGTGTGTCCTCCTGGCGGCGACGGATCGGGAGGACCAGTTGCCGGTCCACGCCGAATTCCTGAACGACCGCGACGACTTCGGTGGGCCGGATCTCGGCAATTCGGATTCGGCCAATGACGTCCCCGACGCGGACGGTGTACCGCCGCATGTCGGTAGTATCCTGGAGCGTGGCGACGCTGCGCT
>Ga0214473_10005850_pt1 | contig 14707 bp, 13 predicted proteins | sample RVTome_7_FD_203509 | JGI IMG/M metagenome (GOLD analysis project Ga0214473, IMG submission 203509) | Soil microbial communities from uranium-contaminated site in the Upper Colorado River Basin, Wyoming, United States - RVT98D197 | ecosystem: Environmental > Terrestrial > Soil > Contaminated >... | reverse complement strand
CCACCAGCTCCTCCTGCGCGGCCTGCAGCCGGGTCAGCGTGCCGGTCACCTCCGCGTTGAGCCGCTCCACTTCGGCGCGCGCCCGGCGCTCGCGGTCGGCCACGTGCCCGAGCGCGAAGGCGGGCAGGGCCAGCTGCCCCATGACGATCGCGACCGCGGTCCACGCCACGTCCGGCGGGGCGAACCGCGCCGCCATCCAGTAGAGCAGCCCGGCCACCAGGGTCAGGAGCAGGCCGACCCAGCGCCCGAAATAGTAGGCGTTGACCGCGACCAGCGGAAAGAACAGGTTGACGAACGGGCTGTCGCCGCCGCCGGTGAGGTAGAGGAGCGCGAACACGAGGAGCAGGTCGATGCCGAGCGCGGCCGTGAAGATCAGCCGGGTCGCCTCGCGGTTCACGGTGACCAGGGCGAGGATGCCGGCCTTGTAGAGCCCGAACCAGATGACGAGGGAGTAGACGTCGACTCGGTGGCGCGGACGCAGCGGGACCAGGCCGAGCGTGGCGAGGCCGCCCACCATCACGACCGCGAGGAGGACCGCGAACAGGCGCTCGTCGCGCTCGAGCAGCCGGAGCAGCGCGGCCCAGGGCGACCGAGTGGAGGCGGTCACGGCCATGTCGGGGGACACACTACCATGCGCCCCCCGAGGGTCAAGCCGGTCCGGCCGGGGCGCGGGCCGCCGCGTCGGCGGCCGAGGCCCCTTCCTCTCGCCGCAAGAGCGGCAGCGCGAGCAGCGGAAGCAGCCCGATCACGCCCACCGCGATGAGGAGACGACCCAGATTGGCGTAGTTCTCCTGCGAGACGCCGAAGACGGTGTTGAGGTAGCGCGTGCCGAGCTCGCTCGCGGAGAGGGCGAGGTTCATCAGGGAGGCCATGATCGCGAACATGGTGGCCTCCGCGCCCCGAGGCGCGGTGCGCGCGATGAGGGCGAGCATGGGCACCATGCTGAGCTGGCCGAGCGGCGCCGAGATGGTGGTGTCGATGAAGGCGAACGCGCGCGGGCTCAGGCCGAACCAGTCGTAGACACCGTAGAAGAGCCCGATGGTGGGCAGGTAGAGGACCGCGCCCGCGATCGTGACCCAGAACAGGGTGTCGCTCACCGGCCGGCGGGTGATCGGCTTGCGGAACACGATGAGGCCCGCCAGGCTCAGCACCGAGCTGGCCTGCGCGAGCACACCCAGGAACTCCTGATCGAAGCGCAGGTGGTCGATCGCCCAGTAGCTGAACCCCTGCCCCGACGTCGGCACCGCCCGGAAGCAGAAGATGGCGAAGGCGGCGACCGCGACCCCGCGGGAGATGCCGACACGCTGGAGCAGCATCACGATGAGCCCGCCCGAGACGACCAGGATGATCTCCTGCGCGAACGGCACCGACAGGGTCTCCAGGGCCATGCCGAGCGCCGCGTAGCCCGTGCCCACCAGCACCACGAGCCGCGCCTTGCCCGCGCCGAGCGGGTTGGACTGGTCCCCGAGCGGGGCGGGCCGCGCGGCCTGGCGCGGGACGAAGCCGGCCGCGATCACCACCAGCAGCGAGAGCGCGATCGCGATCGCGAAGACCGGCCGCGGACCGAGCGCGCCCGCGAGCCACCCGCTCAGATAGCCCACGCTGATGGTGCCGGCGAGGAGCGCCATGCGGCCCAGGGTCTGGATCTGCTTCATCTCCTCGTCGGAGCGCGCGAGCTCCACGCTGAGCGCGTCGGCCACCACGTCCTGGACCATGAAGCCCACCGCGATCACCACCGTCGCCGCGAGATAGGTGGACCGGGTCGAGACGGCGGTGGCCAGCCACGCGTGGCCCGCGAAGGTGAGCAGCGCCCCCAGCAGCAGATACGAGACACGGCGGCTGCCGAGGATCGGGTAGACGTCGGAGGCCACCCCCGCCACCATCTTCGTGCTCCACGGCAGGGCCACCCAGAAGGCGATCGCGGCGGCCTCGGCCGGCGTGATGCCGAGCACGTCCTTCTGGAAGTAGAGCGCCGCGATGGTCGTGATCCCGCTCGCCCCGTAGCAGAAGTAGGTGACGAGGACGGGGAAATAGGCCAGGCGCACGCTGCCGAAGAGGCCGCGGAGGAGCCCGCCGCGCGCGGGCGCGGGAGCAGACGCCGTCTCGATGGGCTCAGCCATCCGGCCCAGTGTAGCGTACCCGATCGTCCCGCCCTGCTTGACGCGGAGGCGGGAGGCCGCTACCGTCGGCGGCATGACGATGGCCGGTCAGGGTGTCCTCGCCTTCTGGCACGACGTGGCGCCCGGTGGCGACGCGGAGTTCGATCACTGGCACCTGCGCGAGCACATCCCGGAGCGGATCGCCGTCCCGGGATTTCTCCGCGCCCGGCGCTACGTCACGCTGGGCGCGGCGCCCAGGTATTTCTACTTCTACGAGACGGAGTCGCTGGAGACGCTGCAGAGCCCCGCCTATCTCGCTCGCCTCGGCGATCCGACCCCCTGGACGCGCCGGACGATGCCGCTCGTGCGGAACAACAAGCGCACCGCCTGCCGCGTGATCACGAGTCAGGGCGAGGGCGTGGGCGGGGTGATCGCCACCCTGCAGCTCGGGCCGCGCCCCGGCCACGAGGAGGAGCTGCGGTCGTGGCTCACCGGCACCGCGCTGCCCGCCGCGGCCAAGCGTCCCGGCATCGTGGCCAGCCATCTGCTCGAAGGCGACGCGGGCGTCAGCACCGCGGCCCGGAGCGACGAGAAGAAGCTGCTCGAGAAGCCGGACGAGCTGGTGCGCTGGGTGGTGCTGATCGAGGGCATCGATCCCCCGGGGCTGGAAGCCGCCTGCCACGATCTGCTCGGGGCGGAAGCGCTGGGCCGCCGCGGCGCCACCGAGGACGTCGCGCTGGGCTTCTACCGCCTCCAGCTCGTCTTCGGCAAGTAGCTCCGGCCCGTCGGGGCGGCGCCTTGCGGCGGTGGCGGGCGCGCAGTATACTCGCTCCCCAATTGCGGGCCGGCGCGGTCCCGAGGGTGGCGTCGGTACGCATATCCGCTCGGGCACGGCTGGACCGGCCGGAGAAACCCCATGGTCCGATTCGTCGTCTCTCGCATTGGGCAGACCCTGGCCGTGCTCTTCACGGTCTCGGTGATCATCTTTGCCCTGATGCGGATGATCCCGGGCGACCCCGTCCTGATGCGCCTCGGCGACGACTTCACCCAGGAAGCGTACGAGCGGCTGCGCACCCAGCTCGGGTTCGACCGCTCCATCGCCACCCAGTACCTCATCTGGATCCGCGACGTCCTCTCGGGCGATCTCGGCGACTCCTTCCTCAATCACGAGCGGGTCGCCAAGCTGGTGCTCGACGCCTTCATCCCGACCCTGACCCTGGTGGTGGCCAGCGTGATCGTGGGCCTCCTCATCGCGGTGCCCTCGGGCATCATCGCCGCGATGCGGAAGGATTCCGCGTGGGACTACGGGTCGATGGGCTTCGCCATCTTCGTCTACTCGATGCCCGCCTTCTGGAAAGGCATCGTCCTCATCTGGATCTTCAGCGTGTACCTCGGATGGTTCCCCGCCATGGGCTACGTACACCCGTGGACAGATCTCTCCCAGGGCCTCTGGCGCCTCGTCCTTCCCGCGGTGACCCTCGGTACCTTCTTTTCGGGGCTGGTGGCGCGGATCATCCGCTCGAGCCTCCTCGAGGTCCTCGACCAGGACTACATCAAGGCGGCGCGGGCCCGCGGCGTCCGCCAGGCCGCTCTCGTCTACCGGCACGCGCTGGCCAACGCCCTGATCCCGGTGGTGACGGTGATCGGGCTGCAGTTCGGGACCCTGCTCGGAGGCGCGGTGTTGACGGAGACCGTCTTCGCGATCCCCGGGATGGGGCGGCTCTCCGTCAGCGCCATCCTGAACCGGGACTACTCGGTGGTCCAGGGGGCGATCCTGGTCGGCGTCTTCGCGGTGGTGGTGGTGAACCTGCTCGTGGATCTCACCTACGCGTTCCTCAACCCGAGGATCCGGGTCGCGTAGGTGGCGCAACCCCTCGGCGCCGGTGGCCGCTCCTTCGATGCCGAGGGTGTGAGCGTTTCCCAGCCCACCGCGGCGCCGGCGGACGCGCGGGGCGCCCGGGTCGGCGTGCGCCGCGTGTGGCGGCGGTTCGCGCGAAACCCCGGCGCGGTGTTCGGGCTCGCGGTGTTCCTCGGGATCGTCGCGATGGCGGTTCTGGCGCCGGTCCTCGCGCCCTACGACCCGCTTGCCCAGGGCGTCGGCAAGCCGCTGGAGGGCCCGACCTTCGCCCACTGGGCGGGGACCGACAGCTTCGGCCGCGACATCATGAGCCGCATCATCTATGGCGCGCGGGTGGCGCTGGTGGTCGGCCTCGTCGCCGTCGCGCTCGCGATGGTCATCGGGGTGACCCTCGGGCTGATCTCCGGCTACTACGGCGGGGTCGTGGACGTGGTGATCATGCGGGTGATGGACGGGCTCTTCGCCTTCCCGATCATCATCCTGGCCATCGCCATGATGGCGGTGATGGGCTTCGGGGTCCGGAACGTGATCATCGCGGTGGCGGTCGGCTTCATCGCGCCCTTCGCCCGCGTGACGCGCGGTGACGTCCTGGCCGTGAAGGAGGAGCCCTACATCGAGGCGGCCCGCCTGGCCGGCGTGGGAAGCCTCGCGATCATCTTCCGCCACGTCCTGCCCAACGTGCTGGCCCCGATCATCGTGCAGGGCGCCCTCCGCGTCTCGGGCGCCATCATCACCGAGTCGGGCCTGTCCTTCCTGGGGCTGGGCCCGCCGCCGCCCACGCCGGCCTGGGGCCGCATGATCGCCGAGGGCCAGACGTTCATCGTGATGGCGCCCCACGTCGCGACCATCCCGGGCATCGCCCTGATGCTGGCCATCGTCGCGCTCAACCTCCTGGGCGACGGGCTGCGCGACACTCTCGACCCGAGGATGCGCCGATGACCGGGAGCGAGCCGGTTCTCGACGTCCGAGACCTCACCGTCGAGTTCAGTTCGGAGGATGGACCGTTGCGCGCGGTGGACGGGGTGAGCTTCCGGATCCGGCGCGGGGAGATCGTCGGCCTGGTCGGCGAGTCGGGGGCGGGCAAGTCGCTGACCTCCGAGGCGATCATGGGCCTGATCCGCCGGCCCCCCGGCCGGATCGCCGGCGAAGTCTGGTTCGGCGGGCGCGATCTCCTGACGCTCGACGAGCCGGCGCTCGCGCGCATTCGCGGCAAGGACATCGCGATGATCTTCCAGAACCCGAGCGCCTCGCTGAACCCGGTCTTCCGCGTGGGCGACCAGATGCTGGAAGCGATGGCGCTGCACCTGCCGGAGCCCCGCGCCGCCCTCCGGGAGCGGGTGGTCGAGACGCTGGGCCGCGTGGGGATCTCCTCGCCCCGGGCGCGCGCCCGCGACTATCCGCACCAGTTCAGCGGCGGCATGGCGCAGCGGGTGATGATCGGCATGGGGATCTCGTGCGTGCCGAGCCTGCTCATCGCCGACGAGCCGACCACCGCGCTCGACGTGACGATCCAGGCCCAGGTCCTGGCGCTCATCCGCGGGCTCGCGCGCGAGCTGGGAGTGGCGGTGCTCCTGGTCTCGCACGACCTCGGCATCATCTCGCAGATGTGCCACCGGGTCCTCGTGATGTACGCGGGGCGCGTGGTCGAGGAAGCATCCGTGGCCACGATCTTCCGCGCGCCCGCGCACCCGTACACGCGCGGGCTCATCGAGTGCCTGCCGCGCCTTCACGGCAATGGACGGCTCGGCGCCATCGCCGGGATGATGCCGGGGCTCCGGGCCTTGCCCTCGGGCTGCCGCTTCCATCCCCGATGCCCCATCGCGGAGCCGCGCTGCGCCGCCGAGGCCCCGGCGCTGCGGCCCCTCGCCACGGATCGGGCCGCCGCCTGTCATCTCGCCGGAGTGTCGTGAGCGCGCCTCCGCCCCTGCTCGAGGTCAGAGACCTCGTCAAGCATTTCCCGGTGCGGGCCAACCCGCTGGCCGCGTTGTGGCCCGCCGCCACCCGTCGCGTCGTTCACGCGGTGGACGGGGTGAGCTTCGCGATCGAGGCCGGCGAGACGCTCGGGCTGGTGGGCGAATCGGGCTGCGGCAAGACCACCACCGGCCGCCTGGTCCTGCGCGCCATCGAGCCGACGCGCGGCCGCATCATCTTCGAGGGTCAGGACATCACGGCGCTCCCGGCGAGCCAGCTCCTGCCTTTTCGGCGAAAGGTCCAGATCGTCTTTCAGGACCCCTACAGCTCGCTCAACCCGCGGATGACGGTGGGCCAGATGGTCGCGGAGCCGATTCGCGTGCACCGCATCGCCGCGGGGCCCGAGGTCGAGAGCCGGGTGCGGGCGCTCCTGGACATGGTGGGGCTCTCGCCCGAGTATTTCCGCCGATACCCGCACGAGCTGTCCGGCGGCCAGCGCCAGCGGGTGGGCATCGCCCGGGCCCTCGCGGTCGGCCCCCGGCTCGTGGTCGCCGACGAGGCGGTCTCGGCCCTCGACGTCTCGGTGCGCGCGCAGATCCTGAATCTGCTCGTGGAGCTGCGCGAGCGCCTGGGCCTGGCCTACCTGTTCGTCTCCCACGACCTGGGCGTGATCCGGTTCGTGAGCCACCGGGTCGCCGTGATGTACCTGGGCAAGCTCGTGGAGGTGGCGTCGACCGGCGCGCTGTTCAAGCAGCCGCTGCACCCCTACACGCAGGCACTCCTGGCCGCGATTCCCGCGGTGGGCGACGGGGAGACGTCGATCTTCGACGACCCGACGCGCCTCCTGGAAGGTGAGCTGCCCAACCCGATCGACCTGCCGCGAGGCTGCCGCTTCGCGAGCCGCTGCCCCCACCGGATGGCCCGCTGCGACGAGGCCGAGCCCGTTCTCCGCGAGGCGGCGCCGGGTCACGCCGTCGCGTGCTACCTCTACGCGTAAGGAGGATCATCATGAAGAGTCGCGATGGATTCGAGGAAGTCAACCGCGAGCTGCGCGAGGGCGCCTGGCTCCACGACCCGGTTTCCCGCCGTGCGGTGCTCCAGGCCCTGGGCACGACCGCGGCGGGGCTCGCCGGCCTGTCGGCGGGCCTTCCCGGAACAGCCCACGGCCAGACCCCCAAGCGGGGCGGTACGATCAAGATCGGCAGCTTCCAGAACATCGACACCCTGGACGCGCACAACACGACATTCATCACCGCCTGCGCCATCCACAACAACATCTACAACGGCCTGCTCAAGATCACCTCCACCGACGGCAAGAGCGTGGACTTCAAGCCGGAGCTGGCGCGGGAGTGGGAGATCCAGGGCGACCGCGTCCACGTCTTCCGCCTGCACAAGGGCGTGACCTTTCACAACGGCGACCCCTGCACGTCCGCCGACATCAAGTGGAACCTCGAGCGCGTCAAGGACAAGACGCAGGCGCCCATTCACGCCTGGAAGCTGGCCCTGCTCGAGTCGATCGAGACGCCCGATCCCCACACAGTCAAGCTCTCGTTCGCCAAGCCGTACCCGTTCCTGCGGGTCGCGTTCACCGGCTCGACCGGCCGCGCCGCCACCATCCTGTCGCCCCGCGCGGTCAAGGAGAAGGGCAAGGCCTACGGCCGCAGCCCGGTGGGCACCGGCCCCTTCAAGTTCGTGGAGTGGAAGGAGGGTGATTTCATCCTCCTCGAGCGCTTCGCGGACTATTGGGAAAAGGATGCGGCCGGCGGCAAGCTCCCCTACCTCGACAAGGTGCTGATCAAGTTCATCATCGAGCCTTCGACCCTGGTGGCCGCGCTCAAGACGGGTGAGGTGGACGGGATCAACAGCGTGGCGCCCCAGTTCGTCGCCGATCTTCGCAAGGACCCCAAGCTCACCGTATCGACCGCGGTGGGCGGGAACTGGCGGTGCCTGCACATGAATCTGGCCAAGGAGCCCTTCTCGGACAAGAACCTCCGGAAGGCGGTGGCTTTCGCCCTCGACCGCAAGGAGATCCTGACCCGCGTCGAGTTCGACGAGGGCATCATCGCCCACGGCCCCATCTCCCCGCCCATGGGCGGCTTCTACGATGCCGCCTACGAGACGGGCAAGAATGGGCAGTACTTCGATCTCGAGCAGGCCAAGCAGCTCGTCAAGCAGTCCAAGTACGCGAACGGAGCGGAGGTGATGCTGCTCTCCGGCAACGCGGGCACCGCCCCGCGCCAGGCCGAGGTCGTCCAGGCGCAGCTCGCCAAGATCGGCGTCAAGGTCAATATCGAGCTGGCCGACGCGCCGACCTTCCGGCGCCGGTGGCTGCAGGAGCGGCAGTGGGACCTGGTGGGGATCCAGTGGGACGCCGATCTCGACCCCGACGAGACGCTCTACCCCGAGCTGCACTCCGGCGAGGCGTGGAACGCCGGCCGGTGGGTCAACGCGGACTTCGACAAGATGGTGGAGGGGGCGCGGTCCGAGAACGACTTCAAGAAGCGCAAGAAGTTCTACGAGGAGGCGGTGCGGCTCATCATCGAGGACGCGCCGGTGGCCATCCTCCTGCACCTCAACGAGCAGAAGATCTTCCAGAAGTACGTGAAGGGTTTCCAGATGATACCGGCGGGACTGATCGACATGCACCGCGTGTGGATGGACAAGGCGTAGCCGGACGCGCCCCCTCACCCTGGCCCTCTCCCCCTCCGGGGGAGAGGGGAACGAGACGTCTCCCTCTCCCTCGGAGAGGGAGAGGGCCGGGGTGAGGGTGGGCTAGTCGAGGGCTGGGCGGCGGGTGTGCCAGTCGGTCGCCTGTTGGTAGGCATCCCCCACCCTGAGTACCGTCTCCTCGTCGAAGGGGCGGCCGACGAGCTGGAAGGCCAGCGGCAGGCCGGCCGAGGAGAACCCGCACGGCACGGAAAGGGCGGGCAGCCCGAGGCCGTTGAATGGCCGGGTGAGGCGCGAGAAGCGGCCCTGGCGCGCGACCAGCTCGTGCACCGGGCCCTCGGTCGCGTGAGCGAGCGGCGGGGCCGGTTCCGGGATCACCGGCGCCACCAGAACGTCGACCTGGGCGAACACCTCCGTGATGAAGGCGCGGGCCAGGCGGGCGCGAAGCCGCAGCGCCTGCAGGTAGTCGTAGGCCGGGATCTGCAGCCCCAGCTCGAGTCGAGCGCGCACGACCGGCTGCACCTCGTGGGGCCGCTCGCGGAGCAGCCGGACGTGAATCGTCGAGCCCTCGGAGCGACTGACGATGTTGCAGACGTCGCTCATCGTCTGCGGATCGGGCAGGCGGATCTCGAAGACCTGCGCGCCCAGCCCGGCGATGACCTCGGCCGCCTTGCGGACCGCGGCTTCCATCTCGGGGTGGACGCCCTGGAAGAAGAAGTTCTCGGGCACTCCCACCCGAAGGCCCGCGACGCCCGCGCCCAGCGAGGCCAGATAATCGGGCACCGGCTGCGCGCTCGAGGTGGCGTCGAGCGGATCGCGACCCGCCACCACCTGCAGGAGCAGCGCGCAGTCACGGACGGTGCGCGCCATCGGGCCCACGTGGTCGTTGGACCAGCTCAGCGGCATGACGCCCGCCCGGCTCACGCGGCCATAGGTCGGCTTGAGGCCGACGATGCCGCAGGCCGCCGCGGGTAGCCGGATGGACCCGCCGGTGTCGGTCCCGAGCGCCCCCAGGGCGAGCTGGGCCGCCACCGCCACCGCCGAGCCACTCGAGGAGCCGCCGGTGCAGTGCCCCGTCCGCCACGGGTTCCGGGCATGCCCGTGGTGCGCGTTGTCCCCGAAGGGCCCCATCGCCAGCTCGGTCATGTTGAGCTTGCCGAGCGGCACGGCCCCCGCGGCGATGAGCCGCGCCGCCGCGGTGCAGTCCCGCTCGGCGATGAAGTACTCGGCCGTCTTGGTTCCGCAGGAGGTGGGGAGCCCGCGGATGAAGCACAGGTCCTTGAAGGCGAGCGGGACGCCGTGGAGGGGCCCCCGCCAGGCACCCCGACGCTGCTCGCCCTCGAGCCGGCGGGCCGTCTCGAGCGCGCCGGCTTCGTCGACGCTGATGAACGCCCGCAGGTCGCCGTCGAGCCGGCCGATCCGCGCCAGGCACTCCTGTGTGGCCTCGACCGGCGATACCTTGCCGGCACGGATCGCGGTGGCGAGGCCCTCTACGGTCCAGTCGGTCATGGGGAGGAGGCTTCGCCTTCCGCGGCTCGCCCGGCCTCGAGGGCCGCGATGAAGCGCGACGGCTCCTCGGCCAGGGCCAGGTCGGCGGCCATGCGCTCGATGACGCCGAGGAGAGCGGCCACCTCGGCCTGCTGCGCTCTCGACTCTTCCATGGGTCGATCCTCTCGCGGTGCTACGGAGCTGGGGCCAGCCGGCCGGTCAGGTCGCGGACGTCCTTGAGCGTCTCCACCTGCTCGACGAGGCGGACGACGTCGCGCGCGCGCTCGGCGCCGAGGGTCTCCCCGGTCAGCGCGAGGAACTTGTCGACGATCTCGGCGGCGGGTACCGGATCCTCGAAGTCGCCGCGGACCACGCTCGTGGAGCCGGAGAGCGCGCGCCCATCTCTCAGCACGATCTCGACCACCGCGGTCGGGTAGTCGGAGCGGCGCGGCGACATCTGCGGATCCACGCGCACCTCGACCCGCGCCGCCAGCGCCCGGATGCGTGGATCGGCCAGCGCCGGCTCGACGAAGGCGGAGACGTCCGCCCGCCCCAGCACGAGCGCGGCGGCCACCGCATAGGGGATCGAGAACTTGGCGCCCAGCATGGAGATGGGCGCGGGGCCGGCCATCCGGGGGCCGAACGGGATCGTGGTCACCACCACGCGCTCCACCTGTTCGGCGTGGAGCCGCTCGGCCCGCGCCATCGCGAGCAGCGCATCGAGCGCGAAGTGGTTGTAGCGGCAGCAGGCGTAGAGCTTGAAGTAGTTCTGCTCGATGCGCAGCGGGCCCCCGAGGCCGTCCAGCGCGCGCTCGGGCTCGAAGCGATCGGCGAGAAGGGTCCCGTAGACGTCGGCGGGCGCGTCCGGCAGCCCCGTGAAGCCGGCGCGATGGAGATCCACCGCGAGGATGCCTTCGAGCCCGGAGCGCCCGGGATAGGCGTTGCGGATCGTCACGCCCTCGAGCGCGGTCGTCCAGGTGTTGGCCGGGCTCATGCTCGCGGCCAGGTTGATCACCGCCTTGACCGCGCCGGCGTCGAGCCCGGCCAGCTTGGCCACCGCGACGGCGGTCCCGATGGTGCCCCAGGTGCCGTGCGAGTGCACGTTGGACCGGGGCGTCGTCGCACTGCCGAGCCGCGAGCAGACCTCGTAGCCGGTGACGATGGACTCGAGGAGCCGCCCTCCATCGGCGCCGACGTCCTCCGCCACCGCGAGGGCGGCCGGAATCACGTGGATGGCCGGATGCCCGCCACCGAGCCGGCTGCCCTCGTCCACCTCGAGCGCGACGCCCGCAGTCGCGTTGGCGAAGGTGGCCAGCAGCGGGTCCACGCGGCCGCCGTGGCCCAGCAGCGTGGCCGCGGGGCGCGACCGGCGCTCGTGCAGGGAGTCGGCGAGGCGGCGATTCTCGGGTAGCGCGCTGCCGGCTACCATCGCACCGATGGTGTCGAGCAGCACCAGCCGCGCGGCCTGGACGGCCGGGTCGGGCAGGCGCTCGACGCTCGTCTCCTCGACGAGGCGCGAGAGCCGGTCGAGGTAGTCCAAGTCCCCTAGCCCGCGACGCCCGCGAGCGGGGCCACCGGCCCGGTCCGCGCCAGGTACCGCCCGTAGCCCGGCTTCTGCTCGAGCCGGCCCTGATTCAGCAGCACCTGGCCGCGCAGCACGGTCATCCACGGCCGCCCGCGCGACTTCCAGCCTTCGTAGAGGGTCCAGCCCGCGATCCCGTGATGATCGGCCACCTTGATCGTCCCGTCCGAGTCGGGATCGATGATGGTCAGATCGGCGTCGGCGCCCACCCGGATCGCGCCCTTCCGTGGATACAGCCCGAAGATGCGCGCCGGATTCTCCGCGAGGACACGGGCCATCCAGGTCACGGGGAGGCCGCGCTTCACCACCCCCTCGCTCCACATGAGCGGCACCAGCGTCTCGATGGACGGGCTGCCGAACGGGATCGGCTTGCCCTCGCCGTCCACGAAGATGTTCTTCCAGCCCGGCTCCTTGAGCTCCTTGCGGCGCGGCGAGTGGTCGCTGGCCACCGTGGCGATGTAACCCTCGCGGCTGCCGCCCCAGAGCGCGTCGCCGTCGCCGCCCCCGACCGGGCGGAGCGGCGGCCCGATCTTCGCGAGCGGCCCCCAGGCCTCCATCTCCTTCTCGGTGAGGAGCATGTACTGGGGACACGTCTCGGTCCACACGCGCTGCCCGCGGGCCTGCGCTGCCTTGATCCGCTCGAGCCCGATCCGGGTGGAGAGATGGACGACGTAGACCGGGCACTTGGTCATCTCGCCGATGAGGATGGCGCGGTTGATCGCCTCCTCCTCGGTCCACGGCGGGCACGTCGCCGGGAAATCGGTGGGCTTCACGCGCCCCGCCGCGATCGACTTGTTCTCGAGGTGGTAGAGGATGTCGCCGTTCTCGCAGTGGAGCTGGCAGACCCCGCCCAGCGCCGCGATGCGCTCCATGACCTGGGCGATGAACTCGTCCGAGCACATGCGGTTCGGCCGCCGCTTGTAGGTCATGAAGATCTTGTAGGAGGTCACGCCCTGCTCGAAGGCCTCCGCGAGGCCGTCGAGGATGTAGGGCTGGTTGTTCAGGATGAAGTGGAAGCCGAAATCCACCACCGACTGCCGGGAGGCCTCGTCGCGCAAGCGCTTGAGCGCCTGGGGCAGCGTCTCCCGGGCCTGGTCGTCGTACTCCACGAACGAGAGCAGAGTCGTCAGCCCGGCGTGCGCGGCGGCCACCGGCCCGGTGTGCCAATCGTCGTAGACCGCGCCGAGATGCACGTGGCAGTCGATCAGGCCGGGCAACACGTACTTGCCGGTGGCGTCGATGGTGCGCTCGGCGGGCGGCAGCATCCCCTCGGCGCCCAGCGCGACGATCTTGCCGTCGCTCACCGCCACCGCGGTCTCCAGCACCTCCGTCGGGGTGACCACGCGGCCGCCCCGGACCAGCAGGTCTATTGAAGCGCTCATCGCGCGCCCGGCTTCGTAGGCTGGGTGAGGAGGCCGTAGTGCTCGGGGTGGCGGCGGCCGAGGAAGTCCCAGCGCTTGCGGGCCGGAATCATCTGGTCGAGGTCGATGCGCGCGGCCACCAGCTCGTCGCCGGTGGTGGCGGCCTTGGCCACCACCTGCCCCATCGGGTTCACGATGCACGAGCCGCCGATCAGCTCCATGCCGTCCTCGACGCCGGCCTTGGCGATGCCGACCACGAAGAGGTTGTTCTGGTAGGCGCCCGCGCGCAGGCACAGCTCGTTCAGATCGAGCGCCAGCGGCGACAGCGGGGTGTTGTAGCCGATCAACACGATCTCGGCGCCCAGCAGGCCCAGGCTGCGGTAGGACTCCGGGAAGCGCCGGTCCTGGCAGATCGCGATGCCGACCTTGGTCCGGGCCGCGTCGAAGACCCGGTAGCCGCTATTGCCCGACTCGAAGAAGTGGGGCTCGTAGACCTGCGCGTGGCCGTCCGGGATCTTCACGCCCGGCAGATGAATCTTCCTGAACGTCCCCGCCAGGGTGCCGGCCTCGTCGGTCAGGAGTGCGGTGTTGAAGTAGCGGCCCTGGTCCTTCTCGCAGAACCCCACGTGACAGGCGATGCGCGCCTCGCGCGCCCGCTGCAGCAGCGGGGCCAGCGCCTTGGGCGGCATCTCGGTCTCGAAGAACTGGTCGAAGTCGTCGCGCACGCGCTTGGGGAAGTAGGTCGTGAGCGCCATCTCCGGATAGGCCAGGATCTCGACGCCTTCGACGACGGCCTGGTCGAGGAGGCCGAGCATGCGCTCGACGATCTCCTCGCGGCTCGTCCCCTCGTTGTTGGGGCCCATCTGCGCGGCGGCGACCTTGACGTGGCGTGCCATGGATCTCTCCTTTGGGCAGTTCATACGTCACCGCGGGCCCCTGCGCAAGTCGGCGAGCATCTCGATCAGCACCGTCCGGCACCGCTCGGCGCTGGTGGCCTCGCGCGGAAAGCCGATCCGGCACCCGTGCAGGCCGTCGGCGGCGCGGACCCGCAGCTTGAAGCCGAGGCGATCCACCGCGACCATCTCCGCCGCCTCCGCCGGGAGCCCGCCGAGCGCGCGCGCGTAGAGGATCAGCGCGTCGGCGTGGTCGCGGTTCATGTGCTCGATGATGCCGGGGGCCGCGTCGGCCAGCGGATCGGGGCGGGCCGCCTCGTAGCCGGGCACCGTGAGCCAGTCCATCGCGCCGAAGCCGCCGACGAAGTAGACGTCGCTGACGTCGAGGCGCCAGAACGCGAAGTCGTCGAAGTCGACCCAGTGCACCGCGTTCGGGTGGCGCGCGAGATAGGCGTCGCGCGCGGCGGACCGCTCCCCCGCCGCGAGGCGGCGCGCGTCGCCCATGAGCGTGACCCGCGCGAGCGCGAGCGGATCCTCGCCGGCTTGAGCCACCAGCAGGCTCGCGCGCGGATCGGCCTCCAGGTTCTGGGTGTGCATCGCGAGTGTGCTGATGAGCAGGAGCGGCCGCCCGCGCTCGTCCGGCGCGTAGGGCATGACCGAGACGAACGGATGGCCCGGGTGGCGGCGCGAGATCGTGCCGAGCGTCCCGGTACGCCCCAGATGGAGGAGCGTGCGCGCCTGCTCCGCGAACGTGGGCTCGGGCGCGCCCGGCCCCGCCGACCCCGCGCCGTGGCCGTGGCGGCTCATGGCCTCACGCCTCCCGGCGCACCGCGACGCCGCCGCGGGCC
>Ga0214473_10005849_pt1 | contig 14709 bp, 12 predicted proteins | sample RVTome_7_FD_203509 | JGI IMG/M metagenome (GOLD analysis project Ga0214473, IMG submission 203509) | Soil microbial communities from uranium-contaminated site in the Upper Colorado River Basin, Wyoming, United States - RVT98D197 | ecosystem: Environmental > Terrestrial > Soil > Contaminated >... | reverse complement strand
CGGCGAGGGCCTTCGCCCCCGCTTCGTTGATGTCCGCGATCGCGACCTCGCCGATCTCCTTGCACTGCGCCAGGTCACGGACCACCTCCCGGCCCACCTCTCCCGCCCCGCCCAGCACCAGGATGCGCTTGTTCATGTCCCCTCCCTCGCCTCGCCCGCGCGTTCCCTCGTCCTCTCGCCTCGGGCTTGCCGCCTCGAGCCGGCAGGGAGGGCGCGCCGCAGCTCCCAGCGCAGTAGTTACAACCGCAGCTCACCATCGTGCAGGACAGTCACCCCGTCCACCTCGATGGTGGGACGCACCATCAGGCAGTCATTGTGAATCCGACTGTGAGTGTTGCCCCCAATATCGATGTTGCGGCCGACGGCCACGTGCGCGGTGCCCAGGGCGGCATAGTCCCACACCCATCCCCGAAGCCCGGCAGGCACGGTATGGCTGGTGCCGATGCCCAGCTCGGCCACGCAGTTGCGAGCGTTCACATCCACGTCCAAGATCCGAAGAAAACGCGCCACGTCCGCACGGCCCTCATACACCTGGGTCACCCGGCCCCGCTCGACCCGGCAGCGGATCGGCTCCGGGAGCACGTATTTCCATCCCTGCACCGAGCCATCCACGGCGAGGACGCCCTCCGTGGTCCCCTCCAGGGGACACACGGCCGCCTCGGCGTAGTCCGGGACAACGGAGATGGACGACGCGCTGAGGGGGTGGATGGGAAGCCCCGGCCGCCCCCGGATGCTCATGGTGAGGTCGGTGCCGGCGGCCGACCGGACCGTCGCCCGCTCGGCCTGCGAGAGCACCTCGGCGAGGCGTTCCGACCGGCGGACCATCTGGTCGAGATCGCCATCGGTGACATCGCGCGCGAAATAATCCTCGGTCAGCTCCGAGACCGTCTCGTAGAAGCGGGCGCCGGCCTCGCTGGCCCGCTGGCGGGCATCCGTGTGATCGATGAGATAGCCCTCGGCGACATGGAAGATGACGTGGGCTTTGAGCATGGCTGCCGCGAGTTCCGGCGGCGGCTCGTGCCCGGAGTGCTGCCGGGCAGCCATGATGCCGATGGTCGCCTCGGATCCCACCTCCTGGGCGGCGGCCGCGACGGCATTCGCGATGAACAGCGAGCGGGGATAGTCGTCGGTCACCACAAGCAGGCGTTCGTGGGGGTTCAGATGGATGATCTTCTCGACGAGTTGCCGGAAGTACGGGGGGAACGAAAGCATACCGTCCCTCGGGAAGCGCCGGGTTCGGGCGATGGGGCACCCCCCGTCAGTACGAGGGGGGGGTCATGATCCAGATCACCTCCGCGCTCTCGCTGCCGGTGTTCTCCCACCGGTGGGGGGTGCGGCTTTCGAAGGTCAGGCTGTCGCCGGATTCGAGAGTATACTCCTCGTCGCCCACCCAGAACCGCATCTTCCCCTTCAGGAGCAGCGCGCACTCCTCGTCGCTGTCGTGCCGGTATGGCCCCTTGCTGGACGCCCCGGGCTTGATCACGCTGTACAGCACCTGCAGCCGTCCCGACAGCGACGGCGTAATGAGATGATCCGTGATCTCCCGGCCGGGGAACACGATCTTGCGGCGCTCCCGCTTTCTCACGACCCGGCCGTTCCGTGCCGTTTCATCGAAAAAGGCGCTGGTGGTGGCCCCCAGGACCTTGGCGATTTTCTGAATGGTGGCCACGGAAGGGTTGGTGCGATCTCGCTCCAATTGGCTGATGAAGCTGCTGGTACACCCGACCTTCCGCGCCAAGTCGGCCACCGTCATGCCGCGTTGTTCACGAAGGTGCCGTATACGCGCCCCGAGCTTCATGACCAGGTTCCCTGCCTCACTGGAAAGTGTGGCTTAATTCCTACAGTGGGACTTAATCTCCTGTCAAGGGGTTTTTTCCCTTGCCCCCCTCACTTCTTGACGTGTCCGGTGGTCGGTGGCGGGGGCCGGGCGCCGGCTTCCGTCCTCGCCGCTGCGCAACCCCGCCATTCTCATTGAGCGCCACCCCGCAAGCGGGGGCCCGGCGCATTGCCTGGTTGGGCTCGGTGCTCGCGGCTGCGGGCGGGAGCCGGCACCCAGCCCCCGAGGGCGTACAGGAAGAGTGAGGGGGGGCAAGGTTTCTTCCCAGACGCCCGGAAGGTGGAGGTGCTGTGGAGGGTGGATCTGGAAGGGCCAGCAGGCGGACAGAGGCCCGGCCGGGTCAGGCAGTCGTGGTGGGGGGCGCGTTTGGGGGCTGCGGCCGCGCCAGCCCGAGCGCCAGGGCCAGCGCCAGGAGGCCGGAGAGGGCGTTGACCAGGAAAGGCCCCCGATAGCCCCCTGTGAGGTCGTAGAGGGTCCCCGTTGCCAGCCCGCCCACGGCCATCCCGAGCTGGGAGAGGAACATCTGGCTGCCGTACACCGCCCCTACCCCCGTGGCGCCGAAGTACTCGCGGGTGATCACGGGGTACTGGGCGTAGACGCCGCCGAAGGCCAGACCGAAGAGCACGGCGAAGGCCGCGAAGGCCGCCGGGCTCTCGGCCCCCGAGATCCACCAGGCGGCGGCTGCCTGGACCGCCAGCGAGATCAAGAGACTGGGCTTGCCGCCCATCCAATCCGCCAGCCTGCCCATGCCGATCCGCCCCACGATGCTGGCGCCCCCGAAGAGGCTCATCATGCCGGCGGCGGCCCGGGCGGTGAGGCCGCGGCCCGTCATGCAGGCCACGGCGTGCAGCGTGGGCCCGGAATGCGACGTACAGCAGAAGAAGAAGGTCGCCAGGAGCAGCCAGAAGGGGCGGGTGCGGACGGCGGTGGCCGTGGTCCATCCCCCGGGCGCCCCGCCTGCTCCGGCAGCCGTGGAGGCGGACGGAGTGATGGGACTAGCGGGCCGCCCATCCGGCGCCAGGCCCAGGAGGCGCGGGTCGTCCCGTAGGAACGTCCCGGCGACAAGGATCGTGGCCAGGGCCGCCCCGCCCAGCAGCAGGATGGCCGGGCGCCACCCACCCCACCGGGCCATGGCGTAGCGCGCGAAGGGGGACGCCAGCATGATGCCCAGTCCCGTTCCCGAGAGGACGATCCCCATGGCCAAACCCTTGCGCCGATCGAACCACTTGGCGGCCAGATACGAGAGCGGGCTGTGGAGGGCTCCCACGCCGGTCCCGGCCACGAGACCGAAGGCGAGCGCGAAGTGCCAGATCGTCTGGGCCGCGCCCGTGATCAGACGGCCCACGGCGTACAGCGCGCCCCCCATCAGCGCCACGCGGCGGGTCCCGTATCGGTCGGCCAGCGCCCCCATCAGCACGGAACTGGCCCCGAACACGGCCATGTGCAGGCTGTACACCAGGGAGACGCCGGATCGGCTGGCCCCGAAGGCCTCGGCCAGCGGCTCCACGAAGACGGCGAAGGACTGCCCCACGCCCACACCGGCCGCCACCATGCACGTGGACGCGCCGACGACGACCCACCCGTAGAAGAGACGCGGCGGCGCGGCGACGCCGGGACGCGGCGACGTCATTCCCAGTTCCCCAGACCTGCTGCTCATGTCACGACGGGGTTGCCCGGATGGGAATCGAGGCGGGGCCTGCCTCGGCAGATGGGGGCGGCGGCTTTCGCAGGCCGATCGCCAGGAAGGTGCCCGCCGCCGCGATGGTCCCGCTCACCCAGAAGGGCACCAGATAGGTCCCGGTGACGTCATGGATGAGGCCGGTCAGGAAGGGTCCGGCCGCCATGGCAACGGCGTTCACGAACATGGCCCCGCCATAGACGGCCCCCACCCGGCTGGCCCCGAAGTATTCCCGGAGGAGGACCGGATACTGGGCGAACACCCCGCCGTAGGCGACCCCGAAGGCCACCGCCACCGCCATGAACGCCCAGGGGCTGCGGAGCCCGCCGAAGGCCACCACCAGGATCGCCTGCGCCGCCAGCGAGCCGATCAGCGTGCGCCGGCCGCCGATCCGGTCCGCCACCACGCCCAGCACGATGCGCCCCGCGAACGCCGCGGCGCCGAACCCGCTCAGCATCCCGGCCGCCCATGACGCGCCGACGCCCACATCCCGGGCGTGCGCCGCCACGTGCACCAGCGGCCCCGAATGCGATGTGCAGCAACAGAACCATGTCCCCAGGAGGGTCCAGAACGCACCAGTCCGGACGGCCGTGTGATTCGTCCAGGGCAGGCCCGGTGGGGCGGGGGCCTCCTCGGTCCTTTCCGCGGGGGCCCCATCGGGGCGCAGCCCGCAGGTCTCCGGGCTCTCTACCAGGAGGGGGGCCGTGAGGAGGATGAGGGCGACTGCGAGAACCCCGAGCACCACGAACGTGGTGCGCCACCCCTGCCAGCGGTTGAGGGCCTCCGCCAGCGGTGAGGCGACCATCGTCCCCAGGGCAGCCCCTGCCAGGAGGATCCCCAGGGCCAGCCCCTTCCGCCGATCGAACCAGCGGGCGGTGAGGTATTGCAGGGGCCCCTGTATGGCCCCGATGCCCAGGCCCGCGACGCCGCCCAGCGCCAGGATCAACTCCCCCACGCCCTGGCTGCGCGCCGCCAGGAACATGCCCAGGCCGAAGAGGACCCCGCCGACCGCGACCAGGCGCCGCGTGCCATACCGGTCCACCAGGCCGCCGGAGACGATAGAGCTGACACCGAAGACCAGCATGTTCACGGAAAAGGCCAGCGAGAGCGTGGCGCGACTGGCGCCCAAGTCCGCCTGGAGCGGCGGCAGGAAGACAGAGAAGATCTGGACCACCCCCATGGTCGCCGCGCCCGCCAGCGCCCCGACGGCCACGATGACCCACCCGTAGAAGACGGGGACCCTGGCCGCCGCGGCGGCCGCCAGCGGGGGCATCAGAAAGGGCCGTGCCCTCGCGGGCGCGGCGGGGGCCGCCCGCGCCTCAGCGGAGGGCGGCATGCTCTGGTTCCATGCAGCCAACCGTACCGCCCATGTCGCAATCCGCATTCGGCAATAGCATCAGCCCACCGTCGTATAGCCGCCGCTCACGCTGATCGTCTGCCCCGTGATCCAGCTCGCCCCGTCCGACGCCAGGAGCGCCACCAACGGTGCCACGTCCTTGGGGAGCCCGAGGCGGCGCAAGGGGTAGAGTTGCAGGATCTTCTCCTTCTTCGCCGCAAGCCAGGCGGGGTCCATGTGCTCGGTCTCTACCAGGCCAAGGGCCACGGCGTTCGCGGTGATGTTGAACCGGGCCAATTCCCTGGCCATAGACTTCGTGAAGGCGATTTCGCCGGCCCGGGCCGCCGCCGTGACGGCCAGCCGCGCCTCGCCCACCCGTCCCGAATCGCCGACGATGGTGACGATGCGGCCCGCCTTTCGGGCCGTGAAGTGCGGCAGGACCGCGTGCGTGCAATGGATCACGCCGTACAGGCACACCCCGATCTGCTGCCGCCAGTCCTCCGGGCCGGACTCGGCGAAGAGCTGCATCTTCGAGAAGCCGGCGTTGTTCACCAGGATGTCCAGCCCTCCGAAGTCGGCGATCGCCCGGTCCACCAGCTCCTTCGCCGCCTTGTAGTCGGAGACATCCGCCCCATAGGCCTGCGCCTTCACGCCCATCTTCCGGCACTCGGCCACCACATCATCCGCGCCGATCCGGGAGTGGAAGTAGTTCACCCCCACGTGGGCCCCCTCGCGCGCCAGCACCAGGGCGATCTCGCGCCCCACCCCCCGCCCCGCCCCCGTCACCAACGCCACCTTGCCCTTCAGCCCCAAGTCCATGTACTCCCCTCGCTCTTGGCTATTCGTTTGTGGAATACGTTCCCTGGCCGTCGCCCTGACCCCGGTGCCCCTCCCCTTGCCTCCACAAGTCTAGAGCCCAACCCCCAAACCGGCGTGGTCAGCGGCCAGCTTGGCGGAGAAGAAAGCGCTGGGTCTTGCCGGAGGCGGTTTTCGGGACCTTGTCCATGAACTCGATGACCCGGGGGACCTTGTAGGCGGCCAGGTTCTGGCGGCAGTAGGCCTCCAGCTCCGCGCCGGTGGCGGCGGCGCCGGGCTTCAGGACGACGCAGGCCTTCGGAATCTCTCCCTTCGCTTCGTCGGGAACGCCCACCACGGCCACGTCCAGGACGGCGGGGTGGGCGTAGATCACGTCCTCCACTTCCTTGGGGTAGATGTTGTAGCCGCCGCAGATGATGGTGTCCTTGATGCGGTCCACGATGTAGATGTAGCCCTCGGCGTCCATGTAGGCCACGTCGCCGCTGTGGTACCAGCCGCCCTTCAGCGCCTCGGCCGTGGCCTCGGGCCGGTTCACGTAGCCCAGCGGGAGGTTGGGTCCGCGGTAGACCAGCTCGCCCCGCTCGCCCGCAGCCACCTCGCGGTCCTCCCGGTCCACGATCCGGACCTCCACCCCCTCGATCGCCTTCCCGCACGACCCGTCGGGCCGTTTCCCCTTGGGATCGTTCAGCGTCACGAAGGAGTGGGCTTCGGTGATCCCGTAGGCGTCCACCAGGGGGACGCCGTAGAGGCCCTCGAAGTCGTGCATCAGCTTCGCGGGCATCACCGCCCCGGCGGACTTGCAGATCCGCAGGGACTTCAGGTCGTACCTGGCGCGGTCCGGGAAGTTCACGAGGTAGTTGAACATGGTGGGGACGCCGGGGAAAACGGTAATGCGGTGGTCCTGGATGGCCTGCAGGACGCCGTCCGGCGTGAACCGTTCCAGGATCACCTGGCTGGCGCCCGCCATCATCACCTGGATCATGCAGCTATTCAGGGCATAGGAGTGGAACAGGGGCAGCGCACAGAGGATGAGGTCGTCCTCCCGATAGCCGAACCGGTCCACCACCACGGCGGCCACGTGGGTGGCCCCCAGGTGCGTGAGGATCGCCCCCTTGGGCTGGCCGGTCGTTCCCGATGTGTAGCCGAGCCACGCCACGTCCTCGACCTTCACCGGCACCGGCGTGTATGTCCCCCGGTTCAGCAGGTCATCGAAGCGTACCGCCTCGGGCGGGACGGTCGCGCCGTGCACCACGATGGTTTCCAGGCGCTTCGCGTCTCCACGCACTTCCTGGACGTTGGGCAACAGGCTCGGCGCGGTGATGATGGCCTTGGCCTCGGAATCCTGCAGGACGTAGCGGATCTCGCGCGCCGTGAGCAGCGCGTTGAGGAACACGGTCACCGCGCCCGCCTTGGACGTGGCGTAGTAGGCCTCGATCAGCTCGATGGAATTCGGCATGTAGCAGGCGAGCCTGTCGCCCGGCCGCACGCCCAGGGCCTGCAGGCCGCCGGCCAGACGCGTGGTGCGCGCGTCGAACTCGGCGTAGCTCCGCCGCACCCCGTTGCACTCGAAGAGCATCTTCGGCCCGTAGCGGGCCGCCTGTTTCCGGATGAGATCCCCCAGCGGGACCACCAGCTCCTTCAGATCTCGCTGCACCCCTCGCCCCTCCCTGAACTGTGCACCGCGTATTGCGGCTGCCCCTCCGGCGTCCGCATCCCGGACCCTCGAGGGTCCCCTCTCATGGCCGGCCGCCGGCCGCCCGGGCCTTGTCCCGCAGCTCCACCCGCCGGATCTTCCCGGACCCGGTCTTCGGGATGGCTTGGATGAACTCCACCGAGGCGGGGAGCTTGTAGGCCGCAAGCTGCCCGCGGAGGTAGGCCAAGACCTCGTCGCCGGTGGCCGCGACCCCCTCCTTGAGGACCACGTAGGCCCGGGGCACCTCGCCCTTGGCCTCGTGCGGCACCCCCACCACGGCGGCCTCGAGTACCGCGGGGTGGGCGTACAGGACGTCCTCGACCTCTTTCGGGTAAATGTTGTAGCCGCCGCTGATGATCATGTCCTTCAGGCGGTCCAGGACGTAGAGGAACCCGTCGGGGTCCAGCGTCCCCAGGTCCCCCGTGTGGTAGAACCCGCCCCGGGTGGCCTCGGCCGTGGCCTCGGGCAGGTTGTTGTAGCCCCGCATGACGTTGGGTCCCCACACGATGATCTCGCCGATTTCGCCCACGGGTACGTCCCGGTCGTCGCGGCCCACCACGCGCACCGTGAGCCCGGGCAGCGCCTTGCCCACCGACCCGAAGGGCTGCCTCACCGTGTGGTGGGCGCACGAGACCCAGGACGCGGTCTCGGTGATCCCGTACATGTTGAGGACCTGGATCTTGAGCTTCGCCTCCGTCTCCTCGATCAGCTTCTGGGGCATGATGGCGCCCCCGGTGATCCCGAAGCGCAGCGATCCCGTGTCCGCCGCGGCCAGGGCCGGGCTGTTGAGGAGGTAGGCGTACATGGTGGGCACACCCGGATAGATCGTCACCCTGTGGCGCCCGATGGCGTCCAGCACGCCCTCCGGCGAGAATCGCTCGTGGATCACCGTGGTGGCCCCCACGGTGAGGATCTCCAGGAAGCACGCCCCCAGGGCAAACAGATGGAACAGGGGGATGGGACAGAGGATCACATCCTGGGGGTGAAACCCCACCGTGGGCGCCGTCACGTCCGCGGTCCAGAGGAGGTTCCGGTGGGTGAGGATCGCGCCCTTGGGCTTGCCCGTGGTGCCCGAGGTGTAGGCCAGCCACGCCTCGTCCTCCGGGCCCACGCCCCGTTCGCGCAGCGGCCGCATCCCGTCGCCCAGCGTTTCGAAGGCCACCGCCCCGTCGCCGCCCCCGCCGCCGGCGACCACCACCGTCCGGAGCGCCGGCAGCGAGCCCTGGACGGCCCGGACGTTCGGGAGCAGCGAGGCGTGGGTGATGATGCCTTTGGCGCCGGAGTCCCCCAGGATGTACCCGATCTCGCGCGGCGTGAGCTGCGGGTTCAGCAGGACGGCGCCGGCCGCCAGGGTGGCCAGGGCGAAGTAGCTCTCTACCAGAGGCATGCCGTTGGGAAGATAGGTGGCCACCCGGTCGCCCTTGCCCAGGCCCAGGGCCTGCAGGCCCGCCGCCACGCGGCCCGCCCGTTCGGCCACCCCGGCATAAGAGTGGGCCGCACCGCCGTAGTGAAAGAAGCACTTGTCCCCCAGCCGATCGGCCTGCGCCGCCAGCCGGGCCGCCAGCGTCAACGGAAGCGCGTCGCCCATCTCGTCGCCCTCTTTGCCATTGGTCATTCCCGGTGGTGGTGCCTGCCCATCTTCTCGCGCAGCGTCTCGCGCAGGCGCGCGGCCAGGGCCTCGGCCAGCTCGGCCTTGCCCAGGCCGCGGCGCAGGCCGTCCAGCAGCGCGTCGAGGCCCACGCGCACCTCCTCGTTGGGGCCCGGCAGGGCGACGATGAGGGCTTCGCCCAGCTCGCCGACGGCGAGGCGCACGCCGTCCTTCACGTGGCGGCCCGTCCCCTTCTGGAATCGGGCCAGGTAGGGCGTGGCGGCGCCCGGGTCCACCCGCAGGATGCCCTCCACCGTGCGGTCCTTGTCCTCGGCGCCCAGCCCCCCCGTGGTGATCACCAGGCCGTAGCCCTCCCCCACGGCGCGGCGGATGGCTCCCCCGATCAGCTCATCGTCATCCGCCAGCGGGGGGGAGGCCGCCACACGGAAGCCGTGCTGGCGCAGCCGGGCGGCGATGAACTCGGTATTCGTGTCTTGGATGACGCCGCGTAGGACCTCGCTCCCGGTGGGAAACACCATGGCGCGGCGGGCCATGACCCGGCGCAGGCGTTCGCCCAGGTCCCGCCCGGCCTCCAGGGCCGGCGCCACGTCCGCCTCGCCCAGCGCGATGAGGCCCAGCACCCCTTCCGAGTGGATGCCCGTCTCGTCCGTCAGCGTCACGCCGGGGATGGCCGCCAGCCGCTCGAGCAGGGCCCGTTCCTTCCCCGCGATCTGCTCCGCCAGCACGGTGCGCCGGAGGATGTCCAGGGTGACAACCTGATCGCGGACGTCGGTCACCAGCACCTCGTCTTCCTTCAGGTCCAGCACGCCGGCCACGGCCCGCCCGATGGCCTGCAGGTTGGCCCCGTGCAGGTGGATGGGGCGCACCCACAGCTCGGTCTTCTCCAGCAGGTTCAACTCGATGGGGGCGCCCGCCGTCGCCCGCGGCAACACATCGAACCGCAGCGGCAGGAGCGGGGCATCTACGATGGCCGTGCCCACGTCCAGGATGTCCACGTCGCGGGCGGCCAGGGCCTCGATGTCCTGGAGCGCGATCCCCCCGGCAAAGGCCAGGCGCACACGGTCGCGCAGGCCCATCTCGCGCAGGCGCCCCGCCACGCGGTCGATGTCCTCGGGGTCCCCCGTGTCCAACATCAGGATGGCGGCGCCGGCCGCGGCGGCTTCGGCCGCCTCGTCCGCGATGGCCCGCTGCTCGCCGCGGATCTGCACCACGCGGGCGTGGCCCGCGAGGTGCGCCGTGGCCTCCAGCGCCCCCCGGATGCCTCCCAGGATACGCAGGTAGTTCTTGTCCAGGTACGCGAACGGGCCGTCCACGATGCGGAACCCGGCTCCGCCCGCCTGGATCGCCCCGCGCACGGTGTGTTTGAGCTCCGGCGGCATCTTCTTCCACGCCCCGGAGACCACACGAACCTTACCGGCGGCGCGGCGGACCGCCTCGCCCGCCGCGGTGGCGATCCCCGACGCCTTGCCCATGGCCCCGATGAGCACTTCTTCCCCCTGCGTGACGGCCTTTGGCGGGCCCTGGACCAGCAAGACGATGTCCCCCCACCGCACGCGCTTCCCGTCCGCGGCGCGCGCCGTCACGGCGAGGCCAAGTTCCCCCGCATGGCGGCGGGCCGCCTCGAGACCGTAGAGGATACCATCGGCCTCGGCCGACACCATGGCGGTGATGGTCTCGCCGGCAACGGTGCGGAAGATCTCGTCCCGGATGTCCGACTGCATCGCGCCGCCCCCGGATGGCTTGCCGGCGGCATTCTTATCACAACCGGCACGGCGGGAAAAGGGACACCTTTCTTGACGGACAACTGGCGGCAGTGTATCTATGGCCGCATGGCAAAGGGCGGGGTCAGTCGTTTTCGAAAGGATGAAGCGTGGCGGCGGGCGATGGCTCGAATGGCAAGGGCCACGGGTCCCATCTAGGCCAAGGTCTTACAGGAGGAAATTGAGAGGCACGGAATCACAATGTCCGAGGCGATCGAGAGGGTTGTCACCGACTTCTTGGGCAACAAGCCAACAGAGAATCAGGTGCGGGATTTGGCAACCAGCTTGGCGAAGCTACTCGGTGTGCGCGTGGAGCGGTTTGTCGCGCTCTGGCGGGAGGCACGCTTCCGACGCTGAACGCTCTCAACCCGGCCGGCGATCTTTTCCAGAACCTGCCCCCTGGTCTCACCGGTCTTCTCCGCAATCAGCCCGGTAACGCTTTCCCAGAACTTTTCCTCTACGCGATTCTTCCTGGGCGTTCCCATCTGGCACCTCGCCTCACTCTCAGCTTGACGCTACTGTACATGTCCTCTCGTCCGGGGTCAACTACCTGCCCACTGCGCGTTTGCCGCCTGCGCCGGGCACCACGGGTCCCGGGTGCATCTGGGTGCGCCCCGCCGCTCGATGCCAGCCGACAACTCGGCGGCAGACGATCTGCCGCCTGATACGTCTCGGTGGGACATGAAGCCCGAGCGAGGAGCGAGCCGGGAACGGTTCGGGCCCCCGGGGTTGTCCCGGAGGCCCGAGCCGGAGGATGATGCGGCCGAGGCCGCCTGCCAAGCGCCGGTCTACGCTGCCAGCGGATACTTTCGCGTGCGCCACGCGGCCAGCACGCCGGGATCCATGCCGCGCTGCTTGAGCCAGCGGGGCAGCAGTTCCTGGTCCACCCGGCGGCTCACCTCGGGGGCGACTTTCAGGAAGATGTCGGCCAGGGACTCGCTCATGTTCACGCCGCCCACGGCGCCGTCGAAGATCAGGATATTGTTCGTGCCTGCGAGGCGGGTGGCGAACTTCACGGCCCCGTCCAGGTCGTCGGCGGTCACGGCGTGGTCCATGTAGGCCGTGCTCTGGGGATCGTGCCGGAAGAGGTTGGCCTGCTCGCGCCCCACCACCACCGTGGGCACCTTGGCGGCGAAGAACTCGCTGGGGTAGCCGATGAAGGCGTAATTGTGGACGGTCATCTTCAGGGCCGGGTTGATGCCGGGCACGTGATGCGTGAGGTGCCGGTCGCCGTGCCCGTAGTAGGCCTCCGTGTAGAACGTGTAGGACGGCAGCGGCTTCTCCAGGTCGAACAGGTCGTGCCGGGCGCCCAGGAAGTTGCCGTAGATCAGCCCGCCCGAGAAGACGTAGGGCACCGGCGCCGGAAAGTCCAGGACCGCGACGCAGGAGTCGATGGAGCCCAGCAGGGTGACGATCTTGCCGTAGTACTTCATGCCGGCGATGACGACCCGATCGTTGAGGGCGTACAGGTCGTTGTCGCAGTCCACCGCCACAATGCCGCTGGGGGCCACCATCAGGAAGGCGGTGCAGACATACTTCTTCTGGACGAAGTCCGAGTCGAAGATGGCGCGGGCCATGAAATTGGCCGCCCGCGGCCCCAGGTTCTGGTGGTAGCCGGACCGTGTCTCGAGACGGGCGTACGACATGCCGAAGGGCTTCACCGCCCGATCCACCATGCGGTGGAAGTGGATCTCGCGCACGTCCGAGTTGTGGGTGTGGATGATCCAGTCGGCGTCGTAGGCCTTCTTGGTGCCGTAGAGCGTGCCGATCTCCGTCTCGATGGGCACGCCCGCGTCTATGGGGGCCAGGGCCGACGTGTTGGTGAAGTGGGAGTCCAGCTTGAAGCGCCGGATGAACTCCTCCCCCTCGCGGTACCGGAGGCCCTGCCCCACCCGCAGACTGATGCGCGCGCAGCCGGTCCGCTCCGCCACCACGTCCCGGATGGTGCGCAGCATCTCCGCGTAGGGTTCGCCGCCCAGGAGCGTGAACCCGTGGTGGGAGCTGAGCACGTTCACCGAGTCCCGCGGCTTGATCTTCGAGAGGTCCACCCGGCCCATCATCCGCTGGGTCTCCTCGCGGATGGCCATGATCCCCTTCTGCTCGTTGGGATAGATCACCTCGGGCTGGTCCGGGAACAGGTCGGTGGTGCGGAGTGAGCAGATGCCCGGCAGTTCCGCCCCCCGCTTCTTGAGGAGCGACGGATCGATGCCGTATTTCGACTTCAAGGTTTGCCGAGGCGGGATCGGTGCCCTTTTCATGCCCTGTCTCCCTCTTCTTGCCAGCCGCCGCTTGCCCGCCGGCAGTGGGGCGGGTCCGCTGTCCGCCATCCGCTCCGGGAGCGGGCTACGCCGGCGGCTGCGCGGGCGAGGCGATGACTTCCTCCATCAGGGCGATGTCTTCCTCGAAGTGGAAGCCGCGGCCGGCGTATTTCCAGACCGTGGGCACCTTGCCGTAGATCTGCCAGCCCTTTCCGTCCAGGGCGGGCGTGAACGGGATGCCGGCCGCCTCCAGCAGGCGCAGGAGGGGCTGCGCGCACTCCACAGTGCAGCCGCTGCGGATACCGGTGCGCACCGAGATCTCTTCCGGCGTGCGCGAGCCAGTGAGGATGGCTGCGGCGGCCTCCTCGGCCCGGGACGACGTGCAGAAGCAGATGATCTGCTCGGGGTGGAAGCGGGCCTTGCGGCACAGCGCCTCGACCTTGGCGTAATCCACCTGTTTCGGGTCCACGTAGAGCAGCCGGTCTTCGTCGCGAGGAACCATCGTGATGGCGTAGGTAGGGCAGCGGGCCTCGCAGTTCACGCAGCCGAAGCAGAGGGGCTCGTCCAGGACGGCCAGCTTCGTCTTCCTGTCCAGGCTCCAGGCCAGGGTCGGGCACACCGAGGTGCAGATCACGCACCCGATGCACTTCGCCTCGTCCAGCACCGGCACCGTGTTCACCAAGCGCATCCGCGCACCCCCGGCGGTCCCATCCGCGCCACCGCCCCGGACCCTCTAACCGCCCATGGTCATGGACTGTACCCCCGTCGCGGACCTCCTGTCAATCCAACCCGACCCCCCGACCCCCCCGTCGGGGCCCCGGCCCATCCCGGGCGCCCCCGCTCAGGCGGCGCGATCTCCCTCCGCTCCATTCCTCCACGATGGTCTGGGCAACCGCAGGGAATGGAACCATCGTCACGTTCGCGTGGCCGGTGGCCCGCCGAAAATCGGTTATCGGTCGGCGTCCGCATCGAGCGCGGGGTTCGCGCCGTCGCCTGGAGGCGTCTCGGGGGCTCCGCCCTGCCGCTGAGGCGTCAGTTCCAGCGCCTTCATCACCAGTTGATGCATCCGGATGATTGCCCGGGTGGCCTGGTCGGCCGCGCGGTTCGCGCCGCGGGGCGAGAGGGCCTTCTGGCCGTAGACGGTCCACTCATAGCCATCCTCGTCGGAAACGAAGGTGGCCTTGTTCAGGAACCCGCGGATCTCCCCGTCCTCGATCCGGGCTTCCATCGCCTTGAGCGTATCGTAGGTGGTGGGGTTCACGTTGGCCTTCACGTAGAAGAAGGTGCGGCTCACCCCATCGTCCAGGATCCGCACCTCGCGGATCACCTGCACCTGCGAGTACGGCCCCCCTTCGCCCCATAACCCATCCATCTGGTCCGGCGTCATCTCCATGCGCCCCACCTTTTCCATCGATCCGCCTTGGCGCCCTTGGCGCTCTCGCTCTCCGTGGCGGACCTGGCGACCTTGGCGTTCTTGGCGGTTCAGGACTCACCCCCGATCATCTCCAGGAGACACCGGTCCAGCGTCCCGAGGTCCGACGCCTCGAAGCGGCCGGCGGCCTGCAGGCCCTTCTTCTCCACGCTCCGGAGGACCGGCAGGAGATGGCCGGCTTGCGCCGGTCCGCCCCCAGAGGGCCGCATCACCACCTCCGCGGAGCCGCCGCCGGGCTTCCCCCCGACCTCCAGACCCTGCACGTAGTCGGAGATCTCGTTGTAGGTCTC
>Ga0214473_10005848_pt1 | contig 14711 bp, 12 predicted proteins | sample RVTome_7_FD_203509 | JGI IMG/M metagenome (GOLD analysis project Ga0214473, IMG submission 203509) | Soil microbial communities from uranium-contaminated site in the Upper Colorado River Basin, Wyoming, United States - RVT98D197 | ecosystem: Environmental > Terrestrial > Soil > Contaminated >... | reverse complement strand
AGACAGCTCCAAACCTACGTCAGCGCGGTGCTGGAAAGGGAATGGGCGGCCATGGCCCGCGACGAGAACGGGGTGTTCGAGGAGGTCTGGTCCGTCTTCGATCGCATCGCCGAGGTGCTTCACCGCTGCGATCCCGGAGCCGAGCGCGAGATTTCGCTCTATTGCGAGGCGCTCAGCCGGCTCAACGACCTGAGCGACGTCCGGGCGGTGCGGCTTTCGACGAGCCGGATGAAGATCCCGCTGGCGCTATGGATTCTGCTGTACATCGGCGCGGTGGTCACCGTGGGATCGATGTACCTCTTCGCCGTTTCGAGTTTCACGGTCCACGCCATCATGACCGGTGCCCTGGCCGGAGCGGTCTCTCACGTGCTCTATGTCATCGCCGACCTGGACGACGCTTTCGCGGGAGACTGGCAGGTGCCTCGCGAGCCCGTCGAGCGCGTTCGAGCCCACATGGAGCGCGCGGTCCTGGCCGGCGAGGGCCGCCGAAGTCATCCCGGAACGTAGGCCGCCCGCCGGACCGCCTTTGCAGGTTTCGCGCCGGTGTGCTCGCCGTCGCAGATGACGGGAATTCCGTTTACGAGAACGTGCTCGAGCCCGACGGGTTACCCTTTCGGCTGCTGGAGAAGTACCTCATGGAAAACCCGAGGCGGCCGATAATACCACCGCCGAAGTCACGGGGTCCGAAGCATTCGCTCCACGTCGTCGGGCATCTGTCCGCTGAGCTCCCAGCGGAGAAGGGACGCCGGCACCAGTCCGGCGGAATTGAGCTCGTCCATGAACCGCTTCATGGTGAAATCGTCCCCCAGTTGCCGCTTGCGTTCGGCCAGGATTTTCTCGATCTCCAGTTTGCCGATGAGGTAGCTCGTGCCGTAGCCGGGTTGCTGCAGATAGAGGTGCTGCTCGCCGCGCACCAGGTTTCCTTCCAGGCTCAGCCATCCCCGCGGCGTGTTCGCCGAGGCGAACTCCGATGCCTGCTCGAGAGTGAGCTCGTTGCTGTGCATCCTCAGATCCCCCAAAGCTCGGGCGGCGCGCTGGGCGACGAGAATGTAGATGAGCTCCCGCGAACGCGGCCGCGCATCGAACATCCCCGCCTGCAGCATCATTTCTTCCCACCCGGTGGCGAGGCCTTCGGTGCGGGTATTGAAGATGTTGTAGAGGAGGGTCGCCTTTCGGATGGAGCTCGAATGCCCCTCGTTCGCGAGCCACCCCTTGTCGAACCAGTGGTAACCATGGGTGCGCATCACTTCGGGGTCGCGGTAATCCACTTCGGTGAAGAACTCCCGCGGGCCGGGATCGAAACTGCCGACTCGGGCCCGCAGCGCGGGGTCCATGTAGTCGCGGATGGTGAGGATGCCGCGGTCCCTGAGAAACGCCATGTACTCCGTCACTGCGGCGTCGAAGCGGCGCCGATGCTCCTCGGCGTTCGCGATGGGCTCCTGCGGGGGGAGCGCCCTGTTGCGCGTCTCTTCCAGAGCGAGGAACGACCTCGAGCGCGCGAGCTCGCGTTCCATGAGCGTCACCTGGTCGTGCCAGGTATAGGGAACGAGCTGGACGTTCTTTAGATACCAGTCGTAGTTCTCGACACCGACGCCCGAGGGACCCGTCTTGTTGGGCGCCTGCTCCTCGAGCCAGCCCGCGAAGGCGTCCGTCGCCTCTTTCGCGCGCGCGACCCTCGCGCCAAGCTCCGCCTGAGCGCCCTCGAGTCGGGAAGCGAGCACCGCCAGGTCCCGGCTCTGCTCCTTGACGCTCTTGATGCCGTAATCCCACAGATCTTTCTGGTTGCCGACGAGGTTGGTCTTCGCTTGCTCGAGAAGCTTCGGGACCGCGTTGATTCCGGATTCCACTTCGGCGGCGTCTTCCGGCGAGAGGGGAAAGCTGTACGACCACAACTCGACGGCGCCGTAGGCGAAGGGTCCCTCGCGAGCCGGTTGATCGCTCTCCGAGGGAAAGACCGTGACGTAAAAAGCGGGGTTGTTCGCCCACGGCTGGAGCACGCGATGGTCGAACTCGAGGCCGTTCATCTCCGCGCGCACGAGGTGATAGTCTACCTGCTGGGTTATGGGCCAGCCGCTCGGGTCGATCGACGCGAGCCGGCTCTGGTATCCGGCAAGATCTCGCCGCTGACTCGCGATGGTGCTCGCGGTGTAGTCCGCCGCCCCGTCCACCAGCGGCGGTTTCTGAAACGCGCGCCAGTCATCGAAAAGCGCCACGACGTCTTCGTAGCGTGTGCTTCGCGTCGCGCTCGATGACCCAGTCTCTCGAGTCTTGCAACCACCCATGAGGACGACGAGCGTCGTGAGGACGAGTCCGGGAAGCGGAACGAGGCCGTTGAACGATGGATACATTGGATTTCCTTTCGAAAGTCGTTGAGGGAGGCATTAGGGCCGGAACCAGTAGTTGAGCTTGACGCTCAGCGAGCGGTTTCGGACGCCGAACGATCCGAAAACGTCGTCGAGCTCGTTGTAAACCACGAAGAAATCCGAGCCCGGCCTCGGGATCCAGTTGAAGCGAACGTTGCTCGAGAGCTGTCCGGTGTCGTCGTTGTATTGGAGCAGGGACATGAGGACCAGGTCGGTGCGAAACGCGATTTGCAGGCGCGATGCCAGGAGATGAGTGGTGAATCGGCTCCCCGTGAGATCCAGCCAGTTCATCTGGTAGTCGAAGGAGACGTCGACGTGCTTGTCGATGCGATACCCGGCGCCGAGGGTCAGGGTGTCGCGCTCTCCGTCGAAGAACCCGCCGGTGGCGTAGGCCACGTTCAGCCGGCGATGACTCCTTTGGAACGAATCGAAACGAAGCTCGAGGGTCGAGAAATCATAGGCGCCGGGCGGGACGCTCACCCCCGGCCTCAGGCGGAAGGGCTCCTCGAGAAACTCGAACGAGTCGGTATATGCGATTGCAGCTTCGTGGCCGGATTCAAAGGTGGTGCGAACTTCGCCCGTCCACAGGCGCGTCTCGAGGACACCCTGCTGGTTCGGAACGTAGTCCAGAGTGCCGGTGAAGTGGAGCTGGCGAACGAGGTCGAAGGACGGACGCGGGCTGTATCGCAGCTGGGCGAGGTTCTGCCTGGAGTTCGGCCGGCGCACGAAGCCGATTCCGGGCGCGAAGCTCTCGCCGACGTCGAGGTAGCGGTACAGCGCTCCGTACCGGTCCGAACGGTACTCGAGCTTGGCGTAGGCCGAGCCCTCCCCGCTAGCCCGCCCCGGTTCGTCCATCGCAGCCACGTAGCTTTCGAGCGACCAGTTCCCCAGGTACAGATTCAAGTCGGCGCCATAGACGCGGTTGAACGTACCGCCTCCGGCGCGATTCGTGAACAGCGCTCCGACGTTGGAGCGGCTCGAGATGTCCCGGCGCAGGCGAACGACGGAGAAGTTCTCTCCGGGGACACCGAAGTCGCCGGCCTCGTCCGTCTGCAGGCTCATGATGCCGACGCTGTAACGCCCTTGCCTTCCGGAGAGGCGGACTCCGGCGAGGATGGGAACGATGCCGCCGCTCTCGGAAAGCCCGATGCGCCGGGTGAAGATGAGGTCCGCCTCTCGAGGAACGCCGAAAAGGAAGCTCCTCTGGCTCTCGAGGAAGATCTGCCGCTTCTCGGGAAAGAACAAGGAAAACCGGGTGAAGTTGATCTGCTGGACGTCCGCCTCCTCCTGCGCGAAATCGGTGTTCACCGTGAAGTCGGCGGTGAGCCCGGTGGTGACGCCCCACTTGGCGTCGATTCCGACCTCTTTTCGGGTGTCGGTCTCCTCGAGGATCTCGTCCCGCCCGACGCCCCCGAGCGCGTAGGGTCTGAGCTCGACGCTCCTTCCCGATCGAATGTCCTTCAGGCCGCGAAGCTTCCCGAGCTCCGCGGGTCGATACCAGGTGGAATCGTTGCTCACGAAGGGCCAGTAAGTCTCCTCGTTCTTCCGCGGCAGGTTTCTCTTGAAGCCGATGCCGAACACCACCTCCTTCCCGTCTTCGGGCGGATCGAAGCGGAGGGATTGGAACGGGACGACGATCTCCGCCTCCCAGCCGTCCGCGGTTTGACTGCCTCGCGCGTACCAGACGGTGTCCCAGTTGAGGTTCCGGGTGCTCGACTCCTCCCCGTTCTGGAGCATGTCGAAGAGAACGCCGTTGGCGTTGGTGGCGAGAAAGACGGCGCTCCTCTGGTCGTTGTAAGCGTCGATCATGACCGCGACGGCGTCGTCGGCGGCGATGTTCTCGTCCCGGAACATCGTTCGCGCCCGGGGGCGGTTGGGGTCGCCGTCGAAGCAACGGAAGCCGATGTAGAGGGTCTCGTCGTCGTAGAGGAGCGAGACGTGCGTGGGCTCGGTCGCAGGGATGCCCTCGAACGTCTCCCGCTGGAAGAAATCGGTGACCGGCTCGGCGCCGCCCCAGGCTTCCTCGTCGATACGGCCGTCGATCGAGAGCTTTCCGCGGAGCCGCGTAGCTCGCATCTCCCACGTTCGCGCCTTCAGCAAGCGAACTCTCTCCGCCCGAGGAAGCTCCGCTGAATTCGGCTCCTCGGCCCACCCGGCGGCGGAGATTACCATCGAAAGGGCGAGCGCGTGGGCGACGGGGCTCGGAATCACGCTCGGAGGTTATCGAGCGGAGGGCAAGAACTCAACGAGCGGACGCTCGACTTCGAAGGGACGCTGCCCACTGGACTGAAGCCACTCGGCGGCGCAGTCTCATGCTTCTGGATCCTGTCCCCGTGAGCACGACCAAGCCGCCGAGACTCTTCGTGTCCCCGTGTCCAGCGTTCTTTATCAGATATACGCGCTCACGGCGGCCCTTATCGCGCTACGCCGCCAGACCTCGCAAGATATCCCACGCCCTCAGCCTCGTGTTTTGCCGGCAAAGCCTGATGAGACGTACGATATGAGCCGACGATTGCTGATCCACCAACCGGGCTATCCCGCAAACAGCACCAATGAGAGAGTGTAGACTTCGGGCGACGTCGTGCTACTGCCACGGGCCTGGCCACGCCGCTCAATCCGGGTGTTGGACGGCGATTCGCCCGCATCGGCATTCCTGCACTACCATGGGAAGGAGAGGAGAACATGACGCGACTTCTTGAGGAAGCGTTCGCGCGGGTTTCCGCACTTCCCGCTGATACGCAGGATGAGCTGGCGCGATGGCTCCTGAGCGAGCTTGAGTCCGAGCGGCGTTGGTCGAAGTTGTTCGAGGAGTCTGGGGATGCTCTTGGCCGACTAGCCGAAGAGGCCCTTGCTGAGCACCGGCGGGGCGAGACTAAAGAACTGGACCCCGAGAAGCTTTGAAATCTCGAACCACTCGTCGATTTCGCGAGGCGTTTCGTGGTTTGCCCACTGAGATACAGGAACAAACTCGGCAGGCATATGCTCGATTTCGGGAGAATCCAAGTCACCCCGGGCTCAGATTTAAGAAAATCCAAGTCCAGGGGAACGTTCATTCTGCGCGAATTACGCGTGACTACCGTGCCCTAGGCACGGTCGAAGGTGATGAAGTGGTGTGGTTCTGGGTCGGCTCTCACGATGAGTACGAGCGGCTGATCAAGCAACTCTGAAGAGCCGTCCAACTTGGCGTTCGAGTGGACGTGGCCTTTCCCTTCGTTGGCGATGAAGCTTGAACAAGGCCCGTCGTGGGACACGGGCCTGGTCCGCTGCACGGGACTCCGCCGCCAGCTTGATCTACAAGAGCAGGGCGACAAGAGGTTCTTGGTGCGTGGTAACCGTCCAACGCTTTGCAGCGGACGAGCGCCCCAAGATGGAGCGTGCTCGCCGCTGAACGCGAGTGTTTCCTTTCCTTACGCTAGCCAGCCAATGAGATAGACTCGGCCATGCGCCAAAAGAAGCAGGTGTACCAATTCAAGGTCACGCTTCTTGAGATCGAGCCACCCATTTGGCGACGCATCCTAGTCCCAGCGAGCTACAGCTTTTGGGATTTTCATGTGGCGATCCAGGACTCCATGGGCTGGCTCGACTACCACTTGCACCTGTTTCGCGTGACGAATCCCGAGACAGGTGAGCGTGAGGAGATCGGAATCCCGGACGACGACGGGTTTGAAGACGACACTCCGTGCATGCCTGGCTGGGAGATCCCGATCACGGAATACTTCCGTGAGCCGGGAACTCGAACCGAGTATCTTTATGACTTCGGTGACGACTGGCAACACGAAGTGGAACTTGAAGCGATACTTGAGCGCGTCCCGAAGAAAAAGTATCCCGTCTGCGTAGCTGGCGCTCGGGCCTGCCCTCCTGAAGACTGTGGTGGGGTCCCAGGATACTGGGATTTCTTAAGGATCATCGGCGATCCGACTGACGAGGAGCATGAGACCATGAGGCGATGGCTCGGCCGGCCTTATGAACCAAACGTTTTCGATCCGGCGAACGTCCATTTTGATAATCCCCGGAAGCGGTGGGATTTTGCATTTCGCAACGCCTGATCGCAGCAGGACTGAAGAGGTTGGCTAACAAGGCGCGGCGCGGACGAGGCCAGCGCGGGCTACGGAGCCGCTGAGCGTCGTTAGGCAGGAAGGGGAGGACCTTGTAGTGAAAGCATCGGTCTTTATTGGCACTAGCCTCGACGGCTTCATCGCTCGCGGTAATGGTGACCTCGATTTCCTACCGCCGGGCGGCGGCGAACCCCACGGTTACGATGAGTTCATTGCCACGGTGGATGCGCTTGTCATCGGCCGCAAGACCTTCGAGACGGTCTTGAAGTTCGACACGTGGCCCTATGGTGAGAAACCCGTTTTCGTGCTCAGCACTCGCACGCTCGCCCCCGCCCCGCTCGGGGCTGTGGTGGAGCGCATGTCGGGGGATCCCGCCGAAATCGTGTCGCAGCTTGACGCTCGCGGCATCCGGCATGTTTACGTGGATGGCGGGATCACCATTCAGCGGTTTCTCCAAGCCGGGCTCATTCAGCGCCTCACTATCACACGCGTTCCCGTGCTCATCGGTGCCGGGATCCCGCTCTTTGGCGCTATACAGCGCGACATCCTCCTCAGGCACGTCGGGACGCGGCAGTACGCCAGCGGCCTCGTCCAGAGTGAGTATGTGGTTTCCGCCTAACAAATTAAGGAAACAAGCGCTTGAAGCTGACGGTCCGCGCGCCGTGCATTGTCTCGCGGACGCCGCGGCGTGCGTGCGCGACGGCCCGCAGCGTGAGCGCTATCCGTTATCCACGGCAACGGCCGTACCATTGAGGGTCGTACCCGCTCATGGCTTGACCACCATCTTCTACGTCCTCGAGAAGGCCCGCGGACCAGGTTTTGCCCGGCAAGGAGTGGAGCAACTCATCAGTGTCTTCTCGGTCGCGAAAGTGGATGAAGCGGTCGTACGTCGAGCCCTGGTGCTCACTTGGCCGGACTTCGAAGATGCGGTGTGCGCCGCCGCGGCGGAGGCGAGCCGTTGCCAAGCCATCGTGAGCCGCGATCCGGAGGGGTTTCCGGATTCACCGATCCCCATCATGGATGCTGGAACCGCCCTGGCCTGGTTGGCGGATTCGCCTCGATCGTAGCTACCGTTCGATGTACCCCAAAATCTTGAGCCTCTTCCGCAGCTCTTCATCCATCTCCACTTCCTGTCCGGTGCGCGTGGCTCGGAGCTCGCGCGCGTGCGCGAGGTAGGCGAGCACCTTCCTTCGGTTTGCGGCTGCCGTGTCTTCGTCGCCGGGTGCCAGGTTCTTCGTCTCCCCGGGGTCGCCGATGAGATCGTAGAGCTCCTCGCTCGCGACCGGGGCCGAGTAGAGCGCATCCACCGTGGGGGCTTCGAAAGACGCGATGTACTTGTACCGCTCGGAACGAAAGGCGACGAGCATCCTCGCGGGCCGCTCCGGGAGCGGGTCCCAGGTGAGCTCGAGAACCACCTCCCGGCCGGTCGAATCGCGCCTCTCATTGAAGCGAGGCAACGAGACGCCCGCGTACGCGCTTGCCGCCCGCTCGATCCCGGCGGCTTCGAGGATCGTCGGAAACAGGTCGGTCTGGCTCACGAGGCCCTCGACCCTTTGGGGCGCGGGTTCTCCCGGCCACTTCACCAGGAGCGGAACGTGGACCATCTCCTGGTAGAGCGTTTGTCCGTGCTCCCAGAAGCCGTGCTCGAGGAAGGCCTCTCCGTGGTCCGCGGTGACGAGGATGAGCGAGCTCTCGTACATCCCCGCCTTCTTCAGCTCGTCGAGGAAGCGGCCCACCTCGCGGTCGAGGTAAACGATCTCCGCGTCGTAGAGGTCCATCATGTGCCGGACGTCTCGGTCGCTCTCGGGCGGGATCTGGTTGCGGACCTTCTGGAGAAGCCCGGAGGTGTCGCCCGACAACGGCCCGAAGAGAGTATTGAGCTCGTCACCCGGCCAGTAGGGCCAGTGGGCGTCGAAGAAGTGAAGAAAAAGAAACTGCGGCTGTCCCCTTCCCCGATGGAGCATTTCGAGCGCGGCCTTCGCCAGGTCCGGGGCACGGGTTTCGTCGTGGAAGACATGATAGACGTCGAACCCCCGCTCGAATCCGAAGCTCTGGGACAGAAGCGGACCGGAAACGATTCCGTTCGTGCGAAAGCCCGCCCGGGACAGGATCTCCGGGAGATAAGCGACGGAGCTATCGGGCTTGCGCCACCGGCTGACGCCGTGGATCGACGGAGGAAGCCCGGTGAGCATCGTCATGTGCGTCGGATGGGTGAAGGAAGACACCGCGGTCGCCGTCTCGAAGACCACGGCCTCTCGGGCGAGCTCGTCGAGTCTCGGGCTCGTGCTCCGCTCGTAGCCGTAGGCGCCCAGATGGTCCGCGCGCACGCAGTCGAGAGAGATCAAGATGACGTTCGGAGCTCGAATCGCTATCTCGCTTCCGACGACGACCGGATGCGCCCAGTAGGGCACCATCGGAAGGTCGGAGGGATTCGGGCTGGACGTATCCAGGGTCAGCCGAACATGGGAGCCCGACCAGCGGGAGAGGTCGACTTCGTGGTCGAAGAAGCGGTTGGGCTCGCGCCTCCTGACGATGCCCTCGAAGACCGTCTCGGGCTCGCCCCCTCCGTCGTCGAGCCGCACGCGGAACTCGACGTGCGCGGGGGATACTTCAGCCCCGAGAGCCGAGACCGCGATCCCAAACCGCAACGAGGCCTCGGGAGGGATCTCGACCTCGAACGTGAGCCGCGAGGGCAGAGGCGGCATGAGCGCCTGCCTCGTCTCCCGGCCGAGCGTCACCTGCCCCGAGAGAAGCCCGTCGGGTCGAAACGACCGGAACCTCGTTTCGTCGAATTCACGCTCCGCCCGATGAACGTGGTCCACGAAGGAGAACGTCGACGGCGGCTCGGCGGAGGGTCCGCGGCAAGAGGCGATGAGAACGATGCCCAGAAGCGCCCATCTCACGAGGACAGCTTCCGCCGGAAGAGCAGGATCTTCAAGTAATCGGCTTCCTTGAAGCCAACGGGGTGATCGGGCTCGGGGGGAAGCCGTGTAAGGAATCGGAAGTCCCGCCCTAGCGCGCGGCGTACGGTGACGAGAAACAGATCGGCACCCACCCGCGAAGTGCAGCAGCAAGCGACGACCATGCCTCCGGGATTCACGTGGGTTGCGAGCTTCCGATAGAGAGCGTCGTAGGCGCGAAGCACTTTCGGGACCTGTGCCGTGCGGCTCGTCATTGCGGGAGGGTCCGCGATCGCGAGATCGAAGCGCTCCTCAGGGGCGAGTGCGGGAAGCCACTCGAACACATCGGCTTCGGTGAAGCGATGCTTTTCTGGATCGAGAACGTGTGCCTGCGCCCCGAGGTCGAGCGCCGCCCGGGAGCTGTCGATGTGCCAAATCCGACCCGCACCCGCGATCTCCGCCGCCGCCCCGAGCGTCCCACTGTAAGAGAAGAGGTCGAGGACGCTCGCCCCCTGGAGCTCGGCGGTCCTGAGGTATCGGCGGAGCCCGCGGAGGTCCAGGAACGAGCCGCTCTTCTGGCCCCAGTGCGGAGCGACGGTGATGGCCTGGCTCTCTTCCAGGAACCGAGCTCGCTCGGGGACCCGGCCGAAAAGCGTCCGCGAGCCCGAGGTCTCGTCGTGTCGCCGCGAGCCCGGCTTCCAGAGGACGCCCCCGAGCGGGAGCTCCTGCCGCAGGAGTCGAGCGCAGAGTCGGGCCACGGGGTCCGCCCCACGGGCATAACTCGAAACGACGGCGACGTCGGAGTAGATGTCCGCCGTCACGGCCGGGAGACCATCGTTCTCGCCGTGAATCGCCCGGAAAGCTCCGGTCTCGCGGCGAAGCACGCTCCTTCGGTCGAGAGCCGCCCGCACGAGGCTCCGGGCCCACTCGAGCCCCGGGGGCTCGGCACCCTGTCGAAGAACCCGGACGGCGATGGCGCCGGCGTCGTGGTAAAAGCCGTACCCCACGACCTGGTTCGCCCCGTCGACGAGCCGCAGCCACTGGCCGCTCGGAAAGACGCTCGCCGCGGAGCTCACGTGCCTGCGGAAGATCCAGGGGTGCCCGCTCTTCAGGATGGCGGCGGCCTCCTTCTTGAGCTGGTAGCGCCTCGGTTTCGTGAGCCTCGTCTCCACAGGTCGGTGCATTTTCGGGCTATAATCTTAGATTGTGATTTTCCGCGCCAGGAGATTTGTGTCATGAAGGCTGAAATCCATCCCAAGTACGAAGACGTGAAGGTTCGCTGCGCCTGCGGCGAGACGTTCGTGACCCGGTCCACCAAGGGCGGGGGCGAGATCCGGCTCGAGATCTGCTCGAAATGCCACCCGTTCTTCACCGGCAAGCAGAAACTGATCGATTCCGCGGGACGGGTCGAGCGGTTCAAGCAGAAGTACGGCGACAAGAGGAAGCCCGCTGCCGCCGCCAAGTAAGAGCCACATGCGGAGCCTGGATGAGAAGCTCGCGGCGGTCGAGAAACGCTTCGAGGAGGTGACCGCCGAGCTCGCAAAGCCCGAGGTCGTCTCCGACCCTTCGGCGATGCGCCGGCTGGCGAAGCTCCGCTCGGAGCTCGAGCCTCTGGTCGAGGCCTACCGTCAGCTCAAGACCACCCGCGCCCGGCTCGAAGAGACGCGGGAGATGCTGCGGGAGGCGAGCGACGAAGAGCTGAAGGCACTCGCCAAGGAAGAGATCGACGGCCTCGCCGCGGACGAGGAGCGGCTCGCTCAGGAGCTGCGGCTCGAGCTTCTCCCCCGGGACCCGAACGACGAACGCAACGTGGTGCTCGAAGTTCGGGCCGGCACCGGAGGCGAAGAAGCGGCGCTCTTCGCCCAGGAAGTGTTTCGCATGTACTCCAAGTACGCGGAGAGCCAGGGCTGGCGGGTCGAAATCCTGAGCATCAACGAGACCGGGATTGGAGGCATCAAGGAAGTCGTGGCTCTCATCGAGGGGAAGGGGGCCTACAGCCGCCTGAAACACGAAAGCGGCGTCCACCGGGTGCAGCGCGTGCCGGCCACGGAAGCCTCGGGTCGGATTCACACTTCGGCGGTGACGGTTGCCGTCCTCCCCGAAGCCGAGGAGGTGGAGGTGGAGGTCGATCCCAAGGAGATCCGCGTCGACACCTTCTGTTCTTCCGGGCCCGGAGGTCAGAGCGTCAACACCACCTATTCCGCGGTGCGCCTCACCCACATCCCCACGGGGCTCGTCGTGAGCTGCCAGGACGAGAAGTCCCAGATCAAGAACAAGGCGAAGGCGCTCCGGGTGCTTCGCTCCCGGCTCTACGATCTCGCGCGCAAGGAGCAGATGGACCAGATCGCGAGCGAGAGAAAAGGCCAGATCGGAACCGGCGACCGGAGCGAGAAGATCCGGACCTACAACTTCAAGGACGGGCGGGTCACCGACCACCGCATCCATTTCACTCTGCACCAGCTCGATTCGGTCCTGAACGGCGACCTCGACCAGACCATCGACGCCCTCGTCGCCCACTACCAGACGGAAAAGCTCAAAGAGGCCGAGTCCGCCGACCCGTCGTGACCACCGGCTCCGCCCTGAGCGCCCATCGACTGCTGGAGCGCGGCGCCTCCGAGCTTCGGGAGGCCGGGGTCCCCGAGGCGCGATTCGAAGCCGAGCTTCTTCTCCGCCACGCGCTCGGCTGCACGCGAGAGGCGCTTTTCGCCCGTCTCCACGAGCCCGCGGGGGCGGAAGTCGCTGGGCACTACTTCCATCTGCTGGAGCGTCGGAGGGGCCGCGTCCCCATCCAGCACATCCTGGGAACGCAGGAGTTCTACGGCCTCTCGTTTCACGTGACCCCCTCGGTTCTCATTCCGCGCCCCGAAACGGAAGGCGTCGTGGGGGAAGCTCTGGTCGAGCTTCCCGCCCGTTCCAAGAGCGCACCTCGGATCGCCGACGTCGGATGCGGAAGCGGCTGCATCGCGATCGCGATCGCTCGCGAGCGCCCCCAGGCCACGTTTTTCGCGATCGACGCCTCGCCCTCGGCCCTCGCGGTCGCGCGGGAGAACGCGGCCGCCCACGGCGTCGACGAGCGCATCACGTTCCTCCATGGCGACCTCCTCGACCCGCTCGTGGAGCGGGGAGAAAAGCTCGATCTCGTGGTGAGCAATCCGCCGTACGTCGTCGACGCCGAGATCGGAGAGCTCGCCCCCGAGGTCAAGGAGCACGAGCCGCGAATGGCTCTCGCCGGCGGCGCCGACGGCCTCGCCACCATCACCCGACTCCTCGAGGGAGTGGGAGCGGTGCTCGATGCCGGAGGCGTCGTGGTGATGGAGATCGGAAAAGGGCAGGACCGCCCGGTGGCGGAGCGGGTCCTTTCGGCCGGACTCGATCTTCTTCGCATCGTTCCCGACCTCGCTGGAATTCCCCGGGTGGCGGTCGCCCGAAAGCGCTAGCAGGGTGCTGAAAAACGCATACGCACCCTGCGCGAGCGGAGCGAGCTCGGCCGGGAGGAAGCGGCCGCGCCGAAGGCGCAGGGCCGCGGGAATCCGGCCGTCCTCCCCGAGCGAGGAGCGAGGGGAGCGAGCCGAGCGAAGAGCAAGGCGAGCATTCTAGAATGGATAAGCTCCGGATCGCGGGAGGAAAGCGCCTTTCGGGACGGGTCTCCGTCGGGGGCGCCAAGAACGCTTCGCTTCCGGAAATGGCGGCTTCGCTCCTCACTGAGGACCCGCTCCAACTCACGAACGTTCCCGACGTCTGGGACGTGAGCACGATGCGACGGCTCCTGAAGGATCTCGGGGTCGAATGCGTGAAGCGCTCGCCCCACGAAATGGTTCTCGAAGCGAAGCGTCTCGTGGCGCACGAGGCGCCCTACGAGCTGGTGAAGACCATGCGTGCCTCGGTCCTGGTTCTGGGGCCACTTCTCGCGCGGCACGGAAAAGCCCGAGTGTCGCTCCCCGGCGGATGCGCCATCGGCGCCCGGCCGATCGATCAGCACATCGAGGGAATGAAGAAACTCGGAGCGCGGGTAGTTCTCGAGCATGGATTCGTCGAGGCCGAGACCGACGGCCTGCGGGGAGGCCGCTTCCGCTTCGAGACGAAGACCGTGACCGGCACCGAGAACCTGATGATGGCGGCGAGCCTCGCCCGGGGCACGACGGTGCTCGAGAACGCCGCACGCGAGCCCGAGATCGTGGATCTCACAACCCTCTTGACCGCGATGGGGGCCCGTATCGACGGGGCGGGGACCGACACCGTCCAGATCCAGGGAGTGGATCGGCTTCACGGAGCGCGGCACGAGGTCTTGCCCGACCGCATCGAGGCGGGCACCTATATCGTGGCTTCCGCCCTGATGGGCGACGGGGTTACGATCGAACGCTGTCGACCCGGGAATTTGACGGCGGTTCTCGAAGCAATTGGCCGAGCCGGGCTCGCGACCGAATGCGGGGAGACTTCGGTCGAGGTGCGCCCGGGCGAGAGAGAGTTTCTTCCGGTCGATGTGACGACCGAGCCCTATCCTGGATTTCCGACCGACATGCAGGCGCAGTTCATGGTGCTCCTGACTCAGGCGGATGGGCGGAGCGTCATCCAGGAAACGATTTTCGAGAATCGGTTCATGCACGTGGGAGAGCTCGCCCGGATGGGAGCGGCAATCGAGCTCCAGGGGCACGAGGCCGTCGTCTTCGGCCGCACGCCTCTCTCCGGGGCCAAAGTGATGGCGACGGACCTCAGGGCCAGCGCCTGTCTGGTGCTCGCCGCGCTCGCCGCCGAGGGGGAGAGCGTCATCGATCGCGTTTACCACCTCGACCGCGGATACGAGCGCATCGAAGAGAAGCTCCAGGCGCTCGGCGCCGAGGTTTCGCGAATCGCGTAGCCTTCCCCTGCAGGCCGTAGGCTTTCCCCACCAATCCCGCGTTCCTCTCCGAGCCTCGCATCCCCGGAAACCGCTCGTTTCCGGGAAGTTCCTCAAAGCCGCCCTCGGTGGCACCGCTCTTGCTTTTTTCCAGCGAGCAACGGGGCCCGGAGGGCCCCATCCTCCCCGAGCGGGGAGCGAGGGGAGCGAGCCGAGCGAAGAGCGAGGCGAGCATTAAAAAAAGGGGGCGAGATGATTTGTCCATCCTGTAAGAAGAGCGGACCCGCTTCCTTCAAGTGCCGGAACTGCGGCGCGGAACTGATGCGCGGCCGCTATCGAAGCGATGAGTCCAAAGGCCAGGGGACGCCGGGCCCACGGCCCGCCTTCCGCACTCCGGCGGCGGCAGTCGCCGGGGGTGGCGGGGCGGTCGCGGTGGAGAACCCGTACGCGACCCCGCGAATGCCGGCGGTGCGCGCCGACTATCCAGAGGCGGCGGGGAGCGAGGCGCTTGCGTCGAGGGGCTCCCGGCTCGCGGCGTCTCTCATCGACGGTCTCGCCG
>Ga0214473_10005847_pt1 | contig 14714 bp, 19 predicted proteins | sample RVTome_7_FD_203509 | JGI IMG/M metagenome (GOLD analysis project Ga0214473, IMG submission 203509) | Soil microbial communities from uranium-contaminated site in the Upper Colorado River Basin, Wyoming, United States - RVT98D197 | ecosystem: Environmental > Terrestrial > Soil > Contaminated >... | reverse complement strand
CGCGCTTTCGGGCAGCATCCGGATTACCTCGAGTACGGTCACCTGCCACTATGTGTTGCCCCCCTTGCTCAGGGATATGCGCGAAACCTTCCCGCAGATCGCCATCGAACTGGTGCCCTCCGATTCGGTCGAGAACCTGCTGCTGCGCGAGGCCGACATCGCCGTCCGCATGTTCCGGCCCACCCAGCTCGAACTGATCACCAGGCGGCTCGGCGCCATCCCGATCGTGTGCTGCGCGCATCAGAGCTATCTGGAAAAGCGCGGCACCCCCCGATCGCTCGACGAACTCTTCAACCACGACCTCATCGGCTTCGACCGCTCCGACCTGATCATCAGCACCGCCCGGAACATGGGCTTCGAACTCAAGCGCACCGATTTCATCGTCCGCACCGACAGCCAGACGGCGGCCTGGGAGTTGCTGAAGGCCGGGCTCGGTATTGGCTTTGCCCAGGCTGGGCTGGTACGCGATGCGCCAGGCATGACAGCGGTTCTCCCCGGCTTCAACGTGCCGCCCCTGGAGGTGTGGCTGACCACCCATCGGGAACTATTCACCAGCCGTCGCATTCGTGCCATCTATGACCGGCTCGGCGAGGGCCTCACCCACTACCTCGCAAGGATTGCCGCATGAACTCAACGCTCGTCACCATCATATCCCTCGTCGCGGTCGCGGTGGTGGCGATCATCCTGTTCCTGGGGCTATGGAATATGTTCAGGGGCGGCGAGGGCAGCGGCAACCGCAGCCAGATGCTGATGCGCGCCCGCGTCATCGCCCAGTTCGTCGCCATCGTGGTGATCCTGGGCGCGCTGTTCTTCTTCGGGCGCGGGAGCTGAGGCGTGGTCAAGCTCAACGCGATCTACACCAAGACTGGCGACAACGGCACAACCGGGCTGGTGCGCGGGCCGCGGCGGATGAAGTATGACCTGCGGGTCGCTTGCTACGGCACGGTCGACGAGGCCAATTCCTTCATCGGCCTCGCCCGCCTCCACACCGGCTCGATGCCCAAGATCGACCGGCTGCTCAGCCGCGTGCAGAACGACCTGTTCGATCTGGGCTCCGACCTGGCGACGCCCGGCCACGATCCCGAGGGCGTCGAATCGCTCCGCATCACCGAGGGCCAGGTCGGATGGCTCGAGCAGCAGATCGACAGCTACAACGAAGGCCTCGCCCCGCTCAAAAGCTTCGTCCTCCCCGGCGGCACGCCGCTGGCGGCGGCCCTACACGTGGCGCGCACGGTGGCGCGCCGCGCCGAGCGTATGGTGGTCGAACTGATCGCCAAGGAGCCGGACGTCAATCCGGCGGCGATGATCTACCTCAACCGGCTGTCGGACCTGTTGTTCGTGATGGCGCGGGTCGCCAATGCCAATGGCTCGTCCGACGTCTTGTGGACGCCGGGGAAGTTCACTGCCGCAGAGGCGCGTCCGCGGCAGATCGAGGGGGAGTGAGGGGCTCGATAGTCTCCGCCATTCCGATCCATCCGGTCTTGCCACACCGTGCAAGGTCGGCGAGCGCCGCCCGCCTTGACGTTCGAGCATTGGGTCCCGGCGTTCGCCGGGATGACGGCGGTGGGTAGGATAGCTGGTGCCCCGGGGTTGTCACCACTGCCGCACCATCCCGTTCTGTACTACGCTCGCCCCACGTCCCCGCGAGAAAAACCTCCCATGTTCCTGCCGCTGCACGACCAGAACCCGATCCGGCACGTCAAATTTCCCTATGTGATGTATGGCCTGCTGGCGGTGAACCTTCTCGTCTTCCTGTTCCAGTCGACCATGCCGACCGAGGCTTTCGACTGGTTCGCGGTCGAATACGGCATGATCCCCATCGTCGTGCGCAATGTGGTGGAGCAGCCCGTCGCCTGGCTGCCCGATTGGGCCAACCTGGTCACCTATTCGTTCCTGCACGGCGATTGGCTGCACCTGCTCTCCAACATGCTGTTCCTGTGGATTTTCGGGGACAACATCGAGGACGCCATGGGGCATGTGAAGTTCCTGATCTTCTATCTGCTCTGCGCCGTGCTGGCGGCACTGGCGCACCTGGCGCTCAACTTCGACAGCAACGGTCCGCTGATCGGCGCCTCGGGGGCGGTGGCGGGGGTAATGGGCGCCTATATCCTGCTCTATCCGCACGCCAAGGTGTTCGTGCTGTTCCGCATCGTGGTTCCCATCCCGCTGCCGATCCCGGCGCTCTGGATGCTCGGGGTATGGATCGCGACGCAGGTCTTCTACGTCCTCATCGGCTCACAGGAGCCGGTGGCCTGGTGGGCGCACCTGGGCGGCGTGGTCGCGGGGGCCTTGCTGGCGGTCCCGCTCAAGCGCCGGGAAGTGGCGCTGTTCGGGGGGAGGTAGGGCGTTCGGGCCCTGCCCGATCGATCACCTTTGCACCCATCCACCCAAGCTTTCGTTTACCCGATCGGCATAGGATCGGCCGATGGACACCGACCTCGCGACCTCATTGGTGATGGCTCAATCGACGGCGACGCGCTTCTCCGCGCAGGTCGCGATCGTCAAGGCTAACCACCAGATGGATCTCGCGCTGGTGCAGATGGTCGACCAGGCCGCTCGCGCCGCCCCGCCGCCCGGTCAGGGCAGCAAGGTCGACAAGCTGGCGTAGGAGCAGCGGGATGAACCTCGACCTCTCGATCCACCGCATGGCCATCCGCGAAGCCGAAACACTCGGCGTCGTCCAGGTGCTGATCGCCAGGAAGCGCCAGGAACTGGAGCTGCAACTGCAGCGCGAGCAGGTGCTCAAAGGCGAACGGTCGTCCGGCGCCAATATCGACGATGCACTCAAGGATATGGACGCGCAAAGTCAGCAGCGGGCGCCCGACCCCGACACCGGCGCTGTCGTCGACAAGACAGCCTGAAGGCGTCCAGCCTGGCGGCCGACGGCCGATCAGGCCGAGAAGGCTTCAGCTCGGCAGGTCTCAGCTCGCCAGCAGCGCTTCGATTACCTTGTGGCCGTCGGCAGAGTCCCAGTCGGCAGGACCCTGCAATACCGCGAGCTCGCAACCTTTCTCATCGACCAGCAGCGTCGCGGGGAGGCCGATCGCCACTGCTTCGGTCTTGAGCCGCTCGAACGCCTTGAAGGAGGGATCGGCATAGAGCGGCAGCTTGGACCACTGGCCTTCGTCGAGGAATTTCTGCGCCTTCTCGAGCCCGCCGGCGCCGATATCGAGATTGACCGGCAGGACCATGAAGGCATCGGAATTGTACTTTTCGGCGAGCGCGTTGAGTTCGGGCATCTCCTCGCGGCAGGGGACGCACCATGACGCCCAGAAATTGACCAGCAGCCTCTTGCCGGTGAACGAGGCGATCGTGAGGGGGGTTCCGGCCGCGTCCTGGAAGGACATCGTCGAATAGCCCCGCCCCTGCCCGGTGCCGTTGAGCGCGGCCAAAGCCCCCAGCGCCGCCGCATCGAGCTTCTGCGCGGTCTCGGCCTGCACGGGGCACTCGGACGCCACGGGCGTCCCGGCATTGCTAAGCCAGAGGGTAATCGCTAAAGCTATCGCCGCGCTGAAAAAGGCCAGCACAAGCACGCGCCGCGGCTGCAGTTTTGCCGAGCGCAGGGGCTTTTGGTCAGTCATAACGCATCCCACGAGGTTTGGATGAGCAATCGCATGTGGGGCGGACGGTTTTCCTCCGGCCCCGACGCCATCATGGAGGAGATCAACGCTTCCATCGGCTTCGACCACCGGCTGTACCGGCAGGACATCGCCGGGTCAATTGCGCACGCCCGCATGCTGGCGGAGGCAGGAATTCTCTCGGCCCAAGATAGGGATGCGATCGTTGGCGGTCTAGAGGCGGTCCAGGCCGAGATCGAACAACAAAAGTTCACGTTCTCGCGCGCGCTCGAAGACATCCACATGAATGTGGAGAGCCGGCTCAAGGAGCTGATCGGCGAACCGGCGGGGCGGCTGCACACGGCGCGCTCGCGCAACGACCAGGTCGCCACCGATTTCCGCCTCTATGTGCGCGACGCCATCGATACGCTCTCGGCGCAGATCAAGGTGCTGCAGCTGGGGCTGGTGGCGCGGGCGGAGGCCGAAGCCGAGACCATCATGCCCGGCTTCACCCATCTGCAGAGCGCCCAGCCGGTGACCTTCGGCCACCACCTGCTCGCTTATGTCGAAATGCTGGGCCGCGACGCCGGGCGCTTTGCCGACGCGCGGGCCCGGATGAACGAGAGCCCGCTGGGCGCTGCCGCGCTCGCCGGCACGAGCTTCCCGATCAACCGGGAAATGACCGCCGAGGCATTGGGCTTCGATCGGCCGGCCGCCAATTCGCTCGACGCGGTGAGCGATCGCGACTTCATCCTCGAGACGCTGAGCGCCGCCAGCATCTGCGCCGTCCACCTCTCCCGCTTCGCCGAGGAACTGGTGATCTGGAGTCCGGCTTTCCGACAAGTTCTCGACCGGCTCCTCGATCATGCCGCAGAAGCGCAACCCGGACGCCGCCGAGCTGGTGCGCGCCAAGATCGGCCGCATCCTGGGCGCGCTGACCTCGCTGATCGTGGTGATGAAGGGCCTGCCGCTGACCTATTCGAAGGACATGCAGGAGGACAAGGAAGTCGCCTTCGACGCCCTTGATTCACTGAGCCTCTCGCTGGCGGCGATGACCGGCATGGTCGGTGACCTGACGGTCAACCGCGAGAAGATGCACGCCGCCGCCAGCTCGGGCTTTTCGACCGCGACCGACGTCGCCGACTGGCTGGTGCGGGTGGCCAACGTGCCGTTCCGCGAAGCCCATCACATCACCGGCCGGGTGGTGGCACTGGCCGAACAGCGCGGCATCGGGCTCGAAGGGCTGACCATCGAAGATTTCAAATCCATCGACGAGCGCATCGACAGCCGCATCCACAAGGTGCTGGGGGTCGAGAATTCGGTCAAGAGCCGCACCAGCTATGGCGGCACGGCGCCCGACAACGTTCGGGCCCAGGTGGCACGCTGGAAGGAAGCGCTGACCGGCGAGAAAGTGGAGCCCAACAAGCGCAAGTCCGGCGGGCACGGCCACGGCGACGGCGGGATCGAATAGCACCCGCGCACCTTTGTGGGCCCACCAGCCCCCATTGACTGGCCAGCCCGGCTGAGCGAGCTTTTCGATATGCAAGTGCGATGTGGAGTGTGAGATGCGCAGCGCGTCGCAGCAGATGCGGTTGACTGAAGCGCATGTCGCCCGGCTCAAGCGCGAAATCCGCGATCCCGGCCCACAACTGCTCGATGGCTTCCGGCCGGCAACTGATGCCGATTACGACGCGGCCGTGACCCAGATGCTGGCGACGGCGCCGGAAGGGTCGTTCTGGCTGTTCGGCTATGGCTCGCTGATCTGGAACCCGGAGACCGAGTTCGTCGAGCGGCGCGTGGCCCTCGCCCGCGGCTGGCACCGGCGCTTCTGCCTCGGCTGGGACTACCGCTATCGCGGCAACCCCGAGCAGCCGGGCCTGATGCTGGCACTCGACCGTGGCGGACAGTGCAAGGGCGCCGCCTTCCAGTTGCCCGGCGAAACGCTCGAGGAAAACCTCCACCGGCTCATCCGCCGCGAGATGAGCATGGTGCCCTCGGCCTTTCCGCCGCGCTGGATCGACGTGATCACCGAGGACGGCCCCGTGCGGGCGCTGACCTTTGCCATGAACCGCAAGAGCGGCCGCTACATCGCCGGGCTCTCCAGCGAGGAACTGGCGGACGTGCTGGCCACCGCCTGCGGCTTCCGCGGCTCGATGGCCGAGTACCTGTTCTCGACCGTCTCGATGCTCGAGAGCCTGGGCATCCGCGACCGCAATCTGTGGCTGCTCCAGCAGTTGGTGGCCGAGCGCATCGAAGCAGCGCATGGGGTGGATCAAGAACTCTGACTTCCGTTTTTCCGCCCCTTCGCATAGACGTGGCACCGACAAGAACGGGGCACCCCAGCTTTGGTCCATCATTTCCAGTACAGAGACGGCCGCATGTTCGCCGAGGACGTCGATCTGACCGCGCTCAGCGAGAAGGTCGGCACGCCGTTCTACGTCTATTCGGCGGCGACGCTGCGGCGCCACGTGCGGGTGATGCGCGAGGCCTTTGAGGGCATTCCGACGCTCCTCGCCTATGCCATGAAGGCCAATTCCAACCAGGCAGTGCTCAAGGTGATCGCCAGGGAAGGCGCCGGCGCCGACGTCGTGTCGGGCGGCGAACTCGAGCGCGCCATCGCGGCGGGCATCCCGCCGGAGAAGATCGTCTTTTCCGGCGTCGGCAAGACCGTGGCCGAGATGCGGCGCGGGCTGGAGCTGGGCATCGCCTGCTTCAACCTCGAAAGCGAGCCCGAACTCGAACGGCTGAGCGACATCGCCGCGTCGATGGGCAAGGTCGCGCCGGTCTCGGTGCGGATCAACCCGGACGTCGACGCCGGCACCCACGCCAAGATTTCGACGGGGAAGAAGGAGAACAAGTTCGGCATCCCCTTCGCCCGCGCCCACGAGGTCTATGCCCGCATCGCCGAGCTCCCGGGGGTCAGGGCGGTCGGTGTCGACATGCACATCGGCAGCCAGATCACCGATATGACCCCGTTCGATAATGCGTTCTCGCTGCTGGCGCAGCTGGTCAACGACCTGCGCGCCGACAGCCACCAGATCTCGCACGTCGACGTCGGTGGCGGGCTGGGCATCCCCTACCACCACGACGAGGCCGCCCCGCCCGACCCCATGGCCTATGCCGAGGTGGTCAAGCGCCATGTGGCGCCGCTCAAAGTGTCGCTGGTGCTGGAGCCGGGCCGGCTGATCGTCGGCAACGCCGGGATCCTGGTCACCAAGGTCGAGTACGTGAAGGGGGGCGAGAAGACCTTCGTCATCGTCGACGCGGCCATGAACGACCTGATCCGCCCCACCCTTTATGAGGCGCACCACGATATCCAGCCGGTCGCCCATTCGAACCTGCCCAGGGTCAAGGCCGACATCGTCGGGCCGGTCTGCGAAACGGGCGACTACATCGCCAAGGATCGCAAGATCGAGGGGGTCAAGGAAGGCGACCTGCTGGCGGTGATGACTGCCGGGGCCTACGGCGCGGTGATGGCTTCGACCTACAATTCGCGGCCGCTGATCCCCGAGGTGCTGGTGGACGGCGAAAAGTGGCACGTGGTGCGGGCGCGGCCGTCGATCGAGGCACTGATCGGATTGGATAGCGTGCCGGACTGGGCCTGAGAACCCAGCCGCATCCCGTCACCCGCCCGATCGCGTCGCGCCCCGGGGCGCCCGTCAGTGCATCGTCCCGCCCTTGGCCATCGAGACGATCTCGACCGGCCTGCCGGCCAGGGCATCGTCGACCTTTTCCATCAGCGCCGAAAGCGTGAAGGGCTTGGGGATCACATCGTAGATCAGCGCCTCGAGCCCGTGCGCCCGTTCGCGCTGATCGGCGAAGCCCGTCATCAACACGATCCTGAGTTCGGGATGGGTGGCAGCGACGTTGAGCGCCAGCGCGATGCCGTCCATCACCGGCATCTTGATGTCGGAAAGCAGGAGGTCGAACCGGCCCTCCTGCTCCCCGACGATTTCGCTCGCAATGCCGCCGTCCTCGGCCTGCACCACCTCATGACCGGCGTGCAGCAGGGCGCGCGCCACGAACTCGCGGACATTGTCGTCGTCTTCAGCTAGCAGAATCTTGGCCATCAGTGTCCCGGCTCTTTGGGTTGGATCGCTGTCGCGATCGGGGTTTCCGATTGTGCCCGTCCGCCCGAAAAGGTCAGCCGGACGCGAGTGGCGCCGGCTGGCGGGGAACTGAGCTGGGTGGTGAAGTCCACGACCTCACCAGGTTGGAGGTCGCGCGTCTGGGGCGTGACGCTCCACTCGTAGAGCGCGACGCCGTGATCATCGAGCAACGTGACCACCACCGGCGGCACGACCACCGTGCGCGGCGCGACGCTGTAGATGCGGGCGTCGACCTTGATCACATTGGCGCCGCTGCGCAGCGTCAGCAACGTATGAACATCGCGGAACTCCAGCCCGACGATATTGACCTGCATGCCAAGCGCCGCATAGGCGCCGGCAAGGTCCGGCAGGCTGCGGACGACTTCGGTCCGGAACACGACGCCCGCCCCGATCATTGCAAACAGCAGGCCCATCGTCAGCACACGCACGGCGCGGCGGATGCGAGCCAGCGGCAATCTCGCGCTCAGCGAATTCTGCCGCAGCGCAAACGCCCTGTCGCGCGTCTTCTTGAGCTTGGGGTCCGACTTGGGCTGCTTGGGGTCCGACTTGGCCTGCTCGGGGGCCCGGACCTTGGGCGCAATGGCGGCCTTGATCTCCTCGATCGAGCGCATCTGCTCGTCAGGTGGAGCAGCTTGGACGTCCGGCGCCGGCGCGGCCTCGGCGGCAGCCGCCTGTTCCTCGGCGGCAAAGGCGGCATCGAGATCGCGCTCGGCCACCGCGTCGAACAACTGGTCCGGATCCTTGACGGGAGCAGCCGGCGCCATAGATCGGCTGGGCGTGGCCTGCCAGGATTTGCTGCAATGAGCGCAGCTCACCTCGCGACCCTTCGGTCCGATCGTCTCCATGGGCACCTGATAACGGGTGCCGCAGTGCGGGCACACGATAACGGTCGTTGCGGGGAGGGGTGAGCGCATGATCGGAACCTATGCCCGCCGGGTTAAAACTCCTCAAACTCGCCCACCTTGAGGAATAGCACGGGCGCGGTGATGTATTATGCGTAAGTACTGATTCGGATTGGGCGGCCACGTGATCGAGTTTTCCAATGTGGGGCTGCGCTACGGCCACGGCCCGGAAATCCTTAGGGATCTCACTTTTCGCATCGCGCCGGGCTCATTCCACTTCCTCACTGGCCCTTCCGGCTCAGGCAAGACCTCGCTGTTGCGCATGCTGCTGCTGTCGCTAAAGCCCACCCGCGGCAAAGTCACGCTGTTCGGCAAGGACGTCTCGGCGCTGGACCAGGATTCGCTCCTGCAGATGCGCCGCCACATCGGCATCGTGTTCCAGGACTTCCGCCTGCTCGAGCATCTGACCACCTTCGAAAACGTGGCGCTGCCGCTGCGCGTGCTCGGGCAGCCCGAAAGCGAATACCGCGGCAACGTCACCGAATTGCTCGAGTGGGTGGGGCTGGGCGAGCGCATGGACGCGCTGCCAGCGCTGCTCTCGGGCGGCGAGAAGCAGCGCGCCGCTATCGCCCGGGCGGTGATCGGACGCCCGGACATCCTTCTGGCCGACGAACCCACCGGCAATGTCGATCCCGACCTGTCGCTGCGGCTGGTGCGGCTCTTCGCCGAACTCAACAAGATGGGCACCACCATCATCCTCGCCACCCACGAACTGCCGCTGCTCGAGAGTTTCCCCTTCCCCCGCATGCAGCTCGAGGACGGACAGGTGGTGCTCCGTGGTTGAGTTGAGGCTACCGAAATTCCGCCTGGCGACCCAACGGCCGCGCGCCGCCCCCATTGTGCCCGAGCGCTCGGTGGCGGGTCGCACCCTGGTGCTGCTCATCGCCATCATGACCTTTCTCTCCGGCGTGACGCTGGGCGGGGTGGTGCTGGTGCAGAAATCGGCCATCGCCTGGTCGTCCGACGTCGGCCGCGAGGTGACCATCCAGATCCGGCCGGTCGAGGGCGAGGTGATGGAGAGCAACCTCCGCACCGCCGTAGCGCTGGCCGAGGCGACCCCGGGGGTGTCCGAGGCGCGGGCCCTCAGCATCGAGGAAAGCGAGGCACTGCTGGAGCCCTGGCTCGGGGCCGGTGTCGACCTCTCGGCGATCGAGATTCCGCGGCTGGTGGTGGTGGAACTGGGGGACCCGGCCGATGCCGATATTCCCAAGCTCGAGCGCGACCTGGCCGCGGTCAAGGGCGCGACGCTGGACACCCACGCCGCCTGGCGGCAGCAGCTCAACGTCATGGCCGGCACCATCGTCGTCTCGGGTCTTTTGGTCTTGACCCTGATCGTGGTCGCAACAGTGCTCGCCATCATCTTTGCCACGCGCGGCACCATGGCTTCCAACCGCGAGATCGTCGACGTGCTGCACTTCATCGGCGCGTCCAACAGCTTCATCGCCGGCGAATTCCAGGGGCGGTTCCTCTCCATCGGCTTTCGCGGCGGCCTTGTCGGCGGGCTCGCGGCAGTGATCTTCTTCCTGGTCGTCGGCCTTACGGCGGGCAACGTCGTTCCCGACGAGGCGAGCGCCCAGCTCGGCATCCTGTTCGGCCGCTTTGCGCTTGGGCTAGACGGCATCATCGGCATCGCCGCGGTCGTGCCGGTGATTGCGGCGCTGACCGCGATCACCTCCCGCTTGACCGTGCGGCGGTTCCTGACGCAGACATCGTAGAGCCGGACCAACCGGCAGCCGGCAATTCCGGCGGAGGGGGAAGAAAGTGGTCGTCCAGGCGATCCGGTCGCTACTGTTCTATGCATTGTATCTGCTCCAGACGGCCGTGCTCGCCATCATCGTGGGCACCGATGCGCTCATTCGCGGCCGCACCGGCTTCGGCTGGGCCGTGGCGCGCTATTGGGGCCATGCCAACCTCTTTTTCCTGCGCTGGGTAGTCGGCATCAAGACCGACGTGCAGGGCGCCGAAAACATCCCCGAAGGGCCCTGCATCATCGCCGCCAAGCACATGAGCGACTGGGACATCTTCGCCATCCTGCCCCACACCAGGCGTCCCGCCTTCATCGCCAAGAAAGAGCTGATGGATATCCCTTTCTTCGGCTGGGCGGCACGTTCCTTCGACACCATCCGCATCGATCGCTCGCTCGGCAGCGAGGCCATCCCCACCATGATGGCCGACGCCCGCGCCGCGCTCGACCGCGGCTGCCGCATCATTATTTTCCCCGAGGGCACCAGGAAGGCGCCGCTCGCCCCGCACGACTACCGCTACGGCATCGTGCGCATGTATGAAGCGCTGAATACGCCGGTCGTGCCGGTGGCGCTCAATTCGGGCCTCTACTGGGGCCGGCACAGCCTGGTCCTCTGGCCCGGCACGTCGCGCGCCCGCTTCCTGCCGGCAATCATGCCGGGCTTGTCGCCCCAGGCGTTTCATCGGGAGCTGACCGACCGCATCGAGGGCGAAACCAACCGGCTCATTCTTGAGGCTTTCGACCGCGGCTTGAGCCGCCCCATCCCTCAGGAGCTGCGGGAGAGACTGGAATCGCTGCGGGATGGCCGACCGCCGCCACCAGCGGAAACCACTACATCTTGACGAGCACGCCGAAGCGCCCCATAGATGTTGATACAGGGGCAGTTGTCGCTTGACGTTTGCTTAAATTTGTTCTAGTTTTGTTCTCTTTCGCTGGACGGGGGAGTGCGTCTCATGGGGCCAAGAGTGGAGAAAAGGCTGCTGCAGCCCGCTTTTGCGCGGCAGGTCAACTGGCGTGGCCGTTCCGGACGGCTCTACGCGCTATCGCCCGAACGGCTTGACGACTTTGCGCTGCGCAACAACGACCTGTTCCTGATTGCCCAAGGGCATCTCGTGCTCTGGGCCGGCTCGGCCGATGACGTCATCCACGATGCCCAGAGCCGCGCCCGCTTCCGCCTCGCGCTCGATTGCGCCGACCGCGTGTTCCACGTCGATGCCGCCGACGACGACATCGAACGCATGATCGTGGTGTGGGATTTGGAAGGCGCCGAACCGGTTGCGGGGCTCAGCGCGGCTTAGCTTAGGCGCTCTCCATCACTGGCAAATCCGTCCCGCGCAGCTGTTCCACCAGCTCCACCAGATACTTGTCCCTGATCCCGAGCTGATCGAGGTGTCGGGCGGTCTCGAGCACGTATTCGTGGTTGGGGCCGGATTCGCCGATGCCGGAGCGAACCAGGCGGACCTGTTCGGCGATCTCCAGCCGGCCGGCATATTGCACATGGCGCTCGTCGACCATGAAGGCGAGGGCCGAGACGATTGCCCCGCCGGCCAGCCGGATGGGCCGCTGCGCCTCGCGGTAGACGCCACGATCCATCTCGCGGTCGCGCAGATAGGCGTGCACCTCCGGCCAGAGCGAGGCCTCGACCTCGAAAGCCATGCCGCGGCAGGAGCCGCCGCGGACCAACCCAAAGACCAGACCCGGCTGCTCGGGCGTGCCGCGGTGCCGGTGCGAATAGATGCAGAGGCGCCGGTGAGCACCGGTGAGCAAGGCGGGCACGGCACGCAGATGTTCGAACCCAGGCCGCCAGATCAGCGAGCCGTAGCCAAAAACCCAGTGCCTGGATTGTTGCAACAAACTATTGAGCCTTGTTCTCGTCCAGTTCCTAACGCTAGGTTCTGCGCCGCGCAATCAGGGCCCTCTGACGGGGCCGCCAACCGCACAAGGAAAGCAAGAGTGAACCGATTCGTCTGGCTTGGTCTGGTCGTTCTCGCCGTCGCAGGCGCCTGGACCGCCGGCTGGTTCTACGCCGCTGGTGAAGCGCGGAGCGCGGTAACCAGCCTGGCCTCCGGCGACGGCCAGACGGCGCCATCGCTGAGTTGCGCGGCGCTCGATATCACCGGTTTTCCGTTCCGCTTCGATCTGACCTGCTCCGAGGCGACCATCGTCGACGGCGACATCAGCGTGAACGTCGCCGGCCTCAAGGGCTCGGTGCTGGTCTATAACCCGACGCACGCGCTGATCTCGGCCCAAGCGCCCATGACCATCGCCGACGCCTTTACCGGCAGCCAGAGCCGGGTCGATTTCACAGGCGCGGAAGCCAGCATCCGCCTGCAATCGGCCGACCTCTGGGCCGGCCTGCAGGGCGATGGCTGGCGGCTCGCACGCGCCTCGCTGGTCGCCGACGGCCTGGAATGGACCGACACGCTGACCGGCGAAACTCTTATCGGCAGCGCCACCCATCTCGAGGCGCATCTGCTCGATATTCCCGAGCAGCACGAGCCCGAAAAGGGCCTCTCGGCGCTGGCCGCCTATGCCCGGCTCGACGAGGCCCAGGCGCCGGGCTTCCAGATCGCCAGCGGCGAAGTGAGCCTGGAAGCCGAGCTCAACGGGCTGCCCGACGACCTGCGCGCCTTCGGGACACCCGATGTGCTGCAGCGCTGGCGCGACGCCGGCGGCCAGCTCAAGCTGGTTGGGCTGGAGGGCGCGGCCGGCGAGGAATTCGTCAAATCGACCGGCACGCTGGCGCTCGATTCGGCGGCGCGGGTCGAGGGCCAGATCCAGCTCTCCAGCAAGGGCCTGGTCGAGCGCACCGGCACGCTGATCCCGGAGGATTGGAAAGGGCTGGTGCTCGGCGCCCAAGGGGCCGACGGCAGCTACTCCCAGACGCTCAATATGCGGGGCGGCTTCATCTTCGCCGGTCTGATGCCCGTGGGACAGCTGGCGCCACTGTTCTAGAGCCATATCCATTTCGATAGAATCGAAATGGGGCTCTAAGTCTTTGTATTACCGCGTGATCGAACCGCAAAAGTCTGCAACTTCTGCTGATCACGCTAGGCGTCGTCCCCGCCCCCATGCTCGCGGACCAGATCCGATACCGGCGCCGGCTCGGCAGCTTCGCCCGGATGCGGGCGGCCGAAGTCGGGGGCGGCGGTTTCCTGGCCGGCATCGATGATCGAACGGCGGATGGCCCGGGTGCGGGTGAACAGGGCCTCCAGCCCCGGCCCGTCGCCGACGCGCACCGCGCGCTGCAGTTTGGCCAGATCCTCGAGGAAGCGCCCGAGCATTTCGAGCACCGCGTCGCGGTTGGAGAGGAATACGTCGCGCCACATGGTGGGATCACTGGCCGCAATGCGCGTGAAATCGCGAAATCCAGAGGCCGAGAACTTGATCACCTCTGACTGCGTGTCCGCTTCCAGATCGGCGACCGTACCGACAATATTGTAGGCGACCAGATGCGGCACATGGCTGGTGATGGCGAGCACCAGGTCATGATGCTCGGCGCTCATGCATTCCACATTCGAACCCATGGCGCCCCAGAACGAAGTGAGCCGGTCGACGGCGACCGGGTCCACGTTCTTGTCCGGCGTAAGCACGCACCAGCGGCCGACGAAGAGCTCGGGGAAGCCGGCGGCCGGGCCGGAATGCTCGGTACCCGCGATCGGGTGGCCGGGGATGAAATGCACGCCCGCCGGCACCAGCGGCCCCACGACCTTCATGACGTGCTGCTTGACCGAACCCACATCGGAGAGAATGGCGCCCCGCTGCAGTGCCCCCGCGATCTGCTCCATGACGGTGCCATAGGCGCCCACCGGCGTGCAGAGGATAACCAGGTCGGCGCCGCGTACCGCTTCGGCCGGATCTAGGCTGTAGACATCGCCCAGCGCCAGTGCCTTGGCTTCATCGAGCGTTTCCTGCTTGCGCGTGGATATCGCGATGGTCTTGGCGAGCCCGTGCTGCCGGACCGCGCGCGCGATCGACGAGCCGATCAGCCCGATGCCGATGAGCGCCAGTTTCTGAAACATTAGCCTTGCGCTCCCGGCGCGCCGAACTGTTTGAGCACGTCGACCAGGCGCCGCATCGCCGCCTCCGGCCCGATGGAGATTCGCAGCCCGTTGGGGATGCCATAGACGCCGATCTCGCGCACGATCAACCCCTCGGCATAGAGCGCCTGGAACGCCGCTGCCGCCGTCTCTGCATCGGCGAACAGCGCTAGGACGAAATTGGCCTGGCTGGGAACGATGCGGATGGAGTTGCCGCTGAGCGACTGCATCAGCCAGTCGCGCCAGCGTCGGTTATAGGCCCGCAGCCGGGCCAGGAAAGCTGCATCTCGCGCTGCCGCAGCACCGGCGAACTGCGCCGGCCGGTTGACATTGAACGGTCCGCGGATGCGGTTGAGGACGTC
>Ga0214473_10005846_pt1 | contig 14716 bp, 10 predicted proteins | sample RVTome_7_FD_203509 | JGI IMG/M metagenome (GOLD analysis project Ga0214473, IMG submission 203509) | Soil microbial communities from uranium-contaminated site in the Upper Colorado River Basin, Wyoming, United States - RVT98D197 | ecosystem: Environmental > Terrestrial > Soil > Contaminated >... | reverse complement strand
TGGAACTTCATCGTCCCCTCAAGAACATACAGGAATTCCTCCCCGTCGTGGGCCAGATGGTGCTCCTTGACCTGCCCTTTTCTGGCCACAAAGAGGAAAGGCTGCATCTTCTTGTTCTTGTACTCCGGGGCAAATGGGTAGATGTGGTAGCCCTTGTCCGTCTGGGCCAAATTCTCCTGGGGCTGCCCTGCAGGCGTCTTAACGCACGCTAAATCACCGTTCTTCTCCAACAGAGCCGAGACGCTTGTACCCAGGGACTTGGCCAATTTCGACAGAGTAGCTACAGAAGGAACCACCTTGTTCGTTTCAATCTTTGAGATCATGCTCTTGGACAGCTTGCATTTGTCCGCGATCTCCTGGATCGTGCGGTTCTGTCCGATGCGGATCTTCCGCAGATGTGTTCCGATGGCCAACTTGTTCACTTGTGCACTCCCAAATAAATCCTCGCAGATCCGCGAGAAGATCCCTGTAATTCAACCATGTTGAATCCCATCACATTATAGCGGCCGCTCGGACGCTCGGCAACCCAGCAAGCCCATGAATCTTCTCTTCCACGTCCATTCGTCGGATGTCGAGGGTATCCGGATGCTCTTTCAACCTGGTCTGCCACAGGTAGCGAATTGACTGCCTGATACAACACCGGATCGACGTTGACGTACACGTCATTCGTAAGCTGGGGGTTGGAGTGCTCCAGCAGCCTGTGAGTCACGGCCGTCGACACGGAAGTGCCAGCCTGACAATGAGGATTTGATGTTTCATCCAGCATCAGGGGCGGACTGTGATTCGCTGGTCGGCCTCGACATTCCGGCGGACGACTTTCCCGCGGCCATGAGGAAGAATGATCTCCACGTCGCATCGTACGTGCTCGCCGAGACCTAAGTGCGCCACGGCCTCCTGGCTGGATGCATAGCCATAGCCGGTAGCGATTTCCTGACAGCCGAGATACGCCTCGATCTGACCTGCCTTGCCCGTTTGATAGACGCTTACCCGGCTGCCGATGCCCATCCGGTTGACTCCTCTCTCAGCCTGCACTTGCACCCGCAACCAGTGGCCGCCGGGCGTCTCATTGTGCAGGAGCAGAGAGTTCGATTCGATCCACCAGTTGGCCAGAAACAAGTCGAGCCGACCATCGTGGTCGAAATCGCCCGAAGGTCCAGCGGCAGCATAAATGATCTTTTTCTCCGCGATCATCTTCGCAACAAATTCCGAGGACCGCTTGATCGCACGGTCCGCGGCCGTAGGAAAGTCGTTCACTTCCAATCCGTGGATTTGAAAACAGGGCATGCCGTCCCTGGAGCCGAGATTGCGAAAGATGATGGGGTGAGGATTTCCATCGGCAAACTTGACGATGCTCGTGTAAATGTCGGGCCAGCCGTCGTTGTCGAAGTCCTGGATTTCCACGTGCGGGGCCTTCATCGGCAACGGGACCAGTCCGGCTGCTTCGGTGATGTCTTCAAACTGGGGCACGCCGTGACTGACGCCACGGTTCAGGTAGAGCCGATTGGCAACCGGCTCGACCCATGGATGCTCATAATGCTGGCCAAGGACGATGTCGAGCAGACCGTCGCGATTCACGTCGCCGAAGCAGACGCCGCAGATCATGTCATCGCCGCCGGTGGTTCCCCACGTGAACAGCTCGCGCAGCTCGACCACCTCGTGGAATGTCCCGTCGCCGTTGTTGAGCAGCAGTCGATTCCCCTCACCCTGAGCGGCCAGGAACAGATCGGGCCATCCATCGTTATTCACGTCCCCGGCAGCCACCCCCAATCCGGGAATCCCCGCGGGAATGCCGACCGCCTGCGTCACGTCCTTGAACTGAAGGCCTCCCTTGTTGCGAAACAGGCGAGAGCTGTGCGTCGGCGAGCCGTTATAGCCGGGCAAAGGGTCCTCGCCCACCAGCAGGTCGAGCAGGCCGTCGCCGTCGAAGTCGAGCACGGCGGTGCTGCGGCCGCCAAAGGCATCGGGACAGGCGCCGTTCCCTTCTGAGATGTTCGTGAAACCACCATCGCCATCGTTGCGAAAGAGCGCACACCCGGCTAACGCGGGCGTATTATCCGGCTTGGGCATGCTGGAAACGTAGAGGTCCAGGTCGCCGTCGTCATCCAAATCTGCGAACAGTGAGCCGGTGGGCCGGCCCGAGATACGCAGTCCCGGGTCCGCATCGAGGCGAAAGGTCCCCTGCTCGTTGCAGAACAGCATGTTGGGTTTGGAACCCCCGGTGTGGAATGCCCCGACGTACAGATCGATCCAGCCGTTGCCGTCCGCGTCCCCCCATCCGGCGGCATGCCCTCTGATTCCCGCCACGTCCGGCAGCAATCCCGCCTCCGAAGTCACATCTCGAAAGACGAATGACGGCTCATCCGGCGTCGGATCACCCGCAATCTGCAACCCGCCATCTGCAATCGGAGCATTCCCGATCAGACGCTCCGATTCGGGGACGTGGATCACCGTCATGGCGCAGACATCCCACTTGTCGGGCGCCCCATTGCGATAGCCGTTCCAGGTGACGTACAGCTCACTGCCGTCGGGGCTCAGGGCTGAGCCGAACGTCCCGATGGGCGTGTAACCGGCCGCCTCCCGCAGAAACGGGTTCAAGAAACAGATCACCTTGCGGGTCCCCGTTTGCACATCGAACTGAACGACAGGGATCCCATCGCGCTCGGCCTGCCCGTGAGCGCCGGGGACGTAATAGAGATACCGCCCCGTTGGGTCGGCGTCGATCGTTGTGACGTATTCGGCGGTGGCCACCGCGCCGGACCCGATCTGCGTAATCTGCTCGGTCTTGACGTCGAATCGCCACAGGTCTGCACTCTGCCCTGATGTCCCGTATACGAAACCATCCGGCGTCTCACGAGTGGCGGAGCGGACGTGCGGCACCTGTGGCGCGGATGTGACTTCATTGGTCGCAGGATCGTAGCGCCTTGTCTCCCAATACAGCCTCCCGGTCGAGCTTGACAAGATGGCGTAGCGATCCGGTCCGTCCGGGGCTTCCCGCAGGAGTCTATTGCCGGCGATATCGTACGCGAAGAACCAGACGCCCTGCTTGTCAGCATCAGTGCCTGGCGCGGTGCCGCCGTAGAAGATCATCCGGTTCGGATCGAGGACGCCCATGGGAATGACGTGCTTCGAGATCGGGAACTCGGCGGCAATCTGGGTCTGGCCGGTCTGAGGATTCGTGCGATACACGCGCTCGCCGCGAAAGCCGTGCGCGTCGTCGGTCGTGCGGGTGGAGCCGCGATGCCCGGCGTAGTACAACCACCCGTCCCGGCCCATGTCGATCCGAGTGTGAATCTTCCCGCTCGTGTAGTTCTCGTCAGGCGCCAGTTCGCCGGAAGATTCGAGGAACTTGCGGACGTCAGCCAACAGGCGGAGCTTGCCCGTCTGCGAGTCATATTCATAGACCTGAGCGGTGCCCTTGGGGCTTTGGTGATCGCCTATCGTCGAGTAGTACTTGCCATCGGCGGCCAGGCCGTCGCCCCAGTTCGACCATGGACGGCCCGGATGGTCCTGGCCGTAATAGTACAGGAATTCGATCTTCGGCGGCGTTGCGGCAATGACGACACCCGTGCGCAGCTCGACCATGGCCTTGAGCACCTCCGGCGACGTAAAGCCGGCGACATTGGCGCCGCCGGGCAACGTTGGCGGCAGCGCCAGACCCTGCGCCCAAACGGAAGCTGGGCCAAGCCAAATCATCACCATGGCCGTCAGGCATGACAGGGGTTTCGGCCTCTGTGTCATGGCATCCACCTCCTACGCGACGAGAAAACGCGTTCTGAGGACTCTCTGAGATACTGCCCACCTCATGATACTAGAACGTATTCGGAACCGCAACAGCTTTGGCTCGCTCCCCCCCAGGGCAATCCCAAAGATCTGAAGATTCCTACCTTGACGTGTCAGGCGTGGTCCTATGACAAACAGGACCAGGTGTGGCACTAGCCCGGCCGCGGCCGATCCGCGGCCATTCTCACCGCCTGTTGGTTCGCAGCAGCCGCTCGGCCAATTCGTGCGCAGGCGGCCGGGTCGAGAGGTGTGCTGTCACCCGGCGAGGAGGCTATGTAGACCAGCCGACGGGAGAGGTTCAACTCAAAGGCTGCTCGAGCATTCCAGTCCGCAGCTCACAAACGACGTCTACACCAATATTGATCCCGTACTGCGGCAGGCGATGGATCAATTGCCCGTGGCGGATTGGTTGTGAATAGCATCCCGCCGCGTTCGTGGGTAGTGCAAAGGCCTTTCACTTCTCTGTTGATCCTCCTGAGACAAGGAGGCGTGCCCACACGATATCGGTCAGTCTGTGTACTTCATTGTCTATCTCCTTCACCTCCACACATTGCTCCAGCGGGATCGTGATGGTCATGCAGTACCTGAACCCATGTCTTCGCTTGCGAATCGAGATACTCAACCCCTTCAGGGATCTTGATCAGTGCTTCCGCGTTTGCCTGGGCCTGGAGGCGGCTGGTCATTTCCAAAGGGTTGGCGAACCATTGGTTGTCATTGTATTGCAGCGTTGCATACAAGAATTGGGTCCAGTCTTTGTCTCCACTCACTCGCCTGGTCAATGTGGCCAATCGGTGCTCGAAGGGAATTGGGGATTTGCCGGACAGATGAAGCAAACCCGGCAACGCGATCTGCAGGAACGCCATCTCATTCGAAGGCGGGCCGCCCGGAAGGCAGAACAAGGCCTTGCCCTCTATCACAAGCAAAGCAACCGCTTTGCCCGGCCCCATTCTGGCACGATGAAAGACCAGATCCGTTCCCATTGCTTTGAGCACGTCCACCGTTAGGTCCCGATCACTCTTCCACGCACCGCCGCTGGTCAGGATGACATCGACACGTTCCAACATGCTCGCCGCCTGTCTGGCCAGATGCTCCCTGTGATCCCCAATCACCGCAATCTCGGCGTCCATGTGAAAACGTCTGAGCCAGGAACGCAACGTCACCAGATTGCTGGCGTAGAGCTGACCATCCGTGAGAGGCTTGCCGGGAGCGACGACTTCATCGCCCACGGCGATAATGCCGATCTGCGGCCGCGGATGCACCTGAACACGGGCGATCCCGCCGGCCGCAAGCCAGCCGGTTTTGGCCGGCGTCAATACTCCCCCACGGGCGACGATTCGTTTGCCTTTCAGGACGTCGCAGCCCCGCTCGAGGATGTTCCTTCTTGTTCCAGCATTTCGAAAGCAGAGCACCCATTCGTTCTCCTCCGAGGTGAACTCGCTGGCGAGGATCGCATCGGCGCCGGGAGGGAGCCTTGCACCGCTCGTGATCTTGACGGCCGTTCCCGATCTGACGGTTGCCTCCGCATCCCCTCCGGCAAGGGCTGTTCCGACGACCTTCAATCTCACAGGCCTCGTCGCCGACGCGTCCGTCAAATCCGTCGCGACCACGGCATAGCCGTCTTTCAGAGAGATGGAGGCAGAAGGGCAATCCGTATGGGCTACACAGTCCTGCGCCGCCACCAACCCCTCGGCCTCGCCTATCGGCACATCCACGGGTTCAAGCGGTGTCAGCACCCGGAGCGTTGTCGCCAGCGCCTCTTCGAATCCAATGTCATACTTTGTCGGCACGGCCATGAGTCAATGTCCATTGCAGACCTCAATCGCATCGCCTACGGCAATCCAGCCCGGCTTGACGACTTTTGCGAAAACACCCTCGCGGGGCATGATGCAGTCGCCGATCTGAGCGTAGATGGCGCATCGGCTGTGGCATTGCTTACCGAACTGGGTGATCTCAAGCTCAGCCGTATCGCCGAGCCGCAGCTTGCTGCCAATGCTGAGTTTACCCAGATCAACGCCCTTTGTCGTGATATTCTCGGCAAAATCCCCCGGGGCGACGCGAGCACCCTGCGCCGCCATCTTGTCGATCGATTCGACAGCCAGAAGACTGACCTGCCGGTGCCACGGCCCTGCATGGGCGTCCCCGACGATGCCGTGCTCGCACTGCAACTGCGCCCGGGCCACATTGGTCTTGGACACACCCTTGTGCTCGGAAATTGAAATTGCCTTAATCGTGCCCGCAATCGTCGTCCCCTCTGCCCGGCTCTTGCTCGGCAGCGTGATCGGACCGATGACCATGTCTGTGCCACGGACATCGACCATGCCTTCGCCTTGCGTCACGACAGTCAGCCTCCGACCTTACGCATACAGAATTCCTCTGCAAACGGATCCAGTCTGCTGATGGCGGGTTTATGTGCGATGATCTGCATCAGGAGTTCTCGTATCTGTCCATCTGAAGTCCCGTCTCTCAGGAGCGTCTTCACATCGTACTGTCGCGCCGAATACAGGCACGGCTTGATCCTGCCGTCGCTGGTCAGGCGAATGCGGTTGCACGATGGACAGAAGATCGTGCTCCGGCCCGCGATGAAGCCAATCGTCCCGGCCGAACCGCTGATTTTGAAGTACGAGGCAGGCCCGTTGCCGGGAACGATGACGGTGTCAACAAGACGACCGAATTTCTCTTCAACCATCCTGCGAACCTCCGAATAGGGCACGTAGTCGTCCGCCGGCTCGGTGCCTCCATTCGTTGGGCAGTACTCGATGAACCGGACCATCACCGGCAGATCGATGCTCAGGGCGGCCAGCGCGAGAATCTGGGAAATATTGATTCGTCGAAGGATCACGGCATTGATCTTCACCGGTTGCAGGCCGACCTCGATCGCCCTGTGGATCCCCCGCAACACACGCGATAGATCGTCGCGGCCGGTGATCTTCCTGTAGTTCTTGGCTTGCAGCGAATCCAGGCTCACGTTGACACGGGCCAAGCCCGCCGCTTTCAAATCTGCGGCCATCGATTCGAGCAGAACGCCATTGGTCGTCAGAGCCACTTGCTCGATCCCTTGCGTGCGGGCCAGTGCGGTCACGAGCGAGGCCACGTCTCGGCGGACGAGAGGCTCACCCCCCGTCAATCGCACGCTGTCAATGCCGCAATCGGCGAACAGTCGGGTGATTCGCTCAATCTCCTCATAGCGGAGAATCTCCGCCCGATCGATGAAATCACAATCTTCGCGGGGCCGGCAATACACGCAGCGCTGATTGCATCGGTCCGTCACGGAGATGCGAAGACAATTCACACGCATGATCTGTCACCCTCAAAACAAGCGAACCGCAACAGGGACGCCCCGGTCGATCCGGACTACGCCCGCATCCATATGGATCAGCCCATCCGCGGCAGACAGGGCGGCGATGTGGGCCGACCCATGATACTCAACGGGCTCGACTGTGGAGGCATCCGTGATCGCCACAGGAACCCATCTTTGCCGGTCGCTCTTGCCTCGTTGCACCGATGCAGCCAGCGGCAGCGACACGCACAGTGGCTTATACTCATGCCCCATCATGCGGTAGAGCAAGCACTTGACCAAAAGCTCAAAGATGACAAAGCTGGCGACCGGGCTGCCGGGCAGTCCAAAGCAATAGGTCTGTCCACAGACGCCGAAGACCGTCGGCTTGCCCGGCTGGATCGCAACCTTGTGAAAAAGCACCTCGATACCGACTTGTCTCATGATCTGGGGCACGTAGTCGTAATCGCCCGCCGAAACGCCACCGGAGAGGAGCACGAGGTCGTTCTCGGCAATAGCTTTGCGTAGAATCACTTCAATCTCGTCGGGCCGGTCGGCCACAATGCCGTAGTTGCGGGCGATCGCACCAACCTCTTGCGCCTGGGCGCACAGTTGATCGCTGTTGCTATCGCGGATTTGGGAGGTCTGCGGCCTGTCGCCGGGCGGGACAAGCTCATCGCCCGTGGAGATCACCGCCACATTGGGCTGCCGGAAAACATGGGGACGGGCACAACCGACGACGGCGGCGATCGCGACATGCTGAGGCCGGATGCGGGTGCCTTTATGCAAGACCACTTGGTCTGCCCTCAAGTCTTCACCCTGAGGACAGATGTTATCACTGGTCTGCTTGCCGGTGAAGCGAACGGTACACGACGTAGGCTGCTCAGTCTGCTCGACCATAATCACACAGTCGGCCCCCTCGGGTACGATCCCGCCCGTCATAATCCGGGCACATTGATTAGATTCGACCCGTTGCCTGGGAGCATATCCGGCTGGGATCGTCTCCACGATCAATAAGTCGTGGCCCAGATCCGCCCGACGGCAGGCGTAGCCATCCATTGCCGCCTTATCAAACGGCGGCATGTCGGTGTCCGATGCGACATCCTGCGCCAGGACCCGGCCAACCGCTTGGGCAAGCTCAACCGGCTCGCTCCCAAGCGTCCGAGCGGACTCCAGGACGATCTTCAACGCTTCTTCAAGGGTTGCCATCATCTGCCTTGCCGACTCCTCGGCTGCATCCCCCGATCATAAGTGTGGCTGGAGCATCGATCATGCAAACCCTACCGACCCTCGGCACGAAGTATCGTTATGCGTCGGGAACCGTCTGTTCAGACGACTTCGATATCTCCAGATGAATCCTCTGAACATCTTCGACGTCTCGCAGCGACTGGACCATGCCGATAACAGTCTGGCCGATGAAGCTCTGAACAAAATCGTTCAACTCAACCTTCCTGCCGTTCACCTGCAGTTCCGTCCGGATCGTCAACTCTCGATCTGTCCTGTCGGTCGTCATCTGCATCACCTGCATTTGTCTTTGAATACGTCTCATGGGAATACATCGTTCTCGGCAAATCCCCCGCTAGAACCTGATCACGAAATCCAGCTTCAGAGTAAGGACATCCGCCTGCTCCGATGCACTGGGAAAGGACACCCAGCTTTCGACGAGCAGATCGCGACCCAGATCGTATATGAAACCGACGCTCGCTACCGTATCGTCCCCATCATTGACCTGTATCAAGTCGCTTCGCAGGGTAAGGTCCCGCTCGAAGAGCTTGACCGTTTTGTCGATCCCGCCGAAGAATCCTTCGTTGTCCTTTTGAACAGTGCCGCCGAAATGCGCTCTGAAGAGACCAAGGTCATAACTCAGGACGGCGTACGGGAATTCCCGTCCGGCCCGGTCATGATCGCCCAGATTCGCAATTCCCGCGGCCACGGCGAGGTTTTTACTCAATTCGAACCGCACCTTTCCCTGGGCGGCGGCGAACTCATCGCGGTCGTCTTCGGTGGGAAACACCCGGCCGTCAAGTCCGATCTCCACGTTTTTGAAAGGACCGCACTTGAGTCCCAGGAAATGGTCCGGTCCACTGCCATTCGCGAAATTGCCGTAGTACTGAAGGACCAGGACATCCTCAGGCACGACGTCGGCGGTTGGGATATTGTTCAGCCCCGTCGCAGTCCCGAAGGCAGGAGCTACGTGAAGCAGACCAAGCACCGGGCAAAGCACAAGGATTTTGCGCAAGAGTGAATGCATCTATGAGGATCTCCAAGAAAACACGCCCGCCGACGACGGAGGGCGTGTGACCAAGTCCAGTTGCTTTGCGGTACGTACAAACTGAGATTGCCGTTGTCTCGGGCAGACGTACACTTTTAGAACTTCACGATGACATCCGCCTGGAGTCTGTCGTACTCCTCATCATCGTTACGCCCTTTGAATTGGTTGTCGAAGTACGTCAGGGCCGCGACCACATTTTTGGCGACCACGTAGCTGAAGGCGAACCGATGGCCCTGGCCGCCCGTGCCGCCGCCAATGAAATCGGAGTTGGTGAACTGCCCGACCACGGCGTCCAACTCGATGTCCCGGTAGTCGTATTCGAACTGCCACGACCTGGGGTCCTTGGCCCTGTTGAGGATGCCGCCAACCAGCCAGCCGGTATCCTCGGCCTCATCGACGGCAACCGAGTTGTGGACCCAATCCCCGAAGACCGTTACCGGCATGCCCCGGACCTGAGTGCCAAACTCGGCGAACAACTCGAGCAGATCGTAGTCACTGGCGAAGACATCACCGGGGGCCTGAGTGTTGCCGAAGAACGCATCTCCATCATCGTCCCATTCATCCGCCAGGCCTTCCTCGCCCTGGATGTTGCCGTAGCAGAACAGGCTTGCACCACCGAGAATGTAGGTCGGCTTGCTGATCTGATGCTTCAGGTATGCCTGGAGAGCCCACAGCGAGGTGTCGCCGCCGGTGGACTCCTCGTTCACCCAGAACCCGCCGGCGACCATATTGAGGGTGGTCTTGTCATTCAGTGGCATGCCATAGAGGATGGCGCCGCCCTCGGGAGTGAGATCCGAATCCCAGACCAGCTCATTTTTACCCACTCTGTAGAAGGGCAAATTGATCTTGCCGAGGTAGATATCCAGGCCCTCGCACCACTGGGGATGGTAGCCGAGGAACGCCAGGTCCAGCCAGATCGGTTTCCTGGAGAAGGCCTCGTCCAGAGTCTGATTCGTGGAGACCGGGTCGCCGGAGACTTCGCCGTTGCCGGTCGCGATCCGGAAGCCCAGGTCCCACTCATCGTTCACCTTGGCATCCAGTCCAAGGCGCGCCCGGACGCGGTTGCGATGACGGTCGGTGGCTGCGCTGTTATCATCGATGTACTCGTAGCGGTAGCGGAGGTCTCCATACAAGTTCACCTTGGCGGCCCACTTCAGAATATCGGGAATGGCCCCGTCTTTCTTCTCTTGCCCTTTCTGTTGGGCAGCCGATGCATCGGTCTTCTCCTGTCTGGACTCCAACTGACCGATTCTCTTCTCGAGCTCGGCGGTCCGCTGCTTGTGCGTCTCCAGCTCCCGCTTGAGGTCACCGACCTCTTGGGCATTCGTGACCGCCGGCCACAGTGACACCGTTGTGCCGAGGCCCAACATGAAAGCCACACATTTGAACACCATTCCTTGCTCCATCTCAGGGTCTCCAAAAACAATAGATACGGGCTCCAGCTATGCCTTATAGACCTTCACGCAAATTTCCTTATGCAGTCCCTGTCCACTGAGCGGGTCGTAGGCCAGGAAATTCAGATCGCCGAAGCAGGTCCCGCGTCCGGCGGCGCGGCGGCCCAGCTTCCAGTGGCCAAACCCATGTTGTGCCCCGACGACTTCCGCGTGAATGCGATCGGTGACCTTGGCCACCGCCCTGGCCTTGCCGTACTTGGACTCCACCCACACCTCGTCCCCGTCGCGGATACCTAGACCCCTAGCGGTGCTGCGGGCAATGATCAGCGGATTGGAAGGCTTGATCTCAAGCAACCACGCGTTGTTCTGCGTACGCGTGTGGGTGTGATTGGCCTCCTTCCAGTTGATCAGATACAGCGGATACTTTGTGTCCGGCTGCCAATCGCGCGGCTTGTACGCCGGCAGCGGGTCCACCGGCTGACCATTCGTGTCTTTCTTCTTGGCAAAGTCGGCGTTGTAGAACTCGACCTTGCCGCTGGGGGTGGCAAAGCCCTTCAGCGCTTTGCCGCCGATGATCGTGCCGATCTGTTTGCCCTTGGCGTCGGCCGGAGCGTCCAGTAGCGTCGCGCCCTTTGTGAAAAAGGCCTGGCCTTCCACGACGGCGCCAATCACCTTGCCGCCCTCGGCCTCCAGCTTGTCCAGCAGCTTCTCCCCAGCCACGAGGCCCACCTTCTTGCGCTTGGGGTTGTCTTTGGGGCCGTCAAACACTTCGCCGCCCTCGATCACCAGCTTCGACTTGAGCGGCGATTTGAACTTCTCGTACTTGGTGCCGCCCTTGTCGACCCAGACCGCCCCGGGCAACTGCTTCAGCTCCGCCAGCGTAATGCCGGGCGCTCCACTCTTGAGCTCGTTGCTGAGCATGTCCTCATACCATGCCGTCAGATCCTCAATCGGCTCCTTGGACAGCGGGCCGATGCGGAAGACTTCCGTCCCGTCCGCCGTTTTGAGGCCGAGCTTGCGCCCCAGCGCCGCCACGAACTCGTACTCCGCCATCTGTCCGAAGATGCCTCCCTGGTACGGATACGGCGAGGCCTGCCGCTGGGCCGCCTTCACCACCGGCTGCCTCAGTCCCAAGGCCGACCAAGTCAACCAGTGGCTGTTCAAATCGTATCGTTCCAAGTACGTGGTCCCCGGAATCACGTAATCGGCCAGCAGCGCCGTCTCACTGATCATCGTGTCCACCACCACGAACGTTTCCAGCTTGCTCAGCGCCGCCGCCACCTGCGAGCTCGCCGGCCCGCTCATCACCAGGTTCTGGAATACGCAGATGCCGATCTTCGGCTTATAGGGCCCGCTCTCATCCAGCAGCCGCTGGAACCCGCGACCGTACACGCCGGACTTGTGCCCGAACGGCAGGTCCCCCACCCCGTCGAACCGCGAACTTTTCAGCGCCGCCTTCGCCTGCTCATCCGGCTCCAGCTCCGCGTGCTTGTTGCCGCGCTTGTCGGGGATGACCAGCGTTCCCGGCCGGTCATAGCCACCCACCAGCGCCGCCAAGAGGGCGATCGCCCGTCCTCCCTGCACGCCGTTGGAATGCTGCCCCGGTCCGCTCCACACGTCCACGACCGCCGGCTTGGTGGTGGCAAACTCCCGCGCGATTCGCTCGATCGCCTTCGCCGGCACCGACGTGATCTGCTCGGCCCATTGCGGCGTCTTGTCCTTCACGTAGTCGCTGAACTCGGCGAACCCCGCCGTCCAGTTCTCCACGAATTCCTTGTCGTAGAGACCGTCGCGGATGATCACGTGCGCCATGGCCAGCGCCATCGCCCCGTCGGTGCCGGGGCGGATTTTGACCCACTCCTGCGCCTTGGCTGCTGTGTCCGACAGATACGGGTCCACCACCACCAGCCTCGCCCCACGCTCGATGCCGCGGGTGATGATGCGGGGCAGATACACCCACTTGATGGCGCTGGTCGGGTTCCAGCCGAACAGCAGGATGTACTTCGCCTGGAGCATGTCCGCCAGCGGACGCTCGTCGCCCATGGCCATCTTGAAGCTGGCCTTGCGGGCCACGTCGCAGAGATTGGAGTGAATGGAATAGTTGGGTGAGCCGAAAAGCGTGCAGAAGTCGGCTTGGATGTGCGTGAAGCTGTGGTCTTCGCTCCACCAGAGCAGCTTATGGGCTTCGCCGGCATCGCGCAAGACCTTGAGTTTGGCACTGATCTCGTCGATCGCCTGCTCCCAGGAGATCTCCTGCCACTTCGGGTCCTCGTCCCGGCCCTTGCGCGGGTTGGTGCGCTTGAGCGGTTTCTTGACGCGATCCGGGTCATAGAGCTGCGTGATGCCCGCGTTGCCCTTCGGGCAGAGCACGCCGCCTTCGGCACAGCCGTATTCCTCCGTGTAGCCCGCGAAGAAATCAGAGGAGATGTTCGAGTAATTGTTGGGGTTCCAATGGTTCGGCTCGATCTTCTCGACCACGCCGTCAACGACGTGACAGAGGATGCCCGACTGCCCGCCGCACATGCTGCAGCACGAGGGAATCCACTCGCCCGCTTCGCGGCCCCACTGCTTCCCGGCCGCCTCGTCGGCGGGGATCGCGTGCTCGTAAGCGCCCTTCTCGCTCGTGCAGCCGCCCAGCCCTGCGGCCGCAGCGCCGGCGCCAGTTCCGGCCAGCGTCCGCAGAAACCGACGCCGCCCGACTTTCTTATCGTAGATGTATGGCATAATTCTTTCCTCGTCGCTTATGGTGTTGTGGAGGTCTGCGTCGTAAATTCGATCTGTCCGGCCTTGGGCCGTTCCTGGTGTTCCAGCATCGGCAGCCGGCGCATCAGCCAGTAAGTGATCAATACGCCCAGCGCTATCACCCCCAGGCTGGACATCCATTCGATCCAGTTCGGTACATAAAGCGAGCTGAAGCGGGGCGATTCCATCACCGTGTCGAACCCTCGCAGCACGGGAACCGCCAGGGCCGGAATCACGATATTGAGCCGAACTCCGAAGATTCCCACGAAGATCAACAGGCCGGCGATCCCGATCTCCTGGACTTTGTATTTGGAGATGCGCGGCCGGGCGTACAGCAGCAACAGCGGGATCGCCACGCCCAGGAGCAGTTGCTGCCCCCAGAAGACCCACGCGAACGGGCCGTGAGTCATCAGGCGATATGGCTCGACGTGGTCTGGGATGCCGCCGTAGATGCCGACCAGGAACTCCAGGAACAGCAGCAACACATCGAAGATGAGAAAGCCGGCCACGAGGTTGGCCACGCCCGGAAGGGTTTGGCGGTCCTTCTGCGGCTCGGGCGCCACGAAGACGCGAAGGAACAGCAGCAGCCCGCCGCCGGAGGCTAGCGCCGAAACGATGAACACCAGCGGGAAGATCGGGCTGTACCATGCCGGCCGCGCCTTGACCACGGCGAAAATGGCCCCGGTCCCGCCATGCACGCCCAACGCGATCGGGATGCCGATGATGCCCAGCACCTTCAGCCATTTGATGGTCCGCCGCTCGCAGCGTTCCTTCTCCGCCGCCGCCACCGGGCACTTGAACCCCAGCGCCAGCAGGCCGTAAAGCTTGCTCCACAAGCCGCGCGCCTGGCTGCTCCAGCGCGACAGATCGCGACGCATCAGCATCCACAGTTCCAACAGCAATACGATGATGTAAGCGTTGTAGAACCAGATTTCCCAGGCCAGTACCGAGTGCCACTGTGGATAGATCATCACGTAGTAGAAACGTTCCCAGTGCCCCAGGTCCAGGAAGATGAACACCAGCCCCAGGAGCAGGCACACGAACGCCTGGAGCACCGCCAGTCGCGACAGCGGCTCCAGGTTCTTGTTCCCGAACACGAACACCAGCGAGGACAGCAGGAACGATCCGGCCGAGAGACCGATGAAGTAGATGTAGAAGGCGACCCAAAGTCCCCAAGGCACGGTCGAGCCCAGGCGCGTGATGCCCAGCCCTACTGAAAGACGGTAGAACAGCGCCCCCATCCCAATGACAGCG
>Ga0214473_10005845_pt1 | contig 14716 bp, 12 predicted proteins | sample RVTome_7_FD_203509 | JGI IMG/M metagenome (GOLD analysis project Ga0214473, IMG submission 203509) | Soil microbial communities from uranium-contaminated site in the Upper Colorado River Basin, Wyoming, United States - RVT98D197 | ecosystem: Environmental > Terrestrial > Soil > Contaminated >... | reverse complement strand
TAAATATAAACTTCTTATTTTAGTATTAGTCTCTGCGCGCGCTTATATAGTAATATATTCTAATTATTATATAATCCTATAATCCTATAATACTATAATACTATAAACTAATATTTTTATAATGTTATTATTAATTTTATAGAGTTATCCATCTGATAAATCCATTTGAATCAAAATACATATATGGCTTATCATTACTTGTAATTTTACCTATTCTAGATGTTTCTGTTGATATATCATAAAATCCATGAGATCCATATGCTGCTAAATCTTTTTTAGCTTCTAGAGGATCATCATATATAGGTATAATCTGATTGGGAGCTATTTTTAACATTTGTAATACACTGCCATTACATCCAGTAATATTTGATATATATTTTAATTTAATTGTAGAAATGGAATCTTTTTCATCATTATTTTTATCAAGATATGCTATATATAAATTACCATGATTTGATCCTTCATGATCAGAATTAAGTAGTGCATATTCACCAACTTCCATTGGTGTATTATCATCTCTAAGAGGATTTTGTTGATTTTCATTTAATGAATTAATGGAATCATATACACGCGTTATTTTAACTAATTGTGGATTTGGTACTGGAGTATCGATTGAACATTGATATAATTTTATAGATCTAATAAAAAATACATCGTTTATTGTTGGATTCGATATTAATATTCCTATGGAAATATTGGTAAATTTAGATTCCTTATTTGGATTATTTTGTTTAAAATATAATTTAGCAGGAGGCGGTTTATGCTCTTGACCTAATAATTCAGGTAAATACACATAATTTTTAAATAATCTAATATTTTTTTGATCAGCCACCCACAAAAATGATCTTTTATTATTTGCAAATCCTTCAACTTCCATACAATATTCATATCCATCATTTGGTAATATTGTATCAGATAATTTTATACCTGGTGTACTAGTTTTCTGCTTTGATTGACATATTAAATAATAACATTGATCTACTAATCGTTCCCTATGCAATTTTACCTTCTGATTTTCCATAAAACCTGCATTATCCATAGAAAATGTCCATTCTAATGGCGATATATTTGACATTTTTATTTATATATCTTATTACGTTATGTATTACTATATAATATTTCTTAAATGTTGTATTCCTATAAAAATTACTAAGTTATTCTTAGTAATTTTTAAACTTATTTCATAATAATTATAATTTATATTCAATTATATTTAATTATATTCAATTATATTAATTGGGGAAAATTATGTTGGTGAATGATAATACATAAATTAATTCATATATTCGAATTACATCACCATTTGGTTTTGTAATTAAATAACATAAATCCATAGATGATATAATACCAGCAGTATTAGTGATAATTACTTTATTACCATTCCAACCAATAGTAAAATTTGGAAGATTTGTGCAAAATGATAATTTATCATTAGATGGATCTATAACAATTCCTTGAGGAACATTAATCATAATTGTATTTTGCTGAATTGAAGTAACTGTTGTATGATAAAAATCACTATTATCACATATAATCGTTTCATTGACTATATCAGCCACTAGACAACATGATGAATTATAATATATCTTATAGAGAAAATTATATTGTTGTGATTGAAATGAATATTCTGTTAAACATAATGGATCTTCGAAAGTAATAATAAGTTTTTTATCATCATATACTGCAGTATGTTCTGGTAAATCGCAATCATTCACAATTTCCATATTAGTTATTTTATTGGTTAAATATAATTGGGGAGGATATATTATTACTACTTTAGAACCACTTGAAATATGGCTTGTATGATATACAAGTTTTTCATTTAATGTACATTTCCTTATCCAACATCCATTTTTATATATATAAAATGCATTGTTACAACAATCAATTGCTAAATCATTATCATTTCCACATAGAGTTTCACATATATTATATTTAACATGATAAATAATACATTTTATCGGATCATAATAATAATAATTATTACATATTGGTGTAATTACAATCCATTGTCCTGCTTTGTTTTCATATAAAATTGCAGGCTCTCCTGGCTCAAAGAAATATTTTTCATCAGGTTGAGGATTTGAATCTAAACAACATCCAGATAATCCTTGATAATTTATACATATTAATTCAACTTTTGTTCCATCTTTTCCACAGGGACCCTTTTCACCTTTACGTCCCCTACTTCCTTTAGGACATTTTTTACAATTATTGGAATCAGGTGGTTTCACACATTTGCATATAGCATAATTACATTTGATACAAAATGGTTTTAATAATTCTGCTGTATTACATAAGTTATTTGCACAAATTCCATTGTTATTATTAAATTTACGATTATATGTATACATTATTTCTAAATATATTATTATTCAACATTTTTATTTAACATCATATACATTTTATTAAATTTATTAATATTTTGATTATGTTTTTATAATATTAGAGTTCATCTACCTGATTATATGGCTTAACACATTCATTATAGCCTGGCAAGACTACTCTAGCAGAATATTGTCCTGGAATAATTTTATAAGCACAATTATTATCACGGATATCATCTGGTTTATAGCAACCAATACATCCATTGTCTTTACATGTTACTTTGCATTTTGGACCCGATTTGCAACATGGTTCACAACTATGATATACACATTTGCAATTACGATTATAATGTGTTACATCATCACCACAACCAATTTTTCCATATGGACTTCCTGCTCCCGCATTACAAGCACATCCTGGAAGACCTGGTATAGATACTGTAGCATCATCAAATCCTTCTGTAATTGGAGCTACTTCATTTGGAATTATTGTTTTACTACTGGTTGCTAGTAATGGCATTGCAGGACCAACTATACCTGATACTGTTCGATAACCAATTCCAAATCCTGATCCAACCCTCGCTGAACTACCTATAGTTGGTGCAAAGATATCTAGGAATAGGAATGTTAATGCTGCCGTTAAACCTATAATAATAATTTCAGCTATAGTCGATCTTTTACCTGATATTAAATAAACAGCAAGAGATACTCCTAAACCTTCTAAGAGATATTTAATTCCCATTTTAACCATTTCAGGGAAACCCGTATCATTCATCTGTTGTTGATCCATTATATTAACTTGTTCTTTATAATTTATGATTAGAAATTATTTATCTTTATTGGCTATTAATTTTTTACTGAACCTATACATAATGTTTTCATCACATCTTCTAGAATTAAACTTTCCATATGCATACCAATTAATTTAAATCTTTCTGTAGCATCTTTACCTGCATAATATAAAAATGGTTTTTGTCCGCCAGGATGCTTTTCTAAAAATGTTGTTACATCATATACTTTTCCTTCCACTACTAACCATAAACTTTCTGCAGTATTATGCAATGATATTTCTTCTAATGTATAAAAGTTATCATTCATGATTATTTATTAATTATATAATGTTTATACAATTAATAAATATTATATTTTCAAATTTTTATTATTTATTTTATTTTTTATTATTTTATTTTTTTATTTTTTATTTTTAATTTTTTGATCCAAAAATATATTTTTAAAATTTAAAATTGGCTTTGTCACAAAGGAAAATTTGGCTTTGTCACAAAGCCAAATTTTGGAGCTCGACCTACTTGTCATGGGGGTATATTTTATCAATTACAATAAATAATAGTAGCTTAAGTATTTTACTTGCATAACCCCGAATGAAATAAATTTATTTTTTATTTTTTATTTTTTATTTTATTTTTTATTTTTTTATTTTTTATTTTTTATTTTTTATTTTTTATTTTTTATTTTTTATTTTTTATTTTTTATTTTTATATTTTTTTTTATTTTTTTATTTTTTTATTTTATTTTTTATTTTTTATTTTTTATTTTTTTTTTTTTATTTTATTTTTATATTTTTTGTTTTTTATTTTTTTATTTTTTATTTTTTATTTAATTTTTTATTTTTTATTTTTTATTTTTTGTTTTTTTATTTTTTTATTTTATATTTAATTTTTTATTTTTTTATTTTTATTTTTTATTTTTTATTTTTTATTTTTTTATTTTTATTTTTATTAAATGCAAAAGTAGATTGATAATATATAATTATATTTAACAATCAGTATTGTTCAAAATAAAACCAGATTTATTTATAGCAAAAAAGTTTCAATTTGCATGCAACATTACTATAATAAAAATCTATTAATAATATATATAATTATTGTAATATTATTAAAATATGACATTAAGGCAATGTATGACTAAGAAATATTATCTATCTATGCATCAATCTGATAATACTTCATGTAATTGTTCTAATTGCAAACATAGCAATAAATGTAATTGTGAGAAATGTAAACATAGTAAGAAAAAAAAGCAGGGGTTATCTATGTTATTGAAATGTAATGAAGGAAAATCGAAAAAAAAACCTTGTAAATGTTATCCAAAATGTAATTCAAAAAGTAATGACTGTTGTATATATTATAAATCACCACCAAATCCAATGCCACAGTTATGCTTAACTAAATCGGCGATGCCATTAACATATTCAATGGTGGGTGATATAATAACATATACTTATAAAATATCAAATTGCGGAAATGTGAAATTAAATGGAATAACTCTATCAGATGATAAAATCGTAACAAATTGTGGTATGATTGAATGTTTAGCTCCAGGTGATTGCAAACCATGCTATGCAACCTATACTGTTACGGGACTAGATATTGCTAATGGATCCATAACAAATAACGCCACTGCACAATGTCTTTTTAAATGTAATACTATAATTACTAGTAATATTGCTTCAGCTACAGTATATTTTGTACCACCTATAACTCCAACCCCTACTCCTACCCCAACACCTACACCTACCCCAATATTAACTCCTACCCCAACACCAACTCCTATACCAACTCCTGCACCAACTCCTACACCAACACCGACACCAACACCTACACCAACCCCAACACCAACACCAACACCAACACCAACACCTACTCCTACCCCAATATTAACACCAACACCGATACCAACACCCACACCCACACCAATATTAACACCAACCCCAATATTAACCCCTACACCAACTCCAACACCGGTATTAACACCTACTCCTACACCTACCCCCACACCTACCCCGATATTTACTCCTACACCTACTCCTACACCTACCCCCACACCTACCCCGATATTTACTCCTACACCTACTCCAACACCTACCTCTACTCCAACTCCTACTCCAACACCTACCTCTACTCCAACTCCAACTCCAACTCCAACTCCAACTCCAACACCTACTCCGACTCCTACACTACCAACTGTGGAATGGATACGACAATTACCTATTTTTAATACAATAACATATGATTCTCAACCATCAATAGCTGTAGATGGAAGTGGTAATGTTTATGTTTGTTACTACACAGATGGAACTGTAAGTGGTGGCACTAATTCTGGATTTTTTGATATAGCAGTTTTTAAATTAGATACTGATGGCAACGTATTATGGGTACGACAATTACCAATTTTTAATACAATATTATCTGAACGGAATCCAGCAATAGCTGTGGATGGAAATAATAATGTTTATATTTCATACGAAACAAATGGTGGAACAGTAAGTGGTGGTACTTTTATTGGCAGTTTTTCAAATATAGTTGTTTTTAAATTAGATACTAATAGTAATGTAGAATGGATACGTCAATCACCTGTTTTTAATACAATAAACTTCAATTTACTATCTACAATAGCTATAGATGGAAGTGGCAATGTTTATATCTCATATCAGACAAATGGTGGAACAGTAAGTGGTGGTACTCTTGCTGGTGGTGCAGATATAGTTGTTTTTAAATTAGATACTGATGGTAACATGGAATGGATACATCAATTACCTATTTTTAATACGACAAATGATGATAACCAACCAACTATAGCTGTGGATGGAAATGATAATATTTATATCTCATATCATACAGATGGTGGAACAGTAAGTGGTGGTACTAATTCTGGTTCAGCAGATATAGTAGTTTTTAAATTAGATACCTTTGGTAATGTGGAATGGATACGACAATTACCTAATTTTAATACATCATCATATGATTCTCTATCTGTAATAGCTGTGGATGGAAATGGTGATGTTTATGTCTCCTACCAAACATTTGGCGGTACGGTAAGTGGTGGTACTTTTGCTGGTGGCATGGCAGATATAATTGTTTTTAAATTAGATACAAATGGTAATATAGAATGGGTGAAACAATTACCTATTTTTAATACAACATTATATGATAATCAACCAACAATAGCTGTGGATGGAAGTGATAATGTTTACGTATCCTACCAGACAGACGGAACAACAAGTAGTGGCACCAATTCCGGTTTTACAGATATTGTAGTTTTTAAATTAGATATAAATGGTAATGAAGAATGGACACTACAATTGCCTATTTTTAATACGAACCGCTATGATGTGGCACCATCAATTGCAGTTGATGGAATGAGTAATATTTACATTTCCTATTCTACCGTTAGTGGAACAGTTAGTGGTGGTACCAATTCTGGTTCTTCTTTAGATATAGTAGTTTTTAAATTGGCCTAATAATCATATAATTGGCTCTAACCTCAAATTAAATATTTGATCAATAATGTTATATGTGTGCACAAGGATTCTAAAGCATAAAATAATAAATATTCTATAAATAATAGAATATTTATAAGCTATCCAATATTTTTTTATAGCTATAATTAAGTTTGTTCATACACTATAGCCTTAATTAGATCTAATTCAATAGCTTTATCAAGCAGATCTTTTTTATTTATTTTCATAATTGTTAATGCAAAGTATAATAATTCAGAATCGGTATAAAATCTTTTTTTTGGATCATTTGTACAAAATATACATTCATCTAATTTTTTTTCATTTTCTTCTACATCATGTTCTGGACATAATCCAATATAATAATATTTGTAGCATTCACATTCATCATCTATTTCACACTGGCCTTCAAAATATTGACAATCTTTACTATGATCGCAGTTATTATTATGATGTTCTATTAATTCATCTAAATTATTTAGACCATAATCGGTTATTAATTGTTCTTTTGATTCATGTTTATATTCACATATACATACTACATCTGGATTATCTTTATTCAAATATAATTTATTATAACACATTATACAATATGATGTATAACAACCATTACATGTAATTATAACGGTATCAAAATGTTTCGTATCATCTCCACAATAATAACATATCATACTATATCTTATTATCGATTTTTATAATTATTTTTTAACAAATTTATATTTAATTAATATTTAATATTTAATTAATATTTAATATTTAATAATATTTTTGAATTATATTTAATTAAGCTTATAATATTTTATTTAATCTTTATTAAATGCTCTCGATAGTGAATAGTCACTTGGGGAAACTTCTTGAGCAGGAATACGTTTAATAATTCTAACGGTATTTGTAATCATATTAGTTTGTATCATATTCTGGAAATCAATTAGATATTCATATCCATTTACATTCATAATTCTTAATGTTTCACAATTATCCTTATCATCTGGATTATTTACACGCATATATCTATTATATGCATCAGATAATTCCTGTTGATGCGGTGGAATATATGCAACGAATTTATTATTACGTGTTCCATATACCCAAACAAATTCATTATTCTTCGTCATGTTAATCATCTTTTCTTCTATTTCTTTTAAAACATTAATACTTAATCTCTTAATCCTTCTTATTGTTCCTGTACCATCATTTATTTGTGTCATTTTATCAAAATCATACCTAAAGCGTCTTACTGAATATAAACTAACATCTATATCATCATCTGATGATAATTCATCATCACTTGATTCATCCGATGAATCATCATATACCGGTTTTGTTTCATAAACAATTGGCTCACCAGCTACCCATTTTTTATATAAACTTTCAACATAATTATTAACTGATGGTGTTGTAAACCACCATCCATTTCCAAAATATGAACTATATATCCATACAAAATCTGTATCTATTGTACATTTATTTTTCCAATATGGCATTCCAGTCTCTGGATCTTTCATTTCAGGAGGGTTACCGTTTGGATGAAGTCTATTAAATTGTGATTGGCTATCATCTACTTGTGATTGGCTATCATCTACTTTTGGCATAATAGGAGCTGTATCTGCCACAGCATTTTCTTGGTTTACAACTGTATTTCCATATAGTGAAGTAATATTTCCCATTATTATGTTTGTTTTATATAGTATATATTATAATAAATATCCATAGATCAATTTTTTTTAATATATAAATATTTTTTATATTTTATTATAAAATATAATTGAATATATGGATTAAATCGAATCGTATTACTACTCAATACTAAATTTAGCCACAGAAATAAGTGTTCATTCATTTGTTGGCATCCAACAAACAATAAAATTTTTTATCAATTTTATTTTGGTTTATAAAAATAGTAATAATGATAGAGATACCTCTTTATCTACAGATATCAATGAATAATTTTGCGATATATTTTAAATATCATTTATATATTTTATATATTTTTCTGTCGTTATAATCCAATCAACTATATGATGATGGTTTTTTTTCATTGCTACCGTGAGACACATACTTGGTTCCCAGGGACATTGGTTTATTAAAGCCCATTTGAGTATTTCAAGATTACCGTGAAGACTTGCATAATAACATACAGAATCATTTAGTTTGGCTCCCCTTCCAAATGCCCATTGTACAATATTAAAATGACCAAACATTGAAGCAAACCAACATGTATCACCCCAAGGACAACCTTTTGAATATAACCATTGAATTCCCTTAAAATTACCATTTTCTGCAACATAACTACAAGTATCTTCATCCCAAGGACATCCCTGATTATATGCCCATTGTAGTAACTCAAAATCATCAACAAAATCATTACTTAATGTTATATTTATTGGGGCAATAAGAATATGCCACCTCTGACAAACGAAACGACTCAGCATTAGTATACCAGGATTAAGAGATTTAAATATTTTCTTAAGCATCTCATTGTCTAATTGATTTATCATTTAAATTCGGATTGTGAACTGTGAATCTATTTAAAAAAATTAATCAATTTAAATTGATGTTATATAGGACCATCATCAATTCATCGAATATATTTGCCGTTGCATTCTTATAATGTGCTAATATAATATCTTGAATATATTTATTAAGCGTTGTTTTCATATATTTCTCGACCTATCCTAATAATTTTTGGTTCATGGATGTATATTCTTCTTGCAGATCAGGATTGAATAAAAATATATATGAAAAATTCATTTTTTCATATATTTTATTATATTGTTTAAATAAAAATTAAAAATAAATAAATATATAAATATTTATTATGAATAAAAATTGTTATAAATATTTATATTTTATTATAAATATTTATATATTAATGCATAGTAATTTGAATTATAATAAAATTCTTAGATAATTTATCTTTTTTACTAGATATTTTATAAATATTTTTTAATAATTTTTTATCATAATAGATTTCATCTGATATTGTGATTTCCCTACTTTTATGTTTCCAAGTATCTATAATTTTATTATATAATAGATCTGGTAAATGATATTGATTAGAGGAATTTGTGTTATTTTTAATTACTCTATGATTTTTTATTATATTTGTAGGTATATGAATTTTGAAATAATGGATATTTTCCGTATTTAAATTTTCAGCTACTATTTCATTTATTTTTAATAGATATTTTTGAACAAACCAATCTTTTAATTCTTGATAATATTTTTCATCTTGAATTATTCTATTAGCAACATATTTATCTTTTATTGGAATGTTTACATCACATACCGGATTACTTTTTTTCATAAAATTGTATTAATTTGATGTTATCTATCAATAATTTATTTTTGTTCATTTTTTTATTTTTTAATGTAAGATAATTATATAAATACTTAATAATATTATGGGAAAATCATTCAATCTGTACAATAATTATAATGTACTTAAGATTTATAGCAAAGATCTTAGTATTAATAAAACAGAAGATCCTAATAGATTAATCCTAACATATAATAAAACACAACAGCCATCGACTGGCTATATATGTGAAATTATCCTAGAAACTATTCCTAATCAATCCTATTTTATGGATTTAGATTTAGAATTACAAACAACCAAAAAAAAAGAACATCAACAATGCAAAATTGATGTAATTGATGTAGTTGATGATAAACTCTTAAATAGACTTAGTTTTAATTCAATTATAACAGAAAAATGTATATTTATTGCTGAATCCAGAAAAACTATAGTTAAATTTTGGTTTGAAAATATATCATGTGCAAAATTAATCATTAAATCCCTAATCATCTCTAAAAATAAATTTAGCGAACCTGATAAATGTTGCATTACACCTAATATAAGAATCGTACAATTCAATTATGTTGGTCAAAGTGGTCGTAAAAAACCACAATTACCATTTGCTTATACAATATGGTATTTACAACGAGAAGTTTGTCATAATAGTGCCACCTTATGGCATTATTGTGGTGGTCAATATGTTGTTACTGAACCAATCAATAATCCTTATTATTATTATGATAATACTAATTGTACTCTATGGCAAGTCCAACAATTTTGTGGAACCGGTTTATGGCAATATTGTCAAGTTACCGGAAAACTAGGAGATTATATTATTAATTCGGTTGATGGTATAGTTTATGAATTTGATTGCAATAATAAGCTTATCTCAACTGAAAGTAGTTTTATAGGTCCACAAGGTGTTATAGGTCCACAAGGCACACAAGGATTTCAAGGCCCACAAGGATTTCAAGGCCCACAAGGATTTCAAGGATTTCAAGGTGTTCAAGGGTTTCAAGGATTTCAAGGTATTCAAGGTCCTCAAGGATTTCAAGGCCTTCAAGGATTTCAAGGATTTCAAGGATTTCAAGGTGCTCAAGGATTTCAAGGATTTCAAGGTCCTCAAGGATTTCAAGGATTTCAAGGCCTTCAAGGATTTCAAGGTGATCAAGGGTTTCAAGGATTTCAAGGTCCTCCTGGGACGGGAATTCAAACACTTTCAGAGGTTCTCATACAAGGTAATAGCACAGGAGCTTCAAATATTGTGATTTTGAGTCCGCAAGCTATTGTATATAATGGTAATTTATTCATAGGTGTTGCTGGATTAATTCCAAATAGCACTTCTGGAGTTTCTAATATCTTAATTAGTGAAAATGGAAGCAAACAGGGAGGTGATGGAAATATCATGGTGGGGCGTAATGTTGTTCATGTGAATGGATCTTCTGATTGTGTTGTCGTTGGGTCAGGTGCTGGAGTTAGTGGTGCTTCGAATGGTTCTATAGTAATGGGTAATTTAGCAAGTGTTAGTGGTCCAGGCGGTGGTGCGAAAATTGCTGTTGGTAAAAATTCAGCTTCTTCTGGAACTTCAGCAGTTTCATTTGGAGAGAATGCTATAGCTGGATTTAATAGAAGTGCTGCAATTGGACCTGGAGCTAATACAACCGCTGCTAATCAGATTATGCTTGGTGATAATACATCTGGAGTTTTCGTTGAAACTCTTGGGTATTTTAAATCTGGAGTTCAGAAAGCTTGTGCTGGTGGTATAACTCCTGGTATTTCACCACAGCAGACTATTACTAATGGAACTACTGCAACTGTTGATATTATGGATTCATTGTTTGATTTTAGTCCAGCAATGATAGATTCATTAAATGATAGAATTAATCTTAGTGATACACAGCAAGTTTTTGGAATAAGTTGCTTAATTAGTGGAACATTTGCGGCAAATCCAACATCGAACACATATACATCTATTTTATATTGGTATGATGGTTCAACATCGAATATTATTGGTCAGCAGGATGGTTATGTTGCCTCAAATGCTTCTGTTTTTAATATGACACTCACTTCAACAATGAAAACAATAGCTGCTTCTGGACAATATTTATATTGTCAGATTACTAACACAAGTGGTGCTGTAATGAATATTACACATTTTATATTAAGTGCTTTTAGAGTGGCTTAAGAAAAGCCAAAAAAAAGACAATATTTTTTATATTTACGCGGCTGAATACACCAATGAGAAGGATGTAAAATTCGCAGGCAAGGAGGTTATTGATGATGTTTCACAGCTTAAAGTGCTGCTGCTCAATCTGCACAGATATCCCTTTGGATATATAGTATTAATAGTTTTGTACCATGTTTTAGAAACTAAACAAAAATTCTTATAATCTGAACCAGTTTCTGTAAATTTTAAAATGTTTTCAATAATACATTTATCAAACATTTTTAACAGTTATTTTTATTAGTTTTTATTATTTTTTTAATCAAAATTTTAGATACATAAATAATTTAAAAAACTAATGATAACTATATATTAAAAATATTGAATAATTAAATTATAGGCATTTATCATCTATATCTTATTTTTCATTAATTTATTTATATTTAATGAAATATTTATTATAAATTTTTAAAATATTTATTATAAATTTTTAAACATTTAAACATTATTTTAAAATAATTTTTAAATAATATCTTAAATATCTTAAATATTTTTTATTAATTTATCATCTATTTCGAATATACATAATGGAAAAAAATTGATTCTTGTTTTTTAAACCTATATAATACCAATATACCCAATTATAACTGCAAATAATAGAATATTATAAAATATTATGGCCCAAACATGCGATCCCGAATTCGTTAAAGCAATCGAAAATGCTCTCACTATCCTAGGAAATACTTATGATCTAAATGGCGAAAATGCTGATCTTAAAGTTGATATTAAAGCCGCTTTCCTAACCGCTTTTACAGCTGTTAAACCTAAACAAGTTGTTACTAAAGGTAAAGGCAAGCTTAGTAGCTTTAATGCATACATTAAAGATCAATTCGCTAAAACTAAGGAAAATCCTGAAGGAACCGCCTCTGAACGCATGGCTAAATTTGCCACTGCATGGAAATCATTATCTGATGAAGATAAAAAGAAATATGAAGCTCTTGCTGATGAACAAAATAAGAGCAATGGTCATGAAATTGTTGAAAAATCTAAGACACCATCACGTCCTATGTCTGGTTATAACTATTTCTATAAAATGAATGCACAAAAACTTAAAGAACTCTATCCTGAAATTAATGCTAAGGAACGTCTAACTAAGGCAGGCGATCATTGGAAAGCTCTATCTGAAACTGAAAAAGAAGAATATAAAGAAGCAGCCAAGAAATTCTATATTAATGCTCATGGATCTCTCCCTGCTCCCAAAGAACCAGCTTCTAAATCTAAGAAAAAGACATCAACCGTTAATATCCCTAATAAGCTTGATGCTCATGCATTCTCTTTATCACAATCAACACCAGTTTCCACTTAATTATTTATTATGATATATTATTATCATATTAAATAAAATAATTCAAATAAATTATATATGGTAGCTATAATAAATATAATATATTATGTTATAAAATATATGTTATAAAATAATTAAAAATATAAATAAAAAATAACAAAGTATTTTATTTTTATTATCACTATTATAATATATTACTTTGTTAACCATTTTTTAATATAATTTATTTGTTGTGCAATAGGAATTCCATCCAATTTTTTGCTTGGAGCTTCAATAACTAAAGGAATATTATTCTCCCTGGCATAATTAGATATATACTTATATCCTTCAGTACTACCACCCAATTCAGAATTTCCTATATAACCTGTTAATAAATCTGCATGATCATCATTACACTGATAAATTTTAGTATTGCAATCATTAAAGTGAATCAATCTGAAATATTTATTACCAATTTGTCTATCAAATTCATTGAACCAGGTTTTCATACATTCCGCACTACGAACATCCATAACTCCCGCCGTAAATCCATGACACAAATCAATACAATATCCTATATATTTTTTCTGCTCTTCAGTAAAACTATTATGAATATATGCTAGATCATCTATATCATATCCCAATTCACCGCCTTGTTTTGCACTATTTTCTAAAATTATTTTATTATTTAATCCTTTTTCCTTCATAATATCAATAATTTCACCTATATTTTGACAATACATATCAAGCGCTTCTTCCCTGGTTCCCAATTGTTTTTTTACAATATCTGAATATTTCCCTTGATGTATAACCACATCTGCCCCTAATCGATTTGCTAAAACTAATTCATTAACTAATCTATTTCGAAATGCTGTGCAATTTACTTGACAGAAATTATATGTTAAATTACCATGAACTATATATTGAACTCCGTTTTGTTTCAATAATTTTTTAATTTCTTCTATATTTTCATCAGTCAAATGCATAATACCTCCCAAATAAAATTGAATAATTCCTCCCCCAAATTCTACTATACTTTCAATCATCTTATTTATTGATAGAAATTCTTGTAAACTCATATGAGTCCCTATCGCAAAACTTAATTCTTTCGTATTAGCATTATCACTATTTTCAATATTTTTTTTCCTTAATGTTAATAATTTCTTTGGGATTTGTTTTTTTATAACATCATATTCCTTCTTAGGAACAATATCTATATGGGTATTTTCTATTATTGACTTTCTTGAGTTTTCCACTCTAACTAATAGATTTGGATTATCCCTTAAAACAGGTGGCACCCAACTTAATCCTAAATAATCAAATATATCTTGCTCTGTTTGGAAATTAT